>SKEM01000003.1_pt1 | contig 351887 bp, 369 predicted proteins | sample 4826731 | NCBI WGS metagenome assembly SKEM01 (sample SAMN11008809, study PRJNA524170) | human gut metagenome | biome: Human fecal sample; material: Feces; isolation source: fecal sample from pouch patient p37 | host: Homo sapiens | place: Israel: Tel-Aviv | collected 2015-07-27 | reverse complement strand
TAGCACAGAGTGTGGTGACGATAGTGAGAAGGATATACCTGTTCCCATGTCGAACACAGAAGTCAAGCTTCTTAACGCCAAGAGTAGTTGGGGGATCGCCCCCTGCGAGGGTAGGACGTTGCCATGCGATTATTCCGGCATAGCTCAGTTGGTAGAGCATCTGACTGTTAATCAGGGTGTCGACGGTTCGAGTCCGCCTGCCGGAGTTAGCTTTAAGGATGTTAACCGAGTTGTTAGCATCCTTTTATGCTATAAAGCCAAGCCAATGCCGGCTTAGCTCAGTTGGTAGAGCGGCGGTATCGTAAACCGTAGGTCAGGTGTTCGACTCACCTAGCCGGCATTATGGAATACGCCTTAATGTTAAAGTTAAGGCGTTTTTTTCATATATAGTCCCAAGTTTATAGCCTTAAGTATTATTTTGATTAGGCGAGAATTATGGAGGAAATAAAATTGAATACACAAGAAAAAGATACAGCTTTTCTTGGTCAACCGCGTGGTTTGATGACCCTGTTCTTCACAGAAATGTGGGAACGGTTCAGTTACTACGGGATGCGTGCGATATTAATTTATTACATGTATTACGCAGTTTCACAAGGTGGACTAGGTTTTAGCCAAGCTACTGCTGCTTCAGTTATGGCCATTTATGGGTCGTTAGTTTATTTAGCTAGTGTCGCTGGTGGTTTTATCAGTGATCGTATTTTAGGTAGTCGGAAGACCGTTTTCTATGGCGGGGTTTTAATCATGTTTGGGCACATTGCTCTTTCATTGCCATTCGGTAGCGCGGCATTACTTGTGTCAATTGCGCTAATCGTTATCGGTACAGGGATGTTGAAACCCAACGTTTCTGAAATGGTCGGTTCGCTTTACTCTGTAGAGGATACCAGGCGGGACGCAGGTTTTAGTATTTTCGTTTTTGGGATTAATTTGGGCGCGTTGCTGGCTCCGCTAATTGTTTCGTGGGTTGGTTTCCAAATCAGTTTCCACGCAGGCTTCTCGTTAGCTGCAATTGGAATGTTCTTCGGACTGGTGCAATATTATCTTGATGGTAAAAAATACTTAAATAAGGATAGCCTCTATCCTTCAGATCCAATTCAACCAGAAGAAGTTAAGAAGTTTAGCTTACGCGTACTTATTGGCGTGGTAGTGCTCGCCTTAATCTTGTTGGTAATGTTCATTGCCAACGTGCTTACAATCGATAACGTTGTTTTATTAATTAGTATCGTGGCTATTATTACGCCAGTGGTTTACTTTATTTTAATGTTCACTAGCAACAAGGTTTCTAAAGGTGAACGTTCCCGTTTGTGGGCTTATGTACCACTCTTTATCGCCGCAACCTTATTCTGGGCAATTGAAGAACAAGGTTCAGTTGTATTGGCATTGTTTGCTGCAGATCGTACCCAATTGCATTATGGATGGATTAACATCACGCCAGCTAACTTCCAATCGTTGAACCCATTGTTCATCATGTTATACACCCCGATCTTTGCTTGGCTATGGACTAAATTAGGTAAAAAACAACCTTCGTCACCGAAGAAGTTTACCTACGGGTTAGTGTTTACCGGGATTTCATACCTCTTCATCGCGTTACCAGGCTTGATGTTTGGTACTGACGGAAAAGTTAACGCCCTTTGGCTAGTGGGTAGCTGGGCAATCGTTGAAATTGGGGAAATGTTGATTTCACCAATTGGATTATCCGTAACTACCAAATTAGCTCCCGCAGCGTTTGCTTCACAAATGATGAGTATGTGGTTCTTGGCAGATGCCGCTGGACAAGCGATTAACGCACAGCTGGTTAAGCTTTATCCTGGTCACGAAGTTAGCTACTTCATTTGGACCGGAATCATTACGATTATCTTTGCGGTTGCTTTATGGTTACTTTCACCATGGATCAGCAAGAAGATGCAAGGGATTCGTTAATAAAATTTGAATTTACAAGATGAACTAGGTTATGCTTAGTTCATCTTTTTTATTTAGGATAAGTCAAACGAGTAGGGGCGAACGTTTTGAGAGTAGCAATGACTAGTGACAATCATTTGGACATTAATAAGGTTGATATTGAGCAAACGTTGGCAGCGCAAGCACAATACCTTAAAGACAATCACGTGGGAATTTATTTGATTGCGGGAGACTTATTTAATAAGTTCAACCGTAGTAAGGAATACGTGGAAAAATTACAGCGCCGCTTGCCACGGACCAAGGTGTTCTTTATTGCGGGAAATCATGATATGTTAAATGACATTGATTACGCTGGGGTAGAAAAGCTGCAACACCCGCAGTACCTGCACAACCAATTTTATGACGTTCCGGGAACCAAATGGCGCATCATTGGAAATAACGGCTGGTATGATTATAGTTTTGCGGATAACGTAGATAAAACTCCTGAGCAATTTTGGCGGTGGAAAAAAACTTTTTGGGTAGATACCGCGATTGAGCAGCCAATCTCCGACATTGAACGGATGGATCGCGTACTGCAACAAACGGAACGACAACTTCAAGCAGCCCAATCTAAGTCAGTACTTTTTATGACCCATTTTGCAGTGCGCCACGAATACATTCGCTACACTGATGACTACCGCTTTTGGAACATGGCGAACGGGATGATGGGGAGCCGCCGAATGGAAAAGTTATTAGCAAAATACCAGCCAAAAATTATTTTATCCGGACACCTACATTTTCACTATAAACCTCTTGCAACAGCTGGCGGGATATATTATAATAATTCAGTCGGATATCATAAGAGACGAATCAACGAGTGGAATTCGGATAATTTTATTACTGAATGGACTCAGCGATTACTTATAATTGATCTTGAATAAATTTAAAAAAGTTTCAAAAAAAGCTTGCAAAATTCTTCAAGATTAGTTATTATAATTAAGTCGGATAGATAAGACGACAACTTATATGGAAGGGTAGCGAAGTCTGGCTAAACGCGGCGGACTGTAAATCCGCTCCTTCGGGTTCGGTGGTTCGAATCCACTCCCTTCCACCATATTGGGCTATAGCCAAGTGGTAAGGCAACGGGTTTTGATCCCGTGATGCGCTGGTTCGAACCCAGCTAGCCCAATCAGTTAAACTCCATGTCGATGACGTGGAGTTTTTTTGTGCGTTCATTTATGGCTAAATTGTCTGTAAAAGTGGTTATCTAGTTGATAAGCATTCTTTAATTAGAAGACGAAGTAGTTATCGTAAATTTGATTTTTTTGCGGATCTTAGAAAGTGCTTTCAAAAAATACTCGTTAGTATTATAATGAAGATGTAGCAACTAGTCTTTTAATGTAGTAAGGAGGCAATTAAAATGCGTGCAGCGGTAGTTAGGAATCAAAGTGATGGGTACGTTGATATTGTAGAAAAGCAATTACGGCCGCTTAGGGACAATGAAGCCTTAGTTGACGTAGAATACTGTGGGGTATGCCATACGGACCTCCACGTGGCAAATGGTGACTTTGGCGAACAACCTGGACGGGTGATTGGTCACGAAGGAATTGGCATTGTTCGCGAAATTGGTGCTGACGTGCACAGCTTAAAGGTGGGAGATCGGGTTTCCATCGCCTGGTTCTTTGAAGGCTGCGGGCATTGCGAATATTGTACTACTGGACGAGAGACTTTCTGTCGGGAAGCTAAAAATGCCGGATACACGGTTGACGGAGCGATGGCAGAACAGGCAATCGTCGTGGCGGATTACGCGGTGAAAGTGCCGGACAATCTGGATCCGGTGGCGGCAAGTTCAATTACTTGTGCCGGCGTAACTACTTATAAAGCAATCAAGGAATCTAAAATTCGTCCTGGAGAATGGTTGACGGTGTTTGGCGCTGGTGGATTAGGTAATCTGGCAATTCAGTACGCTAAGAATGTGTTTAACGCTAAATTAGCGGTGGTAGACATTAATGATGATAAATTTGCGCTGGCCCAAAAGCTGGGTGCGGATTTGGTAATCAATTCTAGCAAAGAAGATCCGGCGAAGATAATTCAGGAACGGTGCGGCGGAGCACAGGCGGCGGTGGTGACCGCGGTAGCTAAGGCAGCCTTTAACGCAGCGGCCGATTGTCTAAAAGCAGGCGGCGTTTTAGTTGCCGTAGCTCTACCCGTAGACACGATGGATTTATCAATTCCGCGAGTTGTATTAGACGGTATTCAAGTAATTGGTTCCTTAGTCGGCACCCGGAATGACTTGGCGGAAGCCTTCCAGTTTGCAGCGGATGGCCAAGTTAAACCTATTGTTCAAACTCGGCGTTTGGATGAAGTGAATGACATCATCGATGAAATGCGAGCTGGACAAATTGAAGGCCGGATGGTTGTGGACATGCATAAATAAGGATGACGGACACGTAACTTTAAATACGGGAGTGTCCCAAAATGCCTGATAGACATTAAGCAGTGGTAAGACCAGCTTTTAAGGACCCGTAAGGATGAAAAATCAAGGCTGATTGAAAAAGTCGGCTAGTTTTTGAGTATTAACTGAAATTCGACCATTATGCCTGAATTTGGCATAACGGTCGTTTTTAGGTTGTGCGGAGCATAATGGCTTTGGACTTTATTAAAGCCGGCACCCCTAAAATGATTTTTTTCTCAGTTTCAGTCACCTTTTTAGCGGCATCACGATACTTTGGCAAGGGCGTTGGATTTGCTCGAGAAGTATTAAACCTTCATAAAATATTACATAATTCCCGGGGATTTAATGATAAAATTAAAATAATTAACAGAAAAGCGGGGGAATACAAATGAAACTTGGATTTATTGGCGTTGGAAACATGGCCAAGGCAATTATTAGCGGATTAGTAAAGAAAGATGTCGCTGGTAAGGATATTTTGGTCCACAGCGCTCACCCACAAAACTACGAAACTTTTGCAAAACAATCCGGACTAACCGCAGTATCAGATAATACGGCGGTAGCCCAACAGGCAGACGTAATTATTTTGGCAGTTAAGCCCACGGTGATTAAGCGGGTTGCTGAAGAAATTCAACCGGTACTAACTGAAGAAAAGTTGGTGGTTTCAATTGCTTCTGGCGTTAGTTTAGCGGACTTACAAGCGGTTTTAGGCACTGCTCAACCGATTTTGCGAGTAATGCCAAACGTAAACGTTGAAATTGCGCAAGGAATGACAGCGGTCAAAGCCACGGGCGACCTTAACGCAGCTCCGTACCAAGCGGGGGTTGAGTTGTTTGCTCGGATCGGAAAAACCATGGAAGTTGCCGAAAATGACTTTCCGATTTTCGCGGCACTTGCGGGGAGCGCACCAGCATACGCTTACCTATTTATTGACGCGCTTTCCCGGGCGGGCGTTAAGTACGGATTGACTAAAGCTAACGCCACTAAGATTGCTGCGCAAATGGTACAAGGCAGTGCGCAAATGGTGCTCAATAGTGATGAAGTGCCTTACGCATTGATTGATAAAGTTTCTTCTCCAGGCGGGACGACCGTCGCAGGTTTATTAGCAATGGAAGAAGCTGGATTTAGCCCAGCCGTAGTTAAGGGAATCGACGCAACCGTGGCAAAAGAAAACGGTTAAGGTAATCTTGTTTTTTGGTCTATACCGATATATAATGAAGCTAGATTAACTTAGAGGAGGAAAATTCATGAGTACAGTTTTACGACATGCGACAATTTATACGGGCCTCGAAAAGATTGAAGACGGCTACATTCGGTTTGGTAAGACCATCGAAGCAGTTGGGCCAATGAGTGAATATAAGGCACAGGGTGACGACGAAGTTTATTACGCAGGGGGCAAGATTATTGTTCCAGGGTTCATTGACGTACATACCCACGGTGGTTACGGCTTTGATGCGATGGATGGCGATCCAGAACAAATCAACGAAATGGTAAACCAAGCGGTAGTCAACGAAGGAGTTACCAGCTTCTTTTGTACCACAATGACTCAATCTAACGAAAACATTGAAAAATCAATGCGCGGAGTGGCCAAGGCTGCGGAAGAAAATCCCGTTATCCAAGGGGTTCATTTGGAAGGTCCCTTCATTTCGGCGAAGTACAAGGGTGCTCAACCAGAAGAGTACATTAAGGACCCGGACGCAGCATTACTTGGCAAATGGAACGAACTTTCAGGCGGTCGGGTAAAATTGATTACGATCGCCCCTGAACACGCAGGCTCCGATGCATTTGAAGCATACTGCTTGGATCATGGAATTGTTCCTTCAGTAGGACATTCCAACGCTACCCGTGCACAATTGCTAAATAGCACGGTTACCCACGCAACTCACTTATACAATGCTCAACGTGAATTTAAGCATCGTGAACCAGGAGTTACCGGCCACGTAATGTTGGAAGACAACATCTATGCTGAATTAATTTGCGACGGTTTCCACATCGTTCCGGACATGCTCAAACTGGCTTATGAAGTTAAGGGACCAGAACGCATTGAATTGGTTACTGACTCAATGCGTGCCAAGGGAATTGCCGAAGGAGAAAGTGAACTTGGCGGACAAAAAGTTTACGTAAAGGACAAGCAAGCTCGTCTAGCTGACGGAACGCTAGCAGGTTCAGTGCTATCTTTTGATGATGCTTTCCGGAACGCCATGAAGTTCTTTGGTTGCGGAATTGCGGAAGCTGTCCAAATGAGTTCGGTAAACCAAGCTCGTGAATTTGGCTTAGATTCTAAAGGAACCTTAGAAGTTGGCAAGGACGCTGATTTAAACGTCTTTGACGGCGACCTTAACAAGTTAGAAACTTACAGCTACGGCAAAAAGTTTGCTAAGGAAGATTAATAGTTAAAAACAAGTAGGAGTACAATCATGAATTCACCGGTATATATTCAGATTCATAATGAAATCAAAAAGGCAATTGAAGCAGGAAAATGGAAAGTTGGTGAGCGGATTCCCGCCGAACGGGAACTGTCAAACCATTTTAAAGTTAGCCGAATGACTTTACGCCAAGCGATTTCAACTTTGGTTGATGAAGGGATTTTAGAACGTAAGGTGGGTTCGGGGACGTACGTTGCTAGTCAAAAGGTCCAAGAAAAAGTTTCTGGAGTAACCAGCTTTACGGAATTGACGGAAGCCCAGGGTAAGAAACCATCGAGCAAGACAATTTCCTACCATACTAGTGAGCCATCGTTAAGTGAAATTGAAAAATTAAAGTTAGCGGATGGAGATTTAGTACTCCGAATGGAACGGATCCGGTATGCGGATGGGGTACCGATCTGTTACGAAACGGCGACCATCCCAGAAAAGTTAGTTACTAACTTTAGTAAATCCGAAGTAACCAAGTCGTTGTACAACACTTTGGAAGAGCGTGCGGGACTGGTAATTGGTCGTGCTGAGCAAACCGTATCGGCGATGTTAGCTTCCGAAAAGGTTGCCGAATACCTTGACGTTAAGCGGGGCGCAGCGATTTTACGCCTTCATCAGGTTTCGTACGCCCAAGATGGTACGCCGTTTGAATACGTACGAACGCAATACGTAGGAGAACGGTTTGAATTCTATTTAAATCGGTAAATAATTGGTGAGGAATTGAGAAGGGGGTTACCCCTTAATTCCAAAGTCATAAAAACGAGGATTAGGTTCTTTTTAAGAACGCTAACCCTCGTTTTTTTGTGTTCATCGTTATTTGCGGTTGGCCCACCACGCTTTAACCATAAAGATGGGAAGCACGATTTGGCGTTTGATCCGGCGGGGATCGCTGATTAAACGGTATAGCCATTCTAGGTTATGCTTTTGCCAAAATTCGGGAGCACGCTTGACTTCTCCAGCAAAGACGTCAAAACTGCCCCCAATGCCCATCCAAATTGCGGGAGAGAGGTGCCGATACTTTTGGATTAACTCCTCTTGTTTGGGGAAGCCGGTGGCTACAAAAACCATTTCCGGCTGGGTTTGCTCAATTTCAGTTTGGATGGGAGCAAAATCGGTAAAATACCCATCATGATGGCCAGCGACTTCCACGTGGGGATATTGGCGGTTAACTTTGGCAATTACTTGAGCAATCACGGCCGGTTTGCTTCCCAAAAAGTAGATTCGCGAATGGTGTGCGTCTCCCCAACGCAAAAGTTCTTCAAAAAGTTCGTAGCCGGTTACGCGTTCGGGCAGCGGATGGGCGGTATGCTGGGTTGCTTTCACGACGCCAATGCCATCGGCCACTAAATAATCGGCTTGGTGAATAATTTGGGCGTAAGCGGGATGTTTTTTAGCGTACATAATAATTTCTGGATTAGCGGTCACCACAAAGCGGTTTTGGTGGGCCGCTAAGTCGGTATGTAATTGTTCTAAGAATTGGGCCTTGGTCGTTTGTAAAAAATCGAATCCCAAGACGTTGGCAGTTGAAAACTTCATATATAAAGGTTCTCCTCACGATAAAATTGCGGTTTGGCGCAAAAATGATAAAATTAAAGCAATTGTATTTTATGTCCACCAGTAAAATTTATACTTTAAAAAATAAAGAGTAGGAGCATAATCATCATGGTACAAGAATATCCAGATGACACATTAACTTTACACACAGACGCTTATCAAATCAACATGATTCAAACTTATTGGCAAAAGGGAATTCACAATCAAAAGGCAATTTTTGAAGTTTTCTTCCGTAAAATGCCTTTTGACAATGGATACGCAGTTTTTGCCGGATTAGAACGGGTAATTGACTATATCGAAAACCTTCACTTTTCGGCGAGTGATATCGAATATCTTCGCGAAGTGGGCGGCTATCCGGATGATTTTCTGGAATTTTTAAAGAATTTCCATTTCCGGGGGACCATCCGCTCGGCAGTGGAAGGCGACCTAGTTTTTAATAACGAACCAATCTTACAAGTCGAAGGACCACTGGCCGATTGTCAACTGGTGGAAACGGCAATTTTAAACGTGGTCAATTACCAAACCTTAATTGCAACCAAGGCGGCGCGGATTAAATCCGTAGTTGGCTCAGACAAGCTTTTAGAATTCGGAACGCGCCGTGCCCAAGAATTTGACGCAGCAATTTGGGGAACCCGGGCGGCTTACATCGGCGGTTTTGACGCAACTAGTAACGTACGGGCTGGGAAGAAGTTTGGGATTCCAATTAGCGGAACTCACGCTCACGCAATGGTGCAATATTACATGAACGACTACGATGCGTTTAAGGCGTACGCAACCACTCATCACGATTGTGTCTTTTTGGTGGACACCTTTGACACACTCAAAAGCGGGGTGCCTAACGCAATTCGGGTGGCTAAAGAAATGGGCGACCGGATCAATTTCCTTGGGGTACGGATCGATAGTGGTGACATGGCTTACCTGTCTAAACGAGTTCGCGAACAGTTGGATGAAGCGGGTTATCCAAACGCTAAAATCTACGCTTCCAACGATTTGGACGAAAAGACCATCCAAAACTTAAAGATGCAGGGAGCTAAAATTGAAGTTTGGGGTGTGGGAACCAAATTAATTACCGCTTATGACCAACCGGCGTTAGGAGCCGTTTATAAGATGGTTTCCATTGAACGGGACGGAAAGATGGTCGACACCATCAAATTGTCTAACAATGCTGAAAAAGTTTCTACACCAGGCAAAAAGCAAGTTTGGCGAATTTCTCGGCGGGCAGATGGTAAATCAGAAGGAGATTACATTACGCTTTGGGATGAAGACCCTCGTGAAAAGGATTCGCTATACATGTTCCACCCCAACTATACGTACATCAATAAGACGGTGACCGATTTTGAAGCTCGACCGTTATTACAAACCATTTTTAAGGACGGCAAGTTAGTTTATGATCGCCCATCCTTAGCAGAAATCAAAGAATTTTCTCGGCAAAGTTTGGATTCCTTGTGGGATGAATACAAACGTGATTTAAATCCGCAAGACTATCCGGTGGACCTTTCACAAGAATGTTACGATCACAAGGTATCCATCATTAAGCGGGTCCGGGATTACGTAAATCAGCTTAAATTTTAATCATTGGGGGGCGTAAAAAATGCGCAAAATGCAACAAGAAATTATTGAAGCTCTACGGGTTCAACCAACAATTGACCCAGAAAAAGAAATTCGACGCAGCGTTGATTTTATGAAACGCTACCTGAAAAGCGTTCCTAGTTTACGTTCGCTAGTCCTTGGCATTTCCGGCGGGCAAGATTCTACCTTAGCCGGAGCGTTGGCACAGATGGCAATTCGGGAACTTCGGGAAGAAACTGGCAATGCCGATTACCAATTTATTGCGGTCCGCCTACCTTATGGGGTTCAAGCTGACGAATCGGATGCGATGAAGGCAATTGAATTTATGCAAGCGGACCGGGTGGTACGAATTGACATCAAACCAGCCGCGGACGCCATGGTAGCCGCTATTGAAGCAACCGGAGTTCAGGTATCCGATTTTAACAAGGGAAACATTAAGGCCCGGCAACGAATGATTGCCCAATACGGCATCGCGGGTGAAACCGCGGGAATCGTGGTGGGAACCGACCACGCGGCCGAATCGGTGACCGGATTTTATACAAAATTCGGGGATGGCGGCGCGGACATCGTTCCGCTATGGCGCTTGAATAAGCGGCAGGGTAAGGCAATGCTTAAAGCGTTAAACGCGCCCGTTGAGCTTTACGAAAAGGTGCCTACGGCGGACTTAGAAGATGAACGTCCAGCATTACCGGATGAGGTTGCGTTAGGCGTGACTTACCAAGACATTGATGATTATCTAGAAGGTAAGGAAGTTAGCGACTCAGCGGCCGAAAAAATTGAAGGTTGGTACCAACGGACCGCCCATAAACGTGCTTTGCCGTATACCGTTTTTGATAAATAAATTGTTAAGTTCAAGGCTCGTCACTTGTAAAGGGAAATTAATTTCCGGTATAATGTGTTTAAACATGAGGGAGTAACTTGCAGCTTAGCTGTGGTAATGTCATCAGCAAGAAAAAATCTGGTATTACCTTAAATTAGTGAGACTCATGTGTGTCGAGAAGTAGTTTTCGACGCACATGGGTCTTTTTTTAAACTTTAAGATCCCAAATTAAATGGAGGAAAGAGAATGAAGGCAAGTAAGTTAAAGGATTGGCAGCGGACCGTTGAAGATACCGCTGCTAAGCAAGATACCCGGTTGGCTGGGCTCACGGCTGCCGAAGCACAACGACGGTTGGAAAAATATGGCCACAATGAACTAGCAACTAAGGGTAAAACGACTTTGTTACAAAAGTTTTTGGCCCAGTTTAAAGATTTGATGATCATTGTGCTGCTTGTGGCCGCCTTAATCTCAGTGTTTGTGGGCGAAGGAGTCGACGCCTTGATTATCTTGCTGGTGGTGGTGTTAAACGCAATCTTTGGTGTTTTTCAGGAATCTAAGGCAGAAGAAGCTATTGATGCATTAAAAAGTTTGGCAGCTCCGCAAGCCAAGGTCGAAAGGGACGGCCAAATTCAGCAAATCCAGAGTACCGAATTGGTGCCAGGAGACGTGGTCATTTTAGAAGCTGGAGACGTGGTGCCGGCCGATTTACGGCTGGTAGAGTCAGCGTCGATGCAAATTGAAGAGTCGGCGTTAACGGGGGAATCGGTCCCGGTGAATAAACAAACGGCGGCCCTAGATGACGAACAGCTTCCCTTAGGCGACCGCACCAACCTCGCCTTTATGAATAGTAATGTTACTTTTGGCCGTGGAAAGGGAATTGTCATTCATACGGGAATGGCGACCGAAGTAGGGAAAATTGCCCGGTTGATTAACGACGCTGATGAAACCATTACTCCTTTACAACGTAATTTAACCAAGCTAAGTAAAACGTTGACTTGGTTAATTTTGGCCATTGCGGTGGTGGTGTTTGCGGTCGGTATGTTACGGGGCCAAGAAAGCTTAATCGACATGTTGTTAACCGCAATTTCGCTTGCGGTGGCGGCCATCCCGGAAGGTTTACCGGCAATTGTTACGATTACCCTAGCCTTGGGAACCCAGCGGATGGTTAAACGTCACGCAATTATTCGAAAACTCCCGGCGGTGGAAACCTTAGGGAGTACGCAAATCATTGCTTCGGATAAAACGGGAACCCTTACCCAAAATAAAATGACGGTTGAAAAACTTTTTGTGGATAACCAGCTAATGGATGCCGCAGCGGTCACCCCTGATTTTCAATCCAAGTTATTTGACCTGATGATTTTAAACAACGACACGAAAAAAATTGACGAGGAGTTGGTGGGGGATCCTACCGAAACGGCCTTGATTGCGTTTAATGACCAACGGGGATACTCTAGTGCTGCGGTAATTGACCAATACCAACGGGTCGCTGAAGTACCGTTTGATTCGGAACGAAAGCTAATGTCCACGGTCAATGCGTTACCGGACGGGAAGTATTTGATTACCGTTAAGGGAGCACCAGATGAACTTTTGAAACGAACCACCAAGTACGTAATGCCAGGTGCCGAATTGCCAATGGACGAGGCTGAAGAGCGCCGGATTCAGGCCGTGAACCATGATTTAGCGTTGCAAGCAATCCGGGTGTTGGGCTTTGCGTACCGGATCGTTGATGCGGTTCCTGAAGAGCTGACTAGTGCGGTAGTGGAAAACGACTTGATTTTTGCGGGACTAGTGGGGATGATTGATCCGGAGCGGCCCGAAGTGGCGCAAGCCATTCAAGAAGCCCACGATGCGGGTATTCAAACCCTGATGATTACTGGTGACCACCGCGATACTGCGGGAGCAATTGCTAAACGACTAGGGATGATTACCGATGCCGAAGCGGACACGGCGGTGGTGACTGGTGCAGAACTCGATCAGCAAACTGATGAACAACTAGCGGATCACGTAGCAAATTACCGAGTTTACGCCCGGGTGGCTCCTGAACATAAGGTCCGGATTGTCGACGCTTGGCAAAAGAAGGGGAAAGTGGTGGCGATGACCGGGGACGGTGTAAATGACGCCCCCTCCTTAAAACAAGCGGATATTGGAGTGGCAATGGGAATTACCGGAACCGAAGTTTCTAAGGGTGCTAGTGACATGGTGCTGGCCGACGACAACTTTGCTACCATCGTGGACGCGGTTGAAGAAGGACGTAAAGTATTTGCCAACATTCAAAAGGCGATTCAGTACCTCTTATCAGCTAACCTTGGGGAAGTTTTAACCCTTTTCGTGATGACGATGATGGGCTGGCAAATTTTGGCACCGGTGCACATCCTGTGGATAAACTTGGTGACCGACACTTTGCCTGCCATTGCCTTGGGACTTGAACCTGCAGAAAAAAACGTGATGCAACAGCCACCACGTGATAAAAAATCTAGCTTCTTATCGGGAGGCGTTGCGGGTAACGTAATCTACCAGGGAATTTTGGAAGGGGCCATCACCCTATTTGTTTACGCAATGGCGCTAGTTTTCCCTGACCATTCCGGGAGCGCACAGATTCATGCCGATGCCTTAACCATGGCCTTTGCAACGTTAGGTTTAATCCAGCTTTTCCACGCCTTTAATTCGAAGTCGATTCACGGATCAATTTTCCAAGCAACCACTTGGAAAAATAAATTCTTTAATTGGGCGATCCTCATCGCGTTTGCTTTATTAGCAATTACGATTGTGGTGCCGGGCTTTAACGACCTTTTCCACGTTAGCCACCTAAACTTACACCAGTGGTTAATCGTAATTGGAGCATCTTTATCGATGATTGTAATCGTAGAAGTGGTAAAATTGATTCAACGAACTTTAAAGAAATCACGAGGAAATTAAGATGAAGGTAAGTATTCAAGCGTACGCGAACACCATTTCAAGATTGACCGAGAAATTAGAAGAAATTGGTTCTAGCGTGGATCCGTTCTTTCAAGAATTAAAGAAGGCGGGTCAATTAGGTACGGTGGACGAAATGGATCAAAGCCGGTTAAAAGAAATTAAAAAACAATTTCAAGTGGCAACCGACCAGTACCGGGCGCTAGAAAAGATGGTTTGGAATGCTAAGGTGCCAGCTAAATTAATTGGTAAACATCAGTTATTGAAACGCTACCTAAGGGAATATGCTAACCAATGCCAAAAAATGGTTGATGCAGTAGACGACCAAACCAAAAAGCTGGATGAGGTAGCCTTTCAAGAGTCCGAACATGCCCAGGAAGCTGCAATGGGCCAAATGACCAAAGCGTTGACTAAAATTATGAGCAGTTTGATGGGATAGATCATTACTTCTCATACTAGTCATTTAGCTAGTGAAATCGGAGAGGTTTAAAAGGAGGCTGGGAAAAATTTCCTGGCCTCTTATCTTGTACAAAAAGTTTTAACAAAGTGGGGTTTAAATTTGGAAGCAGAGATTTTAGCTTTAGTGGAAAAACAATTGACCGCTTACCGACCGCAACAAATTCGCGCGACGTTGGAGATGCTCGATGAGGGAAATACGGTGCCGTTCATTGCGCGCTATCGTAAGGAACGTACCCATAGCCTTGACGAAGTACAAATTCGCGAAATCCAGGCTGCGTACCACCAAACGGAAACGTTAGAAAAGCGGAAGACGGAAGTTTTAAAGCAAATTGAAGAACAAGGCAAGTTAACTACCGGGCTAAAACAGCAAATCAAGCAGGCGGCCACCTTAACTACGGTGGAAGATTTATATTTGCCGTACAAACAAAAGCGGCGCACAAAAGCGACGATTGCCAAAGAAGCGGGACTAGAACCGTTAGCGGCGTGGGTTTTAACCTTTCCCCAACAAGGACTACGAGAACGCTTGGCGGCTGCCGTTAATCCCGAAGTGAAGTTAAATACTATCGAAGACGTAGAGTCCGGGGTTCACGAAATTTTGGCCGAAGCCTTTGGCGAACAGGCGGAAATCCGGGCGTGGATTCGTAAATACACCCAGCATAATGGCGCGTTAGTTAGCGAAGTTAAACGGCAGGGCAAGGAACTAGATGAAAACGGCGTTTACGCGATTTACTATGATTTCCAAGCGCCACTTGCTCAGTTAGCGCCTCACCAAGTGTTGGCAATTAACCGGGGAGAAAAGGAAAAGGTCCTCCGGGCTAAGGTTGCGGTGGAAGAAGCGAGCATTGAGCGCTATTTAAACTTTCGTTTGGTACAAAAGCATCGGGGCCCGGCGGTGGCGCTGGTGCAAGCAGCCTATCGGGACGCCTATAAACGGTTTATTGGGCCAGCAATTGAACGAGAAATGCGTGCGGAATTGACTTCCATGTCGGAGCAACGCGCAATTAAAGTTTTTGGAGAAAATTTATACCATTTGCTGATGCAAGCACCGCTCAAAGGCAAAGTGGTCCTCGGTTTTGACCCTGCTTACCGTACCGGGTGTAAACTGGCCGTAATTGATGAAAACGGGAAGTTCTTAGATAAACTGGTGATTTATCCGCACCGTCCGGCTCCCCAAGCGAAGCGAGCCGCGGCTGCTAAGCAATTAAAAGACTTCATTGAAAAATACCATGTGGAAATGATTGCGATTGGAAACGGGACCGCTAGCCGGGAATCCGAAGAATTTGTGGCTCAAGTCATCAAAACGATTGCGCGACCAGTTTACTACGTAATCGTCAACGAGGCCGGAGCTTCCGTATACTCAGCTAGTCCGGCTGCTCGTGCAGCGTTTCCTGATTTACAAGTGGAAGAGCGCAGCGCAATTAGCATTGGCCGGCGTTTACAAGATCCGTTAGCAGAGTTGATCAAAATCGATCCCCAAGCGGTGGGAGTCGGCCAATACCAACACGACGTTGCCCAAAAAGATTTGCGTGAACAGTTGGACCACGTGGTGGAAACCGCGGTTAACCAGGTGGGGGTCAATTTAAATACCGCCAGTCCAGAGCTACTGACCCACATTTCGGGACTAACTAAAACGACGGCGCAAAACATCGTTAAGTTTCGGGAAGCCAACGGAAGCTACCGAACTCGCCAAGCAATTAAATCAGTGCCGCGGCTAGGACCTAAAGCATACGAACAATCGATTGGATTTTTACGAATTGTGGACGGAGACGATGAGCTTGATAATACGGGAATTCATCCAGAAAGTTATCCGGTGGTTAAAGCCCTAATGAAGGAGCTGGGATTAAACCTGCATGACTTAGGAACCCCCGCTTTTAACCAAACGTTGCAACAGGTTAAGGTCGCACAATTGGCAGCTCAGCTGCAGGTCGGAGAAGAAACGCTTCACGACATTCTCGAAGAATTGCAAAAACCGGGGCGCGATTTGCGGGATGAAATGCCGGCACCATTATTACGCTCCGACGTCTTAACTTTGGAGGACCTCCAACCAGGGATGCAACTACAAGGCACCGTCCGGAACGTCATCGATTTTGGCGCGTTTGTCGATATCGGCGTTAAACAAGACGGTTTGGTACACATTTCTAAACTAAAAAAAGGCTTCGTCAAACATCCTAGTGACGTAGTGGCGGTGGGGGACATCGTTACCGTTTGGGTGGAAAGCGTGGATACCAAGCGAAATCGGATCCAGCTCACCATGATTCCGGCTGAGGAACAATGACTGACTTAGAGCTAACTCAATTAACGCGTCGACTGGCTAAACAATTCTTTAACCAAGCTTATCCTTACGAAGCGCGGTTTAACCGCCGCTTAAGAACGACGGGCGGTCGCTATTTTTTAGCGGACCATCACATTGAAATTAATCCCCTTATGCTAAGCGAATTTGACGAGGAAACCTTAGTAGGCGTAATTAAACATGAACTAGTTCACTACTGGTTGCACGTGCATCATGAAAAACCAGATCACCGTAACCCGCATTTTAAGGAGTTGCTGCAGCGGACGGGCGGTTTACGCTACGCACCAGTGACGTCTAAGCGTCGGGCTACTACAACGGGGCGATTAGTATACCAGTGTAAAAAATGTGGTCAGCTTTACCATCGCCAACGCCGAATCAACGTGCGACGCTACGTTTGTGGACGTTGCGGGGGGCGCTTGGGGTTAAAACACTAATAAAAATATTTTTATAAAAAACACTTGCTAGCTAATGGTGGTTTTGCTATTATTATCTAGTAAGGTTTTTTGCGGCCATGGCGGAATTGGCAGACGCGCAGGATTAAGGATCCTGTCCGAATTTACTCGGGTGGAGGTTCGAACCCTCTTGGCCGCATTGTGCTACTGATTGGGGAAGGAGCCGTGATTCAACTAGGTTGGATCGCGGCTCTTTTTTTGTCAAAACCTAACCTGATCTGCGGCAAGCTATTGATACACTTGATACACTAATCAATACAGTTTAGTGTATCAAAATAGTGTATTAACAAAAATGCTTGAATTCGCTTACGTTAGGCTTAGTGTATTTTGGCACGGTATTTGCTTATATACTTAATGGAAGCTAAACATACTGTGTTAGCGGTGTGTTGGTCCTACTGATTACCATTTGGTGGCGGTAGATCGACAGCTGGCCACAATTTTATTACAAATTTAACTTTTTTGGGACGTTGTGAAAACGTTTTTGGGATGGTTAGGAGTTTTGAAATTGAAAAGGCTGTCAGGAATTTATTTTAACTAGTTGCAGGTTTAGAACTTATTTTATTTTTTCAACTGTAACAAATAGAAAATGGGAGGTATACAGACAAATGGTAGGAATTATCATTGCTAGTCATGGTGAATTCGCCAAAGGCATTTTGCAATCCGGTTCAATGATCTTCGGTGAACAAGAAGACGTTAAGGCCGTAACCTTAATGCCTAGCGAAGGCCCTGACGATCTCAGAGCAAAACTTCAAGAAGCAATTGCTTCTTTTAGTAACCAAGACCAAGTATTATTCTTAGTCGACCTATGGGGAGGCACTCCATTCAACCAAGTTAACAACTTGTTTGAAGAACACAAGGACAAATGGGCAATCGTTGCTGGTTTGAACTTGCCAATGTTAATTGAAGCATATGCTTCTCGTCTATCGATGGAATCAGCACAAGAAATTGCTGCACACATCATTGACACAGCAAAAGAAGGGGTTAAGGTTCGTCCTGAAGAACTTCAACCTAAGGAAGCTCCAAAGGCTGCTGAAGCAGCTGCACCGGTTAACACAGGTAAACCAGGCCACTTTGATTACGTGTTAGCACGAATCGATACTCGTTTACTTCATGGTCAAGTTGCTACTTCATGGACGAAGACTACTAACCCGGATCGGATTATCGTTGTTTCTGACAATGTTGCTAAAGATAACTTACGTTCATCAATGATCAAGCAAGCTGCTCCAGCTGGCGTTAAAGCCCACGTTGTTCCAATTGAACAAATGATTAAGCTGGCTAAGGACGACAAACACTTCGGTGGTACCCGGGCAATGCTTTTGTTTGAAACCCCTCAAGATGCTTTAAAAGCTATCGAAGGCGGTGTACCAATTAAGACTTTGAACGTTGGCTCAATGGCTCATTCAGCTGGAAAAGTTCAACCAAATACTGTATTGGCATTTGACCAAAATGATATTGACACTTACAAGAAGTTGGAAAACATGGGCGTTCAAATGGACGTGCGGAAGGTTCCTTCTGATTCAAGAGATAATCTAGATGCAATTATGAAGAAGGCTCAAGATGAGCTTAATAAACAAAAAAATAACTAAAAAACGGAGGATTAATAATCATGGCATTGAATGCAATTCAAATGATTTTAGTCGTTATCGTGTCATTCCTAGCTGGTGTGGAAGGTATTTTGGACCAATTTCATTTCCATCAACCAGTAATCGCATGTACGCTAATCGGCTTAGTAACTGGTAATTTAGTACCTTGCCTTATTTTAGGTGGTTCACTTCAAATGATCGCTCTTGGATGGGCTAACGTTGGGGCTGCGGTTGCTCCTGATGCTGCTTTAGCTTCTGTAGCTTCTGCTATTATTTTAGTTTTAGGTGGTCAAGGTAAAGCAGGTGTTTCATCAGCGATTGCTTTAGCGGTTCCGTTGGCTGTAGCCGGACTTTTATTGACAATCATTGCGCGTACATTGGCAACCTTGATTGTCCACATTATGGATAAAGCTGCTAAAGAAGGTAGCTTTGCTAAATTGGAATTGTGGCACTACATTGCGATTGTTATGCAAGGTTTGCGGATTGCAATTCCTGCAGCATTGATCTTAGCAATCGGTGCTGGTCCTGTACGTGGATTACTTTCCACTATGCCAGCTTGGTTAACTGATGGTCTATCAATCGGTGGTGGAATGGTTGTTGCCGTTGGTTACGCGATGGTTATCAACATGATGGCTACTAAAGAAGTTTGGCCATTCTTCGCACTTGGCTTTGTTTTAGCAACTGTTCAAGATTTAACATTAATCGCTTTAGGTACAATTGGTATCTCACTTGCTTTGATTTACTTAACCCTTTCTAAGATGGGCGGTTCAAGCAACGGTGGTAACTCAGGTACTGGTGACCCACTCGGCGACATTATCGATAAATACTAGAAGGAGGCCAACATAAAATGCAAGAAAAAGTTCAATTAACTAAAAAAGATCGTATTCACGTTTGGTTACGTTCCACATTCCTGCAAGGTTCATGGAACTACGAACGGATGCAAAATGGTGGTTGGGCATACACTTTGATCCCAGCCCTCAAGAAGTTATATAAGACTAAAGAAGACCGTGCTGCAGCTTTGACTCGTCACTTGGAATTCTTTAATACTCACCCATATTTAGCTGCTCCAATCCTTGGGGTTACAATGTCACTTGAAGAAGATCGTGCTAATGGTGCACCGATTGACGACGTTGCTATCCAAGGTGTTAAGGTTGGTATGATGGGTCCCCTCGCTGGGGTTGGTGACCCGGTATTCTGGTTCACCGTTAAGCCAATTTTAGGTGCTTTGGCAGCTTCATTAGCAATGGGCGGCAGCATTTTAGGGCCAATTCTTTACTTCGTATTGTGGAACGCAATTCGGATGGGCTTTACATGGTATACTCAAGAATTCGGCTACAAAGCTGGTTCCAAGATTACCGAAGATATGTCTGGTAGTTTACTCCAAGACGTTACTAAGGGTGCTTCAATCCTTGGGATGTTTATCTTAGGTTCATTGATTAACCGTTGGGTTGTGGTTAAATTCACACCGGTCGTTTCAACTGTAAAACAAAGTAAGGGAGCTTACATTGACTGGGCAAACTTGCCAAGTGGTGCAAAGGGTATCCAAAAGGCTCTTCAAGAACAAGCGGCTGGTTTGTCACTCACCCGTGAAAAGGTTACTACTTTGCAAGATAACTTGGATCAATTAATTCCAGGTTTAGCAGGATTACTGCTTACATTACTCTGCATGTGGTTGCTTAAGAAGGGTGTTTCACCAATCATCGTTATCTTTGGTTTATTCATTCTTGGTGTTGTGCTTCACTTACTACACGTTATGTAATGCAATGATTTTAACAAAGTCTGGGCAATGGCCTGGGCTTTTTTATTAAGATTTTTTGCGGTTAATTCGGCTGCGGATTATAATGAAAACAGCAAATATAAAGAATGGAGCAGATTGAATGGTACAGTCAATTAATACCAAGGTGGATCAAGTTACGGACGCAACCTCATTCCTTGGAATGGGGGATTACGGCAAAGTAATGATTGGTGATCGCGGTTTTGAATTTTTTGATAATCGCAATGTAAAAAACTACATTCAAATCCCGTGGAAAGAAGTCGACAAAGTGGTCGCATCACTAATGTTTGGGGGCAGGTGGATTCCTCGGTTTGCAATTAAAACCAAACATAGTGGAACGTTTAGTTTTGCGGCAAAGCACCCTCACGAACTGTTGAGAGGAATCCGCAAGTACGTGGACGAGGAAAGAATGGTCCGCTCGCTAGGAGTAGTAGATGTAGTAAAGCGCGGATTAAAAGAAGTGTGGAGAAGGATCCGAAAATAGAGAGCGGAAGCCCCTTGGGCAGCTTGTGAGGATTAACGGAATATAAGGACTAACCGCGGGTTGGGCGGTTGGTCCTTATATTTGGTTAACCGGAAGAAGCTAGGGGCTGGAGCTCATTTCGACATGGCAGCAGCAGGATTAATTGAATCCCCCATTAATCGCGGTATAGGCGATTGATGGGGGGTTTTGATTAACCGGAAAGAGCTGGGGTTCGGAACCCGTTTTGCTGACGGTTGTGCCTTAATTAGTCATTCGGGAAATCAAATCCGCCCCCTAGCCAATCCGACTTGAAAACGCTTTGGAGAAAGTGTGATAAACTGTAGTGTATCAATACAGACAGTGTTTAATACAGTTAACGTGGTGAGGCTAAATGAAACGACAAGAAAGAATATATCAATACGTTTTAGAACATACGGAGCCAGCTTCGGCGGACGAAGCCAACCGGCAAAATGGCTTAACAACTTCAACGATTGCGGACGCGTTAAAAATTGCGCGTAGCAACGTCAGTAAAGAATTAAATGATTTGGTTCGGCAACGAAAATTGTTTAAAATTTCTGGCCGGCCAGTTCGTTATTGTCAACTAGCCTTAGGTGAAGATGATCCGTTGGCACAGGACCCCTCAGAGTACCATATTGAAGATGGGATTAGCGGTATGGAACTGGGGAAGAAGAAGCTGGCAGGAAAGCTCGATAAGCCGGCAGCTACTAAGCAGCTTAGTGTGCATAAAGACATTTTTGATCGAATGATTGGTAAGGATCAAAGCATGAAAAACCAAATTGAACAGGCTAAGGCGGCCATGTTGTATCCGCCACGCGGGTTAAATACGTTAATCATCGGACCAACGGGGTCAGGGAAAACGTACTTTGCCAACGCAATGTTTGATTTTGCACAGGCCCGTAATCTACTCAGTAAGGATCAACAATTGGTAACCTTTAACTGTGCGGATTACGCCCATAACCCAGAATTGCTGATGTCCCATTTGTTTGGCTACGTGAAGGGAGCCTTTACTGGCGCAGACGACGAACAAGACGGGTTAATTCAAGAAGCAGATGGCGGAATGCTATTCCTTGACGAAGTTCACCGCCTTCCCCCAGAAGGGCAGGAAATGATTTTTTACTTCATGGACCACGGGACCTACAGTCGATTAGGTGAAACTGCTAAGACCCACCATGCTAACGTTCGACTAGTGTGTGCGACAACCGAAGATCCCGAAAGTACCTTATTGCAAACCTTTGTACGGCGAATTCCAATTACGATCCAGCTTCCGCCATTCAATAAACGGAGCCCGGAAGAACGAATTGAACTATTGCGTTCGCTAGTTACGATTGAGGCCAACCGGACTAATAAGGAAATCACTTTAACCGAAGACGTGGTTCAAGCTTTGCTTGGTAGCGTTACTTACGGAAACGTCGGTCAGTTGAAGTCCAATATTCAGCTAGTGTGTGCGAAGGGATTCCTTAATAACATTGGTAACGAAGGAAAGATCATGATTACTTCCGACGATTTGCCTGGCAATATCAAGGACGGGTTGTTAAACTTGGCGTCTAACCGGCAGGAGCTCGGGGCAATTTCTAAACTTTTGGAACCGTATATGGTGGTTAAACCCGGAGCTAGTTACGCCACCCCGGTCACCCGCAAAGATAGTTACGAATTGCCCTACAATTTGTACGAAATCATTGGGGATAAAGCGATGATGCTTCGCGAAGAAGGGCTCGACCAAGAAAATATCAATAATTTCATCACTACCGACATTAATCTTCATTTAAAATCATTTTATAAAAACGACCTGGACACGGTGAACGCGGAAAGTAAGCTAGCAGAAATCGTGGACAAGGGAATTATTAACTTTACCAAGCAAATTCAGCCCAAGGTGGAAAACCGCCTCAACTACCGGTTCAAGGACAACTTTATTTACGCGATGAGTTTGCACATTAGTTCCTTCATCAAACGAATTCAGTCAGGAAAGCCGATGCGGTTAATGGGCAACGACTTAGTGGCAATGGTTAAGGATTATCCAGAAGAGCTGGAAGTCGCTAAATCAATCAAAGAGTCGCTAGAACAACATTACGGTTTGCCAATCCCAGAATCGGAAAGCTATTACCTGGCCGTACTTCTAATTTCACTTAAAACGGTGCCCACCAGTACCGGTAAGGTTGGAATCGTGGTGGCCGCGCACGGTAGTAACACGGCTAGTTCAATGGCACAAGTGGTATCACAATTGTTGTCGGATAATTCGATCCAAGCCTTTGACATGCCATTAGATATGAATCCGCAGGTAGCTTATAAGGGAATTGTCGATCGGGTTCGCGCGGCAGACCAAGGGGAAGGAGTGCTGCTCCTTGTAGATATGGGCTCTCTAAGCACTTTTGGCCCTAAAATTACCGAAGAAACTCAAATTCAGGTCAAGGTGATTGACATGGTAACCACCGCGATGGTTTTGGAAGCTACCCGAAAGGCGTCCTTCATTGATAGTAATTTAGATGAAATTTATGCTGAACTTCGCGAATTTCACGGTTACTCCCGGGTGGCAATTACGGACGAAGGCCAGTCTATGGAAGACGACCAGACGGTAGCAATGCTTTCGGGAAAACCGAAGGCGGTCATCGCGGTTTGTTCAACGGGTGAGGGCACTGCCCAAAAAATCAAGGGGATTCTTGACCAGTTGCTATTGCAAAATTTAATTGAAGATATTAAGGTGTTCCCAATTTCAATCGTAAACATGCACCAAGCAATTGAGGAAATTAACCAAAAATACACCATCGTTGCCGCAACCGGGGTAATGGATCCGGAAGTGGGAGTTCCCTTCATGCCGTTACAATCCTTATTGCAGGGGGGCGGCGAAAAGTTCGTTCGTCAACTGGCAGAACGAAGCGAGCTTTCCTGGGTCTTTGATGAAAAGGACGCTAAACTGACCCGGAGTGTTTGTCGACAATATTTGTCGAAGTACTTTGTGTTTTTGAATGCTGACAAATTTGCCGATATTCTATGGAATTACGTTGATTACCTTGCTCAAAGCCGACAGGTCGAATTTAGCGAGTCCTTCCGGATTAATTTGATAATGCACGTAGCGGGCGCGGTAGAACGTCAACTAACGAATAATCCCATGCAAGTCAACGCAGCTGAACTTGCGGAAGTTCAAGAACAGCCTTGGTTTAAGGCGGTTCAGGAAGCTGATGACCAATTCCTTCAACGGATTCAAATTAAAATGACCCTAGGTGAAGAATTTTATATTTACAAATTGTTAGAAACCTGGCAAGAAAAAAATGATACAATCCTAAATGAGATGGAGAAGAATCAATAGTTTTTGGAGGAAATTAGAATATGACAATGGAAATATTGCTCGCACGGGTAGATAGTCGGCTTTTGCATGGGCAAGTTGCCACCGCGTGGGCTAAAAAAGTGAAGCCTAACCGGATTTTGGTGGTTTCTGATAGTGTGGCAGAAGATACATTGCGTAAAACGCTGATTACCCAGGCTGCTCCTCCGGGAGTGTTTGTGAACGTGATTACGGTTGACAAGATGATCAAAATTTATCACGATCCCCAATTTGATTCGTTTAAAGTGCTGCTGCTAACGGAAACAATTCAAGACATGTTGCAGTTAGTCGAGGGTGGCATTGACATCAGTAATTTAGGAGTTGACGTGGGTAGCCTTGCCTACGCGGTAGACATGACCATGTTGACGGATGCTATCGCTGTCGGTAAGGAAGAGGTCGCGGCGATTAGAGCATTGGCCGCCCACGGGTTAACGGTGTACGCCCAAAAAATTCCGAACGATAGCCGCAAGGATTTGATTAAAATGTTGGATAAAAATGGTTTGTAAATTGGAAATGAATTATGGCTAAAAAAGAGCGTGGGACAAAAGTTTCTAAACAAAAAACGGTTCATGATGAGGTGAAATTCCCTCATGAACCGTTTTTATTTTGGCGTTTTGACTTCAATAGCGCCAAAACGTGTGCCAAAAGTCAGTTTGTCCCGCGCTTCTTTTATTGCATGGTGGATAACCATTAGCAAGCCGCAGAGATTACAGCTCTTCGAGAACTTGGTTATCCTTAATTTGTGGTTCTGGCTTAGTTTGCCGATTTTTTATTTCTTGGGCAATCTGTAAAAGAACGTCCTTTTGAAAAGCGACTGCATCCAGATTGACGGTTCCCTGGGTGGTGGTAAGCACTAAACGCGCCTTGAAACCTGCCCCACCAAGGATGATGCCGATGATGATTGCCAAAATTCCCAAGGCAACTCCGTCGTTCATCGTACTTAAAATCCCTAACACAATTAAAACGATCCCTAGTAGCAAGGGGAAGATTTGGTTTTTGCTTTTGACCTCGGTAGTCTTAATATCGGCTAGGTTAACGTCTTTAGCAACCATCCCATATGGAAAAATCCAAATTAATAACCGCGGGATCCGGCTCCGCACGGATTGATTATCGACTTCCACGCGGCCCTTCATCCAAAAGATTAACCAACTAATTGAAAAATTAAACATTCAGCATACCTCCATTAAAATACGGTGCTTGTTAACTTTAAGGATAAATATTAATTCCCTAAAAGGCAAGTAGTCGATTTCTTAAGAGAAAAATAAGAATTAGCCTTTGAGAAGCTTTTGGCGGATAAATCAATTAAAGTGGTTAGATGGACTAGTGAGATAGTTTTCATAACCAATTATTTACTGATAAAATAAAATGATAAATTAAAGTAAGGAAGAGTTGGCGAAATGAGTTTAGAAATTTTAGCTACCGCCCATTACGTTCCCGAACGGGTGGTAGATAATGATGAATTAGCACAAATTATGGATACGAGCGACGAATGGATTCAATCTCATACAGGGATTAAAACTCGCCACTATGCGTTAGGTGCGGAAAACACCTCGGATCTAGCAGCAACGGTGGGCCAACAACTGTTGGAAAAGAGTGGCTTAACGGCTGACCAAATCGATTTAATTATTTTATCAACCATCACCCCTGATTCCCTGACTCCGGCAACTGCGGCCCTAGTGCAGGATAAAATTGGTGCCCGTAAAGCTTTTGCTTTTGACATTTCGGCGGCTTGCGCAGGCTTTGTGTTTGGACTAAGTACTGCTGAAAAATTTTTGCGCTCCGGGCGTTACCAAAATGCCATGGTGATTAGTGCGGAAACTAATTCCAAAATGATGGACTTTCAAGACCGCACCTCGGCCGTCTTTTTTGGTGATGGAGCAGGCGGAGTAATCTTAAGTCAATCGACGAAGACTGACGACTTTTTCGTTGATGAAGAGTTAGCTACCTTAGCTGAAAAAAATGAGTACATCCATAGTGGACGAATTCCAGCCATTAGCGAGGTAAAAGCAAGTAATTATCCGCAAATTGACGCATTTTACCAAAGTGGACGGGACGTGTTTAGTTTTGCGACAGGGGCGGTACCCCCACAAATGCAAACGATTTTGGACCGTAATGGGCTACATGACGACATTGATTACGTAATTTGTCACCAAGCTAATTTGCGAATCATTGAAAAGATTGCGGAAGAAACGCAAATTCCGTTTGAAAAATTTGTTACCAACGTCCAAGATTACGGCAACACGTCTTCTGCCGGAATTCCGATGGCGTTGGATCAGTTGCAAAGTCGGGATCCCAGTGCTAAAACAGTCTTGTTGACTGGTTTTGGCGCCGGTTTAGATTATGGTAGTTTAATTATTAAATTGTAGGTATAAAAGATGAAAATTGACAAAGTCTATGATATTTTAAATCGCCTAAAAGATTACCCGTACCAAGAAATTGACGTCGAGGTGGATGGGTTAAAGCTACACGTGAAAAAGGCGGATGCTTCCCAAACAACGTCACAGACCACAACACCAGTTCCGGATCCATCCGGGGTTATGGTGAAGAGTCCGATGGTGGGAATCGTACACTTTAATCAGGAACTCGCCGCGGGACAAGTGGTTGAAAAGGGCCAGGTAATTGCGCAAATTGAAAGCATGAAGCTGTTTAATGACGTTAAAGCTCCCCAAGCTGGTACGGTTCAGCGACTTTTGGCAGCCGACGGTGAAGGGGTCGCTTACGACCAACCGCTCGTGGAATTGGTGGGGAAATAAAATGTTTAAGAAGGTTTTGGTTGCTAACCGCGGCGAAATTGCCGTCCGAATTATTGCGGCTTGTCGCCAGCTAGCAATTTCAACGGTCGTGGTGTATTCAACCGCTGATGAGCAGGCCCAATTCGTTCAAATGGCCGACGAAGCAATTTGTGTGGGGCCGGCGAGTGCACAGGAATCCTACTTGAATCGAGAAGCAATTTTAATGGCGGCCCAGATTACCGGTAGTGATGCAATTCATCCGGGGTATGGTTTTTTATCGGAAGATCCGCTATTTGCGACCATGGTTGCTGAGTGTGGGTTGACTTGGATTGGGCCCAGTCCCGACCAAATTCAACGCTATGCGGATAAAGAACGTTCTCGCAAACTAGCTCAAAAACGAGGGGTGCTCACTATCCCTGGTAGCGGACTAATTACTGACGATCGACAAATTAAACCCGCAGCTGAAAAGCTAGGCTTTCCCGTTTTATTAAAGGCTAGTTTTGGGGGCGGAGGCAAAGGGATCCGGGTTGCTCACGACGAACAGGAATTAGCCCAAATCATTGCGGTAGTTCGCCAAGAATCTGGTGCGTCCTTTGGAAGTTCCCCGTTGTATCTGGAACGGGACCTCCAAAATGCTCGCCATATTGAAGTTCAGGTGCTGGGGCTTAACGAACAAATCATTATTTTAGGCGACCGGAATTGTAGTATTCAGTTGCACCGCCAAAAAGTAGTGGAAGAAAGTCCGGCTAATTTGACGATTGAACAACGCGAGCGGCTGTATCAAGCGGTTCACCGTTTGTTAGATCAAAGCGGCTATGAAAGCTTGGGCACCGTGGAATTTTTGCAAGTGGGGGAAGAATTTTATTTTCTGGAAATGAATACCCGTTTACAAGTTGAACACGGGGTGACCGAAGAAACAACTGGAATTGACATTGTACAGACCCAAATTGTAGTAGCGGCTGGCCAACCAGAGCTGGTAAAGGTGGGGGATGCCCAAGTTCACGCAATTGAGGCGCGGATTAATGCCACCGCTCCAGGGCAACTTGTTGAATTAGAGTGGCCCGCTACTCGAATCGAAACTGGATATGCTGCGGGCAACCAAATTGCGCCGTACTACGATGCGTTGGTAGGAAAAATTATTGTTACGGCTTCTACACGAGCACAAGCGGTACAAAAATTACGACAAGCTTTAAAACAAACTAAAATTGCCGGAGTGCCAACGAACTTGGCCGCGGTAGAGCAATTAGTCGCAAGTCCCGCGTTTATTCAAGGAACTTATGACATTCGAACTTATCAAAATCTTTTGGATGGGTGTTAGTGATGCAAAAGCAAAATCGTTGGTCAAAATGCCCAAAATGTGGCAAACACGTACATGAATTACAATGGGGAACGTTTCGGCGTTGCCCTTTTTGTCGTTGTCCACAACGTTTAACGGTGGAAGAACGAATTGCGATTACTTTTGACGAAGGTAAGTTTAATCAGCTTACCGTGCCGGTGGAAACGCAAAATCAATTAAATTTCCCCAATTACGACCAAAAGTTAGCCAAGAGTAGGCAACAAAGCGGACACGGCGAAGCAGTCACCATTGGCTGGGGAACCATCGCGGGAAGCCCGGTAGCTGCGGGAATTATGGATAACCAGTTTATGATGGGAACCTTGAGCACGGTAACTGGGACGGCGTTGCGGCAAATTATGCGTTGGGCGCGGCACCAAGGTTACCCGTTGATCTTGTTTACGGCTTCGGGTGGCGCGCGGATGCAAGAAGGAATTTATGCGCTGCTTCAAATGAATACGATTCTAGCTGAACAACGCCGGTTGCGAGAAGCTGGTGGCTTAAGCATTAACGTGTTAACCGACCCGACGATGGGCGGGGTGTCAGCTAGTTTTGCCTTCAAAAGTGATTACGTAATTGCGGAAGATCATGCGCAGATTGGCTTTTCAGGAAAACGGGTAATTCAGCAAGCCACTGGAGAAGACTTACCCGCTGGCTTTCAAACGGCCGAATACTTATTGCAGCATGGGCAATTAGATTCCGTAGTGCAACGAGAAGAGTTGCGCGGTTATTTGCAACGGTTACTAAGATTACATGGGTACGGTGGTTAACATGGATAAGGAATTAAGCGCGCGGTTAAATAAGGTTCGTTCCGCGCAACGGATTACGGGCCGGCAAATTATTCAACGGCTATTTACGGAAATTATGGAAATGCATGGTGACCGGGAGAATAGCGATGACCCGGCGGTATGGGCGGGAATCGGCCTTTTTGAAGAACAACCGGTGACTTTTTTAAGCGTGGATCGGGGGCAGGACCTTACCGAGCGGTTAGCGAAAAATGGTGGCGCAGTCCGGGCGGGCGGTTATCGCAAGGCGTTACGGAACGTGGAGTTAGCCCAACGGTTTGACCGCCCCGTGGTCAGTTTCCTAAACATGCCGGGCGCCGATGCTAGCGTTGACTCCGAAAATGAAGGTCAAAGCTTAATGATTGCCAACCTGATGGAAACCATGGGTGCGCTCCGGGTTCCTAACTTAGCGGTCATCGTTGGCGAAGGCCACAGCGGAGGAGCGCTAGCCTTTGCCAACGCTAACCAATTATGGATGTTAGAAAATGGTCTGTTTTCCGTCGCGGCACCGGAGGCCATGGCGGCAATATTACGTGATGACCGTGCATTGGCTCGCGTGCCAATGACTGCTAGCCAATTACAACAAATTGGAATTGCGGACCAAGTTTTCAAGGAAGGCCCCCAATTAACTGAAAATTTAAGGAAAGCTTTGCGGCAATGGCTTGCAACGAGCCGGAAAATGGATGAAAATGAATTAGTGATGCAACGTGAGCAAAAATTTCAGCAAGTTTTACGGGATTGGTTTGCCGATTAATTGCTGAAATAGGGGAGAAAGTAATGGCTAAATTAGTTTTGATTCGACATGGTGAAAGTACGGCTAACCGGGATAACGTTTATACGGGATGGTCTGACGTCCCGTTGACGGAAAGCGGCATCCAACAGGCCCATGAAGCGGGGAAATTGTTGGCAAAGGCGGGAATTAATTTTACCGCGGTGCACACCTCGATGTTGCAACGGGCAATCGTCACGGCCAATATTGTGGTTGACGAACTTGGTCAAAGTTGGTTACCAATTACCAAAACGTGGCGGTTAAACGAACGACATTACGGTGCGCTGCGAGGACAGAATAAGGATGCGACCCGCCAAATTTATGGTAAACATCAGGTAGCCTTGTGGCGGCGAAGTTTTGATGCGGTTCCTCCTTTACTAAACCAGGCCGACCACGACCGTCGCTATCGGATGTACGGGATTCTTCACGAACCGTTAGGAGAAAGTTTGCATATGGCGTACGACCGGTTACTACCTTACTGGGTTGACCAGATTGCGCCACGGCTGATTCAAGGAGAAAATCAGTTGGTGGTTGCCCACGGCAGTTCTTTACGGGCCCTAATCAAGTATCTTGAACAGATTTCGGACCAGGGGATTGACGGGGTTGAAGTGGAAAATGGCGAGCCGATTGTTTATGAAATGGATCACCGTTTAAACATTGTGCAAAAAACTAAAATGTAAATTTTAATGCTAAAAAGAGAGTGGGACAAAAGTCGGGTAGTTTGCGAGCATTAACTGAAAATTGTTCATGATGCCTGAATTTGGCATGATGGTCAATTTTGGGTTAAGCGGAACTAATTGACTTTTGGCACCCGTTTTGGCTCTATTGAAGTCAAAACGCCAAAATAAAAACGGTTCATGAGGTGAAACTTCCTCATGAACCGTTTCTTGTTTAAAGACTTTTGTCACAGCCCTTTTTTAGGTGGTGGTAGAGCGGCGTTTCACTACAATGTAGTCGAAATGAGCTCCAGCCCCCAAGCTTTTCCGGCTAACCCAATTTAGGGGTAATCGCCTAACCCGCAATTAACCTCTAAATTCCGTTAGTTCTCATAAGCTACCCAGGGGCTTTGCTCTCTAATCCTTGTACGCCAACGATCCCATCGGATCCCATGGCTTCAACACCGTTGGGTCTTCTGCTTGGGCCTTACGTTGGGCTTCCGTTAAGTATTGTTTTTCAACAACAACTTGGTAGCAGTATTCGTCCATCCACGCGTCTGACATTACCAAGTAGCCCTTTTCGCCGACTTTCTTTCCCCAACTATTTTCGACTTTCCACTTTGTTGGTTGGCCATCGACGAGGTCGACCCCGGTTAATACCATTGCGTGGGTCATCAAACTTTCCTTGTAATCTAGGCGTTCATCCTTGGTCATGGAAAGGTCAATATCAAATAGTTCATCTTCCGCAAAGGCGTCAAGGTCGAGCAGTCCCTTTTCACGAGCTTCCGAATGTTGGTTAACGTCGCAACCAAACCAAACTGATTTACCAGCTTTTAATTGGTTAATCGCTGCTTGCTTGAAGTCCTTCATGGTAAGGTTCAAGTGTTTAACAGGCCGACCATTGACCACGTTGCCTAACATTTCAATTGTGTACGTCTTGTTAAATGGCTTATCCGCGGTTGGTGCATTAATGATTGAAACGTAGTCATCAAGGTTCCAACCCACGTATTTGTCATAAAATTCTTTAGGAGTAATTCCAGCTTCCCGATGGTAAACTTGGTCGCTATCCCGGAATTCCCAATCAAATTTAACTGGCGGTTCACCAAAGCTGTAAGCAGCCATCCGGTAAACTTCGCTAAGCATTTTTTCCTTCCGGCTTTGGATTTCATCTTCACTAGCTTGGTCTCGGACCATCTTACGGAGAGTGATCGCATCTTTACGAAGTTTTTCGTTTAATAGGGTGTCGAATTCACGAGATTTAGAACTATTGTACGTTTCTGGGTAAACAGATTGTGGTACTACGCCGTATTTTTCAATTAGGGCGCACAGCATATCCCATTGACCACCGTCACCTTGGGGTTCGTTAAGTAGGAAGGCCACTTTGCGGTCGTCTGGTTCAAGATCTGCGGTTTTAATGATGTTTTCGTAGAACCAGTTTGATTTTTCAAACTTATCCCAGAAGAAGGTGTAATTTTGGGAAAGTTCGAAGTTTCCTGGCACCTTAAACTGATTTTTCATGTCATGACGCATGGTGTTTAAAGCGGCAAACATCCAGCAGCGCCCGCTTTGTTTTTGGTTAGCCACGTCACCGGTGTCCAAATCAATGGAGAAAACCGGGGTACTTTGGATATCGGCAGCTAAGTTACGACTGGCGTTCAAGATTCCATTCTTCGTAACCGTCCGTTCCAGTACCTTGGCTTCTTTGCGGTCGTGATATTCTTGATTAAATTGGTTAATCAATTCGTTAGAAATTTCTTTACTCAAATAAATCAGCTCCAATTCTTTTTAAAAAACTTTGTTTATTAATAATAATTAAGGACGTGCTTGAAGAACTTCGGGTCCATCTTGCCGGCCGACGATTACCGTGTTAACCGTGTCTAAGAAGAGGCCTTGTTCGACAATTCCAACCTGTTTGATTAGGTAATCTGCCAAAGCATGCGGATCGTCAATTTCGTGTAAATGCAAGTCGATTACGTAATTTTTAGAGTCGGTTAAAACGTGATTACCGTTTTCATCCATGCGAAACTCAGGGTTGAATCCCTTGGCTTCTAATTTCTTGAAGACTTGCTTGCTACCATAAGGAATTACTTCAAGCGGGAGTGGGAAAGCGCCCAACTTGTCGACCATTTTAGATTCATCAACAATCCACATGTTCTTGCTGGAATTGGTTGCCACAATTTTTTCGAAGAGGTGGGCTGCCCCGCCACCTTTAATGCCTTGGAAATCGCTACTGATTTCGTCGGCACCGTCAATGGTCAAGTCGATGTGGTCAACTTCGTCAACTGACTTAACGGTAATTCCTAAATCGCGAGCTTGTTTAGCAGTGCGATCGGAAGTCGGAACCCCCACGATGTTTAAATTTTCTTCCTTAACGCGCTTACCTAAGGCGTCAACCATAAATTTAACCGTCGAGCCGGTTCCTAAGCCAACGGTCATGCCGTCTTCAATAAATTTAACGGCTTCGTTACCTACCAGTTTTTTTAGTTCATTTTGATCCATAATTATCTACTCACTTTCGGTTGATCAGATTTTTAACTTTTTCAGCAGTGATTTGCTCGTGCATATTCATGCCGGCAAGTTCGGGATGGTTTTGAAAGTACTTGAGGGCAAACGGGCAAAGCGGATAAATTTTTTGCTCCCGTTCCTTAGCAAATTCCACAAAATCAGCCATGATTTTGCCACCGATTCCGCGGCCGCGAAACTGGGGATTCACCAGAACTTCTTCACAGATCAAGGTTGCATGATCCGGCATTGGGGAATATAAAATTTGTCCGACCTGGTCGTTAGCGTCGTTTGTCCAAAATAGGCGATTTTCATCAAGGTTACGCTTCATTTTCCAAGCCTCCTTACCCTACTAATTGTCGTAAAGAAAGCGGATAAAGTCAATTGATTACCGAGATTTACGTTTACAAATTTTTGGATACAACGGATAATGAAATAAACATCATTGGGAGGAACGATATGAAACGAGGATTTGAGATTGTAAGCAGTTACGAAGGACAAGGATTGCATTTGCCACAACGGCAGACTAAGGCAGCCGCGGGGTATGATTTTGAAGCAGCCCGTGATTTTACGTTGCCAAGTATTTGGAAGATGGACTTCATTAAAGTGTTGTGGGCAGTTCGCCACCAAGAAGAAGTTTCCCCCGCGCAGCAACAATTGGCCCAAGCGGCTTTAAAACCTTACTTAGTGCCCACGGGAATTAAGGCCTACATGGCAGATGATGAATATTTAATGTTAGCCAACCGTTCCAGCAACCCGCTAAAACGAGGATTAATTTTACCTAACGGGGTGGGAATTGTTGACGCTGATTACTACAATAATTCCGGCAATGAAGGGGAAATTTTCTTCCAATTAATTAACTACGGAATTACGGACATCACCATTAAAAAGGGTGAACGGATTGGTCAAGGAATTTTCATGGACTATCTGACTGCGGATGGTGAAACGGGTGACCTTCAAACGCGGACGGGTGGCTTTGGTTCAACCAAACGATAATTAAAAATCAATAAAGGTCAAACAAATCACTAATAAATCTAGGTGATCCATGCTATTCTATAAGGTGATCACACGGATTGAGAGGACGGGAGAATGGCAAAAGTTAAGACCCAGTTTGTATGCAATAATTGCGGATACGCCTCCCCTAAATTTTTAGGACGCTGTCCCAATTGTGGTAAGTGGAACACTTTAGTTGAAGAACGGATGAGCGACCCAAAGGCCGAACGAAAAAGTCGGGTGAGCCTTGATGGCAAACATACGCAACCACAGTTGATTTCGGATGTCGCGATGCACGAGGAGCCCCGGGTAAAGACCGGGATGGAAGAACTTAACCGCGTGCTTGGTGGCGGGGTGGTTGACGGCTCCCTAGTCTTAATTGGTGGGGATCCTGGAATCGGAAAATCAACCCTGTTGTTACAGCTATCAGGACAGTTGGCAGAGACGCAACGCAAAGTACTTTACGTTTCGGGTGAAGAAAGTGCTTCCCAGATTAAGATGCGTGCCGAACGCTTGAAAGTTAATAGTGAGCGCTTCTATTTGTATCCAGAGACGGATATGTCTAGCGTTCGGGCGGTGATTGAGGAGTTACACCCCGAATACGTGATCATTGATTCGGTTCAGACCATGCAGGAACCCGATATCGAATCGGCAGTGGGGAGCGTTTCTCAAATTCGAGAAATTACCGCAGAATTAATGCAAATCGCGAAAACCAATAACATTACCATCTTCATCGTTGGTCACGTGACCAAGGGCGGCGCAATTGCGGGGCCGAAGATTTTGGAACATATGGTGGATACGGTACTTTACTTTGAAGGCGATCTGCACCACACTTACCGGATCCTGCGGGCGGTGAAGAACCGCTTTGGTTCCACGAACGAATTAGGAATCTTTGAGATGCGTGAAGAAGGGTTACGCGAAGTGGCTAACCCGTCAGAAATTTTCTTAGAAGAGCGTTTGAAAGATGCTTCGGGATCGGCAATTGTAGTTTCAATGGAAGGAACACGGCCGATTTTAGTTGAAATACAAGCCTTGATCACGCCCACCATCTTTGGCAATGCGCAGCGGACGGCGAGCGGGTTAGACCGCAACCGAGTTTCGCTGATCATGGCGGTGCTCGAAAAACGGGCAAAGCTTACTTTGCAAAACCAAGACGCCTATTTAAAGGCGGCGGGCGGCGTCAAGCTTGACGAACCCGCAATTGACTTAGCGTTGGCGATTAGTATTGTTTCAAGTTTTAAAAATCAGGGAACCCGGCCGACCGATAGTTTTGTTGGTGAAATCGGCTTAACTGGTGAAATTCGGCGGGTTAACCGAATTGAACAACGGGTCGCTGAGGCACAAAAGCTTGGTTTTAAGCGGATTTTGATTCCGAAGAATAATTTGAAGGGGTGGCAGCCCCCCGAAGGAATTGAAGTTGTAGGGGTGGCTACGATTGCCGACGCGATTCGGCGGGCATTTAATTAACGGTGCCGGTAACTAGAGCAAGGGCATTAAAAAGATAATTGATTGTTTGACGTACGAGTGTAGTTGGAAAGGTAACTTTTCGACTTAAATTTATTTAACACGAGGGGGAAAGAGAATGAAAGACATCAAGAAACGGATCGTCCAAGCGGTCTTCGCTTTGGCCGGTGGGGCGCTAGGAATGGCGTACCTACCGTTGATCTGGTTGATCTTCAAGATCAACACGATTGTTTTATTGAATAACCGAGTGACTAACTTTTTAATTGGGGCGGTTATTTTTTGGATTCTTTCCATTTTCTTGACGAGTTACGTCTTGAAAATGATGAAACGAATCGAAAAGGCGTTAATTGATACGTCGCCGCTATATTTAATTACCGGAAGCATTGGAACGGTATTGGGGCTAGTAATTGCAATTTTAATTTCGACCTTATTCTATCGGTCCCACGTTTTCTTTGTGAATACGGTAATTCCGCTGATTTTAATGCTAATGCTGGGTTATTTGGGTTACCGATTAGGAACGACCCGGTTTAACGAGTGGAAGAAGTTGTTCCAGACCCGGAAGCGCGATGGAAATAACCAAGTGCTTGACCGCCGGGCTGGTGAAAATTACCACCACTACAAAATTTTGGACACCAACATTTTGATTGATGGCCGGATTTACGATTTGGTGAAGACGGGATTGCTAGAAGGTACCCTGCTGGTTCCTAACTTCGTATTGTATGAATTACAGTACATTGCCGATTCTGCAGACAGTATTAAACGGGTGCGCGGTCGGCGCGGGCTGGATTTCTTAAACAAGTTACAGAGCGAAAAAATCATGCCCATTGAGATGTACGAAGGCGATTACGAAGAGATTGAAGAAGTCGACAGTAAGCTGATTCAGCTGGCCAAGGACAAGGACGCGGTAATTGTTACTAATGACTACAACTTAAACAAGGTGAGTCAATTCCAAAACGTTCAGGTACTCAACATTAATGAATTGGCTAACGCCTTGAAGCCACGGGTAATTCCGGGTGAATCAATGAGCGTTCACGTGGTTAAGAATGGTACGGAACGGCAACAAGGGGTTGCTTACCTAGATGATGGAACGATGGTCGTGGTCGAAGACGGGAAGTTCTACATTGGAAAGACGATCGAAGTTATCGTTACGAGTGCAATTCAAACTGATGCGGGACGGATGATTTTCGCTAAGCCGATGCATTCCACGAAGGAAATCACCCACGATAAGCCGGACGAAAAGGAAGGCAAAAAGCCAGAATCTAAGTAAAGAATTATTCAGCTTAAAGATTCAGGGGTCCGGAAGAAAAGTTTTTCCGTGGCTCACTTTATTTCTGTAGTAGATAAATGTAGAATAGAGACATTGTGACATAATTTTGGGAGAGGTGTTAATTTTGGCAAAGCAAGAAATACGCGTGCGGTATGCGCCAAGTCCAACGGGACATTTGCATATCGGAAACGCCCGGACAGCTTTATTTAATTATTTATTTGCTCGTCACTACAAGGGAAAGTTTATCTTAAGAATTGAAGATACCGACCAAAGTCGGAATATCGCCGATGGTGAACAAAGCCAAATCGATAACTTGAAGTGGTTAGGCATGGATTGGGATGAAGGTCCCGACAAACCCGGCGATTACGGTCCTTACCGGCAATCTGAACGAAAAGAGATTTACCAACCCCTGATCGACCAGTTGGTAGCGGAAGGCAAAGCTTACGAGTCATACATGACTGAAGAAGAGTTAGCCGCTCAACGCGAAGAACAACGGGCAAACGGTGAAATGCCGCATTACGTTGACGAATACGCTGGATTATCACCTGAAGAAAAAGCCCAAAAGATTGCTGACGCAAAGGCTGCGGGAATTCAACCCGTGATTCGGTTTAAGGTACCCGAACACAAGAAGTACGAATGGGACGATATTGTTAAAGGCCACGTTGCCTTTGATTCTGAAACCATCGGGGGCGACTTTGTTATCCAAAAACGGGATGGCATGCCGACCTATAACTTCGCGGTAGTAGTTGACGACCACATGATGAAGATCAGCCACGTTTTCCGTGGGGACGATCACGTTGCCAACACACCAAAACAATTGATGATTTACGAAGCTTTGGGCTGGGAAGCACCAAAATTCGGTCACATGAGCTTGATCATCAATAGTGAGACTGGTAAGAAGCTCAGTAAGCGGGATGAAACAATCCTTCAATTTATTGAACAATACCGGAGCTTAGGTTACCTACCAGAAGCAATGCTAAACTTCATCGTATTACTCGGTTGGTCTCCAGTGGGCGAAAGCGAAATCTTTACCCAACGCGAATTCATCAAGATGTACGATGAAAAACGGTTAAGCAAGTCTCCAGCGGCGTTTGACGCGAAGAAGTTAGAATGGATTAACAACCAATACGTGAAGGCTGCTGACGAGGATCGCATTATGCATTCCGCATTGCACCAATTGATCAAGGCGGGCAAGATTGAAACTGATCCTGCTCCAATGAAGATTGAATGGGCTCGTAAGTTAATTAACTTGTTCAAGCGGCAAATGAGTTACACTGCGCAAATTGTTGATTTTGCTGAACTATTCTTTAACGGTCCGGAAGACATTGACGAAGAAGCTAAGGCAGAAATGGCTAAGGACGATGCTTTACCAGTGCTTAAGGCTTTGGAAAAGAAGTTTGCTGACTTAGAAGTCTTTGACACGGTAAACATCTTGGCGGCTATTAAGGCGGTTCAAAAGGAAACCGGCGTTAAGGGTCGTAAATTGTGGATGCCGATTCGGATTGCAATTACTCACGAAATGCACGGACCAGAATTGCCAGAAAGCTTGGAATTGTTGGGCCACGAATTATCGATGAAGCATTTGCGAGCAATGATTGAAGAATTAAGCTAAATAAAAATAATTAGTTCATTTAATGAATGATTAAAAAGGGGCTGGAAAAGTAATTTCCTGAGGGAGAATGCTTTTTGGGCCTCTTTTCTTCTTTGCGTTAGCTTTTGTTTTCAATTATCATTAGGAGAGATAAAAATCCCCTGAGGGAGTGAAAAAATGATTAAACTATATAACACGATGACTCGTTCAAAGGAAGTTTTTAAACCTTTAGTTGATCAGCAGGTCTCCATGTACGTATGTGGACCAACCGTGTACAACTACATTCACATTGGAAATGCCCGCAGCGTAATTGCGTTTGATACCATTCGCCGTTACCTAGAATACCGCGGTTACCAGGTTCGATTTGTGTCTAACTTTACCGACGTTGACGATAAAATGATTAAGGCGGCCCAAGCCGAAAACATCACGGTTCCGGAACTAGCGGAACGCTACATTGCGGCTTTTAAGGAAGACGTTCAGGCATTGAACGTGGAACCAGCAACCGTAAATCCGCGAGCAACCGAAAATATTGCGGACATCATCGCCTTTGTGGCGGACCTCATTGAAAAAGACTACGCCTACGTTGTGGAGGGCAACGTGTATTACCGGGCCCGGCGTTTTAAAAATTACGGCGCACTTTCCCACCAAAATATCGATGAACTAGAACAGGGTGCCAGCCAACACATTAACGACGAAGAAACGATGCAAAAAGAAGATCCGATTGACTTTGCGTTGTGGAAGGCTGCTAAACCTGGCGAAATTGCTTGGGAAGCTCCATGGGGGAAGGGCCGTCCCGGCTGGCATATTGAGTGCTCGGTCATGTCAACGAAGTATTTAGGCGACACCTTTGATATCCACGGGGGCGGCGAAGATTTACAATTCCCGCACCACGAAAATGAAATTGCTCAAAGTGAAGCCCGGACCGGCGTGCAATTTGCCCGGTACTGGATGCATAACGGGTTTGTGACCGTGGGCGACGATAACGAGAAAATGAGCAAGTCCCTCGGCAACTTTGTCACGGTGCACGACTTAATTAAGCAAGTTAACCCGCAAGTTTTGCGGTTCTTAATGTCGACCACCCAATATCGCAAGCCAATTCAATATACTGAAACCAGCCTGCAAGACGCGAAAAACAACTTGGAAAAGTTGCAAAACGCCTACGTTAATTTAAATTATCGCCTCCAAACTGCTGATGGAGCTGCTGATCCAGCAGTTGATCAACAAGCCGCAGCGTTGCAAGCTGACTTTGTGGCGGCCATGGACGACGATTTTAACGCCCAAAATGGGATTACGGTAGTTTACGAATTTGCCCGCTTAATTAACGTTTATAGCGAACAAGCAACGGTAAATCATGAACAAATTGCCCGCTTAGCAAAACAATTTGCGGAAATGGCAGCAATTTTTGGTATTGAATTAGCAACCGCAACGGAAGCCCCAGCTGACGAAAAAATTGAAGCGCTCGTTAAGCAGCGTGGCGCAGCCCGGGCTGCGCGCGATTTTGAAACTAGCGACCGTTTGCGGGATCAATTAAAAGAAATGGGGATTATTCTAGAAGATACCCCTCAAGGAACGCGTTGGAGAAAAAAAGATGAGTAAAGAGATTAATTATCAAGCAATTAACGGAATCGCCCTTGCTTATTTAGGGGATGCGGAATATGAAGTTTACATTAGAAGACATTTGATTGAAGAGGGCATGACCAAACCGAACCGCTTACACCACGTGGCAACCCGCTACGTGTCAGCAAAGGCCCAAGCGGCGTTAATTGACGCAATGCAAGAAAATGATTTTCTCACGGAAGCAGAATGGGAAGCCTTTAAGAAGGGCCGTAACGCTAAAAGCCACACTTCGGCTAAAAACACTTCCGTTTTAACGTATCGGATTTCGACTGGATTTGAAGCAATCGTTGGTTATTTATCCTTAACCAAACAAACTGAACGCCTAGACGAATTTGCACAGTGGTGTATTGATAAAGTAGAGGAAGGAAAATTACGTATTGAATAACGAAAACAAACAACAACCGGACTTCGTAATCGGCCGGCATCCGGCGATGGCTAGCTTAAAAAGCGGCCATTCGATCAATAAGGTTTTCATTCAAGAAGGCTTAAAATCGGAAAGTATCGGCCAAATTATTGCAAAGGCTAAGAAGCAGGGGCTGGTGATTCAACGGGTTTCTAAATCTAAATTGGATACGCTAGCTAACGGGCAAAATCATCAAGGAGTAGTTTTGGCGGTAGCATCCTTTGAATATGCTTCCTTAGAGCAAGTTTTTGAATTAGCGGAGTCTCGTAACGAAGCGCCGTTTGTGGTGATTTTAGATGGAATTGAAGATCCGCATAACCTTGGTTCGATTTTACGGACGGCAGATGCTGCCGGAGTTCATGGGGTAATTATCCCGAAACGGCGGGCGGTAGGTTTGACCAGCACGGTTGCCAAAACCTCGGCCGGGGCCATCGAACGGGTGCCCGTAGTGCAAGTTAATAATTTAGTGAACACTTTGAAAGAATTAAAGGATCGTGGTTTATGGATCTTTGGCACTGATATGGCAGGAACCGACTACCGGCGTTGGGACGCTACCGGCCCAGTTGGCTTAATCATCGGTAACGAAGGTAAGGGAATGGCGCGACTTACCAAAGAAAATGTTGACGAGATGTTAACCATCCCCATGGTGGGTGACATTCAAAGTTTAAACGCGAGTGTTGCTGCTGGTTTACTGATTTATCAGGGGTACAGCTCCCGCCATCCGTTATAAAACTAATTAACGAATAATTGACTGAAAAGTCGGTTATTCGTTTTTTTAATCCAAAAAAACCGGTTGGTAGTTCAGAAAAGGCTTGGTAGCATAACTTTCCGTAAAAGTAAGCGATCACAAAAAAGGAGAGGTTATAGTGCAACAAGTTGATTTAGATGAAGCAAAAATTATTGCGGAGGTCAAGGCAGATGACACGCACAATTTTGAACGATTGTTTAACAAGTACCACCCAATTATCAAAAAGATGCGTCAAAAGTACACCATCCGAAGTTTCGATTGGGATGATTGGATGCAAGAAGGCCGGATCGTCTTTTTTAACTCGGTGGTTAATTACGATGCGGATTTAAAAATTACGTTGGGAGCTTTTTTCAAAAATAATTTCCGCAACCGCATTTTTAGCATTTTACGTTTTGAAATGGCGTATAAACGAAAGGCGGGCTTTGCCGCGCAGTCGTTAGAAGAGTTGAAAGAAGAAGCCGAGGTCTTAGGACAACAGGTTTCCCGGATTACTCCGCAGAACCAGTTGATGGTTAAAGAAACGTATGCGGAGTACGAAACGTTGTTGTCGCCATTTGAAAAGGAAGTTTCGGTATTGCTTTTTCAAGGGCTACGGCCGGATCAGATTGCAGAACGGCTGGGATACGACGTTGCTAAAATTCAAAACGCGTTACTTAGGTGTAAACAAAAGTTAAGTCGCCAATTATACGAACACCGCTAATTGACATTCAGAAAAGAGCATGCTAAAGTTGAGTGACGATAAGGAGGGGTTTTATGTCCCAGAAAAAGATTGCTTTAGCATGTACGGTTTGCGGATCGCGAAATTACACAATTGTTGCGAATCCACAACGTACGGAACGTTTAGAAGTTAAAAAATATTGCAAACGTTGCAATAAGCACACCCTTCACAGTGAAACCAGATAGGAGGCGGGACATATGTTTCGGTTTTTAAAAAGCATTGGACAAGAAATGAAGGAAGTTGACTGGCCTAATTTTCGGCAGTTAAGACATGATTCGGCAACGGTAGTTTCCACGTCATTGTTCTTTGTGGCCTTCTTGGCACTGGTAGACTGGTTGATTCAATTATTCTTAAAGTTGTTTATCTAAATGGCTTTATGGGGATAATTTTGTTATAATTTGATTGTTGGTAAAAACTTCGTGTCTACGGAGTTTTTTTATTTTGGAAAAGGAGCGCTAATTTTGGAATCTGAAGAAAAGAAATGGTACGTTTTACATACTTACTCTGGTTACGAAAATAAAGTTAAAAATAACTTAGATTCTCGGGCAAAGTCCATGGGAATGGAAGACTACATTTTTCGGGTAGTCGTACCGGAAGAAGAAGAGATTGAAACCAAGAACGGTAAGGAAAAAACGGTTAAGAAAAACGAATTTCCGGGCTACGTATTGGTGGAAATGGTGATGACTGATGATTCTTGGTACGTGGTACGGAATACACCGGGCGTAACCGGGTTCATCGGTTCTCATGGTTCCGGAAGTAAGCCAACGCCGCTGTTACCTGAAGAAGTTGATCGGGTGCTTCGCCGTTTGGGAATGACGGCTCGTCACGCGGATATTAACGTAGAAGTCGGCGAACTAGTTACCATCGTAGACGGAGCATTTGAAGGTTTGACTGGTAAAATTACCGAAATCGACCACAACAACATGAAACTGAAGGTTAACATTGACATGTTTGGTCGGGAAACCAGCACCGAATTAGATATCGACCAAATCGACAAAATTGATTAATTTCTAGTTTGATAATTTTTTTGGTCTATGGTAATATATCGTAGTATGCCTTGCATACTTAATGTGGGAGAAGAAATATAAATCTTCATCGTGACCACACACGGACTTATTTTAAGGAGGTACGTCTCGTGGCAAAGAAAGTAGCAAATATTGTTAAATTGCAAATTCCTGCAGGAAAAGCAACTCCAGCTCCACCAGTTGGACCAGCTCTTGGACAAGCAGGTATTAACATCATGGGATTCACAAAGGACTTTAACGCACGTACAGCTGACCAAGCTGGTATGTTAATTCCAGTTGTGATTACCGTTTATGAAGACCGTTCATTCGACTTCATTACAAAGACACCACCTGCTTCAGTTCTATTAAAGAAGGCTGCTGGTGTAGAACATGGTTCCGGCGAACCTAACACAAAGAAAGTAGCTAAGGTTACTTCTGCACAAGTTAAGGAAATCGCTGAAACAAAAATGCAAGATCTAAACGCTGCAGACGTTGAAGCTGCTATGCGCATGATCGAAGGTACAGCTCGTAGCATGGGCTTCGAAGTCGAAGGCTAATACGAAACTGTCGGATACTCTACTAAAGTAGATGTATCAAAGTGGGAGGAAAATCCGCTATAACCACATTTGCTAGGAGGAAAACACACAGATGGCTAAAAAAGGTAAAAAGTTTCAAGAAGCTGCAAAGCAAGTAGATTCGCTTAAAGCATACGCACCAAAAGAAGCTCTTGAATTAGTTAAGAAAATTGATTTTGCAAAGTTCGACGCTACTGTTGAAGTAGTTTACAAGTTGAACGTTGACACAAAGCAAGCTGACCAACAATTACGTGGTGCCGTTGTTTTACCAAACGGTACTGGTAAAGAACAAACCGTAGTTGTATTTGCTAAGGGTGCTAAGGCTGACGCAGCTAAGGCAGCTGGTGCAGACGTCGTTGGTGACGATGACTTAGTTCAACGCATCCAAGACGGTTGGTTAGACTTTGACGTTGCCATTGCAACTCCAGACATGATGGGCCAAGTAGGTCGTTTAGGACGGATCTTAGGACCTAAGAACTTAATGCCTAACCCTAAGACTGGTACAGTTACAATGGACGTTGAAAAAGCAGTTGCTGATTCTAAGTCTGGTAAGGTTACATACCGTACCGACCGCGACGGTAACGTTCATATGCCAATTGGTAAGGTTTCATTCGAAGCTGACCAATTACTTGGTAACTTACAAACAATCAACGATACAATTGTTCGTTTACGTCCAGCATCTGTTAAGGGTGCTTACATCCAAAACGTTTCAGTTGCATCAACGTTTGGACCAGGAGTTAAGGTTGACTTTACTCAATTCTAAATTCTCTTGATTAGTTCTTCGGTCTGTGATATATTATCAAGAGTGAATTATAACTGAATAATTTACCTAAGACTCAGGTGGCCTTGCTTTGGCCTTAATATATTGCCTGCCGAGGAACGTATGAATTAATTCGTGTCTCAGAGTCTTTGAGTCACGGATTTTTTTATAGTTCAAACAAATCTCCAGGAGGTGAAACACATTGAGTAAAGAAGCTATCGCAAAGAAAGCTGCAATCGTTGATGAAGTTGCAGAAGAAATGAAGAACGCTGTTTCCGCAATCGTTGTTGATTCACGTGGTTTAACAGTTGCTGAAGTAACTGACTTACGTAAACAACTTCGTGATTCTGGAATCAAGTTCCGCGTGATCAAGAACAAGATTTTGACTCGCGCTGCTGAACAAGCAGGTTTTGAAGGTATGGATGATATTTTCGTTGGTCCTTCAGCCGTTGCATTTTCTGCTGAAGATGCCGTTGCCCCTGCTAAAATTTTGAAGCAATTTGCTGACAGCAACGACAACCTTTCCATCAAGGGTGGGGTTATCGAAGGTAAAGTGGCTGATATTGATACAATCAATACCTTCGCTACAATGCCTAGTCGTGAAGACTTGCTTGCAATGCTTGCTAATGAATTTATGTCACCAGTACGTGACGTTGCATACGCTCTTAAGGCTGTTGCTGATAAGAAGTCTGAAGAAGACGCTGCATAATCATTACATTACATTTAATTACAATTAATATTGGAGGAAACAAAAATGGCATTAGATAAAGACCAATTTATTGAAGACTTAAAAGGTGCTTCAATTTCTGACTTAAACGATCTTGTTAAAGCAATCGAAGACGAATTCGGTGTTTCAGCTGCTGCTCCAGTTGCTGCTGCAGGTGCTGCTGGCGGTGCTGCAGAAGCTAAGACATCATTCAACGTTGAACTTACTGGCGCTGGCTCAGCTAAGATCAAGGTTATCAAGGCAGTTCGTGAAATCACAGGTGCTGGCTTGAAGGACGCTAAGGACATGGTTGATAACGCTCCTACAGTTATCAAGGAAGACCTTTCCGAAGACGAAGCAAACGACATGAAGGCTAAGCTTGAAGAAGCTGGTGCTACAGTAGAAGTTAAATAAGTTTAATTTCTACAAAAACCACCTTATCCCGGTTATTCCGGAATATAGGTGGTTTTTTTGTGCTTTCAGAATCGGGATAAACGGGATATGGTGGATATTAATGTGGTACATTTGTGGGTACATGGAAATTCGTGTACCCACAAAAACAGTATTTTTATAAATCGATTTTTTTCTTAACTCCATCATAAACTCGTAGGACGCTATTTTTGTTCGGACGTGCGTATTTATTAGTCATTTGCACGTTAGCATGACCAAGCCATTTGGCTACAGCTGTGTCCGCCAAATTAGAATCTTTTGCACTCGTTGCGAAATAATGGCGTAGTTTGTGCGGATGAATCTTGACCCCACATTTGTCGCTAATTGATTTAAATAACCTAGTAGGATAGGTAGGGTGGATTGGGTCACCAGTTATCTCATTACGGTACAGAAAAGTGTCATCATTAATTTCAATTCCAAATTTGTCGCAAATATTTTTGCATTGTTCAATTGCGTACTTAATCGAATCAATTATGTCACCAGTTACGTAGATGCTTCGATATGAAGCTTGTGTTTTTAGTGGGCCACCATTCAAGCGCTGAATTGTCCGACCACGATCAAATGTGATCTTACAAATCTCTTGACCGTGGGCATCTGTTGAAAATTCAAAGGAGCCTAAGTGTAGACCAAGTAACTCCTCCCGGCGTTCGCCAAGTGCAAACAATTGGATCATAGACATTTTATATTTGTTTACCATTTTTTCGGCTTGCGACAACCATTCTCTATAATCTATGTCCTCAAGAGTTAGATCCTTGGCAGGCTTCCCACCATTAATCGCAATATGTTTTAACTTATTCTTGTAAATAACATCGTAAGTGTCAGCGTCATTCATAATTAACTGCATAATCCCATCGATGGTTTTAATGGTTGATTTAGCATAGCCGCGCTCTACTAAATCGTCTATGAATTTTTGATATTGGGATCTAGTGATTTTGGATAACGACATCTGGCCGAAACGAGGTTTGATATGCGCGTTATAATACTGGTCTTTGGTTTTAACCGTGTCGATGCGCCATTTACCAATTTTAATGTTGCGTTCCTTCATTTTTTGGAAGTAATCATCAACTTTTACTTTCTCGTTTTTCAACGGAGATTTTTGATCACTGTATAAATTATCTTCGAATTTAGTAAGCACAATTTCAGCATCTTTAATTGTGCGAAATCCACTTTTAGTGAATTCATGACGCTTTTTTTCACTGTCCAACCAAATCCTTCTAATTCCGTACCTCATCCCATTATTGACTGAATACTTATAGATAGAGGGGTGACGCTTAACAGCTTTCCATTTTCTCATAATTTATCAATTCTCCCTTTTGTGAAAAATCAGTTAAAAAATGCAAACGTATGTTCTTTTTAGATCCAAAAAAATAAGCCTCTAGGCATTGGTGATACTAATTATTGTGTATGCTTATTTATATACACTTTCCAAGATTCTACTGACATAAGATAAAGTATTTTGATATTCTTCCTCGTTGTGAGGAACGTTTAAATCCAAAACGTCTAAATCTGAGTTATTCAAGTCCTTTCGTAGTCGATTAATGAGTTGTTTATAAGTCATGAAGTTATTATCACTCATCTGATCCATATTATAATTCATAGTGGTACCTCCAATTTATTTAGTTAATTCCCACATACGGAGTTGAACCGTATTGAATCACCGGAGTGGGAGGATGCTTATTCGGGTTTAAGTCCAAATTGCCAAGCCATATAATTTATTCTTCTACTCCAATTATATTTAAAATTAGGAGTATATGGGATGTTGCTTAAACCATAATAGCTTTGAAGACTTAAAATAGTTTCATGAACAATTTCTCTCATATATGCTAAAGTTAAATCTTTAAAATGTATGGGTTTACCTGCTTTTGTCGAATCGTATCCCAAAAGATAACTAGTTCCACGACTCGGTTCTAGTGATATTCCGGTATCTCCAGAAGTTATATTTTTATATAGTGAATCGATATTTTCATCAAAATGTGCTCCGCCATCTTGATTGGCAATGGTTATTATGATTTTAGAACGAGTTAGCTGAGTTGTATGATTAACATCGTTCATAAAAAATAATCTTTCATCCCACCATTTTTCAAAGGTTGTTGTTCTTTTTGAGTTTGGCTTGAACAAAAACGTATTATAAAATTCATTATTTTTATTAGTTTTAAAGCATGCAACGTAGATTGATCCATAATTTAGGCCACGGTTATACTTTACTTTTGGATTGAACGATTGCATAATAATCTTATCTTTGTCGTTAAGATTAGAAATTAGACTAGTTTGACGATTAGTATCATAGAATAAAAGTCTAAGTGTTGCAGCAGAACGCTTTATAGCTCTAAAATCGCCGTAGTCATATCTTTCAGCATCAGCGATTAAATCTCTAAGAGAATCTTTAAGTTGTTCCTTTTCTGCACCTGGTAGTCTAGATTCTCGTTTTGAAGTTTTTTTATTTCGCATGGGGGATTTAGTAATGGATAAAGAAAAATATATTCATGAAATAAATAATATTGAAGACTTGGAGTATATTCCAGAGTATCAATACATGCTATCAACGTTTCCGACTCAGAAAAATATCTCAGTTAGTAATCTGAAACATTTGTTCAGAGGGCTTCCAATCGTCGATACAAGTGATGAAGAGTATGTACACTGGATTCAACTTGATGATGAAGCATTAGAATATATTAATTCAATTATACATTGAGCTCCTTTCTGCATCCCGATTATGGGATGCTTTTTTAATGCCCACCAGCGGAATCGAACCGCTGCGTGTCACCAGAGTAGGATAGTGGATTAATCATTTAAATGATTAACTGCATAGTCAGCTTCAGCTTGTGTAAATTGATCGCCAGCCTCGGAAGCTAGCTGGTCTCTAATTTCTTCAGGAGACATGTGCATTGAATCTTGATAATCCTTAGCAGTCATTAAGGCATTTTTATTGTAGTCAGCCTTAAGATTATCTACAGCGTATTGAGCAGCCGCAGCTGAGAATTGTTCGCCAGCATCTGAACTTAATTGTTCGTAGATTCCAGCTTTCGACATGTGCATACTATCTGAATAATCTTTAGCTGTCTTTAAGGCATTTTTGAACTCTGTGGAAACAGATTTCGAAGATTTTGCGCTATCTTGTTTGGCTTCGGATGAACTTTCACTTGTTTTGTCAGTATCTTCGTCATCCGAACTTGAAGAATCACTATCTGAGGAATCATCATCGAGTGATTTATAGTATTTAATTTGGTTCTCTGTATATTTAAATGTTTTCTCAAATTTATCATTTTGGACATCAGAAATATATTTTTTCTTTATAGATAAATCATCAGAGGTAACAATCTTATTAGGTGAACTAGCAGCTATGTAAATGTAAACTTTGTCACCAGCTTTAGAATTATCATCAGGCAATGTGCCACTAACAGTAGCAATAAATTTACCGTTCTTAACGGTTGGTGTAGATCCGCTACTGTTCTCCAACATTTGTGAATCAGAATCATCAGTGATTCCGACGATCTGAGAACCATTAGGAGCATCGGTCGTTCCTTTGATGATCCAATTATCATCCTTTGTTCTAGTATCAGTAATATTTACTGTATAGAATTTTTGAGTAACCTTTTTTGCAGTAGTTTTATCACTGCCACAAGCGGTTAGAGTAAAAAGCGTTAAAATTGCAATAACTATTGTATACAAACGTTTCACAATAACTCCTCCAAAAAAGTTTCAGCTTTTAACGTCGTCAGTATTTGGACTTGACGCCCACCAGCGGATTCGAACCGCTGCGTGTCACCAGAGTGGGAATGACTATTTGTCATTTAAATGTTGAATTGCGTAATCGGCTTCTGACGCTGTGAATTGTTCTCCATCGGCAGAAGTTAATTGATCTCTTATTTCTTGAGTCGACATATGCATGTCTTTACTATATGTTTTTGCTGTTTCTAAAGCATTCTTATTATAATCGGCTTTTAAATTGTCTATAGCATATTGAGCAGCATCAGCCGGAAATCCTTCACCATCAGTAGATGTAAGTTGATCATATATGGCAGCCTTTGATAAATGCATATTATCTGAATATTCTTTTGCTGTTTCTAAAGCATTTTTAAATTCAGTTGATACTTTAGAAGTATTTGACGACTTAGACTCTGAATCTTGAGATTCTTGGTAGTCAGACTCTTTACTAGAATCAATACTATTGGAATCCGCGTCGTCTTCATCACCTTCGTCATCGTAATCCGTGTCATCTTCATCACTTTCATCATCGTAATCCGCATCATCTTTCGATGATGAATTATTATTTTTAGTACTGGTTGATGATGCCGTCGATGATGAACTCGATGTTGCAGCCTCTTGATAGCTGCCTACAAAAATTAACCCTATTAGAACAGCTATGGTCCAGACCCACCATTTTTTGTACCACTCAGCAGTAGTTGGTGCGTTGAATCTTTCGGTATTTTTAACAGAAGGTTGGCAATAAAGAATTATTAAAATAATAGCTCCAACAATTGGAATCAACCCTAATAAAATTAGCCAGCCACTGCGTTCTGTATCATGTAATCTTCGAATAGAAGCGGTAAATGAAGCTATACCCAAAATAGCTTCAGCGCCGCCCATTAAGAATATAATGATATTGCTCAAAGCATTATTGGTGAGAGAATTTAGGAGGCCTGAAGCAAAAAAGGTCGCGAATGATAAAATAGCCATGCCTAGATATGACCACCAAAAATCAGCACGTGACATTCGTTTGTCGACAACTGCCATATCTTTAAAATATAGTTTGGTAGAAGTAATTAAGCCAGGAGTGTGTCCCGCCGAATTATTATGATGATTATCATTGCTGTTATTACTGCTAGAGTCATTATTAACGATTTGTTTTGCACCGCAATAAGGACAAAAATCTACATCGGATGGGATTTCTTTTCCACAATTAATACAAAATCTTTTAACCAAAACACATTTCCTCCAAAAAGTTTCAGCTTTTAATGTCATCAGTGTTTGGACAGGTTTAAATCTATTGGTAGAATGTTATAGATTTAAAATTTGCTTTTTCTTCGCCTCAAACTCTTCTTGTGTGATGACTCCTTCATTGAGTAGATTTTTAAGCTTAGATAGTTGGTCAATATCTATATTTGGTTGATCATCGTTAAATTCGCTATCTTGTTGTTTTATATTCATTATGGCATTCAATAAAGCAAGACTTTCTTGGTAATCTCTAAGACTAAACTTTGCTGACATGCTACCAGCTTTTAACGATTTCCCAAAAGTTAGTTTTCTTTTATGCCCATTTGTAAAATTAATGATAATGCTTAATTCATCAATTTGATCAAAATCCTTGCCTCCTGTTGCAGCTCCCAATCCTGCTCCAATACCTCCGGCTACTAATCCGCCGACTATTCCTCTAGTAATCCTGTGGTGCTTGCTGATATGGTGGCCACTTTCGATAGGGGTATAAGAAATGATTTGGTCAAAGTCCACGAGTTCAGGCATCTGGAGGAAGGTCTTTTTTATGTACAACTTTTTGTCGTCAAAATCAGCCATAAGTTTACTTGTTTTAGAAAAATTATGCTTTTGAAATCTATCTAAAACTACTTCCTCATTTAATTCGCCACCTTCGGAATTAGCAAGCTTGTTAAGTCTTTCATTACGATTTCTCTCTTTTTGCTCATCAATTTTAGCTTTCTCAGCATTTTGTTCAGCTTTTTTTGCCTTTTTATTTTCTTTTATTTTGGCCCTTTCAGCTTTAACGTCTATCTTGATATTTCTATCCATCAAGTCTTTGGCATCAGTAATGCTATGTTCAGACGCCCATTTTATATCCATAAAATGGTCTGGATTGAGGCCAATTTTAGATAAGCAGTTGCCGTCTAATATCCCATCTTTAAACTTAAGATTAGGAGCAAAAAGCTTTATTTCAGAATTGCATATACTACATTTTTTTGGCATGCGATTTTTTCCTTTCTAATAAATTATTAAGTAGGTAACCCATAGGTAACTTCTAATTCACGAATAGTATTAGGTAAACGATCGTATTCCTCCACATAGAATAAAGCTAAAAGGCCACTGGCAAACTCGTTAGCCTGGTTTTCAAATTCGTCATACCCGAATCTCACGCCTGTGTAGTACCCAGCTAAGCCTTCATGCATAAAGTAATGCCCAAGTTCATGGGCCAGCGTAAAGTACTTCTGTGGTGAGTCACGCAATGAATCATTTAGGATTATGATCGCTCCCTTGTCATCATAATTCGTTTTTCCTAAAGGCATACGGCCAAGATAACAATATCTGACATCAATATTCAGAATTTCCGCAATTTTAAAAGGATTGGCAGTCTCATATCTTTTTTGAACGGTTTGTATGAAATCCTTAACTATAGACATAGAATAACCACCTAATCATGTTTATGACGGTCCCAAAATATTTGAGTCATCGCAATTTTTAGTTTTTGTTTTTCATCCTCAGTTAAATCGTCTCCGCCATATGTGAAAGTTCCATCATTATCCTCAAGAAATTTCTTTAAATCAGTAGTGTCCTTTTTGTTCGCCCATTTAGGGGTATTGTTTTTTCCTAATAAATAGTCAGTTGTAACATCAAAAATAATAGCTATTTTGTTAAGTTCTTCAGTAGTAACTTTTCGTTCTCCACTAAGGATGCGACTTAAAGCACTATTATCAATACCTAATTTTTTTGCCAAAGATGTTTTGTTCATATTATTTTCTGTAATTAACTGCGCTAATTTATTTCTTAAAATTTCATCTGGATTCATAATTTATATCCTTTCTTTTTGCGCTTTCCACAACTAATAATAACAAAATTGCGAAAACATAAAATGTTTTTTGCTAAATGCGCAAATAAAGTATTGACTTTGTGATAATCACAATGTATATTATGAGTATAGGTTTTGTGATTTTAGCAAATGGAGGTGATAATATATGATTGTTTCATGCATTAAACCGAAAAGGGTCAATCTTGAGCGCATTAAAGAATTACGTGAAAAAAATAATTTAACAAAATCAAAGATGGCTCAGTTAATGGGATTCAAAACGACTGAAAAATATTCACGTAGAGAAAGTGGCGAATATAGTTTTCAGGTAGGTGAATTACCTGTTTTATCTGAAATTTTCCATGTAAAAATCGAAAAATTTTTTGAATGATTTTTTGTGATAATCACAAAAAGGAGGTGAAGACATGATGATCACAAAAGCAAAACAATTACACAGTCAGCTAGGAATGCAACAATGCTACGAATTGTGTAATGACTGGCTCGATGAACAAGATATTTTATTTGCAATCAAAAATAAAATCATCCCTGAATTAACGTTTCAAGCTATATGCAAGGATGCCATTCCAGAAGGTGCTGTAAAACAAAAGATTAACGCGATGCCTACAGCGATGATTGGCTAATCGCCTTTCCACAATTCCAATAGTAACAGCAGGCAACGCGAATAAAAATCTCCAAATTTTCACTATTGAGGGGGTGATAGGATTGGTAATTTCACAAGAACAATTAGGTCAAGAATTGCAAAACGCCATGGCCCGACAAGACATTACAGCTAAAGAGCTAGCTTACCGCTTAGGACTTAAATCGGTGTCCACGATTTCAATGTGGACGCGGGGTGAACGACAGGTTACAGAAGCCCGTTTATATGATTTGTGCCGCGTTCTTGATGATTGGCGATTTAGATTTAAAGTCGCTAGTTACATCGCCGGTATTGACCTGTTAGGCGATAACGAATATCAAGACAACGTACTAGCACAACATAATCGCGTTTTGAAAGAAGAAAATGAACGGAAACAAGTTGACCCAATTTATTACGACGTAATTAGTCGTGGTGCAACTGATGATGAACAGGTCATTATGGAGCATGACAAGGAAAGTTTCGAAGAGATTCAAGCAGAAATTAGTGAGTGGGTCACTGGAAAGGAGCAGATTTTATGCAAACAGACGATTTAGTTTTACAGAAATTCTTAGAAACTTTGAGAAAACCCGCAATTAGGATGCTAAAAAAAGCGATTGACGAAGCTAGCCAAAGCGAAGAGAGAGTTTACGTAAAAAAGGCAACAGCTTGTAGAATTCTAGATTGCGATAACAAGACATTTAATGAGCATTTCGCTGGTCAGATTGATGTCTATTATCTAGGTGATTCGAAAATGAAACGTTACTTGCGTAGCGACGTTGAGCGGCTAGCTAATAAGGTGAAGGCATAGGAGGGATAGCATGAATTTTCTAGTATTTATGGGAGCAGCATTTGTTGGATTGGTCGTTGATAGAATTCTTATTTTTCTGGACGATCCAAAAGATAACATCAAATATTTTGAAAATAAAAAGAAGGGGAATCGTTATGTTACCAAGCGACGTTAATTTAATAAAAAAATCCCGCACTGGCATGCGAGATTCAAAACACTTGATTGATATCTATATTTTCATTTTATCACCTAGAGAGGGCGCTGTACATGCTTAATCAAAGGGATTATCAGATGATACTTACATGCGAAAAAGACTACTTAGAACCACCGCTTGAACCGGATGATAAGGAGGATATAGACAATGACTAACGCAATCGCAGATGTGTCAAGCCATGTGGAATTTAAGCCGGCAGAATTAAAGCTCACTAATCGGGATGCCATTATGGACCGTGCTAAAGAGATTCGCGATCAGTTTAAGATGGACAATCCAGTTATTACATCGGAGAACCTAGCTGGTAACAAGCTCGTTTTACGTGATTTGAAAAAACAGAAAAAGTTGCTTGATGAAGCCCGATTAAAGGTTAAGCGAGAGTACAACAAACCTCTGGAAGAATTTACTTCGGATATTAAAAAAGCTCAATCCATCATTGATGAGGCTATTAATCCATTGGAAACCGCAGTTAATGACGTCGAAGAGAAACAAAAACAAGAACGTAAGCAACGGATTATGGACGTAGCTACCCAGATTTTTGACCAATATGAAGTTGACATTGATGAGCTTGAATTTGATAAGCACTGGTTAAACAAGACTTACCAAAAAACCAAACGCGAGAACGAAATCATCGCCCAAGCAGTTGGACTCCGGAAGCAAAAGGATCAGCTTGCTAAGGATGCTGAAGCTGTTAACAACCTGGCAAGTGGCCGTAATCTTGACCCAGAACCGTTTATCCAGCAGTTGCAAAATGGTATCCCATTAGCCGATGTCACGCAGAATATTGATGCCGCGGCCAAACAGGCCGAACAACGGAAAGAACAGCAAGAGCGGCTTGAGATTGCTCGTAAAGCGCAAGAACAAGCTGAACTCAAAGCCAAAACTAAAACGGTCGGCAATAAGCGCGTAAATAAAGAGACTGGTGAAGTTGTTGACGAGTACCGCACGTTTAGATTTACGGCAAAAGTCAACATCCAACAGGCTAAGGCATTAGTAGATTTTCTGAAAAATAACGGAATTGAATATCAAACGGAGGCAATGTGATTATGAGCGATTTACTCGACAAATTAGATTTATCACAGTTAGAAAATGTCAAATATATTTACGAGTTAAAGGCCAAGTTTAATCAAGAATTGGCAGAATTCCACAGTAAAGTTAAGCCACCGGCTAAAAACGGACACGTTAACTTTCGCACTAAAGCAGGACAAAAAAAGTACGATTATGTTCGTCTCGAAGATTTGATTAAGTCGATAGACGAAGCGTTAAAAGGAACGGGGCTAACCTGGAATCAAGATTCGGAAGTTAAGAACGGAACCATTAGAGTTCGAACAACACTATTATCTAGCAACGGTTATGAGCAGGTCGGCTCCTGGTTAGAGATTAAGACCGGTGGAGACCCACAAGCAATTGGTAGCGCACTAACCTATGCCAAGCGTTATTCATTAGGAACAGCGTTCGGCATCAACAGCGAAACGGATGACGATGGAGAACAGTCACAAGGAACTAGCAATCGTGCTAAAGCTAAGGCCACAACACCTAGGACGCAAGCACCACGACCGCAAACGACAAAGGCCAAACCTCAATCTAATAATCCTGATCCGTTAATTAGCCAGCCACAATTACGGCTAGTCAACGATAAGCTAACTAAGCTAAGCCAGGCTAAGGGCACTAATGCGGACACCGAAGCACAGCGTTATCTTGCGATGGTGCACTTAACTAAATTAGAAGACCTGACCAGCAGTCAAGCCGTTATGCTAATTAACCACCTGGATGAGGAGATTAAACAAGTGGAAGCTAACAAACCACAACAACAAGCACCTAAGACTACACCTGATGATCTAGATGCATGGCTAAACAATAGGGGAGTGACAACTCATGCCTAATGAGAAGCCAAACTACTATTCAATTATTCCGGCAAATATTAGGTACGATAAACGACTACAGCCTAGAGCGGTGCTGTTATATGGCGAAATTACCGCACTAACGCACACTAATGGCTACTGCTGGGCTACTGATTCGTACTTTGCTGATTTATACAAGGTTTCTAAAACAACCGTGCAGAGTTGGCTTAATTCGCTAGAAAAATGTGGGTATATTTCAAGACAAAAAATCTACAAAGAGGGTACTAAAGAAATCAAGAATAGGTATATAAAAATTTTTGAGTACCCTACCCAAGAAAATTTGGGTACCTACCCAAGAAAATCTAAGGACCCTACCCAAGAAAACTTGAGAGAGAATACTACAGTTAATAATACATTGAATAATACAAATAATAATAAACCGTCAAAGCCACCTAAACCGGTGGCCAAGCGTGAGTGTTTCGAATCACTTTGGAAGCTGTATCCGAATAAAAAAGGCAAAGAATCAGCGTTTAATTCCTACAAGCGATCGATTAAGGACGGCGTTACTGACAATGAAATTAAGCAAGGTATTAATAATTACCTGGCAGAACTCAAGGCTAAAGGCACCCCTAAACGGTATATCAAACATGGTGATACATGGTTCCGACAAAAGGGGTGGCAGGATGAGTACGACACAACGCCAGACGTAGCAGCGGGGCGTAAACGACCAGTTACCGTTAGGGAGACGTTGCCGGACTGGGCTAAGGATGAAACTACAGTGCCAGCACCAAGTAATGCTGGATCTATCCCAACAACGGAAGAGATTAATGCCAAGTTGGCCAAACTAAGATCCAGAAGAGAGAGCAGGTGAGATTGTGCAACGAGCAAGAGCAGAGCAACGTGGTAATGACCTAATCATCCACTTGGACAGCCCACTTAATCAAGACCACATAGAAACTGTGAGCGGCGCGCGTGGCCAGTTCTACGTCGATTTTGAAGTGGCTGACCCGCGTAAGGCAAGAGTTAAGCAACGGCGCCTGTTCTTTGCCCTGTTACATGATATTGAACTGTGGTCTTTCGAACCAAAGGATTTTCTAAAAGAGATGTTCTATACCCAGTACGAGATTTACACGGCTGGAAAGACTATCAGCCTTGCAGACGACACCAAGTCAACCGTGAGCGATGCTAACGTGCTCCTGGACTTAGTAATCGACTTCATGTTTACCTGGCGAGTTCCTTTCAAAAAAGGCTATGAATTGCTACCGCGTGAGGAAGAGTATTACTTATTCCAGTGCTGTAGACATCGGATTTGCACAATTTGTAGCAGGCATGCGGACATCCACCACGTGGAGCCAATTGGTAGTGGCATGGACAGAACCAAGGTTGACCACACCAAGCGCCATGTGATGGCATTGTGCCGCGACCATCATAGTGAGATTGAGACAATTGGACCGAATCGATTTTCAATGCGCTATCACGTTCCAGTTGAGGGCGTGAAATTAGATGTTGAAACATTAAGAAAGATAGGAGTTAGAGGAAATTATGGATCAGAAGATGAGCGAAAAAGAGAAAACATTAATCAGACAAGCGCTGGATAGTGGAATGACGTTTGATGAAATTATGGATTGTTTAGAAAGGTCGGACGAAGGTGATTATGCTGAAATATCTTATTCAACTGATAGTGGTAAAGCTTACCTAATGGGTAATGGCGAAGCAATCCTTAAGGGAATTATTGCTTTGATTAACCAGTTTATCAATTCAGCACCTGTCCAAACCAGAGGAAGAATCATTAACGAGCTGGATAACAACATGCTTAATCGTTCAATGGAATGGGTAACACGTGATAAGGCGGAACACAGTTGCATGAACAATGTTGATGAAAAAGACTTCCCGAATGAATTAAAAGAAGTGTTTAAAGACATATTTGAAGATAGATTTGGAGGGAAGTAGGGATGATTAATCGAACCGTATTAGTCGGACGCCTAACCAAGGATCCAGAAATCCGTTATACCCAATCAGGGATGGCGGTGGCCAACTTTACTATGGCCGTGAACCGGCAGTTCACCAACGCTAATGGCGAGCGAGAAGCGGACTTTATCAGCTGTATTGTCTGGAGAAAGGCGGCCGAAAACTTCTGTAATTTTACCCACAAAGGATCATTGGTCGGGATTGATGGTCGGATTCAAACTAGTTCGTACGAAAAGGAAGGTCAACGCGTGTATGCTACACAAGTGGTTGTAGATAGTTTCTCGTTGCTTGAACCAAAGCAACAAAGCCAACAACGTGGCCAGCAATCCAACGCTAGCGATGCTTTGCATAACAATTTCGGACAACCTACTAACAATTATAGCCAGAATAATAACGATTTCGGCATCGACGATAATGATTTGCCGTTTTAGGAGATAAGCAATGACTAAAGACGAGTACATCGAAGAACTAGAGTTACGTCATTTTAATATACCATATCCATCGGAAAACGATGAAGCCTATGATAAAGGAATTTTAAATGCTTTAAGTTTGGCCAAAGAATTAGATGAAACTACACCAAAGAAAGTTAGAGTTCCACAATTTGTTGCTGACTGGATAGAAGAATATGCAACATACGGATTTAAAGATAAATTGAGTACGATTTATTGGTTAGTTGAGAACCTTAGTGATGATGACGAACATTTTGATTGGTTGAGCAGTGTTGAACATCAGGTTTTAATACTAAACGCAGTTGCAAATGGCTATGTAGTTGAGGAGGTAGAAGATTGAACAAACCTCAATTAGAAAAATGGCAGCGTCTGGATAAGGCTTTCCCAAACAAGCCCAAAATCGACGATAAAACGGTAGATAGGCTTGTTAAGGCTATGCGCGAGGAGTTCTTTAAGCCTGAATATATGTATGGGGATGCATGTTTTACAGGTGACCACCGTGGAATACTTATCTCGTCTCGTGATGGAATTATTGAAGTACAGCATATAAATCGTAAATAAAACTGCAATAGGGGGATGGATGATGGTTAAGATTTTCGAAAACGACTATAGAAATTTTTTAGAAAATGAAATTAATGAATTTGCGACTGATCATAACATACAACAAGTTTCTATCTCAACAGGCGTAAACAACTACCGAGAATATTATGTAGCCGTTGTATTGTACACAAAAAATTAAAGGAGGGATGCAAAATGAAAATTAAGCTACTAATGAGTTTGCTTGTTGTGGCCGCGTTGATGTTATTCGTGGCGCACCCAGTTGGCACACTAGTAACTGCTGTGTTGGCGTTATTTTTACTTAGTTAGGGGTGATTAAATGAAAGATATATTTCAATTTGCATACGGGCTAATTAGATGGCTAATGATAACCCTAATAGCCTGGGCAGCGGTTTTATCAGCTATTAGAGGGATTATATTTCTCTTCCAATTTTTCTTTTAGGCAACAAAAAAGCCCCACAGCTCCAATGCTATGAGACCAACCAATAATCTAATTATAGCACACAGGAGACTATGGGGGATGGACGTTTTGGCAATACCACAAATAGACCGTAAGGGGACAGCACGGAAGGTTAAGAAGTTTTTTGAATATGATTATCCAGGCATCTGTAGACGGGCAGGCAACAATCCAGCGGGAATCAAAGCTGTTGTGATTGATGGAATGCCAAAATCACCGTCATTTGATAATGGTTCAGAAGAAAAGTTAACCGACTTTATTGAAAAACAAGTTGATTATGAAAAAGTTGTTAAGGCTATTAGGGCATTAGACGAAATGTCTAAGAACATCATCATGTACAACATAATAGAGAAGCAGAGCAATAGCTGGTGTTATAGGAGATTCCACATGACATCATCCAGGTACGATGATTATAAAAAATATGCGTTAAACGCTTTTGCAGACTCGTACGAATACCAGACTTTTGGAGAAACTGATCTCCATGAATACTTATCGGATTGAAAAAATCGGAAAAACGTCGGAAAAAGAGCGGAATTTTATCGGAAAAACGTCGGAATTTTTGGGGCAAAAAAGGCGTTAGAATGTTAGTGTCGAAGGATTGAGAGATACCAATTAATAGATTTCCTTACTGCGTTTCTCCATTAGATTTATATATTTTGCCCATTAATCTCAATCTTTCGGCTAATTGTAGATGTAGCTCAATGGAAGAGCACCTGACTGTTAATCAGGAAGTCGCAGGTTCGAATCCTGCCATCTACGTTGCGATTTAATATCGCAAATGCTCCGAGTTGAAAGCTAAGGCAAGGCAGATGGTTTGACGTGTGGAAAGCGTGATGAGGTTCGATTCCTCATTGCCTTATAGGGTGATTACATGAAAATGACTAAATGGGGCTACATCAGCCCAACCGAGATACGAATATTTAGTGATCTCGACAAGCAATTTAAACAACATAAGAAGGACGATCCTAAAGCGGACCGTCCTTTTATTGTGCCTAAAAAAGAAAGAGAAACTATTAAGATTGATTGGAGGCGTGGTGATATGTGATGAGTAAACAAGAACAAGCAGAGAAAGATTACTTATCAGGAATGAAGTACAAGGACATTGCTGAAAAGTACGATGTTTCGATTAATACCGTTAAATCGTGGAAGAACCGTCATGGATGGCAACGTGGATCCAAAAAGGGTGCATCTCCACCTGAAAAAAGGGTGCACACAAAATCAGAAAAGGGTGCACACAAAAATGAAGGTGCGGATGATGAACTAAATGCCAAGCAAGAACTGTTTTGTCAATTAGTAGGTGCTAAAAGATTGCCGTTATATCGGGCTTATATGATTGCGTATCAAGTAGCTGTTGATACCAATGCAGTTAGAGTTAAAGCTTCACGGCTAAGAAGCAATCCTAAAATTGATGCAAGAATTGTTAACATTCAGCGAGAAGTAGCGGCTAAGCATAAATGGTCGTTGGACACAGTGGTTGGAGAGTTGACATTCGTACATGACGCTGCCAAAGCTGACATCATTATGGATGGATTACGAAAGGCTAACTCAGACGCCATGCTGAACTCGCTCGATCGCATTACTAACTTGTTGCACATTAGCGATGAAGGCAAGCGGGCTAAGGCCGAAGCGGACATCGCACAGTCGAAGGCTAACGAGGTCAACTCTAATGGCAGTGACGGCAATATTGTAATTGTAGATGAGTGGAGTGATGATGATGACACCAACGATTAATATCCAGAAAGAGGTGCAACCGCACTTTAAGCGCATCTGGCAAACGGATTGTCCTTACATCTTGATGTGTGGCGGACGTAACTCGTTTAAGTCGTCCACAATTGCTCTTAAGCTGGTAATGATGATGACGTCCTACATTATTAATGATGATGTGGCCAACGTTGTTGTTATCCGCAAGGTGGCCAACACGATTGCCGATTCAGTGTTTCAAAAAATTCAGTGGGCGTTGCGCAAATTTGGGATAATTAGCCAGTTTAATGCGAAGTCGCATCCCTACAAAATCGTTCATAAGCGAACAGGGTGTGCATTCCATTTCTATGGCCAAGATGATTTCCAAAAATTGAAATCCAATGACATTAACAACGTGATTGCGGTGTGGTACGAAGAAGCGGCTGAATTTAAAGACGCCGAAGAATTCGATCAGACTAATTCAACGTTCATCCGGCAAAAGCATCCGAAAGCCAAGCAAGTTAAGTTCTTCTGGAGCTGGAATCCACCACGAAACCCGTATGAATGGATTAACGAGTGGACGGAAAAGCAACGTGGTAAAAAGGGATGGTTAGTAGACAAATCTAGCTATCTAGATGACGAGCTGGGATTCGTTAACGACCAAATGTTGATTGAAATCAACAACATCAAGGAATCTGATTACGATTACTATCGCTATCTGTACTTAGGTGAAGCCGTTGGGCTTGGAACGAACATCTACAACATGAATTTGTTTCATCCCCTGGACGCATTCCCAGATGATGAGTACCTAATGAACATCTACTTCTCACAGGATAGCGGGCAACAAACATCTGCTACCACCGAGAGTTGCTATGGATTGACGAACACAGGCAAGGTAATCCTGCTTAATACGTACTACTATTCGCCCGTTGGCAAGGTCAATAAGAAAGCACCGAGTGACTTCGCCGAAGACCTCCACAAGGTCGAACATGAATGGATTGAGAAATGGGGGATGGAGCCGTGGAAGAAGTCCGCCGATAGTGCGACATCTGATTTTGCGTTGGATCATGAAATGATTAAACGGTATAACGAGCGCTACCACCACGTGAAAAAGGTGGACAAAATGCAAATGATTGACAACGTCCAGCATCTACTTGCAACTGGGCGTTTTTATTATCTCGATATACCAGAAAATGAAATCTTTATTAAACAGCATCAGAAATATCAATGGGATGAAAAAACGGTTAACACCGATGATCCAAAGGTCATTAAGGTGGACGACCATACGTGTGACCAGTTTCAGTACTTTGTATTAGATAACCTAAGAGACCTAGACCTGAAATGGTAGGTGATACAAATGAATATAATTCAAAAAATTAAAAATATGTTATGGAAGGGGGCGGCAGCTGTGGGAGCAACGAACTCATTATCGCGGATCGTTGATGATTCGCGGATTAGTATGAGCGCCGCGGAATACGACCGGATTGTCAAGGATTTCAAATATTACGCTAATCGTTATGACAAGGTTAGCTACATTGATGCTGAAAACGTTAGACGCTATCGGCCGTTTAATTCGGTAAATCTAACTAAACGAGCGGCACAACGAATTGCTTCGATTGTGTTCAACGAACAATGCGAGATTAGCTTTGATAATGACAAGGTGGGTGAATATCTGAATGATGTGCTTAGTGCCAATGATTTCAAAAACCAGTTTGAGATGAATCTTGAAAAGGGTGTCGTCGCTGGTGGCTTTGCTATGCGCCCGTACGTTGGGACAGACGGTACCATCAAGATTGCGTGGGTGAGAGCGGATCAATTTTTCCCTTTGCAATCGAACACTAACTCGATTAGCGAGGCGGCAATCTCAAGCCGGACGGTAGCTAGTGAGAACGGCCGCAACGTCTACTACACCTTGCTAGAATTTCACGAATGGAAGGACAACAATTACGTGGTAACCAACGAACTCTATCGTTCGGAGACGGCAGATATTGTCGGGAATCAGGTGCCACTCGCAACCTTGTACCCTGACATGGAACCACAAGCTATCTTTGACGCGGAAGGGATGATTAAACCGTTGTTTAGCTATTTCCGCATGCCAGGGGCTAACAACATCTCGTTAGAGAGCCCGTTAGGCATCGGCATTGTTGATAATAGTAAGACTGCCCTGGATAATCTGAATTTAACGCATGATTCCTTTATGTGGGAGATTCGCAATGGTAAGCGCAAGATTGCGGTACCGGAAGAATTGATGAAGTTCGATAAGCATACCCACCGACCAATGTTCGACACGGATACGGACGTGTACGTGAAAATGATTGGGGATGACATCTCAATCCAAGACATGACCAACGACATTCGGGTACAACAGTTTACTGATTCCATGAACGCATGGCTACGAGAATTTGAAGCCAACATCGGCATGGCGCCCGGAACGTTTAGTTATGATCCGCACAATGGCATGCAGACGGCCACAGCGGTGGTTAGCGAGAACAGCATGACTTATCAGACGCGATCTAGCATCTTGACCAATGTAACGGCCGCCATTGAGCAACTATGTGTCTCAATCCTAGAGCTGTCTATGGCATCTAAACTGTTTCCTAATGGGGAATCACCATTTACATTACCGAACGATTTCGATCTGAATGATATTGGCATCCATATTAAGTACGACGATGGGGTCACGGTCGACAAAGATAAGCAGATGGAAGAGGACTTGAAAAACGTGGTGGCTGGTGTGCTGTCAAAGACTACATTTTTGCAACGCAATTATGGATTATCCGAGGACGACGCCAAAAAAGAACTGGCTAAGATTCAAGCCGAACAGCCAGACACTGACACGATTGGTGGTCAACAGACTACGGAGCTGGGTGGTGGTGATGGTGATTGATTACTGAAAAGAACATGTCCAATAAGGCGGATTCGATTGTCGATTTATACAGCGAATTACAGCAACAAATTATTTTCAGAATCATTAATCTAATCGGTGCGACAAGCGCTGATAAAGTTGATGCAAGCAACGTGTTGTTATGGCAGGCGGAGCAACTCAAGAAAGCTGGCTTATTGAACAATCAGACGATTGAATTGCTGTCGGACGTTACCGGCAAAGCTGAATCACAGATTCGATCGCTAGTCTTGGACGATGGCCGGACGATTAACAATGAGATTAACCGCCAGCTGGAACATCTTACGGACGTGCATCCCAAAGTGATGCCAGATAACAGCAACATCCTAAGCAATTTGCTAAATCAAACGTACAAGGACATTAACAACGCCACTAATGAGACGCTAGGTGGCAATAATCAAGCCAATAACGCGGCTGTGCGGGCGTTTAGGAAAGTGGTCAATCAATCAACTGTCGAGACAATAAGCGGTCTTAAAACGCACGAGAGAGCCATTAACGATGCTATTTATAAATTGGCTGATTCTGGATTAGAAACTAACCTAGTTGATTCGGCAGGACGCCGCTGGGCGCTAGATAGCTATGTGAGGTCAGTAATCAATACCACTGCGCACCGGACGTTTAATGAAACAAGGATGAATTCAATGAATGAATTCGGGGTAACGCTGGTTACCATGGACAGTCACGCTGCATCCCGGCCAGCCTGCGCACCAATTCAAGGTCACATCCTGAATCGAGTGCCAAGGGATGACCCTAACTTTGACAGCGAATACGATACGATTTATGACCACGGCTATGGTACGCCAGCCGGAACGCAGGGCGTTAATTGTCACCATTCGTTGTATCCATACGTCAAGGGTGTGAGCACTAATTCATTTAAGCCGTACGACCCGGACAAAGCCATTAAAAACGGTCAAATTCGACAGCAACAGCGGGCACTTGAGCGCAATGTTCGGAGGGATAAAAAGATGTTGGAAGTGGCCAAACGGTTGCATGACGAAGAGAAGATTAATCACTACAAGAACATGCTGGCTACCCATCGTGGTAGGATTCGCCAGCTAGTTAAGGATAACGATTTCTTATACCGCGATTACTCGCGGGAAAAAACATATAACTAAATACATCGACCCGAGTACGTCGTTAAACTGCTTATTTTTTATGCACAATATCACACGCAGTCGTGACTGCGACATCAAAAACGAAAGGATCGTGCAGACATGGAAAGAAAATTTTTGAAGGAAAAACTCGGATTGGCGGATGACATCGTTGACCAAGTGCTTGCTGAAAACGGCAAGGACATTGAAAAGGTGGAAGCCAAGCTTAACACTGCCAACGACCAAATCACGTCGCTACAGGGACAGCTGGAAGACCGGGATGGTCAACTCAAAGACCTTAAGAAGAGTGCCGGCGACAACGAAGAACTTAAGCAACAAATTGCCGACCTCCAGAAAGCCAATGAAGATACCAAAAAGAATCTGGAATCCCAGTTGCAACAGACGAAGGTGAACAGTGCTATCAATCTAGCATTGTCCGGAGCCAAGGCACGCGACGCAAAGGCAGTTATGCCGTTCATCAATCGCGACACATTAAAGCTTAACGAAGATGGCAGTGTGGCCGGGCTCAAAGAGCAAATTGAAGCCGTCAAGAAAGACAAGGGGTTCTTATTCGAATCTGACGAATCTAAGCCAGACGGCAAGCGTATAAACGTGTTTCAGCAAGGTAATCCGAGCGGTGGTGAATCGGGTGATTCACTAGTTTCAAAAATTGCTAGTAGATTAACAGAAAAATAGGAGGAATAAATTATGCCAGTAGTATTAGATTCAAGAGACATGGCTGAAATTGACAAGCAATTCCAAGCCGATAGTCAAGTATGGAACGTTCTACAAGGGGGAGCAAGTGGAATTACCGCTGCCGACTTTGTAGGAGCCAGAGAAGTACGCATTAATAAGATGAGTGGCTTCGTTCAACCTTCAGAGTACAAGCGAAACGAAGACAACGCACGCTCAAAGATTAATGTTGAAAAGGAAACCGTGAAGTTGACCCACGAAGATTGGTTCGCCTACGACATGGACGAATTGGACATGTCAGAAAATGGCGCTTACCAGGTCAACAACGTGGTTGAAGAGCACCAACGCTTAATCACCGTCCCACGTCGTGACAAGGTAGCTATCCAAGCTCTACATGACAATGCAGGTAAGACAGTTGGCGACACGATTGACGAAAAGAACGCGTTATCCGCTTACGATGAAGCTGAAAAGTACATGTTCGACACGGAGGTTCCTGGTGGATTTGTGATGTTTGCATCCGCAGATTACTACCAAAAGCTCAAAAATGCCAGTGGAGTTAGTCGGACATTTACCACTAATCAAATGGGCATCAACGGCATCAACCGGACTGTTGCCCAATTAGATGGCAGTGTGCCAATCTTGCGTGTTTCAAAAGACCGTTTAGCCGGCCTAGGTTTAACCGATAACATTAACTTTATTTTGACTCCATTAACAACGGTGGCACCAATTGTTAAGTATGACAATGTTTCGGTAATTACACCGGACAGCGACCGTAATGGTAACCGTTACACAATTAAGGGACTAAGCTACTTTGATGCTATTGTCCTAGACAATGCTAAAGCTGGTATCTACATGTCAGCAACCGCGGGAGACGCGTCAAAATAGACGCCCCATCCGGGGTAACCGCACCCCCGACTAAAGATGGGGCACTTATTGGAGCTAAGTAGGTGATGAGATGGATTATCAAACATACACCGACCTCGGATTTAACAAGCTTAAAAAAGAGGATTTCGATTCAGTAATTGTTGATTCTGAAATGCTATTGGAAGAAGTAACCCGACATTTCTATGATCCATACTTCCATTCGCTGAAAGACGATTTAAATTCGGATGATTCATTCTTAGTGTATCGCGCGACTCAATACGAGAAAGCAATCGCTTTGCAGTGCGAATTTGAATTTGAATCAGGGCTCAACTCGCCGGTTGCCCGCGCCGATAACGACGTGAAGAGCATCTCTATTGGACGGACTACCATCCAATCGGACGGTTCAGGAATTGCCGCAGTGACGTATGGCAATAGTGGCGTGGTTAGATCGGCTATTAGTATGTTGGCCAATACCGGATTAATATATCGGGGGGTGGATTGCCGATGATACCGAAGATTCCCAAAAAGATGGCGCAGCAGACTGTTACGCTTGAGGTTCCTACGGGAGAAACAGACGTATGGGGAAAACCTGAATATGAGAAGGTAATTATCCGGGATTGTGTGGTGCAACCACAGACAATCTATTCCGGAACGAATAACGACCGACAGATTGTGGCCAATGCCATAGTCTTTTTTTATGCCGGAATTACAACGCCGTTACCAGTGCTGAAACACGACGCAGTTAATAATTACAAGCTGATTTTCGAGGATGTTGAGTACACCGTTACCAACATTGTCGACAATCGACATCCTTATAGCAATGACGTTTATTCGTATGAGCTGGAGGTGCTGTGATGGCTTTTAATGTGGACTTGAATTTGAGTGAATTCAACAAAGTTACCGATCGTTTTAACAACGGGGAGAAGTTGGCGGTCAATCAAGCCATGACCGAGATGCAGCAATTCGTGCCAAAGCGCTCTAATGCACTGCGAGAGAGCGCCACATTAAACGTGAGTGGACATTCAGTCGTTTATCATGCTCCTTACGCCAGAGCACAGTTCTACGGCGTAATTAACGGCCATAAGGTCAAGCACTACACCACGCCTGGCACTAGCCGACGTTGGGACTTGCGTGTGAAAGGTGATAGCCAAAAGATGGGCAACATCGAACACGCCTTTATTGAGGGGAGTAAGCTCTAATGGACTTAATTGTAAGACTGGTTGAAACCATCAACGACCAGTGTGACCTGCCGTATCCAGTAATCGCTGGTTATCTAAAGCCAAGTGAGTGCATAGGATTAGTGCCTGATCCTGGTTCGTCGACCATTGACGAAGACTGGTCAGGAAACAAAACGAAACGCATGAATTACACCATTGCGATGCGGACAAAGGATGCGGAACAAGCGGATAAATTCATGTGGGAAATCAGCAACTTTCTAGAGATGGCCGATGATATCCCTAGTGCTGACAAAAGTTATATTTTTGAAGAAATTGAGCAGACCGGATTACCTAGCATGTCCGAACAGGACGAGCAAGGTTACACCGATTACATGCTCAATTTTTTTGTACAAATTATTACACGGACAAATAAATAGGAGGAATTTAAAATGCCTGAAAAGACTTTAAAACGACCAGAAAACTGGGTCAACAAACTAGAAATTGATCTAAACGGTGGCCAAGATCCAACGGCCGAAGGCGACGATGTTAAAAATGCTAAATGGGCAAACATTTCGCAAGGAATCTTGTCAATGACACCTGCTGCTAATGCGACATCTGAAACACAAAATTTTTGGAACGGTAAAGGCTGGGGTGAAACAGACGAAACTGGAAAACGAGTTACATTTGCCATTACTGGCCAACGCGTCGTTGGTGATCCAGCACAAGATTATATTGCAGCTCGCTTCATGGCAATGGGCGATGCCTTACGTACGTTAGTTCGCTGGACTGATCAAGGTGGAAATACAATTATCGCGAACTGCACGTTGACATCTATCGTTCCGTTCGGTGGTAATGCTAATGCCCGCCAAACATTCTCGTTCACACTTTCGATGAATGGTGTACCGGTACCTGGAACGAATGGAACTAACAACGACGATGGTACTGGTCAAAACGGAATCATCTCCGGTGATGGTGGCCAGCTGGGAAAATAGCTTCCCCGTCCGGTGTTTCGACTACACCGAACAAAGACGGGGCAACCGTTAATGCTAATTAGGAGGTGCCAACATGGCAGATAGAAGTAATCAATCATTAGTCGCGTACAAGGATGGTAAGCCAGTTGCACAAGGCGACACCGGCACGTGCCAGGTTGCTATCACAGGATTAGCACCAGGAACAAAGGTAGCGGCTGGCGATTATCAGGTAGCATTTACAGACGGTACTAACACGTCTGATAAGGTCGATGTACCAGCATTCAATGTGCCTGATGCCGCGGTGGCAGTTACTGGCGTAACATTATCGCAAAAGACGGCATTAATGCACGTCGGTGATAGCAATCAAGTAACGGCTACAGTCGCACCTGATGATGCCACCAATAAGAAGGTGACCTACGCTTCGGACAACGAAGCTGTGGCCACTGTAGCCGACGACGGCACAATCACAGCAGTGGGCGAAGGTAAGGCTAATATCACCGTCACAACGGATGATGGTGGACTAACTGACAAGTGTGCGGTAACTGTTACCGCCACAGCTTAATATAACAATCAAAGTCGCCGAATAAATGCACAATACCGGATTGGGGCGGCCATTAAATAAGGAGCGAATTAACATGGCAATTAACATTAACATTGATAATCAATTAGGACTAGTTTACTCATTCCGTATCGCAGGCAAAGAACGTAAATTAACCTATGACGATGAATGTGCGCTAGAAATCCAACGGGTTGAACTAACCGTAACTAAATCGTTACAAAATCTCGACAAGATGGACGAGGAAGAATTTAATGAAATGCCGGTTGATGATCAATTAGACTTTGCTCGCGACGAATATGCAGAAATTCGGGATGCTATTATTCCATTTTTCGACAAGTATTTTGGCGACAATGCTGGCCAAGAAATTTATGAATATTGCCACAACTCAACTCGGGCGCTTGCTACGATTTTTGGCGAAATTAACAAGTATCTTGACCAGACAAAAATCAAGTCTAAGTCCAAGAAGTAGGCGATAGTCATGCTGTCATTAACCGACAAGCTTGAATCAACAATGATGACCGGCATTGGCGAAGTGGAATTTAAACTGGCATTTAACAACGTTCTGGAATGGTATAAAGTCAGTGAGAATGACGATTTGAAATGGACTGCCAAAGTGGAACTTGGATGGCAGAACTTTTTTGACGGTTTTGGTCTGACATTCGAAACAGCTGATGATTATGAAGTAGCCGTTAAGGCGTTAGGAGACCTCAACGACTATATTCACCAGGAACCATATAACAACATCGAGGGCGATGACCAATCTGGCCCTTCGCCTAAATCATTTAGTTACACGCAAGACGCAGAGGCAATCTATGCGTCTTTTATTTTTGATTATGGCATCGACCTGCTGGATGAGATGGATAAATTGCGTTGGGAAAAGTTCAGAGCGCTATTTAATAATTTATCAGCTAAATCGCCATTAATGCGGATTATTGATATTCGCCAAAGCAGTACTGAAGGCCTTGAAGGCAACGCACTGACTAGCCTTATTGAAAAGCAGAATTATTATGCCCTAGAAGGACAAAGCACCAGTGCTGTTGATGATGCAATCGGGTCAATGTTCAACATGCTGGCCGTGCAAACTAAGCAAGGTCAATAGTTACAGAAATAAAGAGAGAAGGGAGGTTAATAAATGGCAGATGGAACAATTAACATCGATGTGCTGTTGCACAAGGAGAAGTTCCTCCCCGATTATGAAAGCATTAAGAACCTGTTAACCAATCTAGGCACTAACACTGGCGACAAGATGGATCAGGACTTCACTGCGAATGCTGACAAGATGGCTAACAAAGCAAGGTCTGCTCATGATCGCATTCGCGAAGAGATGGGCAAAACGGTTAAGCAGGTTATAAAGGCAGACACGTCCGAATTTGACGAAAAGATGAGCCGAGCCAATCGAAGCCGCCAAAAGTTCAAGAACCCGGTTAAACAGAGATTTAAGGCTGATTTCAGTGGCTTCAATCGTGGCATCAAAGGTGCAACAAGGCAGATTGACACGCTTAAGGAACATACCCACCGCATTCGAGATGTAATGGCCGGAACCTTTGCTGGCACCTTAATCACTAACGGACTGACCGCAATCGTTAACGGATTAAAAGCGGCCACCCAAGCTGGTATGGCTTACAACAAAGAGCAAGATACCATGCGCACCGTGTGGACAGCGTTAACGACCGAAGCACCACGTGATGGTAAGGAGCTGGTCGACTACATTAACAGCCTGTCGCAACACTCTATCTATGCGGCCGACACCATTGACCGTATGGCACAATCGTTCTACCACGTTCATTCAAATGTCAAAGAAACGAAGGACTGGACTAACGCATTCGTTGCCCTAGGTTCGACGCTCCACATGAGTAACGATGCACTGGCAGAATCAGGTGAACAATTCGCCAAAATTGTCGCTGGTGGCAAGGCTTCCGCCGAAGACATGGCCGTAATGATTAATCGGTTCCCAATGTTTGGGGAAGCTTTGCAAAAGGCAACCGGTAAATCAATGAAGCAACTCTATGCGATGAGTGCGGCGGGTAAAATGACGGCCACACAATTCACTGATGCGCTTGATTACTTAGGTAAAAAGTACAAAGGCGGTACTGCCGAAGCGATGACTTCGTTCCAAGGAATGACTATGTACATGCAATCGCGTTGGCAAGTGCTTACTGGCAAAATCATGAACTCGTCCTTTAAGCTCACCAAGAGTGCGGCGAAGGATCTACGTGATTTGATGTCTGACGACATGATGGAAAAGTACGCCAAACTGGTGTCCGGAGCAATTAGCAAGGTTACCGAAGGCGTTGCCATCATGGTGCACTACATTGATAAGAACAAGTCCAGCATCGTTGACATCTTCGGTTCGATTGGAGAGATTGTTGGATTAGTCGGCAAAGGTGCTTGGGATGAGATTACTGGGATGTTTAAGATGATTCCAGGCGTCAAGTCAGATGGCATTAAAGGTGTTGCCGAAGGGCTAAAAGAAATTTCTAAACATAAAGATGCTGTGGAGAACGTTGGTAAGGTGTTAGTAACGTACTTTATGGCCAAAAAGATGGTTAGCGCGGCACACACGATTTGGGACATCTACAAAGGCTTAAAGAGTATTGCTAGCATACCATTTAAGGCGATTAAAGGTGTTTTTTCATTATTAAAACCCAAAAATATTAAATTAGGCGTTAAATGGGTCGGACAGAAGACACTAGATATAGCTAAGGGAGCGGTTGCTAAATTTGGAAAAATGAAGGCAAAAGCTATAGCTGCTGTAAAGTGGACAGGAAGAACGATCATTAAATTAGCCAGAACCGCTGTCCAAGGATTTAGCAAATTAAAAAGTTACGCTATTATGTCGGCTAAATGGACAGGTAAGACAGTTGTTAAACTAGCTCAAGCGAGCGTTCGTGGCTTTGGCAAATTAAAGAGTTCTGCCATTATAGCAGCCAAATGGACAGGAAGAACTGTTGTTAAACTGGCCAGAGCATCTATTACCGGCATAGGTAATCTTAAAAGTTATGCAATCTTAGGAGCTAAATGGGTAGGCGGTAAGGCTGTTAGTTTAGCAGTTAGAGGATTTACTTTAGTGCGTAATATAACTATGACTACACTAATTCCTGCCATGAGTTCTTTATGGGCATCTATCATGTCAATTAATGCCGCCATTTTGGCTAGTCCTATTACTTGGATTATTGCTGGGATTACAGCTTTAGGCGTGGCAGTCTATGAAACGTACAAGCATTTTAAGCCATTTAGGGATGTAGTAAATGGCATTGGTAGAACCTTCGTTAAAGTTTTTAAAGGTATTGGCTCATTTGTTGGCAACATCCTTGACGGTATTTGGAAGAAAGTTACAGGCGTCTTCAACAAAATCGGCGGTTGGATTTCCGATCACAATCCATTCAAAGGAGTTAGCAAATGGATTGGTGGCATTACAGGTGGCGGTAATAAAAAAGCTAAAAAGCCTAAGAAGACCACTAAAATTACGCATGTTTCGAAGAAGGACATTGCAAGTCTAAAAGCAGCAATTCCAGTTATGAAACAATACAAAACGGCTCTCAAAGGACTCAAAGAGGCTTTGAAAAAGAACGATCCTACCAAACTCTTAAAGGCAATGAATAAGCGACTTAAAAGTAGCATCGGTAGTTGGGGTAAGTTGGCCAAACCGATTAAGCAGATTGGTTCAGCTTTCAAGGCCTTAAACAGTTTTTCAAAATCCATGAAGTCGGATCCATTTAATAAGCTCAATCATGATTTACCTAAATTAGATAAGACATTGCGCAACAGCAAAATTGGTTCTAACTTGAAGAAACTCAAAAAACAACTTACTGATAACGACCCAACCAAGGTTATTAATAAAATTAGTAGAGCTATAAGTAAGAATAACAGCAAATGGTCTAAATTCGGGAAGTCGAGTAAGAAAGTCTCTGATTCAGTAGTTGCTTTAATTAAGGCGATGAAGAGCATTGACAAATCGAACTCGTTTAAAAAGTTAAAAGACCAGCTTTCTAAGCTTAATAAAACATTAGATAAGAGCAAAATTACTGACAATCTTAAGAAACTCAAAAATGGGTTAAAGAATAATAATCCTACAAGCAACTTGAAGAAGGTTACTAAAGGATTAAAAGATAACAATCCAACTAAGATCCTTAAATTGATGAATAAGGCTTTCAAATCTGCTACTAAAGATTGGAAGTCATTTGCCAAGACGGTTAAGACATTAGACAAGTCTTTAACTGGCTTATACAAGGAATTTACAAAGTTTGGTAAAGATAAATCTATTAGTAAATTGACCATGGGGATCAGATCGCTTGATAAAGTTATAAGTAAAAATAAGATTGGCAAATCTTTGAAGAGTTTGAAACAGGATTTGAAAAAATACAATCCAGTCAGTGAGCTAAAGAAGATTAGCAATCAAATTAGCAAAGACGCTAAAGATTGGAGCAAGCTGGCTAAGCCGATCTCAACGCTAGCTAAGTCCTTTAAGACGCTTTCTAAATCGATGAAGTCGATTGAAAAAAACAAAGGCTTGAGCAAGCTTAACAAGGATTTAGACAAGCTTGAAAAGACTGCTAAGAGAACCAAATTTGGCACAGAAATTAAAAAACAAATTGACGTGGCAAATAAGGCGGTTGGCAACACTGGATTTATTAAGATATTCCACTACATGACTAATTCAATCGTCCACGACCTCAATCGCTTTAAGTCCAATTTTAAGCGTGATTGGGAACGGCTCTGGAAGGATGCTGCTAGCGACGAAAAGAAGGAAGTCAACAAGATTGAGAGTGACTTATCCTCGTCAACCAACAAGATGCTTAAAACTGAAAATAGTTTTAGCAATTCTTTTGAAAAGACCTGGAAGTCACTCGGTAACACGTTGCGTTCCAGTTGGAAGTCAGTCTGGAAGGACATTGCCGACCTGTCTAACTCCGGCATGCACAAAACAGCTGGTTACATTAACAGCGGTATCCAGGGCATCGATTACGTGCTCGGTAAATTTGGTGGCTCACCTAAGACAATCTCACCGATTAAGTTTGCGTCTGGTACTGGGTTAGTTGAGCATGGCCGGCTAACTCGTGGCACATTAGCCATGCTCAATGACGGTAACGATTCGCCAGAAACTAACAATGTAGAACGGGTGGTTAAGGCAGACGGTAGCTCTTACGAACCAGCCGGCAACAACGTGCTTCAATATTTAGAACCAGGCGACGCTGTTTTAAATGCGACTGAAAATAAGATGTTTAAGATGTCAGGACTAACGCACTTTGCGGATGGGACTGGCATTTTTAGTTCATCTTTATTTAAAGGCGTTAACGGTGGTTATCAACAATTAATCGAATTGGCTGAACGGCTAAGCTCAAACGTTAATAAGTCGTTTGCAGCGCTATTCAGCAAAAAGCCAAAAATCAAGGGCGATGTGCCAAAGGCGTTCGAAAGTATCTTCAAAAAGCAAGCTGATAAGCAAGGCCAGAAATGGTGGGCGACCGTCTGGGATGTCATTAATGAAGCTATTGGCGGCGCTAGTGGTGACGCGACCGGATTACTAAAGGCCGTTGAAAAATATGGTACTGGTAAGCCGTACGTCTGGGGCGCTACTGGCCCGGATAGTTTCGATTGTTCCGGCCTTGTTATGTACGCCCTGAAACAAGCGTTCGGAATCTCATATCCGCATTTTTCTGGTGATCAAATTGCCAGAACACAACACATTAGCAAGGATCAGCTTCGCCCTGGTGACCTGATTGGTAACGATGAACACATTGGTGTCTACGCTGGTAACGGTAAGTACTGGTCAGCAATGAGCCCAAGCTCACACCCTAACATTGGGATGAGTCCAGTATCGACGTTCCCTGGCACCCCGATTTATGGCCGTGTCCGAGGTTTAAAATCGGAGGACGACAAAAAGAAGAAGGATACCAAAGCTGATAAAGGATTAGTTGGCCTAGTCAAAAAAGAACTAGGCCCAGGTGTCTTTTCATTCATCAAGAAACACCTTGCACCATTAGTTACAGATTCAGACGGCGTTGGGACTGCCAGTGGTGGTAAGGTCTCCGGTGATCTAATTCGTGAAGCTGCGAAAATTGCTGGTGTTTCGATTACTAGTGGTGATATTAAGCATATTGAAAATGTTATCCAACATGAATCTGGGGGAAACCCAACTATTGTCAATCACACTGATAGGAATGCTAAATTAGGGCACCCATCTAAAGGAATTCTCCAATTTATCGATTCCACATTCCGCCACTATGCTATGCCTGGACACAAGAACATCTTGTCCGCCCTCGACCAATTGGTAGCCATGTTTAACGACACGACCTGGCGTTCTGATTTGACGCTTGGTGGCTGGGGCCCAACTGGTGCGGTTCGGCATGCTAATGGTGGCTGGGGCCAATGGGGTAAGCTCAACATCTTCAACGAAGTGCCAGGTGAACCCGAAGTGGCCATTAATCCAAACCGTGCCACAGCGGATGACCTTATTATGGAAACCATTGCGGAACGGCTCAAGAAAGCACCAAACGGCAAGTTAGCGTACGCACTTAATGCAATTAGTCACGTGCCAGAGCAAGCCCATCAATTTGCTGGTAAAGCAATCGCCAATGTTAGTAATCCTACTAACACCGGAGCTAACGTGGCAACAGCTGGCGAAGGTGGCAACATCAACACCGTTATTAATTTGGACGGCAAAGTGATTGCAGATGCAACCTATCCGATTAATCAAGCCCGTCAATCGAAACAGATTACCATTGAAACGAAGAAGAGAGGTGGGTTCCACTAATATGACTGAAAGCATTTTAATCCAACATCTAGACGGGACAACGTACAATCTAGATGACCTGGACATACGGGTGATTAGCTTTGACCCGCCCAGTCCGGCGTACCAACATACCTTCACCCAGATTCATCAAACGAAAGCAACACAGACCGCCTCCCAGATTCAGCAGACGACGATCCCACTGGTTGTGCAGGTTAGAGCACACGACGTGTACGATTACGAATTAATGCGGGAGCGAGTGCTACGAGTGTTTCCCGGTTATGAATCTTTCTACGTGATTAATATGCGAATCCCGATGATACGCTGGAAAGTCAGCGTGGACGGGTTCAGTTATCCACGGCTGAATAACTTCTGGTTCACCCAACCCATCACGATTAATCTGATGTCAGAAGATGGGTTCGCCGAATCTGTTTCAATGACATCGGAAGACAACTTCACCAAGTTTGATAACAAATGGGGCTTAGGTATGAACCTGCCGAAAGATGTAGATTACTCATATAAGTTCACGACGAACAAATTTGACGTCTACAATCTCGGTAATATTCCACTTAAGGCAGAAGAACGGCCGGTGTTGTACGAATTTCAGGGAAATGTGGCCAGCGGATTAACGATTACCAATAACACGACTGGACAGACTTTTAAATTTAATAAGGGGTTGAAAAAGAGTGATAAATTACAGATTTACGGGATGAAACCCGTGCTTAACAATCAATTAGCATTTCAGAATTGCAATCATGCCTACCTGGATTTAAACGTAGGCAAGAACACATTTACCATTTCGGGTGCCAGTGGTTTCACCTTCTCGGTGGCCACCAGGTTCTATTATTAGGAGGGATGAAGATGGTCATTGTTACGGATATAGCGGGCAATCAAGCGCCACTACTGGTTAGCGACGTGCACGTGACTAAGCAACTTAATCAAGTGGAGCAACTAGACTTCACCACGGCCAATATTCCAGGCAACGAGCAGGCCTATGAAATGGTGCAAGCACGTTCGTTGTTCACCATCCCGGAAACTGGGCAGGTTTATCGAATTACCCAGGAGGATGGTCAAAGTTTGTCCGACTATTATCAGAAAAGTGTGACCGCCCTCCAGGTAGTCCAGGACTTAGATGAGCACCTGGTTAAAGGCACCTTAAAAGGAAATCAAAGCCTAGACGCCGTGATGAAGTTTATCACAGCGGGTACGAAGTTTACGTATACGATCCATGACCAGGTACCTAATCACAATTTTACTGACGAGATTGGACGAAGCCGGGCGCTAGATTTGTTTAATGGATCGATCATTTCGTCATTCGGCGTTGAGTACACGGCGACTGGCTATCATATTGACCTGTATAAATCGATTGGCAAAAAGAACGCATTTGTGTTTATTGACAATAATGATATTTACTCGTTAGCCAACTCCGCCGATTACACGCCTATCAGGACGCACATCTATGGTGAAGGACCAACGGATGATAACGACAAGCCGAAGTTTACGGCAGATTACACCAGTCCGAAGTCTAGTGTCTATGGCGTTATCGATGCGGACATTTATAACGACGATACTGCTAAGGATAAGAACGACCTCATCAACAAGATGAAGGCTACCCTAGTTGATAGTCCCAGCATTCAGTACACCGCCAATCTCAATCGATTCGCCGCGGACAACAATATTGCTGACAAGTTGAATGATTTGGCGCTGGGTAACTATGGGTTTGTGCGGAGTAGGCAGGGGCTCGACGAAGAGCTGCGAATTATTCAGATTGATTTATATCCGCAAGAAAAATCGAAGGAGAGCACAGTTACATTCGGTAATTTCTTGCTAAATCCTGCGCAATTGATTGCAGATTTGAACTCCAACAAAGCCCAGGCAGCGAAAGAGATTAGCGGATTGCAACGTGGCCAGAGCAACGTTAAAGAACAGCTAGCCAAAGGGATTACTACAATATTGGACGGTGAAATAAATGACTAAAAAGAAATATCTACAGCAAGATGGGGCGACGTTCTACCCGGTCACCCATCGGGATGCAGTTAATGGATTAGTGGTGGCCAGTACCGACGAGGATGGATTAATGGCAAAAGCGGACAAAGTCAAGTTAAATAAATTACAAGTAGAACCGCTGGAGAAGCTTAAATTTAAGTCTCCAGATGGTTCTATTTTTTCATTATCGGTTGATAACAAGGGTACACCGATATTCACAAAGGAGGTGTAATTTTTGTTAAATGATAAATTTGTGGCGTCAGGATTTGAGCATATTGATAATGGAATTGATCAAATGCGGGTTGTTACATCAAACGATGGAATCAACTGGAGATTAATTAATGCTAGTTATCCTGATGATAATGCCGCACGTGATGGAATGGTTTTAGGAACAGAAAACGGTTATTGGTTTTCAACTCGTTATCACACGTATGATTTTAATAGCTGGGAACGAGCAGCATGGTTTAATATTGGAAACTACAGCACACAATGGGCGCCCGAACTATTCTATGACTATGATGGGACAGTTAAATTCATTGTGGCAGCTAAGAAACCAAATACAGCAACCAGTGAAGGATTTGTTCCTTATTTAGCTGACTTTGATATCTCCAGCGGGACCCTTAAAAAAGGGCATGAAGTACGGATTAATGGATTGTCAGCTAATGAATCTGACATCGATTTTCATTATCAGCTAATAGACGGAAAGTATTACCTGTGGCTCGCCCGTGGTGGCAGGAATTGGAAGAATTACGATATTAAGGTATTCGTTAGTGAGAAAGTTGATCGTGATTTTACTGAAATTAAAACCAATCTAAATGATTGGCGTAGCTCATTTTCACCATATCCAGACTATGGAAATGGTTATGGTAATGCTGGTTTTGAGGCCCCAACTACATTGCCAATTGTTAATATGTATGGTGAAACTGGTACTCGCGTCTATTATGATGTTTACGACGTACCCTTTAAATCAGAGGATTTCTATCACTATATGCATTTTTCAGATAGCTATGATGATTTTAAAACATGGACTAAGCCCCGATTGATGCAATCTAGCTTTAATATGCGCCACATGAATGTTTGGAATAAAGCTAATGACTATGGTGTGGGGCTGTTAGACAGTCCGTTTAATCTAGATCATTATAATTCCGCTTTAGCACAATTAGCTTCGCAAATTAATATGATTCGAAAGTCTATTGGCTTGTCCAAAATCAAGACGATCCAATTGGATGCACAGCTGCTTAATCGGTCCTTTAGGATTGACATGATTAAAGCTAACCATCAAATCGAGAGATACATTAATGAGATTATTGATCATATCAATAGCGGTACAAGTTATCAGATTAGTAGGATCAAGCTATATCAAGAATTTAAGCTGATTTTTGATGAATTTCAATTAAGTGCGGCAAAGAATTGGATTTTTATTTTTAATTCATTAAACAAAGTTAAGACGATTCTACAAGTAGAATTAGGAATTAATTTTGAATAGGCATATCTAGTAAAAAATCAAACTGTTTTTTGTTTGATTTAAAATTAAGGAGGAAAGTATGGCAACAACAATTTTTCAAAAAGAACCAGTAACGTTCGATTTAGAGCTAAATCGTGACGAATCCGTAGCTATTCCTACATTGACACCAATGCAAGGAGATACGAATGCACCATTTCAATTTAGGGTAGTGCGCTCAAAAGTGCCGGTAGATCTAACTGGAACCACAATCATGTTTAAAGGTCTCGATGCCGACGGCGTCCCTAAGGTTGACACCCAACCAGCTAAAGGCACGCGACTAGGTTCGGGGTATGCAATTTTTAACTTTAATCTACAAGATTTTAAGGCTGCTGGACAATTTCAACAAGCCTTTTTTGTTATCTCCAAAGGTGAAGAAATTGTGGCCACTATCGAAATTTCAATTAACGTCCGTGAAAATCAAGTAGATATTGCCAGTGGAAATCAGGCTTTTGCTTCAGAATACGAAAAATATTTACAAGCCTACATTGATAAGGTTACGAAGTTGAGCACTGATGTCGTCAATATCCAAGATGCTCTATCTAAAGCAGATTTTTATACAAAGAACCAATCAGACAGCCGTTATCTTAATAAGTCAACCGGATCAGAACGAGTCGACAGTTCAGTGGCATTTAGCAACGACGTCACAATCAGAGGCACTAATGTTATTGATGCTATCAACAATTTGATGGCGGGACAGGAATCACAAGTTTGGAAGTCTGATGGAGTGACCTTGTTAAATGGGGTCACGGCCAAAACTGGACGGATGCCACAATATGGATTACAGAAACTTGGTAATATCTACTTAATCGCCTTTACGGGGACAATTAAGAATTTCACTGTCACAACAACTAATGCACCAATTCCAGTGGTAAAATTCCCTGATTTACTCCCGGTCAATATCAGTAACAATATTGCCTTAGGTTACATGCAAAAATATGGCGATACTTATAATGAGTTCTTAACCTGGCACTATGATGAATACACGCGGACCTTACAACTTAAAAACTTCAACACTAAGTTAGTTACGCCAGATACAGAATTACCAATCTCGATTCTGTATATTTGTGAAGCACAATAAGGGGGGAATGTAAAAATGAAATTTGTTTATAAAAATAGTGATGTTGAGGGCATTCCATCGGTCATTCAGGTTGAAGATGATTATATTTTGAAACCCGATGAAAGTTGGGAAGCACCTAGTAGTAATCTATTTAAGCCAACGTTAGTGGATGGTCAATGGACTGGCACTAGTAAGGAAGAATTTGAAAAAGAATTAGCTGAGAAATATCTAGCTGCTGGGCCGAGCGAATTGCAGGAAATGATTGCGGCATTAACCCAACAGGTTACCATATTAACATTAGAAGTTTCCAAATTAAAAGCAACAGGAGGTGAAAAATAATGTTTCCAGATGTTAGCTATTTAGAGCAATTAGCAAGTTGGGGTTGTGACATTACGTTCTATGTCAAAAATGGGATAATCACGGCTGAACAGTATAAGGAAATTACTGGAAAAGATTATGTAACGCCTACACCATAGGCGTTTTTATTTTTGGAAAAATTAAGGAGAAAGAAGGTGTAAGATTGCACACGCTGTTGGGGTTGTCTTGGGGGGAATGGGCATCGATCGTAACTATCATTCTTTTTATGGCAGGCATGGTTAGCCTGCTTTTTAAATACATCGTTTTTGGCCCATTTCAAGATGATATAAAAGATTTAAACAAAAATTTTAAAACACTTAATGATAATCTGAGAGAAATAAGGGTTAGCATTGATGAGTTAGATAAGCGAGTAGACGAGCACGATCGGCGGTTAGACCGCCACCACGAACGAATTAAGGATTTACACGACAAAATATGGGGAGGAAGTTATTAATGAAGACGGTCAAGGAAGAAGCAAAAAATATCAATTGGCATGATGGAAAGTTATGGGCTGGATTAATTAGCTTGCTGATTGTTCTAATCCAGCAGTTAATGGTAGCCTTCGGTTTTACCTATCCGATTGACTGGCAGAACGTAATCGGCATTATTAATACGGTATTAACGATATTGGGAATGCTGGGCGTGCTTAGTGACGTTACGGCTGTTAATACTGAAGGGGGTAAGGCTAACAATGAAGCTAAAAAATAAATTAATTGCTGGATTGGTCGCTGGAGCAGCGGCCTTTTTTGTTGGACTGAATCAACAGGTGAGCGCGGCGACGATTAACAATGACTACGCTCTTAGTGCAAGCGAAGGTTCACCGCTACGTACCAACAATAACGTAATTATTGCGCATGCTACAGCAGTATATGCTCCTGCTAGAAATGTAGCTACTTATGAGAAACGTGAGTGGTATAACGCTGGCGCCTACGTCCAGTACATCGTTGGCGATGGTGGTAAGATTTATCGCGTGGGTGCCGAAGGCTACCAAGCATGGGGTGCTGGTAGCTGGGCTAATGCAAACGCACCTGTTCAAGTTGAATTAGCGCAGACGTACAATAGCGCAGAGTTCCGCAAGGATTACGTGGCGTACGTTAACTTACTACGTTCAAGTGCTGTTAAATATGGCATTCCGACCGACGTCGATAGTTCAGCATGGCGTGGTGTTAAGTCACATCTTTGGATTACCAATAACGTTTGGGGCGACCATACCGATCCTTATGGTTATTTAGCTAGTCATGGGATTAGTAAGTCTCAATTTGCCCACGATGTAAAATACGGAATTGATACGAAGGATTCTGATACTGATAATACAATTAAACCAAGTAAACCTACCAAGCCGACTGATAAAAAGCAGGTAGATGTAACCTACGCGCTTCATCAAAGAAGAGGCAGTTGGTACCCGGATGTTAAGAACTTCGGATCAGGTAGTAACGGCTACGCTGGTATCCCTTATCAAGCAAATGATTTGCTGTACGTCAAAGTAAATCAAGGGTCCATCAAATATCGAGTTCACACGATCGAAGATGGCTGGTTACCATGGATTCACAAAGCGAACAAGAACGACACAGTTAACGGCGTTGCTGGAATCAAGGGCCACACAATTGACGGCGTGCAAATGTACTACACAACTCCTCATGGTGAGACTTACCAGCAAGCATACTACCGTTCGCAATCCACACAACGTAGTGGCTACCTCGGTACCTGTGCCGACAATGGTTCGGTGGCCGGTTATGACAGCTGGGCAGGCATGTATGGTGAACCACTGGATCGGTTACAGATTAGTATTAACGACCATAGTAATTTTTAAGCTTATTAAAATTAGTAAGTAATTATTTAGCCTCTATCTTCGGATAGGGGCTTTTTTTGTTTTGACAAATACAAACTTACGTTCGTATAATTAACGGGAGGTGTTTACTTATATGAACAAAGACGTAAAAATTATCTTAGAAAGAATCCATGAAAACTTTAAACGCGTTCCAAATACAATCTACAAGATTAATGTAGTTGATGATAAGTTTGACAAAACTTACAATTTTTTTATTTACATTGCCAAGAGAGGAAAACGGCCGCACTCTATCCCGCTGCGAACGATTAAAAATTACGACATGGATTATTTGCAAGAAGTCATCAGTGGGATTAAAGAGCATTACCAATTAACCTTTACATATACAGGCTTTATTGACTATCTTGATGTATAGCTATCGTTTTTTTGCTGGAGCTATCTTAATGTTTTTAGGATCTATCGCATATTTTTGTTTGCAGTGTTTTTGTTAAAGTATTTTACGTGTTGTACATTCTAATACGTTATAATGGTAAATATAGTACAATACATTATAATGTATTATATTATATTAGAATGTGTTAAAATGTAGGCAATAAAAAAAGGAGTTGCCCCGCTTGCTGGGTCTCCTTCTTCTATGTTAAATCACTTCGTGAATAGTTGTTTGATGCAGTCCCATATAGCACTAGCAATAACACCTAGCACGATAGTAACAAAACTTGTAAATAAGTTCATGGGCTCTTACCCCCAGTGATACACTATTTCTGGTGCTCTAAGCCAGATTTAATACGTATATCTACTATATTATACCAAAGATGCCAAAGAAATAATATTTGCAATTTTGGTTATCATGTTGTTATAATATAGCTGTAAATAAGTTGTAGAGCTCTTGCCTTAGTAGTCTTGCTCGGACTATGTTGGCTTTAGTGCTTTGGTGTTGTCTGGCTTCTTTGACAACACTTTTTTTGTACATAAGATTATTTGCCTAATATTTTGGTTGTGTGTTTCCCATTATGCGAAAAAAGCGTATCAGATCGTTAAATTTAAAGTCAATGTGGTACAAATGTGGGTACAAATTTTTTTCTTCCTATTATATAGGCATTTACAGACCAATGCTTCTATTGAAGTTAAGTAAGCTTAATTTCTACAAAAACCACCTTATCCCGGTTATTCCGGAATATAGGTGGTTTTTTTGTGTTTTCATAATCGGGATAAACGGGATATGGTGGATATTGATGTGGTACTTATTTGGGTACATGGATTTCCATGTACCCAAATATATACTTTGAAGGAAGTAAGAGAAATTGTAGCATTATATAAGTAACTTCCAAACATACTGTGGTAAGGCCTTGTTAGCGATGTTAAAAGGGAGGTTAAGGTAGAGAGAAAGACAATGGATTTTATAGAACAAAAACAGCGCCCAAGATCTTCATCCTGAGCGCTGTTAATTTTTAGGGATTATTCAAATTTTAGTAAATTAGTTAACTAGATTTCATAGTCTTCGTCGCTCATTGGTTCTACGTTACCTAGACGGTAGCCATTTCCAACTTGAGAGAAGAAGTCGTGATTAGACGTTCCGGTAGAAATTCCGTTCATGACGATTGGGTTAACGTCAGCTTCCGTATCAGGGAAGAGCGGATCTTGACCCAAGTTCATCAATGCCTTGTTAGCATTGTAACGGGTGAAGGTTAATACTTCTTCCGTCCAACCAACTTGATCGTAAACTTTGTGAACGTATTTTTCTTCGTTAGCGTAAAGGTCGTATAAGAAGTTATACATCCAATCCTTAAGTTCTTGTTGTTCGTTTTCGCCAAGGTCTTTCATTCCTAATTGGAACTTGTAACCAATGTAAGTTCCGTGCACAGATTCATCACGAAGGATTAATTTAATGATTTCAGCAACGTTGTTTAGCTTGTTATGCCCCAGGTAATAGAGTGGGGTGAAGAAGCCAGAGTAGAACAAGAACGTTTCGAGGAACACGCTGGAAATCTTCTTTTTCAATGGGTGACCATCATCATGATATAAGTCATAAATAAACTTAGTTTTGTTTTGGAGGAACTCTTCAGAGTCACTCCATTCAAAAATTTCATCAATTTCTGTAGGAGTATTCAACGTTTCAAAGATTGATGAATAACTTTTAGCATGGACAGATTCCATGAATTGAATGTTATTCAAAACGGCAGTTTCGTGCGGTGTCCGAACGTCCTTACGTAAGGCTGCCATCCCGTCTTGTGATTGTAAGGTATCGAGGAGAGTCAAGCCCCCAAAAACGTGTCCAACCACCCATTGATGGTCCTCATCAAGTTCACGCCAATCACTAAGATCGTTAGAAATTGGAATTCGGGTGTCTAACCAAAATTGTTCGGTTAGCTTTTCCCAAGTTGCTTTATCAATCTGATCCGAAATTGCGTTCCAGTTGATTGCTTCATAATTTGCCATTATACAAATCCTCCATCGTTAAATTGAGCAGCTTTCACATTGGTTAACGCCGACTTCGCCATCATTATCCGTGAAGGTCCGAATGTAGTAAATCGACTTGATCCCTTCGTGGTGTGCGTAATTGCGCAGGATGTTTAAATCGCGAGTCGTCATTTTGTTTGTTCGACCATTCTTCCAGTCGTAAATCCCGTCTGGAATGGTTGAGCGCATGAAGAAGGTCATGCTCATTCCTTGATCCACGTGTTGTTGCGCAGCGGCGTAAATATCAACAACTTTGCGCATGTCAATATCATAAGCCGACTGATAATATTTTAACGTATCATTGGACAAATATGGGGCTGGATAGTAAATTTTTCCAATTTTCTTTTCTTGGCGTTCTTCGACCCGGTTAACGATCGGCTGTAAACTAGCCGTTGCGTCGTTAATGTAAGAAATTGAACCGGTTGGGGCAACCGCCATTCGGTTTTGATGGTAAAGGCCGTCTTGCATAACGGCTTGCTTTAGGTCTGCCCAGTCTGCGGTAGTCGGAATGTCGATTCCTTGGAAGAGTTCCTTTACCCGCGCTGACTTAGGTCCAAAGTCTTGAGCTAGGTATTTGTCGAAGTATGAACCATCCGCGTACTTGCTCTTTTCAAAGTTGTGGAAAACTTGTCCGCGTTCTTTAGCAATCTTGTTGGAAGCCCGGAGCGTCCAGTAGTTAAGCAACATGAAGTAAACACTGGTGAATTCAACGGAATCAGGTTCGCCATAGTAGAGGTGGTTCTTTGCTAAGTAACCGTGTAAGCCCATTGCGCCAAGCCCAATCGTGTGGGCAAGGGCGTTTCCGTGTTGGATGGACGGCACCACATCAATATCGGAGTGGTCGGTTACGAAGGTCAACGCCCGAACCATGGTTTCTACCGATTTACCAAAATGCGGAGTTGCCATCATGTTAACAATGTTTGTGGAACCTAAGTTACAACTAATGTCGGTTCCTAACTCCGTGTAGTTTTGTTTGTTGTCAATTACGGAAGGAGTTTGAACCTGCATAATCTCTGAACAGAGGTTACTCATTACGATCTTACCGTAAATTGGGTTTTCCCGGTTGGCAGTATCCACGTTCACCACGTAAGGGTAGCCAGATTCTTGTTGGAGCTTCGAAATTTCATTTTCGATATTCCGCGCTTTAACTTTGTATTTCTTGATTTCCGGGTTGTTAACTAAGTTGTCGTATTCCTTCGTAATATCTACGTAAGCGTAAGGTTTACCGTAAACTTTTTCAACGCTGTAAGGGCTGAATAAGTACATGTCTTCGTCATGCTTAATCAATTCGTAGAATTTATCGGGAACTACGACACCCAATGAAAGGGTCTTAACCCGAATCTTTTCGTCGGCGTTTTCCTTCTTAGCTGAAAGGAAGGAAACGATGTCCGGATGGAAAACGTTTAGGTAAACTACTCCGGCTCCTTGCCGTTGACCAAGTTGGTTAGCGTAAGAAAAACTGTCTTCAAGCAATTTCATTACGGGAACTACGCCACTTGCAGCGCCTTCGATTCCTTTAATTGGCGCGCCAGCTTCCCGCAGGTTAGTGAGGTTAATTCCGACCCCGCCGCCTAATTTGGAAAGTTGCAGGGCAGAGTTAATCGTCCGGCCAATCGAGTTCATGTCGTCATTGGCCTGAATTAAAAAGCAAGAGACTAGTTCACCACGATGTTTTCTACCAGCATTTAAAAAGCTAGGGGTAGCTGGTTGATAACGTTGGTGAATAATTTCGTCAGCAATTTGCATTGCTAACTCTTCGTCGCCATCACCAAAGTAAAGGGCGTTCATGGCAACGCGGTCAACGAAGTTTTCTAAGTAATATTCGTTATCGTTAGTCTTTAAAGCGTATTGGGCATAGAATTTATAAGCCGCCATGAAAGAGCGGAAATGGAAATTTTGTGCACGCAAATAATCGTAAAGCTTTTCAATGAAGTCAAAGGAATATTTTTCCATAAGTTCGGCTTCAACGTAGTCTTCCTCAAGGAGGTAGTCAAAGCGTTCACGCAGGCTTGCAAATTGCTTGGTGTTAGCTTGCACGTTTTCCTTTAGAAAGGCTGCAAGGGCTTCTTGATCCTTATGTAGCGGAATTTGGTTGTCAACGGGGATGTTGATTTCATTGTTTAAGTCGTAATAGGTAACGTCGGTTAGATCTTTTAAGCTCATATTTGGGTGTACTCCTTAAATTTCGAAATAAAAAAACGCTCCATCTGTAACAAAGGAACGTGGACACTAAATCAACAAACTAACAATTTAAATTAAATCGCTAATTTTTTTAACAAGTCTGGACGAAAACCAGCAATTGCATCATCTTCAGAAAATTGAACTACGGGAACGGCTTGGAAACCGCGGCCTTTTAATTCGTCAATGTATTCTGGATGCAAGTTGATGTTGCGTTCTTCAAATTCAACTCCGTTTTCACTTAGAAAACGCTTGGTCATTTTGCATTGCATGCAATTGTTTTTAGTGTAAACAACGACTTTTTTCATGGTGACTCCCCCTCTTATTTATTCTTTCTGTCTGCATTTAAGTATACAACATTTCGGACCGATTTCAACAAAAAAGCACATCATCTGGTGTCTTTAACGGGTCAAAACTACCAGATGTTGTGCTACGCCGGCATTCACCGAGCAATAAAAATTATTTTAATTAAGTTGGTATCCAAATTTACAATACGTTATCATACTAATAGAGATTGGAGGACTTTTCAATGACAGATTATTATTTCACGGAGAATCCTAACGTGGAACACGATGAAAAGCATTGGCGTTACACACTTTTGGGACACGAATTAAATTTTGTGTCGGACAACGGAGTTTTTTCAAAGAATACCGTTGACTTTGGTACCCGGACATTATTAGAAGCTTTGCCACTGGATGTTCCCCAAAGTTCAATTTTAGACGTGGGCTGCGGATATGGTCCAATGGGAATTGCGCTAGCTAAGCAATTCCCTGAAGCACGAGTGGAGATGACCGACGTTAACGAACGGGCGTTAGCACTTGCTGAGCGGAATGCAGAAGCCAATGGCGTAGCCGCACGTACACGAGTTTACCATTCGGATGCTTACGAAGCGGTAGCTAAAACTGATTTTACAACGGTCGTTTCTAACCCGCCGGTTCGGGCCGGAAAAACGGTGGTGAACGCCATTATTACAGGTGCTAAGGAACACTTAACGAAGGGCGGCCAGCTGATCATCGTTTTACAAAAGAAGCAGGGGGCGCCATCCGCAAAGAAATTAATGGCGGAAACTTTTGGCAACGTAACGGTACTAAAGAAAAATAAAGGATATTACATTTTAAGAAGTGAACATGAGTAAATTAAGTGAAGCAGAAGTGCAATTTTATATGGGAGAGGCCTTAAAGGAAGCCCAGTTCGCCAAAATGATTGATGAAGTACCGATCGGAGCCGTAGTGGTACACGATGGCAAAATTATTGGCCGGGGACATAACCTTCGGGAACACTCCCAAGACGCGACTACGCATGCCGAGGTGTTGGCCATCACGGAAGCTTGCGCGTATTTACGAAGCTGGCGTCTGTGGGATTGCCAATTATTTGTCACGATTGAACCATGCTTGATGTGTAGTGGGACAATCATCAATTCTCAAATCCCGGAAGTGTACTTTGGCGCACGGGATCCGAAGGCGGGCGCAGTCCGAAGTTTGTATACGGTCTTAGAAGACCAGCGTTTAAATCACCAGGTGGAAGTCCGCGAAGGGGTGGCTGCAGACCAAGCGGCCGGGTTAATGAAAAGTTTCTTCAAGGCAATTCGCGAACGTCGAAAAAAAAATCGGTAAAATAGTGGAAATTTTATTAAAATTCGAGTATCATAGTTATTGCCGTAAGGCCTTGAGGCAAGGTTGGACTTACGAATTGTGTCAGGTCCGGAAGGAAGCAGCACTAAGTATGCTCTGGCTTGTGCCTTAAGTTATTGAGCAAATCAACGGAACTCTTAGTCCATCGGGGCTAAGGGTTCTTTCTTTAAAAACAGAAATCGGGGAAGGAAATTTAATGAGTTATCAAGCATTGTACCGCGTTTGGCGGCCGCAGAAGTTTGCCGACATGGTTGGTCAAGAAGTGGTTACCAGAACTTTGAAAAATGCGTTAATAACTAAGCAGACTAGTCATGCGTATCTGTTTACGGGTCCCCGGGGGACGGGGAAGACCTCGGCAGCTAAGATTTTTGCTAAGGCGGTTAACTGTCATTACTTAAAAGATGGCGAACCGTGTAATGAATGTGCGACTTGTCGGGCAATCACGGACGGTAATTTAAATGACGTGATTGAAATTGACGCGGCCTCGAACAATGGGGTTGAAGAAATTCGCGATATTCGTGATAAGGCAAAGTACGCACCCACGGAGGCAGATTATAAGGTTTACATTATCGACGAAGTGCACATGCTGTCGACGGGGGCGTTTAACGCACTCCTCAAAACTTTGGAAGAGCCGCCGACTAACGTAATCTTCATTTTAGCGACGACCGAACCCCAAAAAATTCCGCTAACAATTATTTCACGGACCCAACGGTTTGATTTTAAGCGTATTACCCCAACCCAAAGTTACGACCGGATGGTTTATATTTTGGAACAAAAGGGGATTGAATACGATCCTAAGGCGTTATCAATCATCGCCAAGGCTGCGGAAGGCGGAATGCGGGATGCACTCAGTATTCTGGACCAGGTTATCTCGTTTGGAAATGAAACGGTAACGATGGACAACGCGTTGCTGGTAACCGGGAGCGTTAACCAGCAGTTACTGGATCAATACCTAACCCAGATTTTCGAAAAGGATACTCCCGCAGCGTTAGAAACGTTGCACCAAATTTTGGACGAAGGTAAGGACGGTCAGCGGCTGATTGAAGATCTGATTGCGGTAGAACGCAACCTGCTTTTATACCAAGAAGATCCCCAGCTAGTTAAGGAACAGAGTTTGAGCGACCTTAGCGAAGACTTTGTCAAAGAAGCGGACATGGTTAGCGGCAACGAGTTGTACGAAATGATCGACACGTTAAACCAGATTCAACAACAAATGCGGTTTACGACGCACCCTGACGTTTACCTGGAAGTGTTGACGATTAAGCTCTCTCAGCGGTCCACAACTCCAGCGAGTGCGACAGCAGATAACGAAGAGGTACAACAGCTTAAAAATGAAGTTGACCGTTTGCAGGGGGAGGTTAAGCGCCTCAAAGAGCGGACAACTTCTGCAGCTCCCGCGCCTGCTAAACCAGCATCCGCAGCGCCGAAAAAACGGGCTTCGGGAAGTCGCAACGTGAAGACGCCGGCCAACCTGACTAAAATTTACCCGATTTTGGAGAACGCCACTAAAGATAGTTTGATGGAAATGCAAAACCTTTGGCGCGACTTGATGGATATGCTATCGGTCACGAAACGAGCCTTGATGCACGTTTCTAAACCAGTGGCTGCCAGCGAAGAGGGCGTCGTGGTGGTTTTCGATTATGACTTTTTGTTTGAAAAGGCTGTGGATAATGAAAGCTTGCGTGACGAATTACAACAAAATTTGGCTAAGCTAACTGGTTCAGATTATCAAGTTGTCTATGTTACAGTTGAAGAGTGGCCAACGGTGCGGGCAGAATTTATTAAAACGCACCATTTAAGTAAGGAAACCGAAAGTGCATCTAAAGAGGAAGAACCGTCCCAACCAACGACGGTGGCCCCTGAAGATAGCGCCGTAGTGGAAAAGGCTGTGGAACTATTCGGTTACGAAAACGTTAATGTAAAAAATGATTAAAGGATGGTAATGACTATGCGTGGTGGAATGGGAAACATGCAAAATATGATGCGTCAAGTACAAAAGATGCAAAAACAAGTGACGGAAGAACAAGAACGACTAAACGAAACCGAATTTATCGGCGTTGCGCCCGATGACATGGTGAAGGTAACCTTTACCGGAAACCATAAGATGAAGGACATCGTTATTAATCCAGAAGCCATTGACGAAGACGACCCCGACATGTTGCAAGATTTAGTAGTTGCCGCGGTTAACGACGCAATGAGCAAAATCGACAGTGAAACCAACAAGACCATGGGGAAATACACTAAGGGAATTCCCGGACTATAAAAGAATCGTAGGTGAGTGTCCGGATGCAATATCCAGAACCAATTGCTAAGTTAATTGATAGTTTTATGAAGTTACCAGGGATTGGCTATAAAACCGCGACCCGGTTGGCCTTCTTTACGCTTGATATGCAAAAAGATGATGTGACGGACTTCGCCAAGGCGTTAATTTCTGCACAACGTGACTTACGTTTTTGTAGCATTTGTGGCAACATCACGGAAGACGACCCTTGTGATATTTGCCAAGATGCAAGCCGGGACCAAAAAACGGTCCTAGTCGTTGAAGATTCCAAGGACGTAATGTCAATGGAACAAATGAAGGAATATCATGGACTTTACCACGTGCTACACGGCGTGTTGTCGCCAATGGACGGGAAGGGGCCCGAAGATATTAACATCGCGAGCTTGCTGACCCGGCTCCAGAAAAACGAAGCAATCAAGGAAGTAATCATTGCGACTAACGCCACTCCCGAGGGGGAAGCGACCGCAATGTATATCTCTCGATTGATTAAGCCTTCGGGTATTAAGGTAACCAGACTGGCGCACGGACTTTCCGTGGGGAGTGACATTGAGTATGCTGACCAGATGACTTTGTATAAAGCGGTCGAAGGTCGGACAGAGATGTAATGATCCGAGCACGGTAAGCTAATTTAAATGGAGAGCTTCTAAAGTTCCGGTCGTATCAAAGAGCTTCATGACTACGAAATTGGTCATGGGGCTCTTTTTGATTTACCGTTGGTTCTTTCGACCAGGGTTGTTAGAATGAAGTGGGAGCTGTGGAAAACTTTTTAGTTTACGAACAACTGCACTCCTCCCAGTAGGCTGTGCAAAACTTAACCATTTGGTGGCAAATATAAAGACTGCGGGATTAAATAACTGGCCGGAGAAATGCATTGCGCCAACTATTTTAAAAAATTTAAAATATCGACGCTGACCGGCATATCAAAGGCTAAACCGGGACGAGTTTTTAGAGTAGTTAATAGACAGTCTAGAAAATCTAAAGTAGAATAAAAATAATCAATATAAAAAATCATAAGGTAGGGAATAACTGGTGAATGGGCATTTTATTTCATTTGAAGGGCCTGACGGGGCTGGCAAAACAACGATTTTGGAGGCGATGGTGGAGCATTACCGCACTCGACTTGCAGATCGTTTGACGGTGACCCGCGAACCCGGAGGCAATCCGATTTCAGAGGCAATTCGCGCAATTATTTTGGATAAAAATAACACAGAAATGGATGCTCGAACGGAAGCTTTGTTATATGCGGCAGCCCGTCGGCAACATTTGACGGAAACAATTTTACCGGCGTTAGCACGCGGTCAGGTAGTTTTCTGTGACCGTTACGTGGATAGCTCGATTGCGTACCAAGGAGCCGGACGTGAAATTGGCCCGGAAGCAGTCTACCAAATGAACTTGTTTGCTACGGAGGGGTGTTTACCGGAAAAAACTATTTATTTAGACGTGAGCGCTGAAGTGGGCTTAAAACGGATCATGACTCACCGCACCGACGATGTTGATCGACTTGATTTAGAGCAGCTTGATTTTCACGAACGAGTTCGTGACGCCTATTTAGCATTAGCCAAACGGTATCCGGAACGAATCGTGGTGATTGATGCTAGTCAATCAATTGGCGACGTAAAAAAAGCAGTTATCAATGTTTTAGACCAAATTTTAAAATAGTGGGGGAAACACATTATGGCAACCAAATTAGTTATTGCAATTGTTCAAGATAAGGACGCTAACCATCTTAGTGATCAATTTATTGACCAAAACATCCGGGCAACTAAATTATCGACTACCGGAGGATTTTTACAATCTGGGAACACCACCTTTTTAATCGGGGTGGAAGAAGAACGGGTTCCAATGGTTCTAGATACCATTAAAAAGGCTAGTCACTCCCGGGAAGAGTTCATGACCCCATCGGTAAATATGGACGTGAATATGGAAGGGGCAACCGGGTATCCAATTAAGGTCCAAGTCGGTGGAGCTACGGTATTTGTCTTGCCGGTTGACCAGTTCGAACGGTTCTAAACGGCCTTGACAGCAGCAGTAAAGAATCCGGCCGTAACTAAGCAACCCGCGGTCATCGAACGTTTTCAACAAATGATTGAAAACAGTCACCTCGCACACGCCTACTTGCTAACCGGCGCAAGCGGAACTGGCAAAAAAGAGGTGGCCCGGTGGGTTGCCGAGCGGCTATTTTGTCAAAACTTACAAGACGGGATGCCCTGTGGAAAATGTGAAGAATGTCATCGAATTAGTACTGGGCAGCATCCCGACGTAGTAGAAATCGAACCCGACGGCCAGTCGATCAAGGTCGATCAGGTTCGATTTTTAAAGGCCGAATTTTCCAAAAGCGGGGTCGAAGGAAATCGGAAGGTTTTCATTATCGACCAGGCGCACTTAATGACTACCAGTGCGGCAAATAGTTTGCTGAAATTTATTGAGGAGCCGGCGGGGAACGTGACCGCCTTCTTACTCACGGAAAGCAAAAATTTAATTTTGCCAACCATCATGTCGCGAACGGAAATTATCGAGCTGAAACCGCTTCAGAAAAGTCAGCTAGTTGCTGAACTAACTGCGGACGGTGAGGTAACGGAGAGCACCGCCCATCTGTTAGTTCGGTTAACTAGCGACCGTGAAGAAATGCAGAACTTGTTAGAAAATAATTGGATAGAAGACGCGCATAAGGCTCTTGAAAAATGGTTTGGTGCCGTTACCAAGGGCGACATGAGTGCATTTGTGGACGTCCAAACTCGGATTATTGGACTAGCTAAGGACCGGGAACACCAAGCAATTGTTTTAGACATGATGATGTTGTACGCGATGGATTTGTTGGCACTTAAGTTTGGTCAAGTCGACCTTACGTACCTTACTGATCAAGCAGCGTTACGCCAGGTCGCGGAGCAAACAACGGTCAGCCAGTTGCTTAAGGTTAGCGATTTACTATTGCCGTTACGCGGGAAGCTAAAGCAAAATTTGAATTTTCAGGGAATTGTGGAAAAAGTGACAATTGAATTATGTGATATTTTTAAAATGAGAGGGTGATAGTGTGGAAAAGAAAGATTTATTTGATCAAATAACAGAAGTTACGCACAACGCTGAGGATTTGTTAAATAAACTACACGAAACCCAAAGTGCCATGGTAGAAATCATGGAGGAAAATGCCGAACTTAAGATTGAAAACCAACACTTAAGGGAGCGGCTTAAACAGGCCACTGCCGCGGAACACGAAAATGAAGGAACCAAGAATACGAAGCACGGTTTATCAAAATCATTGCAAAATTTGGAAAAGCTTTATGCTAGCGGCTACCATATTTGCAACGAATTCTTTGGCAAGCACCGGCAAGACGATGAAGAATGTGCTTTTTGCTTAACCGTTATTTATGGAGATCGTTAATATGTTAACCCAAAAGAGTTTTACCCCGTCATCGGCGGGGTCTTTATATTTAGTGCCCACCCCCATCGGAAATTTAGATGATATGACGTTTCGGGCGGTCCAGATCTTAAAGGAAGCGGACCTGATCCTTGCGGAAGATACCCGTAATACCCAAAAATTGCTCAACCATTTTGCAGTTGACACCAAGCAAATGAGTTTTCACGAGCACAACACCCAAGAGCGAATTCCAGCGATTTTAGAAATGTTAGCGGATGGACGCACGATTGCCCAGGTTTCGGACGCGGGGATGCCCTCGATTAGCGACCCTGGAAAGGAACTGGTGCAGGCGGCCGTACAAGCGGGCTTAAAAGTGATTCCGCTACCGGGAGCCAATGCTGGAACCACGGCCTTGATTGCTTCGGGATTAGCGCCCCAGCCGTTCACTTTTTACGGGTTTTTGGCTCGGAAACCCAAAGAACAACAGGCGGAACTAGAAAAGTTAAAGAACCATCCCGACACGTTGATCTTCTATGAAGCTCCGCACCGGTTGGCAAAGACGGTGAAGAACATTGCCACCGTAATGGGAACGGAACGGCAAATGGTTTTAGCACGAGAATTAACCAAGCGTTACGAAGAATTTATTCGGGGCAGCGTAGCAGAAGTTCAGGAGTGGATTGCGTCCACGGAAATCCGCGGTGAATTCGTGGTAATGGTGGCGGGAAATCCCCATCCCCAGGCTGTGGAAAACCAAGACTGGGAATCGTTAACCATTAATGAACATGTGCAAAAGATTATTGATGAAGAAAAAGTCAAACCGACCATTGCAATTAAGCAGGTCGCTAAATTACGCGGACTCGCCAAACAAGAGGTCTATGACATTTATCATCAACTTTAACTTATAATGCAAAGCAGTATTTAGGAGAGAAAAATGGCTGGAAAGATACATGAAGAAGAACACTTGGTAACCTACTATGAAGGAGACCAAACGGGAACGATGACGGTTTCCATGATGGTAAACGTAATGCTGTTAGTATCGGATAACCAAAGCCAAGCCTTAGGCGTCGGCCCCGAGGTGGTGGATCAGACCGGGCTAGGCTGGGTCATCACCCAGTACGTAATGCAGCTACGGAGATTGCCTAACGTGGGCGAACGGATCGTGGTGGGGACCCAAGCGGTGAACCACAACGACTACTTCTGCCAACGGGATTTTTGGATTAAGACCCTGGATGGGGAAAAGATTGTGGAAACTACCGCGATGTTTGTTTTGATGGACCGGACTACGCGACGGATGCGCAAATTGTTGCCAGAAATCATTGATCCGTACGAATCGGATTACATAAAACGAATTGTCCGATTGCCTAAGTTACAAGAAATTACCGGGGAAACGAACCAGCAGGACTACGCCGTTCGGTACTTCGATATTGATATGAACCACCACGTTAACAACGCACGTTATTTTGAATGGATTTTTAATACCGTGAATGACGATATTTTAGATAACTACTTCCCTAAAATGGTTAACATTCGCTATCATGTTGAAATTCAACCTCACCAAATGGTGCATAGCGTCGTTGAGTTTGACCGGGACAGTTTGCGAAGCAGTCATCAAATTTCGGTAGACGACACCTTATGCTGTGAAGCCAATGTTGAATGGGCACGGCGTTAAGGGTACAATTAACTTGTTTATAGTTTGGAATGGAGGAGAAGTTAATGAGTATACTTGTAGTAGGGGGCGCCGGTTACATCGGCTCTCACATGGTAAAACGACTAATTGAACAAGGCCAAGAAGTAGTCGTGGTGGACAATTTATCGACTGGTCACCGAAAGGCGGTTGACGAAAAAGCTCGCTTTTACGAAGGCGACATCCGCAACCATGTGTTTCTAAAGGGAGTTTTTGACCGGGAAAATATTGATACCGTGGTTCATTTTGCAGCCTTTTCAATCGTGCCCGAATCCATGGAAAAACCGTTGAAGTATTTTGACAACAACACCGCCGGAATGGTGGCGTTGCTTGAAGAAATGCGCGATCACGACGTTAAACGAATTATTTTCTCTTCCACAGCGGCAACGTATGGGGTTCCTGAAAAATCACCAATTGAGGAAACCGATCGCCAAGCTCCGATCAATCCTTACGGGGAAAGCAAGTTAATGATGGAAAAAATCATTCGTTGGGCTGACCAAGCTTACGGAATTAAATTCGTGGCGCTACGGTACTTCAACGTTGCGGGGGCTTACCCGGATGGTTCAATTGGTGAAGATCATGGTCCCGAAACCCACTTGACCCCCATTATTTTACAAGTGGCGGCCGGTCAACGAGACCAATTGAAGATTTTTGGCGACGACTACAATACGCCTGACGGAACCAACGTTCGAGACTACGTGCACGTTTTAGACTTGGTTGATGCTCACATTTTAGCGATTAACTACCTCAAAGCTGGCAACGATAGTGACGTATTCAACCTCGGTTCTTCAACCGGTTTTTCGGTTAAGCAAATGGTTGAAGCTGCGCGAGAAGTTACTGGCGAACCAATTCCAGCTGAAATTGCCGAACGTCGTCCCGGAGATCCTGATTCACTAATCGCGGCTAGCCAAAAAGCGCGGGACGTTTTGCAATGGCAACCACAATACGATGATGTTAAGGAAATTATCCAAACAGCATGGAATTGGAAGCAACAACATCCCCGCGGTTATGAAGATCGTTAAATTTTAAATACGTTTTTATGATGATTATAGAAAACAATTGATAAAACATTTTACAATAGAGGCTGAGAAAAATTTTTTCTCAGCCTCTATGCGTTCCTATAGTTGTCGGAAGCCGGTTTCTGTAGGATAATGTGAGAAGGGACTAAAAGAGGAGCGAACTAAATGAAAATTTTAGCATTGGATACGTCTAACGTTGCACTTAGTGTAGCAGTACTTGAAAATGATCAATTACTGGCGATCCAAACCACTAACATTAAAAGAAATCACAGTAAACAGCTGATGCCAATTATTTCACAGACGCTAAAAACGGCAGAAGTTTCGTTAGCAGATTTAGACCGCATCGTGGTAGCCAAAGGCCCCGGTTCATACACCGGGTTGCGCATTGCGGTCACCACGGCAAAAACGTTAGCAATGACGCTGGAAATTGAATTGGTCGGCATTTCTAGTTTAGCAATGTTAGTGCCAAACGCACCTAACGACGGATTGGTAGTTCCGTTCTTTGATGCACGCAACCAAAATGTTTTTGCGGGGATTTACGAAAAGCATGGCATGGAAGTTACGCCGGTGGTTGCCGACCAGCACCTGAGTTTTGAATCTTTGCTGGCAAAAATCAATGAACTGGGACGATCAGTTTACTTTATTAATAACCATTTTGAAAAATTTCAACCGATGGTAGAAGACACTTTGCGAGTAATTGCTGAGCATTCGACCACGTTAAATAACTTGCCGAACGCCTATGCGCTAGGTTTGCTAGGCTTGCAAAAACAAGCGTTAGAAAATTACTATACTTTTGTGCCAGCATATTTACGAGTAACTGAAGCGGAAAGAAATTGGAAGGAAAAACATCCAAACGATGAGAGTAAAGAATCATATGTTCGACAAATTAATTAATTGGGCACAAGGAACCTTATTTAATCGAACGCGCCGGCTAAGGGAAGAAGCCTTCGAAATCGCACATCATAACGTGGTGATTGAAGGACAAAGCTACTTTGTGGCTCAGGCAACTAATACGGACATCCCCGAGATTTTAATGGTGGAACGGGCCGTGTATGATGGACAGACTCCCTGGGACCGGACGGCATTTGCAAACGAGCTAAGAAGAAAGGTCGACCGGTTATACTTGGTGATTCGCCATAATGACCAGTTGATGGGCTTTATTGGGGCTTCATTTAACGATCGGGCGAAGAATGCCCACATTACCAACGTGGCCATTCTTCCCGAATACCAAAATCAAGGGATTGGTTCGTTTTTAATTGAAGCAATTGTGCGGAAGGCCCAGTTTATTGAGTATAAGAAGGTTACCTTAGAGGTGCGGAAGAGTAATATTAATGCCCAGGCGTTATATTTGAAGATTGGTTTTGAAAACGTCGGTTTGAAAAAGGGCTATTACTTTGGTGACCATGAGGACGCCATCGATATGCAACTAGATTTATCGAAATGGCGGGGAGGATATCGTGGAACAAGATAGTTTAATATTAGCAATCGAATCCAGCTGCGATGAAACTAGCGTAGCGGTTATTAAAAATGGTGACACTATTTTATCAAACATCATTGCCACCCAAATTGACAGTCACCAACGGTTTGGCGGGGTGGTTCCAGAAGTGGCTAGCAGACACCACATTGAACAAATCACCCTGTGCATTGACCAAGCAATGAAACAAGCACAAGTCCAGCCAACGGACCTAAGTGCAGTGGCGGTTACTTACGGACCTGGACTAGTGGGTGCCCTCTTAGTAGGGGTTTCTGCGGCGAAGGCCTTTGCGTTTGCAAATCATTTGCCATTGATTCCGGTTAACCATATGATGGGACATATCTACGCAGCTCGGTTCGTCAAACCAATTAAATTCCCTGCTTTAGCGTTGCTAGTTTCCGGAGGACATACCGAACTAGTATATATGGCAGCGGAAAATGAATTTAAGATTATTGGCGAAACACGTGACGACGCGGCCGGAGAAGCTTATGATAAAGTAGGTAGGGTAATGGGATTAAAGTATCCTGCCGGCAAAGCAATTGATGAATTGGCGCACCAAGGACAAGATACGTTCCATTTTCCACGGGCCATGGAGCACGACGACAACTTTGACTTTAGTTTTAGCGGGTTAAAGAGCGCGTTTATCAACACGGTGCACCACGCGGACCAAGTTCACGAAGAATTGGATAAAGCGGACTTAGCGGCTAGTTTTCAGCAAAGCGTGGTTGACGTGATTGTGGCCAAGACGGTCCGCGCTTGCAAATCGTTAGAAATCAAACAGTTGATTTTAGCGGGCGGCGTTGCTGCGAACCGGGGATTACGGGATGCCTTAGACCAACAACTCAGTGCCCAATTTAATGATTTAGATTTCGTGAAGGCGCCCTTAAAACTTTGTGGGGATAATGGCGCAATGATTGGGGCAGCCGGCGAAATGCTGATGCGTCACGGAGTATTCGCCGATTTGACGCTTAATGCCGATCCGAGCCTAGAGTTTGATTGGGAACCGGGCGCGACTAAATAAAAAGAGGTGGCAAAGATGACTGAGCAAATGCACCAGATTCATCAGGTGATTGAAAAGGGAATTCAACAACACTATATTAATGGAGCTTCGTACAGCTTCATTTTACCAAACGAAATTGAAAGCCGTTACGAAGGCGTGCAGGGCGGTAAGGAAGGCAATGTGTGCCTTGATCCTTCGATGATTTACGACGTCGGTTCAATGACTGAAGTAATTGCGACCACGACCCGGATTTTTCAGCTTTTAGCGATTCAAGAAATCCGACTGAAAGATCCGATTAAAAAGTACCTGCCAGGGTTTTCCAACCCGGATGTCCTAGTGTTGCATTTGTTAACGCACACTAGTGGGATTCCGGTGGAAATTCCGGGAATGTACCGGTTGACCGGGATTGAATTTATCAATGCGCTTTACATGGTTGACACGGATTTTGAGCCTGGCGACCACGTGCAAGTTTCTCCGTTAAATTTTGCCCTTCTGGGAATTATCATTCGGACGGTGGACGGTTCCATTGACCGGGCGGTACAGGACAAGATTTTGTATCCGTTGGCAATGACTAACAGTGGGTTTAACCTTAACCGCCCTAAGATGCGTTTTGTGCCAACGAGAAATGATCCTAAACGGGGACAAATTCAAGGTCAGGTTGAAGATCAGTTAGGATTGTTGTTAAATGGAGAAAGCGGGCATGCAGGCCTATTCTCAACGTTAAATGATCTAACGGTTTTCACCGAAATGATGATTAATCGGGGAAGTTACCAAGGCAAAGAAATTCTTGATCCGCAGTTGTTTGATGGAATCAAGAAGGTGGATGTTGACGGCCAATCGCTCGGCTGGTGCCGTTTCAAGGAAAACCGCGATGTCTTTTACGGCAGCAGCCCAACCGGGTTAATTGCCTTTAATAACCAAAATAAACATGGTCTCGTGTTGCTACACGATTATATCGAGGATGAAAAGGTCCACGTGGCAATGCGTGACGAAATATTAAAAGTTGTTCAATAGAGGATGTGGAAAAAATGGCTAATTTTAAACTTTCAATTCCGACTACCCGTCGGTTACCTTTGTATTACCGCTATTTGCGGCGTTTATCAGACCAAAAAGTAGAAAAAGTTTCCTCCGCAATGTTGGCTGAATATTTACAAATTGATGCAGCAACCATTCGACGGGATTTTTCTTACTTTGGACAAATGGGCCGGCGTGGGTACGGCTACGATGTTCAAAAGCTTTTGGAACTCTTTGATGACGCGTTAAGACAAGATATTAACGCAAACGTTGCTTTAGTAGGGGTAGGGAACCTCGGACGGGCGTTACTAAACTTAAAGTTCCACCGGGTTGGAAATGCACGGATTACCGCGGCTTTTGACGTTGATCCTAAATTGGTGAACACGGTGCAAAACCAAATTCCAGTTTATGACATTAAAAACCTAAAGGAACAAATTAAAGAACAACAAATTACCGTGGCAATTTTAGCGGTTCCTGCAGAAAAAGCTCAAGAACTTACTGACCAGCTGCTAGAAGTTGGGATTCAAGGAATTTTGAACTTTACTACGGTTCCACTGACCGTGCCAGAAAAAGTGATTGTGCAAGACGTGGACCTTTCTGTGGAACTACAATCGCTAATTTATGGAATTAACCGGCGGGAAATTGAAGAATTAGAATAAATGTATTGAAGGCTTACTGTTTATATATTGCGGTAAGTTTTTTTATTAGCTTAAGAATGGGTTATGGATACGTGGTCTTTAATTTAAAAGATAGGTGCATAAGTATATAAAATACTAAGATAGTGGAAAAATCTTAGATTTGCTAAGAAAGGGATGGATTTTTGGAAAAAGCTGGCATCTTGCTAGTGAACTTTAATTTGGTTGAATTTCGTACTCGTTGACTCAAAAAAGAGACCAGAATTTGTGAAAAATTCTGGTCTCTTTTTATTTGTAATTAATCAAATTTATAACTCGATTAGTTAGCTTGAGCGCCACACTTGTTACAGAACTTAGCACCTTGAGCAAGCGGTGCGCCACAACTACCACAAAATGCGTTCGCTGATGATGCGGCATTATTTGCATCTCCGCTTACGGCGTTAACAATTTGTTGTGTGTTTTGAGCTCCTTGTTGAATTGTACGGTCCGTTTGTGCTCGCACGTTGCGATCCGCTTGATATGTAGCTAATTTTTGGGTGAGTTTTTCTTCTAATTCTTCACTATGATGTGCTTCGAAGAAAGGTAAGTCAATTGTTTTACTAATTCCGGAACGTTCATAGTTAAACGTGGTTCTGATTCCACTACCAATTAAAAGCACCCCAACGATAATTGCGATTAGTGCCGAAAAGAATGATGAGCCCATTAGCGCTACTCCAATAATTGCAATTAATAATCCTAAAAAGATTGAGCTCAGCTTATATGATTTCGATGTGTATACGTTAGTAATTCCTGAAAGGGGAGATGAATCTTTTTGCTTACCGGCAGGAACCAAACCAAAGAAAACTGTATTTGGCATATTTACCCGTAAGAAGGCGTCATCTAGTGTAATACTTCCCTTTACCCAAAACGCTAATAAACTAACGGAAAACGCATCGCTATCGTTTTCAACAACTGCAGATTGTACCATTATTATTCCTCCTAAATTAACATATATAACCATTATATATTCACAATTAAGGTTTTGTAAACCTCTTTTACAAAGTATTAGCAGGAGAAACAAGCCCACCCTGCTTCATTAAAAAAAAAACTAGGAAATTTATCTAACTTTCCTAGTCTTCTTAATTAGTATTAACTTATTTTAGTTTCAAACCAGAAACTTCCAAGTTACGTTCGTAGGTCTTAATGGAATCACTAAGGGTAGAAACGTTGTCATCAGAAGTAATCTTTTTATCTTTGATGTTTAATTTACCATCGTTTAACGATAGGTTGTTTACTTCAACGGCAACATTTTCAGGTTCGTCATCGTCATCTGCGTCCGAAGAATTGACGCTATAAATTGCAACAATTGATAATTTGTTGCTAGATGAAGTACTATTTTCGGATGCATCTGCGACTTCTACTTTGCTTGAAACTTCGTTGTCGTCGTCATCGTAGTATTCTTCTTCATTTTCGTTATACGGAGTTACGTACAAGTTAACAAACTTGGATGTGTATTTTTCATCAGCGAATTGTTTGTCATCTGTATAATCAGACATGACAGTGTCGGTGGCATCCGTAATGTCGTCAACGTTAGTAATTGATTTACTATCAATTAGTCCGGAAATCTTATACTTGAACGTTCTTGAACCAGTGTATTGGTGCTTACCACTACTATCTTTAAAGGCTGCTTTTGGGAGCGTGAGTGAAATAACATCTCCGTTGCTAAGGTGACCATTGTTTTTAACCTTAATGTTGCTATTGATTAAGTCAGAATTTTTACTTGAAAGTGCAATTTGTCCCTTGCCATTAATTCCGAGGGCTTTGATTTTAAGTTGGTTAAAAATCTTATTGGAAGAAACTTTGGTAGTTTTTTTCAATCCCTTAACTGTGAACGTTTTTTTGCCGTCACGGAAAGGAAGTTCCGAATTGCTGTTTTTAAACGTTACGGTAACCTTATCGCCATTTTTAAGTTCGGTTGATTTCCCTTTGAATTCTAATCTAGTCGAAGAAAGGTCTTCTATTGATGATTGAATTTTATATTGATCTTCTGAAGAAAGCATACTGTAATCAAATGTGTCAGGATGAGACACTATTTTATTAATTACGTCTTTTTTTATGTGATCCTTTTGCAATACGCGCCGGGTCATGTACTTATTTACGGATTCGGCGTTACTTATTGCTGCATCACCATGTCCGTTATAACCATAGAATTTTACTTCAATCCGGGAAATGATGTTGTTGCTGTGGTAGTCGTATCCTATTTTTGCACCTGCAGCAATGATAATGATTGCAATCACGCCGTACACTAATTTTTTATTTTGAGTAATAAATGTTTTGAATTTCTCCATTGTAATCTCCTTTAATTATTTCAAGACAAAGTAGAGCGTCACACTATAATCGTCATCGACTAATTCACTAGCGTCATCGTATCCAGCTCCCGCAAGGACTTTCTTCAAATCAATATTCGCCCGATATGCAGGATGCCCTTTAAAAGTTACTTTATGAGCTGTATCAATGGTAGCTAAGCGTACTCCCCAGCTCTTCAAGAAAACCTTGCTTCCCTTAGCAGACCACTTAACTTTGCCAAAACCATCCATGCTGTCTTGGTTACCTGAAAACTTTACTTCATGGTCAGGTTTGAAAACCGCTTTTGCGGATTTATCGTAGGTTACGTCATCATCAGCACGCATTCCAACCGTCATGACTTTGTTTTGCACGGCGTATTGACCGCGATTGGCATAACGATAACCGCCGGCAATGGCGATTAAGATTACAACGATGATGGCGATCCACTTATGTTGTTTAATAAAATTCATTCCTTAACTCCTCCATAGTATTTTGGTTAATAAGTATTTTGGCAATCGTCCTCGATACTTTAACTACTAGTCCAGATCGCACCTTTTAAGCAACTAATCCTAAGTAGATATAAGGGCTTTAATAAACACATAAAAAAATTCATTTCCTAGTAACCGAAAAAAATAAATACTAAAAAATGGATTTGGATAAGGTGATTGATTTCTCAAAAGGCGTCAATGACTAGTGATTAATTTCTTAGTACGCAAACAATTCAATGAAAGACATAATTATTTACGTTACTAATCTGATATTCCCTCCCTATAAAAATTTTAGGTATTAGTACCGTAGACACTATAGAATGTTATCACTAATGTTTTTATATTCATATAGATGAAATGAAAAAATATGTATTATTTTGGGGATTTTCCAAATGGTAGACTAGATTTAAATTTATGGTATAACTGATAAATCCAGTCAAAAGGGATGGTACATTGACCTTTTAGGGGAAGGATACTTGGATTTTAAGGATGGTGCCGTTACTTTTTTGTGCCATTTTATATACTTTTTTTATATGAATATAATGTTGAAATAGTATTGCGTAAGAGTTACACTTTAAAGGTATGAGTGAGAGGATTAATTAATACATATTAAGGAGTAGGATTATGGAAACTAAAAAGCGTTTTAAAATGTATAAGAGTGGTAAAAAATGGCTTGTAGCGGCAATTGTCGCCGGAGGAATGGCAACGGCTGGTAGCGTGGTAAGTGCGAACGCCGACGAAGTCGCAACAGCTAACACTTCCGCACAAACACCCCAAACTGAACAAGTTCAAGAAAGCACGGCGACCGTAACTAGTGCAACTGTTAAAGTCGACAGTAGTGCTGTAAATTCGGTTAGTGCGGCTTCCAATAAAGTAAATAGTTCAGCAGCCCCAACTAGTGCGACAGCCTCAAGTAGCGTGGCTTCAACACCAGTGGTTAACAAGGCCAAAGATAGTCAAACTGCAAAAAATGCAGTTGCAGATGATAAGAAAGATATAAATGAATCTACAGCTCACAATCCTGAAGATAGCCAAAAAGATGTAAAGAATAATGATGGAACTAAGGAATCCACAAAAGTTACGCAAGATAATAAAAAAGACTCCGGTACAGTAGGTACGGTAAATTGGACCCTTGATAACCAAGGAACTTTACATCTAAATAGTGGGGATTTAGAGCATGGAAGATATGATAAAAATTGGAATAAAAATGATGTAAAGGTCATTCAATTTGATGGGGAAGTCACATGGAATTTTGAAACTTTTGGAGACTACTTTTTTAGTGAATATGAAAATTTAACTAAAATCATTAATGCAGACAAATTAAGCTTTGGAAGCTCGGAAACAATTTCATTTGCTGATAACCCACAATTAAAGACGATTGAGGGAATTGAAAAATGGGATACAAGTCATCTAACAAGGTTAGCATCTGTTTTTCAAGGAGATAGTAGTCTAAATAATTTAGATTTGTCAAAATGGGATACAAGTCAAGTTGAAAATATGGGGATTATGTTTGCCCAATGCAGATCATTGAGTAATTTAAATGTTAAGGGATGGGATGTATCTAAAGTACACTCCTTTAACAGTATGTTTAATATGACAACTAGTTTAAGTGATTTAGACTTAAGTAGTTGGAAAAATTCGGCGATTAGTGAAGGGCATGATTATAGGTCCATGTTTACTGGTTCCGGTATTGAGCATTTAAACTTAGGTGGGCTTTATATTGATAGTAATTTAGATTTTACTGATTCAAATTATCTAAAGAGTGTTACGGTTGGACCAGTTACCTCGAATGTGTACTTTGTATTGAGAGCTGGGGATGATAAAAAATGGAAAATTGAAAGTACGGGTAAAACCTATACTTCTGATGAAATTGAAGACTTCCTCAATAAAAACGGTAGTGACAAAGCAGAGACGTATACGTTAGTTACAAACGACGATAATCAACCAAACAACGATAAAGACGACTCTCATAGCAATAATTCAGGTCAGAATGATGGCAAGAATGATACCAACAACAATAAGCCGGGTCAAAATGATGGCAAGAACGATACCAACAACAATAAGCCAGACCAAAATGATGGCAAAGACGATGCTGACGGTAATAAGCCAGACCAAAACAACGGCAAAAACAACGCTGACAGTAACCAACCTGCACAAAATGATGGTAAGAACAATGCTGGCAGCAATGCATCAAATGCAAATGATGTAAATAATGGAAAGCACGCTAATGGAGACGACACTGCTGCAAATAATGCGCAAGCAACCGACGCTAACAACCAACAAAATGGTGGGGTAATTGTTGATCCAAATGGTGGTATTAACAACGGTAATGCCTCTGATTATGCTGGCGCACAATCAAATGCGATGTTTGCGCCACAAGATCGTGCAAACGGCCAAACCCGTTCTAAACAATCTAACCAAGCAACTGCTAAGACTTTGCCACAAACGAATGAAAAGAAACAATCTACAACGTTACTTAGCGTAATTGGCTTAGCAATGTTAAGTCTATTGGCAGTAGTTGGCTTAGTTAAGAAGCAACGCAAAAACTAGATAATCGAGTTTCTATAATTACGAACGTATTAAAGGACGAATTCAGGATTTCTGAATTCGTCCTTTTTTTGCATCGATTTTGCAAATAAATCCGTAGGCAAGAGGTTAGCGAGTTATCCTAGCTTTGGCATGATTAGCCAATCTTTAAAGACAGGTAGTTCACCGCGCGGTTAACAAAGTGATTAGCTTTGTCGAATCACCACAAAGTGTGCTGAAGAGCATTAACATATGCACGTATAATAAACGATACAGTAGTGTGAGAAAAATAATTAAAGGTCGGAAAATGCCGTCAAAAAAGCATTTTAAGTATCAAAAATAAAACTTTTAGTGCTAAAAAATACAGTAACCAGGTTTAAAGAGTAAGAAAAGGGTGTGATAAGTCACCGATATGCAATTATTACTGTTTTAGGAAATTAATGGTGGACTAGAAACCACTTAATCTAAAATTAGTAACGATCTTTAGCGTATTTCGTAAATTCTAGAAAGGAGCGAAAGACTCTATTTAGCAACGCTGGCGTATACTTGAGGAGTAACTACTAACAAACGAGGCCGGGTAAAACGGTTTATTTTTTTCATAGTACAATCGCTACTAGAAATTATTTTTTAACAGCGGTAAAATGGTTAAAAGTATAATAAACGATACATTAACTTTGGTAGACAAAGATTGTTCGGAATCGAATGGTAAAAGGTTAATTTTTTGGTAAGGTTCGGGGTTTGGGAACGGTAAAATCGCGAACCTTTTTTGGTTGTAATAATATATGTATATTATATAGTTGACTATATTTTGTTATCAACAGAACCAAAAACCTTTATTGTCGACTTATAACAAGACGCGAGGTGCAATATGAGTGCAAATATAAATATTGGAAAATTAATTAAACAAGTTCGTAAGGAGAGCGGGTTGACCCAAGAAGAGTTAGCTGAGAAAAGTGATTTATCAGTTAACTTCATTTCGCGAATTGAAAGAACTGATAACCAAAACATTAGCTGGAAGAATATCGAAGCAATTGCTGAAGCATTAGGGTTGAGCACAATTGAACTATTACAGGTCAATGAAAATCGGCAACAGCATCGAGGATTATATTTAACTAAACTAATGCGGATTTTAGAAGATATGAATGAATTGGAAGCGGAAGAGTTGTCTAAGAATATCATTGACATTATTGAATTACTACAACGAAAAAAATAACGGTTAGCAATGTAGCGTCGGAGAAGTTACTCGTGCCTTAGTAATTAAAATAAAAATTATTTATTGATTAGACCGCAAAACCTGCACAAGGTTTTACGGTCTTTTTAATACTTTTATCGATAAAACGCATACATAGTTTATATGCTTTGCTATAATACCCATATTCAATGATGGGGATGTATTAGAAAGAGGGGAGTCATTAATGTTAGAAATTGACCAGGTTAGTAAATACTTTGGTACATATTGTGCCGTCAGTGAAGAGTCTTTTGTGGTTCGTCCAGGTGAAATTTTAGGTTTGATTGGTCAAAACGGTGCGGGAAAGACGACTACTTTTCGGATGATTTTAGATTTTTTAACGCCTGATGAAGGGCAAATTAGGTGGGATGGAAAACCAATTAACCAGTTGAAACGCGACTGGATTGGCTACCTTCCTGAAGAACGGGGGTTATACCCCAAGATGACTATTGAACAGCAAGTACTGTTTTTTGGCCAGTTACACGGGATGAAGAAGCGCGATATTTTAACTCAGCTAGATGAATGGATGGAACGTTTCCAAGTTAAGGGAAAACGCAAAGAAAAAATTAAGAACTTATCTAAAGGAAATCAGCAAAAGGTCCAGCTGATTGCGGCATTGATATTCATGCCTAAGCTGGCGATTCTAGACGAACCCTTTTCAGGATTGGATCCGGTGAACGCGGGGCTATTAAAAGCAGGTATTCGGTTCTTACGACAGAATGGTACCGCGATTATTTTTTCTAGTCACGATATGACAAACATTGAAGATTTGTCGGATCAGCTGGTGATGCTAAAGGACGGCAAAGTAGTTTTAAATGGGAAGGTCAATGAAATTCGCCAGCAGTTTGGCGATACGCGGGTGTACTTGCAGACAAACCGATTCACCCAACCAGAGCTAGCGGCCATTCCGGGAGTACAACGGGTAAGTCAAAGGGCAGACCAGTTTATTCTGGAATTAGAAACGCCCGCGGTGGGCCACCGAATTTTTGAATTGGTAACTAAGGATGGCTACCTAAAAGAATTTAGCCAACAACCGCCTACTTTAGACGAAATTTTCAAAATTAAGGCTGGTGACTAAGATGAATAAATTAATGATTATCGCAAAACAAGTTTTAAAAAAGAACGTGACTAGTTTTTCTTGGTGGTCGCTGGTCTTATTGCCGCTGATTATCGCGGGGGTCATGGTGGGCATTGGTATTTATAGCGGACATAAAGACTCTAAAGCTACCGTGGCGGTGGTGGCGCCGTCAGAAATTGTGCAGGAACTTTCTGCTACACAACACGCAGATTTGCGCTATCGGGGATACTCCTCTAAAAAGGACGCTGAACGAGCGCTGAAAAGCACTAAGGTTGATGGGATCCTAACCATCGATGCGCGTATGCAACATTCAAAACTAACGGTCAATAAAGAGGGGGCCGACGTTGAAGAGACCGACATTCAACGAGATTTAGCGGTTTTAAATACGGCTAATACGGCCAAAGCACTCGGTTTAAGCCAACAGCAGCTAGCTCAATTGTTACGGACTCCGGAGCTAACTACGAAAACGGTTAGCCTTAAGAAGGGACGGTTAACCACGATCAATTCCGGCAATCGGCAACTCAGAATGATTGTTGCCCAATTAATTGCGTTACCAATGTACATTTTCTTAATTAGTTATGGAAACGTAATTGCCCAAGAAATTGGTACAGAAAAGGGTTCTCGAATTGAAGAATCAATTTTAACCGCGGTGAAGGCGAAAACCCAATTTTACGGCAAATTGCTTGGTGTGGGGATTTTGACTTTAATCCACCTACTGGTTTACCTGGTAGTTGGGGTGGTGGTTTGGTTAACCAGCGGCCAATCTGGCAAACTGCACGATTTAATTAATCAAATTCCGTGGCACGAAATCGATCTGCCGTTCCTCAGTATTTCAATTGGCTTTTTCGTCTTGGGAGTCTTTACGTACGCAATTTTAGCGGCCCTTTGCGGTTCACTGGTTACCAACCAGGAACAAATTGCGCAAGCAGCGGTACCAGCCACTTTAATCGCGATGGTGGGCTTCTTCGCGGCAATTCAGGCTCCGGATAGTCAAGGGATGGTGACGACTGTGCTAAGTTACCTGCCGTTTACCAGTCCGATGGTAATGCCGGTGCGTTATGGCGTTGACCAAGCGAGTCTGAGTGCAACCGGGGTGGCCGGGATTATTAACGTGATTTTCTTGCTAGTTTTTTGTTGGCTGAGCGCGAACGCTTACGAGCGCAACGTGCTTGTTTATAACAACAAGGGAATTTTTAAAGCGTTGCGGCACAGTTTACAAATGCAACGTAAACGTCATTAACCGCAAAAAAGGGCCAGGATAAAACTTGGAAATTGGCGAGTAGGCAACCAGCCTTAGATTTTGCAATGCTTACTATCAATGTAGAGTTAACCAAATTAAAACGCTCCTTAAGAAATTAATCTTAAGAAGCGTTTTTTTAATTCTTTGAGTCGTTAACTAAAATTAGTCGTTTAAATTGTATCTTAACTTCATGTGAGCCGAACCTAAAGTAACCATTTCGCCGAGTAGCTTAGTTTGACGGGTGAAGGATTCGTGAGCTAATTTTTCGTTAGCTGCTTCCAAATACTTCACGGGATCGCTTTGCGTAGCGAAGTTTTGGTCGGCTTCATTTTGGATATGCCGGTAAGCACCCATTGCTTCAAGTTCAAAGGTGTTCCGTAAGTCAACGTACAGATCGTAATCGGTATCACCGAGGAGAGCGGTTGTGCAGCTTAACCAGTACATGTTGTTAAGGTCGAACGTGCCGGTGGCATTTTTATAAACGTCCGGGGTATCGTTGACGTTTGCATAGAATGGAACCACCGTGTTAAACGTGTTGGCCCCGTATGCTAGCCAGTGGATACCGGCAATTTCAGCAGGCACGTCGTTACGAATTTGCAAGATGTGCACGTTGTGGTTCCGGTTAATGCCGATTGGCCGGAAGAGTTTCTTTTGGTCTTCGGTGCCGTTACCGTAAGGGTCGTATTCCGTATTTTCAAAATGCGAACTCAAAACAAACTTAACGTCTTCAATTGAAATCTTCTTGTCGGCGTGGCAAATGAACGGTAAGTCTTGGTCCATCGGGTCGTGTTCGATTTCCGGATTGAAGTATTTTTGTCCGTACCAAGTCCGCGGGTTGTTGTAAACCGTGTCTTTAATCGATGCACTACCGAAAATGTGGCGGAAGTTGTACCCATCGTAGTCGGGATTAAGGTGATATTTTTCGATCAAATCTTTTAAGTCTGCTGAGCACAAAGTGTCGTCAGAATTAAAGTCAAAGTGGTCGATGTTCATCCGGTTAGGAGCAACTACGTAAGCATCGTCAGGAATCCGTACCGCTGCCCAGTGGTGTCCGCCGATGGTTTCAAGCCACCAAACTTCTTCCTTATCAGAAAAGGCAATTCCGTTTGGTTCGTAGGTTCCGTATTCTTCTAATAGTTCACCCATCCGCAAAACACCTTCCCGGGCGCTGTGAATGTATGGTAAAACTAACGTAACGATGTCTTCTTCGCCAATCCCGTTTTCTACGTAAGGATCAATTCCAAGAATCCGGGAATTAGTGGTGATGGTTTCGGTAGCGGACATTGCAACGTTTTCGCTGTTGATTCCGGCTGCCGGCCAAATTCCGTTCGTTAAAATGGAGTTTGGCATGGAAGTGTAACGTAATGGATTGTCGGGAAGCTTAACTTCCACGCCGCTGATTACGGCACGATAATTTTGGGGTTGTTCATCGGGGTTAACAACGACAAAACGTTGGGGATCGAGGGCTTCATGGCCGTCGTCGTTCCGTGAAATGATCGTTGAACCATCGATGGAGGCCTTTTTACCAACTAAAATAGTGGTACAAGAACCGTGAATGCGTTTGTTCATTGATAAACACTCCTTTATTATTTTATATGTTCATTATATAACTTTTACACAAAACTCACAGGAACAATAGGCGAACAATATTTATTCGAAATACCCTTTAAGTGAAATAAAGTTCGTTATTCGTCTTTTTAAAAGCCGATTATTATGCTAAAATGTTCGTTATAAACTGAAAATGATTACTGATATAGTGGAGGATGAGATGAAGGAATTTGAGTCGCAAGTTTTACAAGAAGAACGGTTGTCGACGCCAAAGACAATTCTGCTGGCGTTTCAGCACTTGCTAGCAATGTACGCGGGGGATATTTTAATCCCGCTTTTGATTGGGGCAGCTTTAAAATTTAACGCCCAACAAATGACCTATTTAATTTCCGTGGACATTTTTATGTGCGGGATAGCAACTTTCTTACAGATTAAGCGTACGCCGCTGACTGGGATTGCCTTACCGGTGGTGCTCGGCTCGGCTGTGGAATATTTGGCCCCGATGGAGCACATTGGAAACACCTTTGGTTGGGGATACATGTACGGGGGCGTCATTGCCGCCGGAATTTTTGTTTTCTTAATTAGCGGACTTTTCGCGCGACTACGTAAATTCTTTCCGGTAGTGGTGACCGGATCACTAATTACCTTAATTGGCTTTACGTTAATCCCAGTCGCTTTCCAGAATATTGGGGGCGGCAACGTTGCGGATCCACATTTTGGGAGTGCTAGCAACTTGATTTTAGGTTTTGTAACTGCACTAATTATTATTTTAATTCAAGTGTTCACTCACGGGTTCGTTAAACGGATTTCAGTTTTGATTGGCATTGTAGCCGGATCGGTAATCGCGGTTTTGATGGGATTAATTGATCCAACGCCGATCAATCAAGCAAGCTGGTTAAAAATTCCGCTACCGTTTTACTTTGCGACTCCGAAGTTTGAATGGTCCTCCATCCTAACGATGTTGTTAGCCGCGGTAACTTGTATGATTGAATCTACCGGAGTTTACTTTGCTTTGGCGGATATCACGGAACGGAAACTAACGGCGGACGATTTAAAACGCGGGTACCGCTCGGAAGGGATTGCAGCAATCTTAGGCGGAATTTTTAACACCTTCCCGTATTCAACCTTTTCCCAAAACGTGGGAATTGTGCAATTATCCGGAATTAAAAAGCTGCGGCCGATCTATTTCTCGGCGGGGATGTTGTTAATTTTAGGATTGATTCCGAAGTTTAGCGCGATTGCAACGTTAATTCCTACGTCAGTCCTTGGCGGGGCGATGCTAGTAATGTTTGGCATGGTTGGAGCCCAAGGAATTAAGATGCTGGCGGCGGTTGACATGACGGTAAATAACCTATTAGTAATTGCGGTTTCAATTGGCGTTGGTTTAGGGGTAACTACCCAGCCAACCTTGTTCCACATTTTACCGGCAACCGTGCAAACCATTTTAGATAACGGAATGGTGGTTGGGTGCGTGACGGCGATCATCATGAATCTTCTATTAAATGGTTCTAAGGGACTAGACGAAACGCGCGAATCCTCAGCCGAATAGCCTACGCACGTTAACAAAAAACGACGGTTGTCGTTTTTAATTTAATGAAGGCAAAAAATAATACAAAAAAAGAGGTTGGAATTTTTCCAACCTCTTTTGAGTTCTTATTTAACTTTTGGTGTTTCAGCGATTGTATCAGTCTTGCCTTTAGCAAATTTTTGAATCGCTACGATCCGTGCTTGACGGCGACGACGTTCGCGTTTGCCAGAAACTTTACGTGCACGGGCGAATGAATTATATGGTGACTTCATAGTCTTCCTCCTCAGCAAAAAAATAATCAATTACTATTTTATGATGAATAATGGAGAAAAGCAAATAAATTATTAGACGGATTGCCGGCTAGCGTTCATCCGGGTCACAATTCGTAGAGCCAGCTGACCAAATACGCGAATTAACACCACTTGGATTGGCAACTGAATGATGTTGCTAATGATCCGTGCCGAATTGTAGTACGCAGCCGCCGCCGCGCCAAAGTAAATCGACTGCCAGATGAAGTTTAAGCCCATGGTAACCACCAGCATAACGAGAAGGCGGGCAATCAAAATTCGCCACCAGTCAAACTTACCTTGATATAGGAAAACTGATTGAATGACGTTGCCCACCATGGCGCTAATGGCCCATACGGGAAGGTACGGACCAACCGGGTTAGAAAAGTAACCGACCGTGTCACTGACCAACCCAAACACAATTCCAGCCCAGGGGCCAAACAGCCCGGCAACGATGGCCGATGGAATATACTCGAAACTAACCAAGGTAAACTGGGGCGTTAGATGGATGGTTGTGTAACGAGCCAACACTACATCTAAGGCCGCCAATAAAGCCATCATGGTTAGGTTTCGCACGGAAAAAACTCCCTTAATACTAAAAAAATCCTTCATGCAAATCCCTCCATTTCTTTATTGGCCGCAAAACGAAAAGGAAATAGCATGAAAAATTCCCTCTTCAACGGCGAGATGCGGAACCGATATCGCTGCTAGGCATTCGTTCGTCGAACAACTCTCCGTCTCGACGACACTTAACGCACCGATTCCTACTCCATTGATAGAGCTAAATTTATTGTAGTCCCTTTTACTTGAAATTCAAGGAAAAAAGTTTTCGGTAAGCGAATCGGAAATTAGCTATAATGGAAATGAGTGAAGGAAGAAAGCACAAACGAATGGAGAAAATATGCGATATCGAATTGAAAATAATTTAGAAGAAATTATTAGTGCACAAAAAGTATTACAACGGTTAGGAGCCAGTCAACGGTTAATGCAAAAAATTCGCCAAGACGGGAGGTTAGTTGACGAAAACGAGCGGACAGTGGCGTTAAAAGACAAGGTTATGCCCTTTGAACCCTTTTGGATTGAACTGCCGGATGAGGATTCTGACCCAGCGGTACCAGTTAGTGATCAACCGCTCGACGTTATTTATGAAGATGATAATTGGTTAGTGGTTAATAAACCTGCGGGTCTAACTGCGGTTCCCGGGCCAAGTAACCGTACGGATACCTTAGTTAATCGGATTAAGGGGCACTGGCAAGCTAACGGAGCAGTTAACTTGGTACCCCATTTAATCACCCGGTTGGACCGGTTTACGAGCGGGATCACCCTCGTAGCTCGTCATCAAGTGGCTAACAGCCTTCTAAGCGAGCAAGTACGTCACCGAAAGATTAAAAAAACGTACCTTGCGCTAGTTGACGGGGTGGTTAGTGCTGAAAAAGGGACCTTTAACCAGCCGCTAGGACTAGCTGCCGATGGAATCCACCGGGAGGTTCAAGAAGGCGGGCAAAGCGCTACGACCAGCTTTAAAGTGGTCCAACGTTTTGCAAATCAAACGTTGGTACAGGTTCATTTAAAAACTGGACGTACTCATCAAATCCGCGTACACTTTGCGAACGCGGGGCATCCGTTAGTGGGCGACCAACTATATGGTGGTCCCATGGACCGGGGAATTGAGCGACAGGCTTTGCACGCGCAATCCATCCGCTTTTTTGATCCATTCACGAATCAGAAATTAGAGTTTACGGCTCCCTTGCCCGCAGATTTACAAGCAATCGGGATGTAGGTAGTTTCGAACAACTTTAAACGAGTAGAAAATAATTGATTGAAGAGGTAGTTATGACAACAGAAGGCAATTTTGAAAACATAAACGTAACGTTAGGAGACCCAGCGTTTGACGCCATGCTAATGCAGTTAAATCACGAGGTGAACAGTAGCAACGCGTCCGAATACAATTTCATGGGTAACTTGACTCAGGAAGTCGGTGACCAGGTTTGGGCGGTTCCCGCATACTTGAGTGAAGATTACGCCTTATTTTTCCTATACACCGCGATTGAAACTGGCGATTGGGTAGTGGCCTTTTCGGAAGGAACGCAAACGGACGGACAGTTTAACCTAGGCACGCCGTTGACGACTGGACAGGGATTGAACCGTTTGTACGAAAAGAATCCGAACCGGGCAAAGATGGTTTTGAGTTTTGTAAACGACTTGGAAAAAGCCGGCGAAGGCATGTGGCGAATGGTGGAATTGTAAGACAAGCCCGCAAGTTTAGCTGAGAATCATTTAAGAGGCCCCTAGGCGATGTTTAAACATCTGGTAAAACGTTGGAATGGCCGGAAAATGGCCTAGTGGAATTATGCTATAATAAAATCCGATTATGAAGAAGAAGGGGGCAACGCGATGGTAACGATTTTAATCGTAATTTTGCTGGTGCTGGCACTAGGCGGCGGATTTTGGCGTCGGGCGCAAAAGCACCAGGAAGTTTTACGAGAAGCGCGGCAAGCAGCTAAAAAGCTGACTGCCCAGCAACAAGAAGCGACCCGCCAAGCAGTTCAAGAATATCAACAAAAAAGTCACCAAGAAACGGAACAGTACCGGATGACCATTAGTCAAGAACTCGACGATGATCAACGTGATAACCAACGCAAGGGTGCTTGGATTGAGCAACGAATGAAGTTGTTGGAGCAAAAGCGCAATGCACTTGCCAACCGAGCAAACCTGTTATCACAGAAGCGCCACGAGTTGCAGGGCCGGAAAAATACGGTTAAGGAAACTTTGAAGCAGGCGGACCAGTTGATTGCTGAACGATGGCAAACGTTGCAAAATGTGGCCGATTTACCTGAAGCGCAGGCACGTGACGCGGTTTTGCAAGCCACTAAGGAAGATGCGGAACAATCCCAAGAAGAGTTTGTTAACAATGCGGCAACCGAATTAGAAAGTTCAAAGGAACGGGAAGCAGAAGATTTGATTGCGTTGGCAATGGAACATAGTAACGTGGTCAGCGTGCAGTATGAAAATCACCGCGGCTTGGTTGCCGATAACCAAGAATACTTGGGAAAAATTATTGGTAACTCCGGACAAAATGTCCGAGCGATTGAAGCCTTGACCGGGGTAGACGTGATCATTGATGACCAAACGAAAGAAGTAATCATCAACGGATATGACCCGGTGCGGCGTGCTACGGCTATGGAAGTAATTAAATCTATTAAGGGTGAAAAACGAGTGCTTCCCGACACGATTGAACGGCTGGTGAACCAAGCTAACCGGACGATTGACGAACGCATTCGACATTACGGTGAAAATGCGGTTCGGGAATTGAAGCTGAAGCACGTGGCACCAGACTTGATTAAAATTATTGGGCGGATGCATTATCGAACCAGTTACGGACAAAATATTTTGGAACATTCTATCGAAACGGCTAAACTAGCAGGAATTTTTGCTACTGAATTGGGCGAAAATGCTGCATTGGCCCGGCGTGCGGGGCTTTTACATGATATTGGGAAATCTATTGACCGGGATATTGAAGCTACGCACGTTGAACTGGGAGTAGAGCTAACCACGAAATTCCGAGAAAACCCAGTGGTGATTAACACGATTGCTTCGCACCATGGAGACGTTGAATCTAAGTACGTAATTGCTGACCTTGTTGAAGCAGCGGACGCGATTTCTGGTGCTCGTCAAGGAGCCCGAAGCGAATCAGCGGCAGATTATTTGCAACGGATTAAAAGCTTGGAAGGAATTGCTAATGACCAGCCGGAAGTACAGGAAAGTTACGCAATTCAAGCGGGTCGCGAGCTACGGGTAATCGTTTTGCCTAAGGAAACTAACGATCGCAGTATTAAGAACGTGGCTACTCACGTTAAGGATCGCATTGAAGATGAGGTTACTTATCCAGGACAGGTCAAGGTTACGGTGGTTAGAAAACTGGAAATTGTAGAATACGCGGAGAAAAAGCAAGCATGAGTCAAGATAATGTCGAACAATTAAACCAAATCAACCATTTTGTGATGAAGAAATTGCAAAACGACTTGACCGGACATGATTACGCCCATATCCAACGGGTGGTAAAGATGGCCCAAAAGTTGATGGATGATCGTGATGAGAAAATCAACCGCTTTGTGGTCTTTGCGGCTGCCACGTTGCACGACGTGATTGACGAAAAGATTGTTGAACAAACCAAAACTACTGAAGACGAAGTGACCCGTTTTTTGCGGGAATTGGCGGTTAGTGACTATGACATTGCGCATATTTTCGATATCATTACGCACATGTCATTTTCGGATAATTTAGAACATAAGTATAAGCTTTCTTTAGAAGGGCAGATTGTGCAGGATGCCGACCGGTTGGATGCAATTGGGGCCATTGGAATTGCGCGCACTTTTTATTATGGGGGCGCGCATGGGCACATAATGTATGATCCTGAGATTGCGCCGCGTGAGGTAATGACACATGCCGAGTATCGGCAAAATCAGTCGGTAATTAACCATTTCTATGAAAAACTACTTAAGCTAAAGGACGAAATGAATACTCCATTAGCCCAACAAATTGCTGAAAAGCGCACCCAGCGGATGGAGTCGTTTTTAACGGAATTTATTGCCGAATGGAATCAAGAAAACTAGGAGGAGTTAGGGATGTTACGAGATATGCCTAATGTGCCAAAACGATTTGTGATACTAGCGGCGTTAGTGGTAATCGTTTTGGTAGCAGGGGTCAAGATGCAAAGCATGTTTATGCTTTTTGTGGACCAACTGTTTAGCAGCGCCGTACAAAGTGAATTTATGATGTTTTTAGAACCCGTGATGCGACTAATCACGATGATTGCCGACACTAAACTGGGATTGATTTACGCAGTATTGATCGCAGCGTACTTATGGTTGCGGCAAGGGCAACGGGTTGATGCAATTTGGGTGATTTGCACGATGTTTGGCGGAGCAGTTGTGGCTTACCTTTTAAAGGAATTTGTCAAACGTCCGCGGCCCACGATTGCTCAAATTATCCCTGAAACGGGATATAGTATGCCGAGCGGCCACACTTTTGAAGCGTTCTTAGTTTTAGCGTTTCTTTACCTATTCTTCGTACGGCCAATGGCAGAATCATCGTTGAAAAAAGCTTGCACCGCCGGGTTGGTAATTTGGCAGATTTTGGTAATTTGGTCCCGGATTTTTTTGGGGGCCCATTACCTTACCGATACCTTAGTGGCGGTTGGCTTAGGAACCGTTTGGCTATGGGTGGCCATCATGTTATATCACAGCTTGTACGATACGATTGCTAACTACATAGAACCTAGCGTGGGTCGGCACCACCAGCGGTAGTAATTTGGATCCCTAAGAGTATAGTTAAAGCTTATTTGGGTGGATTAAAGGGAGTTCTCCACATGGTAAGTGTTAATCGTACTTAATATTACAAAGAGCTTCTCAAGAATTTTTAGATTCTTGGGAAGCTTTTTAATTTTAGAACGAAATTAATTGTTACTTCGAGAAGTATTGAAGGTGCTTTCTAAATGAAGGATAATAAGGATAGTTGCAGTGGGGGTGAGTTTTTATGGAATTTAAAGATGACAAAGCTCAACACGGTTTGAGATTTTTGGAAGCGACGGTTTTAAATTTAGTAATCACGGCGGTTGAATTCGGGGGCGGATTGCTCTCCGGCAGTTTAGCGCTCTTGTCCGACGCGATTCACAACTTGGGCGACAGTGCCTCAATCGTAATGGCTTACGTGGCTAGTCGGATTAGTCAGCGAAATTCTAATCAGTCTAAGACTTATGGCTACCGGCGGGCAGAAATTTTATCGTCGTACTTTAACGCAATTTTTTTGTTAGTAATGTCAGCCCTGTTAATTTGGGAAGCAATTCGGCGATTCGCTCATCCGCACCCGGTTAACGGCGGATTAATGTTAGTTGTAGCGGTAGTTGGTTTGTTAGCCAATGGTTTTTCAGCGTGGTTGCTACATAGCGGTTCGCACAATAACTTAAACCTAAAGGCGACCTATTTGCACATTTTAAGTGATGCATTTGCCTCTGGGGGAGTTATTTTAGGTGCGTTAATTATAAAAATATTCCACGTGGTTTGGGCGGACCCGTTGATGACCATTGTGGTTTCCGTCTACATTGCTTACAAGACGATTCCAATTATCATCGAAGCGACTAATATTTTAATGGAGGCGGGACCACGGTTGGACTATCGCGCGGTCAAAGCAACGGTGCTAAGCGTTCCAGGAGTGGTTAATATTCATCACGTACACACTTGGATGATTGACGAACACCGGATTATGCTAACCGCACACATTGCTTTAGAGGATCAAGAACTCAGCGAAGTTGAACCAATTTACCAAAAGATTAGAAAATTGCTAAAGGATAAGTACAATATCGAACACGCAACTTTGCAAGCTGAAGTTGATCGGGGCAAGGAATATCAGATTTTTACGACTAATAAAGACGACGTTTAGCGAGTGATAATTGATAGCGTTTTAATTTTTTTGAAAGAAATTAAGGATATTGCTGTTTTTTTTGAGAAGGGCATGCTATACTATAGATGTGCTTTTGGTTAGGTGCTTTTGGTCAGATTGTTTTATTGTGAACTATCCCCATTACTACCGGCTCAAGCTACAAATTTTAAAACAGCCATGCATCATGGTTTTACAGGAGGATGTTCATAATGGAACAAGGTACAGTTAAATGGTTTAACGCAGACAAAGGTTTTGGTTTTATTACTCGCGAAGATGGTAGTGACGTATTCGTTCACTTCTCAGCTATCCAAAGCGACGGCTTCAAGACTCTTGAAGAAGGCCAATCAGTTAGCTTCGATGTTGAAGAAAGCGACCGCGGACCTCAAGCCGTAAACGTTGAAAAAAACTAATTTAAAAAATTACTGAAAAAGCAGGGTGCTTCGGCACGCTGCTTTTTTTGTGTAATTTGGCGAAGAAAATTACGTTATAAAAATAAAATCATTAACGAATCGCTGGCTTATTCGGTATAATGAAGAAGTTAAAGCGGAGGTGCGGTGGATGCGTGATTTAAAAAAAGTAATTAAGACTTGTCTGCTTGCTGGACGAATAATGATTGAAAATGGCTCCGAAATGTCGCGAGCCGAGGATACCATGAAACGGATTGCGATTAATTCAGGAATTGATGATTTACAATTATTCGGTACAATTACCGGCTTGATTGTTTCGGTTCCGAACTCGTTAACTTCCCAGGTGGAACAAATTACGAGGCGAGCCTTTGATCTAGAGAAGGTTTCTGCGGTTAATTCCTTTTCACGAGAATACGCGGCAAAACAAATCACCCTAGACGAGTTTTATGAAAAGTTAAGCACGTTGGATGAAGCAACACCGTTTTTCCCGTTTTGGCTGCAGGTGTTGGGTGCTGCACTGGTAAGTGGTCCCCTCATGGTAGCCTTTTCGGGGAATTTGGTAGATTTGGGGGTCACCATGTTGGTGGGAGCCCTCGGGTACACCGTCTTTTACCTGAGTAACCGTCTTTTGAACGTTAAGTACATAAGCGAGTTTTTTGCCTCGATCGTAATCGGTATTTTAGCGGTCTTAATCGTTCGAATGGGCTGGGGGCAATCGTTAGATGATATTATCATCGGCTCAGTCATGCCCCTGGTTCCCGGAGTGCCACTGACTAACGCGGTCCGAGATATTTTAAACGGCCATTTAGTTAGTGGGCCAGCACGCGGTGTGGAGGCCCTGTTATCCGCATGCGCGATTGGCTTTGGGATTGCGTTCGTATTTCGGTTCATATGATGTGATGGAGGAAGATTGATGCAGTTATTATTGGAATTTGTGATGGCGGGGATTGCCACGGTTGGGTTTGGGATTATTATTAACATCCCGCACCGGGCGTTGTTAACCGCTGGAATAATTGGTGGAATCTCTTGGGGAATCTACTGGGAAATGTTGCAATTTCACTTAGGGCTCGCATTAAGCTCCTTAACGGCCACGACGGTGATTGCCTTACTAAGTTTATTTGCGGCCCGGCGGTTGAAAATGCCAATGATTGTTTTCAGTATTCCCGGGATTGTGCCCCTGGTCCCCGGCGGACAGGCTTACCAAATGATTCGTAACTTTGCGTTGTCCAATACGCGGCTTGCCACTCATTTTATGTTGGAAGTGGGGGTAATTGCGGGGTCAATCGGGATCGGCTTTTTGATGGCTGAGTTCATTGACCGCTTGCAACGTAAATTAGTAGTGCGTTTCAAAAGGATCCGGGAAAATAAATAAGGGCTACCAATAAACAAAGAATAAATGAAATTGAAAAACGCCTCGCAAGGGTTGTGATACTCTTGTGGGGCGTTTTAATTTTGGAAGCTTCGCAGTTTAAACAGAATCAATGTCGAATTTTAAATTCTGCTTTGCAGATGTACAAGTCAAACGAAGTCGTTTTAATTGCGTATTTATTGCTTAATAGCCTTGATATCCCGTAGTTGCTCCCGTCCCTGTACTAGGCGTAGTGGGGGTAGGAGTTGCTTGGTTGTTAGGATCATTGTAGTTTGAAGAAGTACTGCTATTATCATCAGCACCAGATGTTGCATCACTTTCCTCAACTTCGCCGGTATACATGCTACTGATTCCAGTCGTACCGGTAGTTTTGTGTGGTAAATCAAGCGCATTGCGAATGAAGTTAGTAACGCGCTGCCGTTCTTTTTGCGGAACGTATTCATAAGAACCGCCATTAATGGTGATTCCTTCACCTTGTAAATGGGTTGATTTCAAATGGTGGGTAGCAACCCGATAGTTACTTGAAAGGGCTAGTAACTCATTAAAGGTTAAATCAGTTTTAGTTTGTTTTTGCAGAGAATTTAAGAAGTTTTGGTTGAGCAACGCGGTGATCGAATCGCTCTTTCTTAAGATGGCCATCAAAACTTGGCGCTGCCGAGTTTGCCTTCCGTAATCTCCTTTAGGATCATCGTAACGCATCCGGGAGTAGTCAAGGGCAGCTTTACCATCAAGATGGATTTTAACACCCTTCTTAACGTCGGCGTTGCCATACTTAAAGGTTAGCTTAGGGGTGACGTCAATCCCGCCTACACCGTCGACAATCTTTTCTAGTCCACCCATGTTGATTAACCCGTAGTAGTCAATTGGAACGTTTAACAATTTTTGAACCGCTCGAATGGCCGTTCCGGCTCCGCCAAAATCATAGGCAGAATTAATTTTGGATGGTGAATAACTGGAATATCCCGGAATCGACATTACGGTATCCCGGGGAATGCTAGTCAAAGTCATCTTCTTCTTTTTGGGATTTAACGTAGCGACGATCATTGTGTCAGTGCGACCACGATAATTCCGGCCTAGCGCCCCAGTATCGGTACCCAGTAATAGGATGGAAATCGGCTTGCCGTGTTTTAGTTCGCTGGAAACGTCCCGTGCCTTTTGAATGCGAGCACTATCAAAAATTGAATCGACCGCATTTTTAGCGGTATACCATTTTTTGACCCCGAAAACGATCAACAGGAGGGCGATAACGGCACAAACAACCCAGCGCCAAGGATGCCACTTCTTAGGCGGACGGGGATTACGTTGCCGTTTTTGCCGGTTGCCATTGGTTGGGTTATTTTGCTCCTCGGCGTTAGGATCATTTTCCTCCGGCGCAGAATTAAACTGGTTGCCGCTAAATCGGCTTAAATTGGAATTACGTGAGTCTTCACTCATACAAGTTTCCTCCACAATGTTAAAAATCAATTACTAATATAATACCAAATTTATTTGGTGGTTTGATTGAATTAACTAAAGTTTAATATTTAGTGTATAAAAAGTAGTTTTTTATGCTTTTAAGGAATAAAGGTCTATTTTCTTTATTAATGGAAAATAAGCTCTGTTATAGCTCGCGTAAAAATGCCAATGCATTAGCAATCCAATCGGCAATGCGAGAATCTTGGTGACGCTCGTCGTAAGCCGTAGTTTCGTCAGCTAACGCCATTCCGTGAGGACCGTGGTGGTAAAGGTGTAATTCGGTGGGCACTTGATGAGCTTGGAGCGCTAAGAAGTAGTCCACGGCATTTTTTGAAGAAACTAACTGGTCGTCAGTGGTGGCCCAAATGAAAGTTGGAGCATTGTCGGCGGTTACGTGTTGGTCAGCAGCAATCTCATCGGGATTGTTAGTCCACTGCGCCAAAGTAGGTTGGTCAGGGAAGCCATCAAATGGGGTAATTACTGGGTAACCTAAAATAGTAGCGGCGGGCTTTAAATCTTCTGCAGATAAGTGGGTTTGGGCTTGTAACCAGTCTGAAGACCATAAATTGTTGTAATTAGCGACTACGTGTCCACCGACGGAAAAGCCCATCAACATGACTTTTTGGCGATCAACGTGCCATTGTGCGGCGTTTTGTTTAGTAGTGGCGATTGCTTGCGCAGTTTCCAATAGGGGAGCCGGGAAGAGCGGTTGAACTTCGTCGACAAAAGAGTACCGTAAGATGGAAACTTGAAAACCAAGTGACAAAAAGCGTAGCGCAACTTTTTCGGATTGCTTAAAATCAATGTGAGTATAAGAGCCTCCCGGTACAAAAATTAGCGCAGGGTTAAGCGCGTCGGTAAGGCTGGGATCAACGTAGGAAATTAACTCTGCTTGAGATTGAGGATTTACCTGGTTAAGTGGTGTTTTAATTATTTGCATAAGATCGACTCCTTTTAAGTAGTAAAATATATTCACATAGATTATCTATAGACTATCTTAAATCTTTTTGAGTCATACGAAAAATAATTTGGGAGAAATAAATGAAATTTAAACTACGATACTTTGCAACGAGTGACTTTGCAGATTATCAAGTACTGATGAATAACGAAAAACTCGCGCGACTAGCGGGAATGCAAGTTTTAAAAACGGAATTAGAGCAGTGGCTAGCTTTTAAAGGGATGGTAGGCAGCCCGAATTTTCTAGCGATTGTTAACGAGGAAAACCGGTTGAGCGGGGGAATCTTTATTTTTCAACAGGCGGAAGAAGCCGTTTTTGAATTAGGATATTTACTGGCTGAAGAGTATTGGAACCAAGGAATTATGTCGCGGGCAGTCCATTTTGCGTTGAAGAGTTTAAGGAATCGGCAATCGGCAACGATGAGTACCGTAAAAGTTCAGGCCAACGTTTTAACGGATAACCAGGCCTCTCAGCGGGTTTTAGAAAAGAATGGGTTTATTCGCCAACAGGGAGTGTTTGAAAATGTATCCGGGTATGACGGCCGCGCCCGGAAAGAATATTTATACGAATTGAACCTTAAGCTTGCATAATTAATCAAGTTTGCTATAATTTGAATCACATCGAAAGAAGAGGTCGCCTCAATGATGAGTAACCCTGGTAAGATGATTAAGCATCTGGGACCCAGGGAGAAAGGTAACGAGGCCGAAATGACTGCAGACTTAATTCTGCACGATTTGGGACTTGGTTGAATAAGCCAAGGACTGTCGCAATTACGGTTGCGGAGCGCTATCTACGATTTGACTAACGATTTTAAACGGTCTTTTTGTGTAAGTGCGCGCAAAAAGGCTTTTTATTTTGTTCTGGGATAATCACAGCGCCTCTTTTAATTTTTAGGAGGTTCTCTATTATGGCACAGTTACAAAAGCAGGCGAGCGGCAATCACGTCCAGCGGGCGCTGAAGACTCGACACATCTCAATGATTTCACTAGGCGGCAGTATCGGGACCGGTCTGTTCGTTGCTAGTGGTTTAGCAATTTCTCAAGCCGGCCCGGGTGGTGCCCTACTAGCATACGTTGGGATGGGGATTATGGTGTACTTCTTGATGACTAGCTTAGGCGAAATGGCGACCTACATGCCAGTTTCGGGATCGTTTGCTACGTACGCTTCTAAGTACGTGGATCCCGCCTTTGGGTTTGCAATGGGGTGGAACTACTGGTTCAACTGGGCAATTACGGTTGCCGTGGATATTAGTACGATTGCGCTGATTATGAAATTCTGGTTACCTAACGTACCGGGATGGATTTGGAGTTTGATTGCGCTAGCACTAGTAGTCCTGATTAATGCGTTGACCGTTAAAGCGTTCGGGGAAACCGAGTACTGGTTAGCCTTAATTAAGGTGGTTACCGTCTTTGTTTTCTTGGCAGTCGGAACCCTTACCATTTTCGGGATTATGGGTGGCCACGCAACTTACTTAGAAAACTTTGTATACCGGAAGGCACCGTTTGTTGGGGGAATTCCAGCAATCTTAAGCGTCTTCGTCGTTGCCGGATTCTCTTTCCAAGGAACCGAGTTAATCGGGATTACGGCTGGGGAATCAGAAACTCCGGAAAGCAGCGTTCCTAAGGCAATTAACCAAGTTTTCTGGCGGATTTTATTATTCTACATTTTGGCGATTTTCGTAATTGCCTGTCTCTTACCGTATACTAGTCCAGATTTGCTAGGAACTTCGGCAAGCGATGTTTCAATTAGTCCGTTTACCCTTGTATTTCGACGGGCTGGTTTAGCAGGTGCAGCGGGGGTAATGAACGCCATTATCCTTACATCGGTGCTTTCTTCGGCTAACTCGGGGATGTACGCATCTTCACGGATGTTGTTCTCGTTGGCAAAGCAAGGTTATGCAGCTAAAATTTTCGGTCGGACGACCAAGCGAGGCATTCCTTATGTAGCCTTAATTGGAACCACCGTGGTGGGCTTATTAACCTTTATTACCAGTATTATGGGAACCAAGATTTATGCTTGGTTAGTTGCGGCTAGCGGATTGACCGGCTTCATCGCCTGGATGGGGATTGCCGTATCCCATTGGCGGTTCCGACGCGCATTCGTCAAGCAAAACCATGATCTAAGCGAATTGAAGTATCGGGCAAAGTGGTTCCCGTTTGGACCGTTGTTTGCCTTTGTGTTAAGTATTGTGGTTATCTTAGGACAGGACATTAATTCCTTAATCAACCTTAACTGGCAGGCGATTGGGATTACCTACATGTCGGTTCCGCTGTTTATAGTGCTTTTTGCATATTACAAAATTAAGTATAAGACCAAATTAATTCCGTTAGAGGAGATCGACTTAAGTCGGCCGAATATCACGAAAAAGTGATTTTTTCAAGATGTTGTTTTGCTTTCGTTTGGTGGTACAATATGTGGTGCTATTAAATGAAAAAGGGGTATCTTAAATGATTGCTTTATCAGGTCCAATCGGCGCCGGCAAGACGTCACTGACGGAATTATTAACCCAGCATTGGGGTAGCGATGCTTATTATGAATCGGTAGATGACAACAAAATTTTGCCGCTTTTCTATAAGGATCCAAAACGTTACGCATTTTTATTACAGATTTATTTTCTAAATAAACGGCTAGATAGCATCAAGCAAGCTAATGACGGTTTTAGAAGCGTGATGGATCGCTCAATTTATGAGGATTCGTTACTCTTCCATCTAAACGCTGATTTAGGACGGGCGACCGAAACCGAAGTCAAGATTTACGATTCGTTGTTGAGCAACATGATGCAAGAATTACCACGGCTTTCATACAAGAAAAACCCGGACCTTTTGATTCATATTGATATTTCGTTTGATACCATGTTAAAACGGATTAAAAAACGCGGTCGTTCATACGAACAGATTGAAAACGACCCGTCCTTATACGATTACTATAAGGAATTAAATCGGCGTTACGTATCGTGGTTTGAAAACTACGATCAAAGCCCTAAGATTAGAATTGATGGCGATAAGTATGACTTTGTGGAAGAACCTAGCGCACGTCAACAAGTTATCCAATTAGTTGAAGAAAAGATTTCGCAAATTTAATTGCGGAAGTTGCATCTTTTTTGTATAATACGGTTAACAATTAAATAGTTCAGTTGTTAACAAGGCGTTTTAAGTAGGTTTTTAGAGAGGTCCGGATGGTGGAAAGGACTAACCGAAACTCCGGCGCTGATTAAACAAATGGGTAATGCCATTCGGTGATTCCGTTACCATCATGAAAGTGCGCCAGTGATGGTGAACTTGGGTGGTACCGCGAAAAGAGCCTCTTCGTCCCAATTGGGAGGGAGGCTCTTTTTATTTTGATTTTAGTAAGGAGGAATTTGCATGTTAGATTTAAAGATGATTCGTAACCATACTGATGAAGTTAAAGAAAAGTTAGCTACCCGTGGGGTTCAGCCAGAAACGATTGACCAGTTATTGGCAAAGGATAACCAACGCCGGGAGTTGATTGTAAAGAGCGAAAACTTAAAGAAAGTTCGTAATGACGTTTCGGACCAAATTTCCCAGATGAAACGTAACCACGAAGATGCTAACGAACCAATTCAAAAAATGCGGAAAGTTAGCCAAGAAATTAAAGAACTCGATGAGCAATTAGAAAAGGTTGCTGCGGAAGTAGAAGACCAAGCGGCCCACTTGCCTAACTTACCACATCCTGACGTACCGGTAAGCTTAACTGAAGAAGGCAGCGTTGAATTACGTAAATTTGGTACCCCTCGGAAGTTTGATTTCAAGCCCAAAGCCCATTGGGAAATTGGCGAAGCTTTGGGAATTTTAGACTTTGAACGGGCTGCTAAGGTTGCTGGTAGTCGGTTTGTTTACTACGTTGGCGATGGTGCGCGTCTCGAACGTGCAGTTTACAATTTCTTCTTAGATCAAAACGTGGCGGCCGGATTTACCGAAGAAATCACGCCTTACATGGTTAACGATGCGTCGATGTTTGGAACTGGCCAATTTCCTAAGTTTAAGGAAACGCACGCTGGTTATGAAATTAAAGATGAACAACTAACCTTAATTCCGACGGCGGAAGTGCCATTAGTTAACTTCTACCGGGATGAAATTTTGGATGAAGACCAGTTGCCAATTAACGTGACTGCACTTTCACCAGCCTTTCGTTCGGAAGCAGGGAGCGCTGGACGGGACACCCGTGGTTTAATCCGGATGCACCAGTTTAATAAGGTAGAAATGGTTAAGATCACAAAACCAGAAGATTCTTGGCAAGAATTAGAAAACCTTACGCGCCACGCGGAAACCCTCTTACAAAAGCTAGGATTGCCATACCACGTAATTACGTTGACGACCGGGGACATGAGCTTTACGGCTGCAATGACTCACGACTTAGAAGTATGGATTCCAGCGCAAAATAAATACCGCGAAATTTCAAGTTGTTCGAACACCACTGATTTTCAAGCGCGTCGTGCTCAGATCCGGTATCGCGATGAAAATGGTAAGTTACAGTATGTCCACACGTTAAATGGTTCGGGACTTGCTGTTGGCCGGACGGTAGCCGCAATTTTGGAAAACTACCAAAATGAAGATGGTACGGTTACCGTTCCAGACGTTTTGATACCATATATGCAAGGAACCAAGGTAATTGGTAAAAATTAATAATTTAGGTTAAAAATAACGGCAGGGCTTGGTGTTTTATCCAAGATGCTTATAAATAAGGATTAATCTTTTATTGCAGAAGGTTAATCCTTATTTTTTTGACCATTTTACGTGCCAATGTAGTGGGCGATCATCCGTAGCAAACGTTTTAATTTAGTGTTTCGAAAAAAAGTTTAAAAAAGTGATTGACAACTAATGGTTTAATCCGTATTATATATAAATGTGTTCACGAGGTTTATGGAGGATTAGCTCAGTTGGGAGAGCATCTGCCTTACAAGCAGGAGGTCACAGGTTCGAGCCCTGTATCCTCCATTGAGATTATTCTCAGTGGTTTTAAATGTTACATGCGGGCGTGGCGGAATTGGCAGACGCGCAAGATTTAGGTTCTTGTATCGAAAGGTGTGGGGGTTCGAATCCCTTCGCCCGCATAGGGATTAAGCCGACTTAGCTCAGTTGGCAGAGCATCTGTCTTGTAAACAGAGGGTCGGAGGTTCGAATCCTCTAGTCGGCATTTTGCGGAAGTAGTTCAGTGGTAGAACATCACCTTGCCATGGTGGGGGTCGCGGGTTCGAATCCCGTCTTCCGCTTTAACTTAATAATTATGCACCCATAGCGCAACTGGATAGAGTGTCTGACTACGAATCAGAAGGTTGCAGGTTCGACTCCTGCTGGGTGCATCCTTGAAACGTCAATCGGTGGATTGGCGTTTTTTTGTGCCCTGAACCAACGTGACGAGAGATTCGGGTTATTTTGAAATTGTCTAATTGGCAAAGTGCGCCATTGTGAAAAACAACGATTGCGAAAATTAAATTTTGTGATATACTTTTTAAGTGTTGGAAGGCTCTTGCGAGTATTCTTAACGATTGATTATTTGCACCCATAGCGCAACTGGATAGAGTGTCTGACTACGAATCAGAAGGTTGTAGGTTCGAGTCCTACTGGGTGCATTGATTAAGCATTGGTCAGCATGGCTGAGTAGTGCTTTTTCATTTTAAGCTTCTAAATACGAAGTTGCTCGGGAAATAGCTCAGCTTGGTAGAGCACCACGTTCGGGACGTGGGGGTCGCAGGTTCAAATCCTGTTTTCCCGATTTATCGATTAAGCGAATAAAGTGAGTATTTGACCATATTGGTCACTACCCAAGCCACCGAAATAAAAAGCGTTTTTCAAGAAATTTAAGTTCTTGAAAGATGCTTTTTTATTTTTGAACCTGAGCGGAATTTTCCGGCACCCGTTACAGAATTAGTTATAGTAAGTGATTATTTATGTGATGAATTTACTTAGGGAAAAAACCGAAACGCGGTGCTTAAAATCCACGGTATTCGTTAGCACAGGCAAAAATGTTGACATAAAGTAAGTATAGTTGTAAATTACTATTTGTAAACGATTACAACATTACAAATATAAAATCGAGGTAAGTTTAGATGAGTGAAAAGACTGTACCAGCAAGTGTCGCAATGTTAAGAGTCCTTCAGGCTTGGGATATTAAACGTGTTTTTGGATATCCAGGTGGCTCGTTTAATTCAACAATGAACGCTTTAGACCTAGAAAAGGATCGAATTCAATATGTGCAAGTTCGCCATGAACAAGTTGGCGCCCTCGCTGCCGCTGCTGAAGCAAAGCTAACGGGCAAGATTGGAGTTGCCTTTGGTTCAGCAGGTCCCGGTGCGGTTAACATGTTGAATGGTTTATATGACGCTAAGGAAGACCATACTCCCGTGTTGGCACTAGTTGGGCAAGTACCTCATAGCAACATGAATTACGATTTCTTCCAGGAATTTCCTGAAGTTCCAATGTTCCAGGACGTGGCCGTTTATGACCGTTGCGTAATGACCCCGGAAAGTCTTCCATACGTGGTTGATAAGGCTATTCGGGCAGCGTACAAAAACCGCGGACCAGCGGTAGTGGTAATTCCTAATGATTTCGGTTACGTTCAAATTCCGGACGTAAATTATGCTTCGACTGCGTTATTAGAAAAGCAAACTCCTAAACAAACACCAACTGACGAAGAAGTAGATCAATTCTTGAAGATGGTTCGCGAAGCTAAGCGGCCAGTCTTCCACGTGGGTTCTGGAATTAAGGACCATCAAGATCTCTTGAAGAAAGTTGCTGAAAAATTACAAATCCCCGTAACGATTACTGGTCTAGCAAAGGGTAAGGTTGACGACGATTGGGAAGGTAACCTGGGTACCACTAACCGGGCAGCATCCAAGGCGGCTGACGAAGCCTTTGCAACTGCTGACTTAGTGATTGCGCTCGGCGCTGACTTCCCGTTTGCCAACCTAGTTTACCGGACTCATGATTTTAAGTTTGTTCAAATTGATAACGACGAATCTCAATTTGGGCGCCATCATTTCTTGGACTTAGGAATCTGGGCGGATTCGGGCAAGTTCTTGGAAAAAGTTTTGGAACGGTCCGAAGCTGTTGAAAATCGGCCATTCTACCAAGCAACGGTTGCCGACATGCAAGATTGGAAAGCATACTTGAATAAGTTAATGAAGAAGGCGGACGGTCCGCTATCTTACGAACAAATTTATCGGGAAATTAACCGGATTGCGGATAAAGATGCGGTCTTTGGCATTGATACTGGTGACAACATCATCAACTCCTTCCGCTTCCTTGACTTGAAGGGCGATAAGCAGTGGACGATTTCTGCATTATTTGCCACGATGGGCTACGGAATTCCGGCTGCAATCGCAGCAAAACTTGCATATCCAGACCGGCAAGTATTTAGTATTTCAGGAGATGGGGCAGCTTCAATGGTAATTCACGACTTGTTGACCGAAGTGAAATACCACTTGCCAATTATTAACATCATCACTTCTAACCAAACCCTTAACTTTATTAAGTCAGAACAAGATGATATTCAAATGAATCATTCTGGAATTGATCTTGAAGACGCTGACTATGCCAAAATTGCGGAAGCGATGGGTGCAAAGGGAATTACAATTAGAACCTTAGATGAATTACCAGCGGCCTTTGATAAGGCGTTAGAATATCAAAAAGCTGGCGAACCAGTAGTAATTGACGCTAAAATTACCGACCAACGGGGATTGCCTGTTGAAGAATTGGAATTCGACAATCAAGCGGCAAACTTTACCGAAAAGATCTCGGCTGCTTATCAAGCAACCCATGGTGAAAAGTCAGTCAGTGATTTCTTTAGCGACTACGATGGAGCCGAATTGAAGCCGCTAACGGATTACTTTGCTAAGTTTGGTGTGGAAAAATAGTTTACTAAGCTTGCATTTTAAACTCATTTAAAATAAGATAGAAACCTTCAGAAAAGAAGTGGAAGCGGAATTTAATTAAATTCTAAACGCCACTTCTTTTTGTGCTCTTAGCCCAAGAACGGAAAAATATCGTGAAACCGGTTAATACCGATAATTTTGAACAATATCTTTTACAATTGCCGACCAGTTTCGTATAATAATAGTCAATATTAGTCAAAGTAGGGAGAGGTGGTCGTTATGCAAGGACAGAATATTTCGGATATAATCGAGCGATACTTGAAAGAAATTTTAGCTGATTCGGAGGAAGTTGAGATTCGGCGTTCTGAAATTGCGGATCAGTTTGACGTAGTACCATCCCAAATTAACTACGTAATTAAAACCCGGTTTACCATCCAAAACGGTTATTTAGTTGAAAGTAAGCGCGGCGGCGGTGGCTATATCCGGATTGAAAAAGTTAAATTGCTAGATGATATTGACGTATTAGATTCGTTGATCCGGGTGATTGGCGATTCAATTAATGAACGAGACGCAATTTCTATTTTAAGCAGTTTATATGAAGATGCGGTTTTAAGTAAGCGGGAAGCTAATCTACTAGCTGCAACAATTGCCAAGAGTACCTTAAACATTGGCGATCGGAAACTAGAAGACCAGATTCGCGCAAAGATCATTATCGGAGTTTTAAATCACCTTCGGTATGAGTAACGAGTTTAGAGAAAGACAGGTGGACAATGGAAAATTTATTTACTCCTAGCGCACGCAACGTGTTAATTATTGCTCAAGAGCAAGCCAAACGGTTTAAACATCCCGCGGTGGGAACGGAGCATTTACTATTAGCACTAACGATTGAAAACAACGGCGTTGCCCACAGTGTGTTAGAACAATTTAATGTCACCGAAATTGATGTAATTGAAGAAATTGAGCAGTTTACGGGTTACGGCAACTTACGCTTAACCAAAAATGATTACTTACCGTATTCGCCAAAGGCTAAAGAGATTTTAGCGAATGCGGGAGACCAAGCGCGGCAATTAAAAGCTGCTAAGATTGGTACAGAACACATTCTATTAGCGCTGATTCAAGATGAGACCATCTTATCTTCGCGAGTTCTGTTAGCGTTGGATACTGACGTTGCGGACGTCCGTAAAGTAACGTTACGTAAGCTGGGGGTTAACCCAGCAACCCAAAGTCGGCGTGCTAAGCAACGGGCGACGGCAACGAAGGGAACTCCAACCTTGGATTCGGTTGCCCGGGATTTAACTGCCATGGCGGAAGCCGGCAAAATTGACCCAATGATCGGGCGAGAAAACGAACTCCGTCGGGTTATTCAAATTTTGAGTCGGCGAACCAAGAACAACCCGGTATTGATTGGGGAACCTGGAGTTGGTAAAACGGCGATTGCGGAAGGTCTCGCACAACGAATCATTGCCGATGACGTGCCTGAAGATATGAAAAACAAACGCTTGATGATGCTTGAAATGGGTGCGTTGGTTGCGGGAACCAAGTACCGGGGCGAATTTGAAGACCGCTTGAAGAAGGTTATCGAAGAAATTCGCCAAGATGGCAAAGTTATCCTATTTATTGACGAATTACACACCTTAATCGGGGCTGGTGGTGCGGAAGGTGCCATTGATGCTTCCAACATCTTGAAACCAGCGTTAGCGCGTGGCGAACTACAAACCATCGGGGCGACAACCCTAAATGAATATCAAAAATATATTGAAGCGGATGCAGCTTTAGAACGCCGGTTTGCTAAGGTAGAAGTTGATGAACCTACCCAAGCGGAAGCAGTCCAAATTTTACAAGGAATTCGGCCAAAATATGAAGAACACCATAAAGTTCGGATTACTGATGAAGCAATTCAACAGGCGGTAAACTTGTCGGCTCGTTACATTTCCGACCGGTTCCTTCCTGATAAGGCGATTGATTTAATTGACGAAGCAGCCGCTAAGATTCGAATCGACGCTGCCGAAAAGCAGAGTAAACGAGAAACTGACGAAGATAAGTTAGCCCGGTTGAAGGCAGATAAGGAAGCCGCCATTGACCGCCAAGACTTTGAGACCGCGGCCGAAATTCGGAAAAAGGAAATGAAACTGCGGAAAAAGGTCGAACGAGCAGCTGCCCGGCAAGCAGAAGCGGAACAGCCGGTTGAATATAAGTTACAAGAAACTGGTGAAGACGTTGCTCAAATTGTTTCCGATTGGACCGGGGTTCCGGTTACTCAAATGAAGCAATCTGAATCAGAACGGTTGGTTAACTTAGAAAAAATCTTGCACGAACACGTAATTGGGCAAGACGAGGCCGTTTCTTCAGTAGCTCGGGCAATCCGACGGGCCCGGTCCGGATTGAAAAATCCTAAACGACCAATTGGTTCATTTATGTTCCTTGGCCCAACTGGGGTAGGGAAGACGGAGCTGGCGAAGACCCTTGCTAACGTAATGTTTGGTTCAGAAGATAACATGATCCGGATTGACATGTCGGAATACATGGAACGCTTTAGTACCAGCCGGTTAGTAGGTTCGGCTCCTGGATACGTTGGCTATGACGAAGGTGGCCAACTGACCGAACAAGTTCGGCGCAAGCCATACTCGGTAGTCTTGTTTGATGAAGTTGAAAAGGCCCATCCGGACGTGTTTAATTTATTGCTCCAAGTCTTCGATGATGGATTCTTGACCGATTCAAAGGGTCGCCGGGTCGACTTTAGAAACACGATCATCATTATGACTTCTAATTTAGGGGCGACGGCGTTGCGGGATGAAAAATCAGTCGGTTTTGGAGCCCAAAACATGGCTGATGATTACCAAGCAATGGCCGCAAAGGTTAAGGAAGTCTTGAAGCAAAGTTTCCGACCAGAATTCTTAAACCGGATTGACGAAACGATTGTCTTCCATTCCTTGACCAAGCCAGAGTTGCATCAAATTGTAAAATTGATGTCGAAGGATATTATTCGGCGGATGAGTGCGCAAGGAATTAACATGAAGTTCACACCAGCCGCAATTGACGTGGTAGCCGAAGCCGGGTTTGATCCTGAATACGGTGCTCGCCCAATTCGTCGAGCACTTCAAACACAAGTAGAAGATCAACTTAGTGAAATGTTGCTTGCTGGGCAAGTTAAGGTAGGCGACGACGTGACGATCGGGGCCCGCAACCACAAAATCACTTTTAAAGTGAAGGATGCTAAACCGGTAAGCAGTACAAGTAAATAAATGATTTGACAAAGCTTTTAAAAGAGCATAGAATATAATCTGTATGTTAAAGCTGGGTTAAATGAAACAGTGCGATCTATTGTCCGCAGTGTTTTAGAAAAAAAGCAAAAATAGTTTCTTGAATTAGGAACTGTTTTTGGTTTTTTTTTGCTAAAAAACAGGTGCTGGATCAATTTGTAATCAAACTGTAACATTTAACTTGTCTTAGAAATTGGAGAGGTGAATAACTTGGCAGGACATTTAGTTAAGTATGGTAAACATCGTACGCGCCGGAGCTATGCACGAATTAAAGAAGTACTCGATTTACCAAACTTAATCGAGATTCAAACGGATTCGTACCAATGGTTCTTAGACGAAGGTCTTCGGGAAATGTTCAACGACATTATGCCGATTGAAGATTTTGCCGGTAAATTGTCACTTGAGTTCGTTGACTATCAGTTGTTAGAACCAAAGTATACCGTTGATGAAGCTCGTGAACATGAAGCAAATTACTCTGCGCCATTGCACGTTACGTTGCGGTTGACTAACCATGAAACGGGTGAAATCAAGTCTCAAGACGTCTTCTTTGGTGACTTCCCATTAATGACGGAACAAGGAACTTTCATTATTAATGGTGCTGAACGGGTTATTGTTTCACAATTGGTTCGTTCACCAGGGGTTTATTACAACTTAGACGTTGACAAAAATAATCGTAATATTTGGGGCGCAACGGTAATTCCTAACCGGGGTGCTTGGTTAGAATATGAAACTGATGCTAAGGAAGTTTCTTACGTTCGTATCGACCGGACTCGGAAGATTCCAATGACGGAATTAGTTCGGGCACTTGGTTTTGGTTCTGACGAAGAAATCATTGATATCTTTGGTGGGTCAGACAGTTTAGACTTTACCCTTGATAAAGATGTGCATAAAAATCCAGAAGATTCGCGAGTTGCGGAATCCTTAAAGGACATTTATGAACGCCTTCGTCCTGGTGAACCTAAAACTGCGGACAGTTCGCGGAGCTTATTGACTGCGCGTTTCTTTGATCCAAAGCGTTACGATATGGCACCAGTTGGTCGTTACAAGGTTAACAAGAAGTTAAGCCTGAAGACCCGCTTGCTAGGTCAAACCCTCGCTGAAACCCTTGCTGACCCAGATACAGGGGAAGTATTGGCTCAAAAGGGTGACGTTGTTGACAAAGACGTAATGAAGAAGTTGGCACCTTACCTTGATCGTCAAGATTTCAAGATGGTTACTTACCAACCTTCTGATGAAGCGGTAGTTCCAGAACCAATGACGATTCAAGTAATTAAGATTCAAGACCCTAACGATCCTGAACGTGAATTAAAGATGATCGGTAATGGGAACATTGATTTGAAGCTCAAGCACATTACTCCTGCCGATATTATTGCTTCAATTAACTACTTCTTCCTATTGCAACAAGGAATTGGTAGCACTGATGATATTGATCACTTGGGTAACCGTCGGATTCGTTCAGTTGGTGAATTGTTACAAAACCAATTCCGAATTGGTTTAGCTCGGATGGAACGGGTTGTTCGCGAACGGATGTCAATCCAAGATGCCGAAACCGTTACGCCACAACAATTAATTAATATTCGTCCAGTAGTGGCAGCAACTAAAGAATTCTTTGGTTCTTCACAATTGTCACAGTTCATGGATCAAACCAACCCGCTTGGCGAATTGTCGCATAAGCGTCGTCTTTCAGCTCTTGGACCAGGTGGTTTAACTCGTGACCGTGCTGGATACGAAGTCCGGGACGTTCACTATACTCACTATGGTCGGATGTGCCCAATTGAAACTCCCGAAGGTCCTAATATCGGATTGATCAATAACTTGGCTTCTTACGGAAAGATTAACCGTTACGGCTTTATTGAAACACCATACCGCCGGGTTTCTTGGAAAGATCACAAGGTAACCGACCGGATCGATTACTTGACTGCTGACGAAGAAGACCAATTCGTTATCGCCCAAGCGAACTCGCCGCTAAATGACGATGGTTCCTTCGTTGATGACGTAGTTATGGCTCGTCATGAAAGTGACAACATTGAAACCAGCATTGAAAACGTCGACTACATGGACGTTTCACCTAAGCAAGTAGTTGCGGTTGCGACGGCATGTATTCCTTTCTTGGAAAACGATGACTCTAACCGTGCTTTGATGGGTGCGAACATGCAGCGTCAGGCGGTTCCTTTGCTTGACCCTCACGCACCATTGATTGGTACTGGTATTGAATATAAAGCTGCACACGACTCAGGAGTTGCTTTGTTATGTCAACATCCTGGGGTTGTTGAATACGTTGACGCTCGTGAAATTCGGGTTCGTCGTGATGACGGTGCACTAGACACTTACAAATTGATGAAGTTCCGCCGTTCTAACGGTGGTAAGAACTACAACCAACGTCCAATTGTGCGGGTTAACGACAAGGTTGACGCCGACGATGTATTGGCTGATGGTCCATCAATGGAATTAGGTGAATTAGCGCTCGGTCAAAACCCATTGATTGCCTTCATGACGTGGCAAGGTTATAACTTCGAAGATGCGATTGCGATTAACGAACGCTTGGTTCGCGACGACGTTTATACTTCTATTCATATTGAAGAATATGAATCAGAAGCGCGTGACACGAAGTTAGGACCGGAAGAAATGACCCGTGAAATTCCAAACGTTGGTGAAGATGCATTGCGTAACCTTGACCAAGACGGAATTGTGCGGATTGGTGCTGAAGTCCAAGATGGCGACATCTTAGTTGGTAAAGTTACTCCTAAAGGGGTGACAGAACTTTCCGCTGAAGAACGGTTGTTACACGCTATCTTTGGTGAAAAGGCTCGTGAAGTTCGCGATACATCACTCCGTGTTCCACATGGTGGCGGCGGTATCGTCCAAGACGTGAAGATCTTCACTCGGGAAAATGGTGATGAACTTTCTCCTGGCGTTAACATGATGGTTCGAGTTTACATTGCTCAAAAACGTAAGCTTCAAGTTGGGGATAAGATGGCCGGCCGTCATGGTAACAAGGGTACCGTTTCGGTAGTTATTCCAGAAGAAGATATGCCATACATGCCAGATGGTACTCCAATTGACATTATGCTTAGTCCAATGGGTGTGCCTTCCCGTATGAATATCGGACAAGTTTTGGAATTGCATTTGGGAATGGCAGCTCGGAACCTAGGAATTCACATGACTACACCTGTTTTTGATGGTGCTCGTGACGAAGACATTTGGGAAGCCGTTGCCGAAGCTGGTATGGACTCCGATGCGAAGTCTGTATTGTACGATGGCCGAACAGGTGAACCGTTTGAACAACGGGTTGCGGTTGGTGTCATGCACTACATGAAGCTCGCCCACATGGTTGACGATAAGATTCATGCTCGTTCTATTGGACCTTACTCATTAGTTACGCAACAACCACTTGGTGGTAAAGCACAATTTGGTGGACAGCGTTTTGGTGAAATGGAAGTTTGGGCCCTTGAAGCTTATGGTGCAGCTTACACATTGCAAGAAATCTTAACTTACAAGTCTGATGATATTGTGGGACGGGTTAAGACTTATGAAGCAATCGTGAAGGGTGAATCAATTCCTCGTCCTGGCGTACCGGAATCATTCCGCGTGTTGGTTAAGGAATTGCAAGCTTTAGGACTAGACATGAAGGTTCTTGGAGAAGATAAGCAAGAGGTTGAACTTCGTGATATGGACGAAGATGATGATGAAGTTGTCAACGTTGATGCTCTAAGCAAGTATGCCGAAAAGCAAAAGGCGGCTAATGCTAACGAAGCTGACTCGTCAACAACGGAATCTACTCCTGTGGAAACTGAAAACAACCAAAATTAATTTTTATAAAAGAAAGAGGAGGTCAGTCCGTTGATCGATGTTAATAAATTCGAAAGTATGCAAATCGGTTTAGCTTCGCCTGATAAGATCCGGATGTGGTCGTATGGGGAAGTTAAGAAACCAGAAACCATCAACTATCGAACTTTAAAACCAGAAAAAGATGGGTTATTCGACGAACGCATTTTTGGACCGACTAAGGATTACGAATGTGCTTGTGGAAAGTACAAACGGATTCGTTATAAGGGAATTGTTTGTGATCGTTGTGGTGTTGAAGTTACTAAGTCAAAAGTTCGTCGCGAACGGATGGGACATATTGAACTTGCAGCTCCAGTAACTCACATCTGGTACTTTAAAGGTATTCCAAGTCGGATGGGCTTAGTACTTGACATGAGCCCTCGTTCATTGGAAGAAATTATTTACTTTGCTTCTTACGTAGTTGTTGATCCTGGTGATACTCCACTTGAAAAGAAGCAATTGTTAACTGAACGTGAATACCGGGCTAAGTTAGACGAATACGGAAATCGTTTCGTAGCTAAGATTGGTGGGGAAGCTATCCAAGCCTTGCTACAAAGCGTGGATCTAGAAAAAGAAGCTAACTTACTAAAAGAAGAATTGAAGGAAGCTTCTGGCCAAAAACGGACGCGTGCCGTACGTCGTTTGGACATTATTGAAGCCTTCATCAAGTCTGGTAACCATCCGGATTGGATGGTAATGGATGCTATCCCAGTTATTCCGCCAGATCTTCGTCCAATGGTTCAATTGGATGGTGGCCGTTTTGCTACTTCCGACTTGAACGATTTGTATCGGCGGGTAATTAACCGGAATAACCGGTTGAAACGCTTATTAGACTTGAACGCACCGGGAATTATCGTGCAAAACGAAAAACGGATGCTCCAAGAAGCGGTAGATGCGTTGATCGATAATGGTCGGCGTGGTCGTCCGGTTGCTGGTCCTGGTAACCGTCCGTTGAAGTCACTCTCTCACATGCTGAAAGGGAAGCAAGGACGTTTCCGTCAAAACTTACTTGGTAAGCGGGTTGACTACTCCGGACGTTCGGTTATTGATGTTGGTCCATCATTAAAGATGAACCAAATGGGTCTCCCAGTTCCAATGGCAATGGAATTATTCAAGCCATTCATTATGAAGGAATTGGTTAGCCGGAACTTAGCTTCTAACATTAAGAACGCTAAGCGGAAAATCGATCGTAAAGACGAAGAAGTTTATGACGTTTTAGAAGATGTTATTAAGGAACATCCCGTGCTATTGAACCGGGCCCCTACTTTGCATCGACTTGGTATTCAAGCCTTTGAACCAGTTCTTGTTAGTGGTAAGGCAATGCGGCTTCACCCATTAGCTTGTGAAGCTTATAACGCCGACTTTGATGGGGACCAAATGGCGATCCACGTTCCGCTATCTAACGAAGCTCAAGCAGAAGCACGGCTCTTAATGCTTGCTGCTCACCACATTTTGGCACCTAAGGATGGTAAGCCAGTGGTTACGCCTTCTCAAGATATGGTTATCGGTAACTACTGGTTAACCATGGAACGTGCTGAAAGCGTTGGGGAAGGAATGATCTTTAACGACCTCGACGAAGTTAAACTTGCTTTGCAAAATGGTTACGTATCAATTCACACCCGAATTGGGGTGCGGGCAAGTTCAATGCCTGAAAAGCCATTTACCGATCAACAACGGCAACAAATTTTGATCACCACGGCTGGTAAGATGTTGTTCAACGACATTTTGCCAAAGGATTTTGTTTATCTGAACGCGCCAACTAACGAAAACTTAGTTAACGGTACGCCGGATGAATACTTCCTTGAAGCTGGTGAAGATATTCATGAACAATTGAACCAACGTCCGCTACTTTCACCGTTCAAGTCTGGATTCTTGAGTGATGTAATTGCGGAAGTTTACAAGCAATACAAAGTTACCGAAACTTCCTTGCTCCTTGACCGGATGAAGGATCTTGGTTTCTACCGTTCCACACTTTCTGGATTAACCGTGGGGATTGCGGATATTACCAACTTGCCGGACAAGCCTGCGATTATTGCTGCAGCGCATAAGAAGGTCGCAACGGTTACTAAACAATTCCGTCGTGGTTTGATTACGGATGACGAACGTTATGAACGGGTTATTGGAATTTGGAACGATGCTAAGGATGAAATTCAACAACGGTTGATGGATACCTTCGATCCGCAAAATCCAATCTTCATGATGTCGGATTCTGGTGCTCGTGGTAACATCTCTAACTTTACGCAGCTTGCCGGGATGCGTGGTTTGATGGCTGCGCCTAATGGTAAGATTATGGAATTGCCAATCTTGTCAAACTTCCGTGAAGGACTTAGTGTTTTGGAAATGTTTATTTCTACTCACGGTGCTCGTAAAGGAATGACCGATACGGCCTTGAAGACCGCTAACTCAGGTTACTTGACTCGTCGTTTGGTTGACGTTGCCCAAGACGTTATCGTTCGTGAAAAAGATTGTGGTACCGACCGCGGTCTATTGATCACTGCGATTGCAGAAGGTAACGAAATGATTGAACCACTTTACGACCGAATCCTTGGTCGTTACACCATGAAGTCAGTTATCAATCCAGAAACTGGCAAGGTGATCGTGGGTCAAAACGAAATGATCGACGAACGTAGTGCACAAGAAATTATTGATGCTGGTATCCAAGAAGTAACTATCCGTTCCGCATTTACATGTAACACGGCTCACGGGGTTTGTGAAAAGTGTTACGGTCGGAACATGGCTACTGGGGACCGGGTTGAAGTTGGTGAAGCAGTTGGTACAGTTGCTGCTCAATCAATCGGTGAACCAGGTACTCAGCTTACCATGCGTAACTTCCATACTGGTGGGGTTGCTGGTAACGCCGATATTACCCAAGGTCTTCCACGTATCCAAGAAATTGTGGAAGCTCGTAATCCTAAGGGACCTGCTGAAATTTCCGAAGTTACTGGGGTGGTTGAATCCATTGAAGAAGATCCTGCCGAAGGTACTAAGGAAGTTACCGTTAAGGGTGAAACAGATACCCGGACGTATAGCTTACCAATCACTGCCCGCATGAAGGTAGCTGAAGGTGACTACATCCACCGTGGTGCACCACTTAACGAAGGTTCTATCGATCCGAAGAAGCTTATCAAGGTTCGTGACGTACTTTCTACTGAAAACTACTTGCTCAGTGAAATCCAAAAGGTTTACCGTATGCAAGGTATTGAAATCAGTGACAAGCACGTTGAAATCATGATTCGTCAAATGCTTCGGAAAGTACGGGTTATGGATCCAGGTGACACAGATATTCTTCCAGGAACGTTGATGGACATCGACGACTTCAAGAAGGATAACTACAAGACCTTGATCGCTGGTGGAATCCCGGCAACATCTCGTCCAGTAATTCTTGGTATTACTAAGGCTGCTTTGGAAACTAATAGTTTCTTATCCGCGGCTTCCTTCCAAGAAACTACCCGAGTATTGACGGACGCAGCTATTCGCGGTAAGAACGATCCGTTGGTTGGTTTGAAGGAAAATGTTATTATCGGTAAGATTATTCCTGCCGGTACTGGAATGACAGACTACCGTCAAATTAAACCAAAAGTGGTTGGTGGCAATACTGAACAACCACAAACGTTAAGCGACGTTGAAAAAGAAATGAACGAAACAATTGAAAACTAATTGTGAATTTTAAAAGGGTGTTCCAAGTTATTTTGACTTGGAACACCCTTTTTTGTTAGGAAATGGAATTTAATTTTGGAAGTTGCTGCGCAGACTTTGGGCGAGCTGGTCGAAGCGGTCGTAAAAGGCGTCTGCATTAACTTGGGTAACAAAGGTGACGGGACGACCCGTCGCATCCGGATACGTTTTTCCGGCTGAAATCCCCTTAGAAATCACTTTTACATTAAGCGGCTTGCTAGAAACTAGTTCAGGATACTTGCTAATTAAGGTGGTGAGCACGTCCCAAAGGTAGTAAGTTGAATTAGCTTCGAAAGAGTGCACTAATGAGTAACCCTGACCAATCAAGTCGAGAGCGGGGTACTGCCGTTGTTTTGCCCAACGTTGACGTAGCGCAGTGGTGAGGGGGACTTGGTTAGTACTGTCTAGACTGACGACAGTAATCGGTAAATCGTTATCAAATACAGTTTGCACTGCCTCGGGGTCCCAAAAAGCGTTCCATTCAGCAGAGCCGTCGTGTGCAGGTTCGGCTACGTTTCCGATCCCGTTCATTGAGCCCCCCATCCAGAATAGCCGATCAATTTTGGCGGTGATGGTGGGATCAACTGCTAAAGCACGTGCTAAATCAGTCAATGGACCAGTCATTACGAGGGTGACTGACACAGATGATTGCTGAAGTTTTTGGACCATGTCGAGGTGCGCCGGCTGTTTAGCTAACCGAGTTTGGGGATTACCCTCATTGAGGTGTTCATTTAAAATCGGGAAATCATCGAACGAAAATGCACTTAGCCGCCATTCCTTAGGAAATTGGTTGACCGGCCGGGAATCGGATTGGGCCACTTCGAGTTGGCTAGGCGAACCGAATAGGTCGATAATTTTGCGCGATGCCGAAACGGCGGGTTCGACGTAAGAGTCGGCGCCCACGGCACTAACCCCGACAATTTCCGTATCTGGAAAAGCGAGTAATAAAATCAACGAAACTAAATCATCAACGTTGCCGTCGTGATTGAAATAAATTTTTTGCATGATGGTAACCCCCTAAATTTGATTATGGTTATCTTAGCATAATTAGTTGTGGAGCTGAATGGTTAATATAGGTAAGGACTAACCAATTGGCGGCAAAAAGGCAGGGGACGAAGGCAACCATTCGTTGTTTGGTAACCATTATGCGCACTAACGCAATTAAGCAGGCTAAGCAAATAATTCCTGAAGTTACGGACGTCCCGAATAGGAGGGCGAGAAAAACCATTACTTCAAGGTCGCCTTGACCCATTTTTTGAAAAAAACGCTGGTTTTCAAAGTTATTTAATAGTAAAACGGTTAATAGCACGAGTGCTGCAAATTTCACACCGCTAAAGGATTGGTAAGTTTCAAATAGCGCGGGAAATAGCAAAATTTGGGAGTGGATTTGTCTAGTGGCGTAATCTTCTACACTAAGAAAACTTAGAATCAGCAGAGTTAGAAGTGTAAAGGGTTCGCCAGTAGTTAGTTGTATGGTTAACCAAAAGCCGATTCCGCTAACGACTTCGAGACCCAGCATTTTGAGGGGAATCTGGTTTCCGCAAAAAAGACAGCGCCCCTTGCTAAAGCAGTAACTAAAAATAGGGAATAAACAAAAGTAGGGTAGGGGAGTTAAACAATAATCACAATGGGAAGCGGGAAAAGTAATGGAGCCTCCGATTAAGCGACGTTGATAAGTAGCCATTAAAAAAGATCCCCACGAACAGCCAAAGTAAAAAATTAAAAAATGATAGAATAATAGCATTGAATTTTCCTCCTCGGTAACCGTAACTAAGTATAAAACTACGAAACTAACGGAGCGTTTTTTTAATTGATTAACTTGCATTCAATAAAATTGCGTGATATTCTATTTAAGGTGCTTTTTGTGGACAGGTTCTCTGCGCAAATGCAGACATGCTGACTGGAAACGTTAGCCCTGGTACCCGTCCTGGCCATCTTTTTTTATAGCAAAAAAAGAACCGCCTGGATATGTGTACTTAAAAATACTTAAATTATTTTTCAATTATTTGGAAGGAGAAACATCGATGCCTACAATTAACCAATTGGTTCGTAAGGGTCGTCGTTCTCAAAGCTCGAAGTCAAAGGCTCCAGCTTTGAACTACGGCTACAACAGCATGAAGAAGTCTCAAGTTAATAATCCAGCTCCTCAAAAACGTGGAGTTGCAACACGTGTCGGTACTATGACACCTAAGAAGCCTAACTCAGCTTTGCGTAAGTATGCTCGTGTTCGTTTATCTAACTTGATCGAAGTTACAGCATACATTCCTGGTATTGGTCACAACCTTCAAGAACATAGTGTTGTCTTGATCCGTGGTGGACGTGTAAAGGATTTACCTGGTGTTCGTTACCATGTTATCCGTGGTGCACTTGATACAGCAGGGGTTACTGATCGTAAACAAAGCCGTTCTAAATACGGTACAAAGAAGCCTAAGAAGTAAGGAGGTCGTGTATAAATGCCAAGAAAAGGTCCAGCACCAAAACGCGAAGTATTACCAGATCCAATTTATAACTCAAAGCTTGTTACACGCTTAATCAACCGTTTAATGTTAGATGGTAAGCGTGGAAAAGCTTCAAAGATTCTATACAAAGCTTTCGATATTATCGAAAAGGAAACGGGTTCTCAACCAACTGAAGTATTCGAAGAAGCAATGAACAACATCATGCCTGTCCTTGAAGTTAAGGCTCGTCGTGTTGGTGGTTCTAACTACCAAGTTCCGATCGAAGTACGTCCAGACCGTCGTACAACCCTTGGTTTACGTTGGTTAGTTAACTACGCTCGTCTCCGTGGTGAACACACAATGTCAGAACGTCTTGCACGTGAAATCATGGATGCTGCTAACAACACTGGTGCATCTGTTAAGAAACGTGAAGATACACATAAGATGGCTGAAGCTAACCGTGCCTTTGCACATTATCGTTGGTAAAATTCAGTCGTTGCAATTACTTGTTGCAACCATTGATGACTATTATATGGATGCATATAGTAGTCATTTTTTCTAACAGGCTATTAATTGATTTCATTGGAAGGAGAAACTTTAAATAATGGCTAACAAACGTGAGTTTCCTTTAGAAAAGACTCGTAACATCGGTATCATGGCTCACATTGATGCTGGTAAGACTACCACAACCGAACGAATCTTGTACTATACAGGTAAAATCCACAAAATCGGTGAAACCCATGATGGTGCTTCACAAATGGACTGGATGGAACAAGAACAAGAACGTGGGATCACAATCACATCCGCTGCTACAACTGCAGCATGGAAAGACCACCGGATTAACATCATTGATACCCCAGGACACGTGGACTTCACTATCGAAGTTGAACGTTCCCTCCGGGTGCTTGATGGTGCGGTAGCCGTTCTTGATGCACAAGCAGGGGTTGAACCACAAACTGAAACAGTTTGGCGTCAAGCTTCTGATTACAACGTTCCCCGGATCGTTTTTGCTAACAAGATGGATAAGATCGGTGCTAACTTCGACTTCTCCGTACAATCATTACGTGACCGTCTTCAAGCTAATGCTTTACCAATTCAAATGCCAATCGGTGCCGAAGATGACTTTGAAGGGGTTATTGACTTAGTTGAAATGAAGGCCGACTTGTATGATGAAGACGAATTAGGTACCGAATGGGATACCGTTGAAATTCCTGACCAATACAGGGAAGAAGCTGAAAAACGTCGTGGCGAAATGCTTGAAATTTTAGCTGACGTTGACGAAAACATCATGGAAAAATACCTTGGCGGTGAAGAAATTTCTACTGATGAAATCAAAGCTGCTATCCGTAAGGGTACTTTGTCACTTGAATTGTTCCCAGTACTTGCTGGTTCAGCATTCAAGAACAAGGGTGTTCAAATGATGTTAGACGCTGTTGTGGATTACTTACCATCTCCATTGGATGTTAAGCCATACGGTGCTACAGATCCTGATACTGGTGAAGAAGTTCAATTGATTGCCGGCGACGACAAGCCATTTGCTGCTTTGGCATTTAAGGTTGCTACTGACCCATTTGTTGGTCGTTTGACATTTATCCGTGTTTACCAAGGTACTTTGGAATCTGGTTCATACGTATTAAATGCTACAAAGAACAAGCGTGAACGGGTTGGTCGTTTGCTACAAATGCACTCTAACCAACGTCAAGAAATCCCAGAAGTATTCTCTGGTGATATCGCTGCCGCAATCGGTTTGAAGAACACTACTACTGGTGATTCTTTAACTGATCCAGATCATCCATTACACTTGGAATCAATGCAATTCCCAGAACCAGTTATCGAAGTTGCCGTTGAACCAAAATCAAAGGCTGACCAAGATAAGATGGACGTTGCTTTACAAAAACTTGCTGAAGAAGATCCTTCATTCCGTGCTGAAACTAACCCAGAAACTGGGGAAACAGTTATCGCCGGAATGGGTGAACTTCACTTGGATATCATCGTTGACCGGATGAAGCGTGAATTTAACGTTGAAGCTAAGATTGGTGCTCCACAAGTTTCTTACCGTGAAGCATTTACAAAACAAACTTCTGCTCAAGGTAAGTTTGTTCGTCAATCTGGTGGTAAAGGTCAATATGGTGATGTTTGGATCGAATTCACACCTAACGAAGAAGGTAAAGGATTCGAATTCGAAGACGCTATCGTTGGTGGTGTAGTTCCTCGTGAATACATTCCATCAGTTGAACAAGGTTTGAAGGAAGCTATGAATAACGGTGTTCTTGCAGGTTATCCATTAGTTGACTTGAAGGCTAAGTTATACGATGGTAGTTACCACGAAGTCGATTCTAGTGAAGCTGCCTTCAAGGTTGCTGCTTCAATCGCTTTACGGGAAGCTGCTAAGACGGCTGCACCAGTTATCTTAGAACCAGTTATGAAGGTTGAAATCCGTGTTCCAGAAGAATACATGGGCGATATCATGGGTCAAGTAACTGCTCGTCGTGGTCGTGTTGAAGGTATGGAAGCAATTGCTGGTGCTGAAGAAATCCACGCATTTGTTCCACTTTCAGAAATGTTTGGCTATGCAACTACGCTTCGTTCTGCATCACAAGGTCGTGGTACATTTACAATGACCTTTGATCACTACGAACCAGTTCCAAAGTCAATCCAAGAAGAAATTATCAAGAAAAATGGCGGTAAAGCTGAATAATTTCTAAAATCGAAGTTCTCTTTTTTAACGTTTAAAGCGTTAGGGAAGGGAACTTCTTTTTTTGCAAAAAAATCGCTAAATGCCCTTGCCACGGGGGCGTTTTTCATGTATCATAATCAAGTACCGTGTAAAAACGAGGGGGCATACTGCCCTCCCCACGGTGGTGTATAAGCAGAGCGTTGATGTGAAAGGTTGCGACACACCCGGCCGCTTTGCCACAGGGTGTGGCGGTAATTTTCACGGAGCAAGTCTTATTTTTAAAATAGACGAGGGAGGTAACACAATGGCAAAACAAAAAATTCGTATTCGCCTTAAGGCTTACGAACATCGTATTTTAGATCAATCTGCTGACAAGATTGTTGAAACAGCAAAACGCACTGGTGCAACAATTTCGGGTCCAATCCCATTGCCAACAGAACGCACAGTTTACACTGTTTTGAGTTCTCCACACAAGTTCAAGAAGGCTCGTGAACAGTTTGAAATGCGCACACATAAGCGTTTGATTGATATCGTTAACCCTACACCAAAGACAGTTGATTCTTTGATGAAGCTTGACTTGCCAAGCGGTGTAGATATCGAAATCAAATTATAATTTTAAAGCACAAACGGAGGTGTACTAATGACCACAAAAGGAATCTTAGGTAAGAAGGTCGGAATGACACAGGTTTTCACTGAAGCTGGTGAATTAATCCCAGTTACAGTAATCGATACTACTCCTAACGTTGTATTGCAACTTAAGACTGTTGAAAACGACGGTTATGCAGCAGCTCAATTAGGTTTTGACGACAAGCGTCAAGTATTGAGTAACAAACCTGAACAAGGCCACGTAGCAAAAGCAAATACAAATCCTAAGCGCTTCATTCACGAAATCAGAGATGTTGAGCTTGGGGAAGATGTTAAAGTCGGAGACAAGATCGCAGCAGACATCTTTGAAGCAGGTGACTTCGTCGATGTAACTGGTACTACTAAGGGACATGGTTTCCAAGGTGTTATCAAAAAAGACGGTCAACGTCGTGGTCCGATGGCGCACGGTTCTCGTTACCACCGTCGTCCTGGTTCATTGGGAGCAATTATTAACCGCGTGTTCCCAGGTAAGAAGTTGCCAGGTCGCATGGGTAACAAGACAGTTACAATTCAAAATCTAGAAATCGTTAAGGCAGATACAGAAAACAACGTACTTTTGGTTAAGGGTAACGTACCTGGCGCTAAGAAGTCATACGTAGTTGTTAAGAGTACTGTAAAAAACACATCTAAATAAGAGAGGAGGACCAATAAATGGCTAACGTATCATTATTCAAACAAGACGGAACTCAAAACGGAACCGTTGAATTAAATGCCGACATCTTCGGTATTGAACCCAACAACGATGTGGTCTTTGAAGCCGTAGTTATGCAACGTGCATCTATGCGCCAAGGAACACACGCAGTAAAGAATCGTAGTGCTGTACGTGGTGGTGGTAAGAAACCATGGCGTCAAAAGGGTACTGGACGTGCTCGTCAAGGTTCAATTCGTTCACCACAATGGCGTGGCGGAGGAATTGTCTTCGGACCAACTCCTCGTTCATACGCATACAGCATTCCAAAGAAAATGCGTCGCTTAGCATTGAAGTCAGTACTTTCACAAAAGGTATTGGATGAAAGCTTGGTTGTTGTTGATGAATTTAAGTTCGAAACTCCAAAGACAAAGGACTTTGCTCAATCATTAAGCAAACTTAATGTTGAAAAGAAAGCTCTATTAGTTCTTGAAGAAGATAACGAAAGTGCTGTATTGGCTGCTCGTAATTTATCTAACGTAAAAATTGTTGAACCAACTGGTATCAACGTTTTAGATATTATGAATAGCGACAAACTTGTCATTACACAAAAGGCTCTTTCTCAAGTAGAGGAGGCTCTAGCATAATGGAATCACGTGATATTATTTTACGCCCAGTTGTTACCGAAGCATCCATGGCGTTGATTGACGACAAGCGTTACACGTTTGACGTAGATCCTCGTGCTACAAAGACTCAAGTTAAGAAAGCTATCGAAGAGATCTTTGATGTTAAGGTAATCAAGGTTAACATTATGAATGTTAAAGGTAAGTTGAAGCGCCAAGGCCGTTACGCTGGTTACACAAAGAAGCGTCGTAAGGCAATCGTTCAACTTTCAGAAGATTCAAAAGAAATCCAATTATTTGGTGAAGAATAAAAAATAGGAGGGAAACAACGTGGGGATTAAGAAATTTAAGCCAACAACGAATGCTCGTCGTGGCATGACACAATTGGACTACGCTGAAATTACAAAGAAGCGTCCAGAAAAGTCATTGTTGGAATCTCAAAGCCATTCAGCTGGTCGTAACAACTACGGTCGGATGACGGTTCGCCATCGTGGTGGTGGTAACAAGCGTCAATACCGGATCATCGACTTTAAGCGGATTAAAGACGATGTGCCAGCAACAGTTAAGGCAATCGAATATGATCCAAACCGTTCAGCTAACATTGCATTGCTTGTTTACGCTGATGGTGTTAAATCATACATCATTGCTCCTAAAGGTTTAAAAGTTGGCGACCAAGTTCAATCTGGACCTGAAGCCGACATTAAAGTAGGTAACGCGCTACCACTTGCAAACATTCCTGTTGGTACAGTTATCCACAATATCGAATTAAAACCAGGTAAGGGTGGACAACTTGTTCGTTCTGCTGGTACATCAGCTCAATTACTTGGTAAAGAAGGCAAGTATGCACTTGTTCGTCTTGCATCTTCAGAAGTTCGTATGATTCTTGCTACAAACCGTGCCACAATTGGTGCTGTAGGTAACGAAGAACACGAATTAATCAACGTTGGTAAAGCTGGTCGTAACCGTTACGCTGGTCAACGTCCACACGTTCGTGGTTCTGTAATGAACCCTAACGCTCATCCACATGGTGGTGGTGAAGGTAAGGCACCTATCGGACGTCCATCTCCACTTTCTCCATGGGGTAAGAAAACAATTGGTAAGAAGACTCGTAACAAACATAACAAGTCAAACAAATTTATCGTTCGTGGTCGTAAACGCGGTCGCTTAGGTAATATCTAGAACAGTTTTCGAAGGAGGTCAAATTAATGGGTCGTAGTTTAAAAAAGGGACCATTCGCTGATGAACATCTTTTGAAGAAGATCGATGCACAAAAAGATCAAGAAAAGAAATCAGTTATCAAGACATGGTCACGTCGTTCAACAATTTTTCCAAGTTTCATCGGTTACACAATCGCTGTATACGATGGTAGAAAACATGTTCCAGTTTATATCCAAGATGATATGGTTGGTCATAAGCTTGGCGAATTTGTTCCAACTCGCACATTCCGTGGTCACGGTGGCGACGACAAAAAGACATCTGGAAAGTAAGGAGGATGAATCATGGCTGAACAAGTAACATCTGCACAGGCAACTGCAAAGACTGTTCGGATTGCCGCTCGTAAGGTTCGTCTCGTAGTCGATCTTATCAGAGGTAAAAGTGTCGCTGAAGCTTTTGCAATTCTTAAATTTACACCGCGCAGTGCTTCACCTATCGTAGAAAAGGTATTGAAGTCTGCAGTGGCGAATGCTGAAAATAACTTTGATTTGGATCGTGAAGATTTGGTAATTAGCAAAGTCTTTGTTAACGAAGGACCAACGTTGAAACGTTTCCGTCCACGTGCTAAGGGCTCGGCATCACCAATCAACAAACGGACAAGTCATATTACAGTTGTAGTATCAGAAAAATAGGAGGGATAACGCGTGGGTCAAAAAGTAAATCCTAATGGATTCCGTGTTGGTGTCATTCGTGATTGGCAAGCAAAATGGTATGCTGATAAAGACTTTGCTAAGTTCCTTGGCGAAGACATCAAGATTCGTGAATTTATCGCAAAGCAACTCACTGATGCTTCCGTATCTACTGTTGAAATTGAACGTGCTGCAAATCGTGTTAACATTTCAATTCACACTGCAAAACCAGGTATGGTTATCGGTAAAGGTGGATCAGAAGTTGAAAAGTTGCGTAAACAACTAAATGAATTAACTGGCAAACGTGTTCACATCAACATCGTTGAAATCAAGAAACCTGATCTTGAAGCAAAACTTGTTGGTGAAAACATTGCTGCTCAACTAGAAGGACGGGTTGCATTCCGTCGTGCTATGAAACAAGCTATGCAACGCTCAATGCGTGCCGGCGCTAAAGGTATTAAGACACAAGTTGCAGGTCGTCTAAACGGAGCCGACATGTCACGTGTAGAACACTATTCCGAAGGTAAGGTTCCTCTTCACACATTACGTGCTGATGTGGATTACGCTTGGGTTGAAGCTCGTACTACATACGGTCAACTTGGTGTTAAGACATGGGTTTACCGTGGTGAAATTTTACCTGAAGCAAAGGAAGCTAATAACAACTCTAAAGAACAAGGAGGGAAATAAGCATGTTAGTACCTAAGAGAGTAAAACATCGTCGCGAACATCGTGGACGGATGCGTGGTGCCGCTAAAGGCGGTAAGACAGTTACTTTTGGTGAATTCGGCTTACAAGCATTGACTTCATCATGGATTACTAACCGCCAAATTGAAGCTGCTCGTATCGCAATGACGCGTTACATGAAGCGTGGCGGTAAAGTTTGGATTAAGATTTTCCCTCATAAATCATACACATCTAAAGGTGTGGGTGTTCGTATGGGTAATGGTAAAGGTACTCCAGAAGGCTGGGTTGCACCAGTAAAACGCGAAAAGGTTATGTTTGAAGTTGCAGGTGTTCCTGAAGAAGTTGCCCGCGAAGCTCTTCGCTTGGCAGCTATGAAACTTCCTGTTAAGACAAAGATTATCGCACGCGAGGAAGTAGGTGGCGAATCAGATGAAGGCTAAAGAAATTAATGAATTAACCACTGACGAAATGATCAACAAGGAAAAAGAGTACAAGGACGAGTTATTCAACCTACGTTTCCAATTGGCAACTGGCCAACTTGAAAACACTGCTCGCCTTAAAGCTGTTCGCAAGAACATTGCGCGGATCAAAACTGCTCTACGTCAACAAGAATTAAACAAGTAAAAGAATACGAAGGGAGGACTTAGTCAATGAGTGAAGAACGTAACGCACGAAAGGTTTACCAAGGACGCGTAGTTTCTGACAAGATGGATAAGACTATCACAGTCCAAATCGATACTTACAAGACACATCCAGTTTACGGTAAACGTGTAAAGTACTCAAAGAAATATAAGGCACATGACGAAAATAACGCTGCAAAGAAGGGCGATATCGTAACAATCATGGAAACAAGACCTTTGTCTGCAACAAAGAGATTCCGTTTGCTTGATATCGTTGAAAAAGCAGTTATTATCTAGCTCATGTTTCGTATTCTGATACAAAATTGAAGGGAGGACACTAACTGTGATCCAACAAGAGAGTCGTTTGAAAGTTGCTGACAATTCTGGAGCACGTGAACTGTTGGTTATTAAGGTATTGGGTGGTTCCCGTGTTAAATTTGGTTACATTGGTGACGTTGTGGTTGCTACGGTTAAACAAGCAACACCAGGTGGCGTTGTCAAAAAAGGTGACGTTGTCAAAGCGGTTGTTGTTCGTACAAAACAAGGCGCACATCGTGCTGATGGTTCATACATCAAATTTGACGAAAATGCTGCAGTATTAATTAAAGATGATAAGAGTCCACAAGGAACACGTATCTTTGGCCCAGTTGCACGTGAATTACGTGATAAGGACTACATGAAGATTGTTTCTTTGGCTCCTGAAGTATTGTAATCGACCATCATAACGAAGGAGGTGCGCCATTAAATGTTCGTAAAAGTTGGCGACAAAGTTCGCGTAATCAGCGGAAAAGACAAGGGCAAGGAAGGTACCATCAAACAAACACTTGCTAAAAAGAACCGTGTTGTTGTTGAAGGCATTAACATGATTAAAAAACATCAAAAGCCTAACAATGCAAATCCTCAAGGTGGAATTCTTGATATTGAAGCACCAATCGATGTTTCAAACGTAATGCTTATCGATCCATCAACTAATGAACCAACTCGGGTTGGTTTCAAGGTTGTTGATGGTAAAAAAGTTCGTGTTTCTAAAAAAACTGGCGAAAGTATCGACAAGTAATCTAAACGGAGGGAGGAAAATAAATTCATGGCAAATCGTTTAAAAGAAAAGTTCGTTAACGAAATTACACCTGATCTAGTTAAGAAATTTGACTACACATCAGTTATGCAAGTACCAAAGATTGAAAAAATCGTTTTGAATATGGGTGTTGGTGATGCAGTTGCTAACTCAAAGAACCTTGATGAAGCTGTTGCTGAATTAGCACTTATTTCAGGACAAAAGCCACTTGTTACAAAGGCTAAAAAGTCAATTGCTGGATTCCGTCTTCGTGAAGGTATGTCAATTGGTGCCAAAGTTACACTTCGTGGTGAAAGAATGTATGACTTCTTAGACAAGTTGATCAACGTTTCATTACCTCGAGTTCGTGATTTCCACGGTGTTAGCCGTACCGCCTTTGATGGCCGCGGTAACTACACATTAGGTGTTCGCGAACAATTGATTTTCCCAGAAATCGATTTTGATAATGTTAACCGTGTTCGTGGTTTGGATATCGTAATCGTTACGACAGCAAACACTGACGAAGAATCACGTGAATTATTGGCAGAATTTGGAATGCCATTTGAAAAGTAAGCGAAGGGAGCAAACAAATTGGCTAAAAAATCATTAGTTGTAAAGAGTGAACGTCCTGCTAAGTTCTCAACTCAAGCATATACTCGTTGCGAACGTTGTGGCCGTCCACACTCTGTATACCGTAAATTCCATTTATGCCGTATTTGCCTTCGTGAATTAGCTCATGAAGGACAAATTCCTGGTATGAAGAAAGCTAGTTGGTAAAAAGAAATCAGAGTTAAAGGAGGGTAATACTGAATGTCTATGACAGATCCGATTGCAGACTTTCTTACTCGTATTCGTAATGCGAACATGGTTCGTCACGAATCTTTAGAAGTACCTGCATCAAAAATTAAGAAGGATATTGCTGAAATTCTTAAGAACGAAGGCTTTATCAAAGATGTTGAATATATTGACGATGACAAACAAGGCATCATTCGTGTATTCCTAAAATATGGAAAGAACAACGAACGAGTTATCTCTGGTTTGAAGCGTATTTCAAAACCTGGATTACGTTCATACGTAAAAGCTGATGAAGTTCCGAAGGTGTTGAATGGTTTGGGTATCGCAATCATCTCAACTTCTGAAGGTGTAATCACAGATAAAGAAGCACGCGCTAAGAAAATCGGTGGAGAAGTATTAGCTTACATCTGGTAATTTTTTAGATAAGGAGGTGCCGTTCAATGAGCCGTATCGGTAGAAAACCAGTTGAAGTTCCAGCTGGTGTTGAAATTAAACAAGACGGAAACGTCGTTACTGTTAAAGGACCTAAGGGTGAATTAACACGCACAATGAGTGCGGATATTAAAATGAACGTTGAAGGAAATGTTGTTACATTTGATCGTCCAAGCGATGATAACAAGATGCGCGCATTACATGGTACTACACGCGCTAACTTTAACAACATGGTTGAAGGAGTAACCAACGGTTTCGAAAAGAAACTCGAATTAGTCGGTGTTGGTTACCGTGCTCAACTTAAAGGTAAGAAGCTTGTTTTGAACCTAGGTTACTCAAACCCAGTTGAAATGGAAGCTCCTGAAGACCTTAAGGTAGAAGTACCTGACAACACACACATTAATATCAGTGGAATTAGCAAGCAACGCGTTGGTGATTTTGCCGCTGAAATCCGTGCCGTACGTTCACCAGAACCTTACAAAGGTAAAGGGGTTCGCTACGTTGGTGAATACGTTCGCCGCAAGGAAGGTAAGACAGGTAAGTAATCTAGCAGCTTGATATAGTTAGCTGATAATTTAAAAATATGAGGTGAAAATTTTGATTTCAAAACCAGATAAGAATAAGAAACGTCAACGTCGTCACGCACGTATTCGTTCAAAAATCTCTGGTACTGCAGAGTGCCCACGCTTAAATGTATATCGTTCTAACAAAAACATCTACGCTCAAGTAATTGATGACGTAGCGGGTGTAACGCTAGTTAGTGCCTCAACATTAGATAGCGAAGTTTCAGGTGGCTCAAAGACTGAAGCTGCTGCACAAGTTGGTGCTTTGGTTGCCAAGAGAGCTGTTGAAAAGAAAATCGAAAATGTCGTTTTTGATCGTGGTGGATACCTTTACCATGGTCGTGTGCAAGCTTTAGCTGAAGCTGCTCGCGAAAACGGACTTAAATTTTAAGGATAGGAGGGAAATACGTACATGTCTAAGTTTATCGATCCAGAAAAATTGGAATTGGAAGACCGCGTAGTTGCCATCAACCGGGTTACAAAGGTTGTTAAAGGTGGACGTCGTCTTCGTTTTGCTGCTTTAGTCGTTGTTGGTGACAAGAACGGTCATGTTGGTTTTGGTACTGGTAAAGCTCAAGAAGTTCCAGAAGCAATCCGTAAAGCAGTTGAAACTGCACGTAAGAGTTTGATCGAAGTTCCAATCGTTGGAACAACTCTCCCTCACGAAGCCATCGGTGTTTACGGTGGTGGACGGATTCTGATGAAGCCAGCTGCTGAAGGTTCTGGAGTTACTGCTGGTGGTGCTGTTCGTGCCGTTATGGAATTAGCCGGTGTTGATGATGTTACAAGTAAGCGTTTGGGTTCAAACACTCCAGTTAACGTTATCCGTGCTACTTTCGAAGGCCTTAAGAGCATGCGTAATGCAGAAGAAGTTGCTGCCCTACGTGGGGTTTCAGTCGATCATTTAGCTGAATAAGGAGGATATTCTGATGTCACAATTAAAAGTTACATTAATTAAAAGTGCCGCACATCGCCTCCCTAAACAAAGAAAAATTGTTAAGGAATTAGGTCTTGGCCGGGTTAACAGTTCGGTTGTCCTACCTAACAATGAGGCAACTCGTGGAGCAATTTTCCACATTGCACACTTAATCGAAGTCGAAGAAGTAAAATAATATTGTAAGATTGGAGGTTTCCTTGCATGAAGTTGAATGAATTAAAGCCTAGCGAAGGCTCACGGACTAGCCGCAAGCGGATCGGCCGTGGTGATTCAAGCGGTAACGGTAAGACAGCTGGTCGTGGTCAAAAGGGACAAAAGGCACGTGGAAAAGTTCGTTTAGGTTTTGAAGGTGGCCAAATGCCTCTTTACCGTCGGATTCCAAAACGTGGTTTTACAAACATTAACCGCAAAGAATACGCAATTGTTAATCTTGATGCACTTAACGTATTTGATGAAGGTGCTGAAATTACACCTGAAGCATTGCTTAAGGCTGGTATCATCAAGAAACAACTTAGCGGTGTTAAAATTCTCGGTAATGGTGAAGTTTCAAAGAAATTCACTGTTAAAGCTCAAAAATTCTCTGCGAGTGCTGTAAAGGCAATCGAAGCTGCTGGTGGTAAGACCGAGGTGATTTAATGTTTTCGACCGTCATCAATGCTTTAAAAGTGAAGGATATCCGTCATAAGATATTTTTCACACTTGGTATTTTGATTGTATTTCGGTTAGGATCATACATCACCGTTCCAGGAGTTAATGCGCATGCGTTGCAAAGCATTTCCTCTTCGGGATTAGTTGGAATTCTTAATACCTTTAGTGGTGGCGGATTGACAAACTACTCCATTTTCGCAATGGGAGTTTCTCCATACATTACGGCACAAATTATTGTTCAATTGTTACAAATGGACATTGTTCCAAAATTTGTGGAATGGAGTAAGCAAGGTGAGGTTGGTCGTCGGAAGCTTAATCAAGCAACCCGGTGGTTAACAATCGTCCTTGCTTTTGCGCAATCAATCGGAATCACTGCTGGTTTTAACTACTTGAGTCAAATGAATTTAGTTGAAACACCAAATGTACACACCTTCTTAACCATCGGGTTGATTTTAACAGCGGGAACGATGTTAACAACTTGGTTAGGAGATATGATTACAGAACGGGGTATTGGTCAAGGGGTTTCAATGATCATCTTCGCAGGGATCATTGCCCGGACACCAACTGGAATTCAACAAATTTATACTGAACAGTTTGTTAATACGCCGAAAAGTCAGTGGGGCCAAAGCTTCTTGTATGTTGGATTAATTTTACTTGCTGTTTTAGCCATTGTTATTTTCGTAACTTGGGTACAACAAGCAAGCCGTAAAATTCCAATTCAATATACACGCCGGGCTTCGGGCGCATCTGACAGCAGTTACTTACCATTAAAAGTTAACGTTGCGGGAGTTATTCCGGTAATTTTTGCTAGTTCGTTTATTTCAACTCCCCAGACCATCTTAATGGCGTTTGCTTCATCTCATTCAGAAGATGATTGGTACAATATCTTGACCAACGTGTTTAATATGCAAACGACGGATGGCGCAATCTTATACACCGTGTTAATCGTCTTGTTCACGTTCTTCTACGCATTTGTTCAGGTTAATCCCGAAAAATTAGCGGAGAATTTACAAAAACAGGGCAGTTACATCCCAGGTGTTTGGCCTGGGAAGAAAACGCAAAGCTACGTTTCGAGTCTTTTGATTCGGTTGAGCGTAGTCGGAGCACTTTTCTTAGGTTTAGTTGCGTTAATTCCGTTACTTGCATCTAACATCTTTGGTTTAGATGAATCGATTGGATTGGGTGGAACAAGCTTACTAATCGTGGTCGGAGTTGCAATTCAGTTGTTTGACCAACTTGAAGGTCTAATGATGAAACGAGAATACATCGGGTTTATTCGTAACTAATTCGTCGTTTAGCAATGAAGGAGAATTACTAATGACTAAATTAAACCTCGTTTTGATGGGTTTGCCTGGTGCTGGTAAAGGTACCCAAGCTCAAAAGATTATTGAGGATTTTAAAATTCCGCACATCTCCACCGGTGACATTTTCCGTGAAGCAATGAAAAATGAAACCAAGATGGGGATTGAAGCTAAAAAGTTCATCGATAAGGGTGAACTAGTTCCCGATAGTGTAACTAACGGGATTGTCGAAGATCGTCTAGCAATGGACGATGTCAATGATGGTTTTATGCTTGATGGTTTCCCTCGAAACCTAGAACAAGCTAAGGCGTTAGACGAAATGACATCTCGCTTAAATAAACCATTGACGGCAGTGATCAACATTCATGTTGAACCTGAAGTCTTGGTTGAAAGACTATCTGGCAGATTTATTTGTAAGAATTGTGGAGCTACTTATCATAAGCTCTACAATCCACCAAAGGTTGAAGGAACTTGTGATGTTTGCGGACATCATGAATTCTATCAACGTGAGGACGACAAGCCAGAAACGGTAAAAAATCGAATTGCCGTTAACACAAAACTTAACGCGCCTTTGATTGATTACTATGAAGAAAAGCATCTCCTTTACAATATTAATGGCGATCAGGATATCAACGATGTTTATTCTGAAGTCAAAAAAGTATTAGAGGCTCTCTAATTTCGTGCTTGTTGGTACTATAGATAACGTTCATTGTTTGCAAATAGTTTTTTCGTATGGTAAGCTGATTCAGGTTTAGCTTCGGAATACATATTTTGAAGCTTTTTGTTGGTTTTTACTGTTAGAAAAGTTAATTAGGAGGCACAAATTTAGTGGCTAAAGATAATGTCATTGAAATTGAGGGCAAAGTCAAAGAAACTATGCCTAATGCGATGTTTAAAGTAGAGCTTGAAAATGGTCATGAAATTCTTGCCCACGTTTCGGGTAAGATTCGGATGCATTACATCAAGATTCTACCTGGAGATCGGGTTACGGTTGAGATGTCGCCGTACGATCTTACCAAGGGTCGCATTACCTATCGTTTCAAATAAGTTTTATTCGTTTAGGAGGATTTATTCATGAAGGTACGTCCATCAGTTAAGCCAATGTGTGAACATTGCAAGATCATTAAACGTAAAGGACGCGTTATGGTAATTTGCTCAGCAAATCCTAAGCACAAACAGCGTCAAGGAAAATAATTATTATACTTGGAGGTGAAATTTAATGGCCCGTATTGCAGGTGTTGATTTACCACGTGACAAGCGTATTGTCATCGGTTTGACATATATTTACGGTATTGGTAACACTACCGCTCAAAAAATCTTAAAGGACGCAGATGTTTCTGAAGATGTTCGCGTTCGCGATTTAACAGCAGATCAAGAAGACAAGATTCGTGCAGAAGTAGACAAGTATCTTGTTGAAGGTGATCTTCGTCGTACAGTTAGTCTCAATATCAAACGTCTCCAAGAAATCGGTTCATACCGTGGTATGCGTCATCGTCGTGGTTTGCCAGTTCGTGGACAACACACGAAGAATAACGCTCGGACACGTAAAGGTAAGAAAGTTTCTATCGCAGGTAGAAAAAAATAATTAAAGGAGGCTAAACATTTATGGCAACGAAAAGAAATACTCGTAAGCGTCGAGTAAAAAAGAATATTGAATCTGGAGTAGCTCATATCCATTCAACATTCAACAATACTCTGGTTATGATTACAGACCCTCAAGGTAACGCAGTTGCTTGGTCATCTGCTGGTGCACTTGGTTTCAAGGGTAGTCGTAAATCGACTCCATTTGCTGCTCAAATGGCTTCAGAAGCTGCTGCAAAGGCTGCTATGGAACATGGTATGAAGAATGTTGAAGTTGCTGTTAAGGGACCTGGTTCTGGTCGTGAAGCTGCAATTCGTGCTCTCCAAGCAACTGGGCTTGAAGTAAGCGCAATTCGTGATGTTACACCAGTTCCTCATAACGGATCTCGTCCTCCAAAGCGCCGTCGTGTATAGAGTTCGGTTCTGTTTGAGGGCAAACTTTATAATGCATTCAAAGTCGAAATGCAGACTGCGTTTTGAAAGGGGTAAAAATTAGAATGATCGAATTTGAGAAGCCAAAAATTCATAAAATTGACGAAAATGACAATTATGGCCGATTTGTTATTGAACCCTTAGAACGGGGATATGGTACAACGCTTGGTAATTCACTTCGTCGAATCCTATTATCGTCGCTTCCAGGAGCAGCGATTACCAGTGTTCAAATTGATAACGTGTTACACGAATTCTCCACTATTGAAGGTGTTGTAGAAGACGTTACACAAATTATTTTGAACCTAAAGAAGGTTTCCTTAAAGATTGAATCTGATGACGAAAAGACGTTAGATATCAACGTAGTGGGACCTGCCAACGTTACTGCTGGTGATATTATGGGAGACGGTGATGTTACGGTTCTCAATCCAGATTCACCAATTTGTACTGTTGCAGAAGGAACGACATTCCATGCCGTTTTAACTGCTGATACTGGCCGTGGATATACTTCTGCGGACGAAAACAAGGCTCGAAAGGCGGATATGCCAATTGGCGTATTGCCAATCGATTCTATTTATACCCCAATTGAACGTGTTAATTATCAAGTTGAAAAAACTCGTGTTGGTCAACGAGATGACTACGATAAACTTACGCTCGATATTTGGACTGATGGTTCGATCACTCCTAGTGAGGCAACAAGTTTATCTGCTAAAATTTTAACTGAACACCTTGCTATCTTTGTAAACCTTAATGACCAGGCTAAAGAGACTGAAATTATGGTGGAAAAAGAAGAAACTCACAAGGAAAAAATGCTTGAAATGACAATCGAAGAGTTAGATCTTTCGGTTCGCTCATACAATTGCTTAAAACGAGCAGGTATTAACAGTGTTCAAGAATTAACTGATCGCACTGAGGCTCAAATGATGAAAGTTCGTAACCTTGGACGTAAATCACTTGTTGAAATCCAAGAAAAACTGAATGCTTTGGGCTTGAGTTTCCGTTCAGAAGACTAATCATAAGGAGGGTTCCCATAGATGAGTTATCGTAAATTAGGTCGTACAAGCTCCCAACGTAAAGCGTTGCTTCGCGATCTTACAACAGAATTAATTGTTAATGAAAAGATCGTTACAACTGAAGCCCGTGCTAAGGAAGTACGTTCTACAACTGAAAAAATGATTACATTGGGTAAGCGTGGCGACTTACATGCCCGTCGTCAAGCTGCAGCATTTGTTCGTAACGTCGTTGCTGATGTTACAGAAGATGGTGAAGATGTTAAAGTTTCTTCAGCACTTCAAAAATTATTTGCTGAATTGGCTCCACGTTATGCTGATCGTAATGGTGGATATACTCGTATCTACAAAACGATGCCACGCCGCGGAGACGGTGCCCCAATGGTTGTCTTAGAATTAGTTGACTAATTCTAAGCAATTATAAGAATAACAAAATCTATCACTAAGATATTGGTAGGGTGTTACGATGCTGGAGAAATCCGAGTCTAGCCCACGGCGAGTTTACGGACTTGCTACCTTTATCTTCAGTGATTTTTTTTGTATACAATGATAAAATTAGTTCCATATTGTATCGGGAGAGTAGGACTGTGGAAAACATTATTGAAGTAAAGCATCTTACGTATAAATACGCTAATAATGGTGATAAAAAAGCACTGGATGATGTCTCGGTCGCTATTCAAAAGGGAACCTGGACGGCAATTGTTGGACATAACGGGAGCGGTAAAAGCACCTTAGCACGCACAATTGACGGATTGATGACGTTTCGGGAAGGCACGGTCACGGTAGCCGGAATTCCCCTTAGTGAGGATACGGTGTGGGATGTCAGAAAAAAGATTGGCATGATTTTTCAGAATCCAGACAATCAGTTTGTTGGCGCCACGGTGGAAGATGACGTGGCCTTTGGACTGGAAAACTTAGGAATTCCTACTGCGGAGATGCACCAGATTGTTGAGCGGGTGCTTACTCAGGTGCGAATGAGTGACTTTAAGTCCCGGCAACCCGACCAGTTGTCTGGTGGGCAAAAACAGCGGGTGGCGATTGCCGGAGTGTTGGCGACTAAACCGGAAATTATGATTTTGGACGAGGCCACCAGCATGCTTGATCCACAGGGACGCACGGAAATTATTCAACTAATCAACCAAGTGCACCAACAACAAGATTTAACCGTTCTTTCAATTACCCATGACGTTAGCGAAGCAATGCTAGCCGATCAGGTAATTGTATTAAATGACGGTAAAGTAGTCACTACGGGTACCCCTCAAGCGGTTTTTGCGGACAACCAGCTTTTAGAGCAGACTGGGTTAGAAAAGCCCTTTAGCGGCCAGCTTTATGACGAACTCGTGGCCCATGGATTTAACGTGCCACCAGTATTAAAAATGAACGAAACTAAATTGGAGGAATGGGTATGTCAATTAAGTTCAAATCAGTAAGTTACGTTTACCAAGCCCATACTCCTTTTGAAAACCTGACGTTAAGGGACGTTGATTTAACAATTCCTACTGGCTCGTATACTGCGATCATTGGCCACACCGGTAGTGGAAAGTCGACGTTGATTCAGCACGTTAATGGTCTACTGAAGCCCACGACGGGGACGGTCGAGGTTGATAATCAAGTAATTGATGCAACCACAAAAAATAAGGCGCTGGTGGCTCTGAGGCAGCACGTGGGAATTGTTTTTCAATTTCCTGAAAGTCAGTTATTTGCGGAAACCGTGTTGGACGACGTTAAATTCGGTCCGCTAAATTTTGGTTTAAGTGACGCGGAAGCGACTCAACGAGCTCAGCAGGCACTTGCAAAGGTACACATGCCCGAAAATACTTGGCAAAAATCACCTTTTGAATTATCGGGTGGGCAAATGCGTCGGGTGGCAATTGCCGGAATTTTAGCAACCAACCCGGCAATCTTAATTTTGGACGAGCCCACGGCAGGTCTGGATCCGCAGGGACGAACCGAAATGATGGAGCTTTTTGCGGAATTACATGAACAAGAGCACTTAACAATCCTGTTAGTGACCCACCAGATGGATGACGTTGCCAATTATGCCGATCAGGTTGTGGTAATGGATGACGGACAAATTATTAAGGTGGGGAGTCCCCGAGCCGTTTTCAGCGCTCCAGAGTGGTTATTAGAACACCAGTTAGGGTTACCCCAGGTTACGGAGTTTGCCCAACGGTTAATGCAACGTGGATTCCACTTCGACCCAGTTCCGCTGCAAATGGGCGAACTAATTGAACAGCTTAAGCAGAACGGGGGCCGTGCACGTGAATAAGATTTTATTTGGGCGGTACATTCCCGGTCATTCTTTTATCCATCGAATGGATCCGCGCGCTAAGCTAATTTTAAGTTTGGTATACATTGTCGCCGTATTTCTTGCCAATAGTTGGGCAGCTTACCTAGCAAGCTTTGTTTTAGCAATGGTGATTATCGCAGCGTCGGCAATTGGTCCGCGTTTCTTTTGGGACGGGGTAAAGCCGTTAATTGGGGTCATTTTACTGACGATGATTATCCAGGTGTTCTTTGGTGTCGGGGGTCACGTCTACTGGCATTGGGGAATTCTGTCCATAACCAGCAACGGACTTTTAAATGCCGTGTACATTGCGATAAGGTTTATTTTAATTATTCTAGTTTCTACCGTACTTACACTGACAACTTCTCCCTTGGAAATTTCGGGAGCGATTGAAGCCATTTTTATGCCGCTAAAGAAAGTGCACTTCCCAGTTTACGAAATGGCGTTAATGCTGTCGATTGCTTTGCGGTTTGTGCCAACATTAATCGACGAGACGGAAAAGATTTTAAATGCACAACGGTCCCGGGGGGCTGATTTTAGCTCTGGGTCGATTTTGGTGCGTTTAAAGAAGCTCGTAGCCATCCTCATTCCACTGTTTGAAAGTGCCTTTAGTCGCGCTGAGGAGCTCGCTACGGCGATGGAATCGCGCGGTTACCAAGGTGGAGAAGGGCGCAGTAAGTATCGGGTTTTAAATTATACAAAAAATGATATTATCGGGACGGTAACGATGCTGCTTGCAGCAGTAGTGATTATCGCCCTTAGAAGATGAGGTTGACATGCGTTATAAGATTACAATGGCTTACGATGGAACTAACTTTGCGGGCTTTCAAGCGCAGCCTAACCAACGAACGGTTGAGGGAGTTTTAAAACGCGCGGTGAATAAAATTGCAAAGAACCCCCAACCTAAAATTCCAATTTTCGGTTCTGGTCGAACGGACGCCGGAGTCCACGCCTTCGGTCAGGTAGTGCATTTTGATCTGCCAATTGAAATGACGGCCAATAGCATGTTGCACGCGTTGAACAGTATTTTACCGTTAGATACGCAGGTAAAAAAGGTGGAGATCGTGGATGAAGACTTTCACGCACGCTTTACCACCCATGGCAAACGATATCAGTATCGGATGGCGTTAGGGGAGTTTGTTGACCCGTTTAAACGTAATTACACCGGACATTGGAAATTTCCGATTAGCATTGAATTGATTCAACAAGCAATTAAAGATTTAGAGGGCACCCACGACTTTTCTAGTTTTGTCGCTTCAGGGAGCACGGCCAAAAATCACGTGCGGACCATTTACGAGGCCAAGGCTTGGAAGGATGAAGCCCAAAACGAAATTATTTTTGAATTTTATGGCAATGGTTTTTTATATAACATGGTGCGAATCATGGTGGCCGTTTTAGTTGAAATTGGTAGTAAACGGCGGCCGGTGGATGATATCCCGCGGCTTTTGGCGGTCAAGGATCGCAATCAAGCCCGGGGAACTGCCCCAGCAAGTGGGTTATATTTAAAAGAAGTCGATTATTAGATTTTTGATTGACTTTAACCGGGACTGTCAATATAATGGAAGTTGGTATTGTTTACCTCCACAAAATAAGCCCCGGAAACTTATTATAGTTGAGTTAAACAAAACAGAAATTGGAGGAAATTCAAGTGCGTACAACATATATGGCTAAACCAGGTGAAGTAGAACGTAAATGGTATGTCGTTGATGCGACCGATGTTCCTTTGGGACGTCTTTCAACAGTTGTTGCATCTATTTTACGTGGTAAGAACAAACCAACATACACTCCTAATGTGGATACTGGTGACTTCGTTATCGTTATTAATGCAAACAAGGTTAAGTTGACTGGTCACAAGGCGACAGACAAGATCTACTACCACCACACATTGCATCCAGGTGGTTTGAAGATGAAGACTGCAGGTGAAATGCGTGAAAAGACTCCTGAACGCTTGATTGAAACATCAGTTAAGGGTATGCTTCCACACAACTCACTAGGTCGTAAGCTTGGTTTGAAGTTGCATGTTTATGCTGGTACAGATCATAAACATCAAGCTCAAAACCCAGAAAAGCTTGACATCACGAACTTAATTTAAGGAGGAAATGAATTTTGGCTGAAGCACAATATCGCGGCACTGGCCGTCGTAAAAACTCCGTTGCTCGTGTACGTCTTGTACCGGGAACCGGTAAAATCACTGTAAACGATCGTCCAATCGAAGAATACATTCCATTTGCAAACTTACGTCAAGTAGTTATCCAACCATTCGGCGTAACTGAAACAAACGGCAACTATGACGTTATTGCTAACGTTAATGGTGGTGGATTCTCCGGACAAGCTGGCGCAATCCGTCATGGTATTGCTCGTGCTCTTTTGGATGTTGATCCTGATTTCCGTGCACCTTTGAAGAAGGCTGGTTTACTTACACGTGACCCTCGTATGAAGGAACGTAAGAAGTACGGTCTTAAGAAAGCTCGTAAGGCTGCACAATTCTCAAAACGTTAATCGTTACTATACACAACGATTACAACACCTTCCAGGAATGGAGGGTGTTTTTTTGTGCAGTCATAACTGCGACTAGTAATTAAGTTGTCATGTTATCTATTTTGGAATGGAAACTAAACGATAAAATAGAACGGGCCTCTTTGAAGTTAAATTATTTTTATTGAAGAATATAAAGGTGATTATCATTTAATAAAGAACATTTTATTCCGGGATGCTAACCGTTGGAGGAATTTTAATAACTTTTAAAAAGCCGATCGTGAAGCATTAAAATACCGGGTAAATCATTTAAATGGTAGAATTGATAAAAACTACGAGGAGGGGAAAGTATGAAAATTAACATTCACCGCTCGGCAAATAATCGGTTATTGGCTGGAGTTTTGGGAGGACTATCGGAGCATTACGGATGGAATGCCAGTCACGTTCGAATAATTTACCTACTTTTAAGCTTCACACCGATTTTTCCGGGAATCATCGTGTACTTGATTTTATGGTTATTAATGGAAAGTCCCGTGGATTACTCAAAAAAACGTAAAATAATTAATTAGTTGTAGTAAGAAAGATAATGAAATTGGTCTGGTTGTTTTTAGAGGATAAAATCAACCAGACTTTTTATTTGGATTCTTACTGCAATTTACGCTTAAGTGTGTTATTCTGGAACCGAAAAAGGGTGGTTGGAGGTGAGCGGAGATGTGAAATTAAATAGTGGTAAATGCCGAAAAGACAATGCTTTTTAGCGATGTTGATAGAATATTCTACCCTGGATTTAAAACGATAACTTAGTGAAGTAAGGTACGTTTGAATAAGTAAAATGTACCGGTTTAATGATCGTCGTTAAGTTGTTCACAAAAGAAGGGAATGGAATCTTATGAAAATTGGTATACCTAAAGAAATTAAGGCGCAAGAGCAACGAATCGGAGCTTCTCCAAATACGGTGGCAAATTTAGTTCAGGCCGGACATGAAGTAGTTATTGAAAAAGGTGCGGGCATTGGTTCGGGTTATTCTGACGAGACTTATGAAAATATGGGTGCAAAGCTGGGCTTCGTAGAAGACGTTTGGAACTGCGAAATGGTTATGAAGGTTAAAGAACCGTTACCGGCAGAATACCAATACTTCCGTCCAGGATTGATCATTTACACTTATTTTCATCTGGCAGCGGATCGCCGACTAACTGAAGCACTGTTGAAAAGCAAAGTTACTAGCATTGCTTACGAGACCATGGTTGGGCCAGCCGGCGATTTACCACTGCTTTTTCCAATGAGTGAAATTGCTGGGAGAATGTCAGTCCAAGTAGGAGCTCACTTCTTAGAGCGACCGCATTCTGGAAAGGGCGTCCTGTTATCGGGAGTTACCGGAGTGGCTCGGCGGAAAGTAGCAATCATCGGTGCCGGAACCGTAGGGTTTAATGCCGCCAAAATTGCGGTAGGACTTGGTGCTCAAGTAACTATTTTGGATATTAATGCGCAACGCTTAGCTGAAGTTGATAATATTTTCAACGGTAATATCCAAACCTTGTCATCAAACTCCCATAACATTGCAAGGGCGGTTAAGGAAGCTGACTTGGTAATCGGAGCGGTGTTGATTCCGGGAGCGTTGGCGCCGAAGTTAGTTACTACCGCAATGATTGATAGTATGGAGCCGGGATCAGTGGTGGTAGACATTCCAATTGATCAAGGTGGAATTTTTGAAACTAGTGTTAAAGCAACCACGTTGGACGATCCAATCTACGTATCTCACGGGGTGATCCATTATACGGTTGCTAACGTGCCGGGGTCGGTGCCTAAAACCGCTACGGATGCATTAACTAGTGCAACGGTTCGTTACGCAGTGATGATTGCTAACCAGGGAGTGGAAGCGGCGGCCGCTAATCAAACCGTTCTGACTGGAATTAACACTTTCAATGGACAATTAACTTCTAAGGCGGTTGCGGATAGTCTAAATATCGAATACACACCGTTTATGAGTTAGTTGATGATCTTATGAAAAATAGAATTAATTTAGATCTTATCTTTAAAAGTGCTGCTAAAAGTGAAGCAGAACGAACGCTGAGTTTGTTTGATTTATCAATTTTGGGAATTGGCGCGATTATTGGGACTGGAATTTTGGTGTTAACCGGAATTGTTGCAGCCATTACCGCCGGGCCAGCGGTGGTTTTCTCCTTTTTAATTGCAGCGTTGGCTAGTGGACTAATTGGGCTATGCTATTCCGAATTGGCAACAACGATCCCTAATTCGGGAAGCGCTTACGTTTATGCTTGGGTTAGCATTGGTCAACTCGTAGGTTTTTTAGCAGGTTGGACCTTATTAGGTGTGTACGTGACTACGGCAGCTACAGTTGCAAATGGTTGGACCGGCTATGTTCATTCATTTTTGCATGAAGTGGGAGTTAACTTGCCCCACCAACTGTTAGTGGCGCCGTCCATGGGAGGTTGGATGAATTTACCAGCCTTTTTGATGATCCTTTTAATCACCTTCGTTTTAACGAAGGGGACGGGAGAAAGTAAGTGGATCAATAACGCGCTGGTTTTAGTGAAGTTGACGATCATTTTGCTATTTATCGTGGTGAGCGTCCCCAATGTCAAGACGGGTAATTGGAGTTCCTTTAATCCGTATGGAATTAAGGGGATTGTCACGGGAGCTTCGACCGTTTTCTTCACGTTTCTTGGATTTGACGCGCTAGCAACTTCAGCTGAAGACGCTAAAAATGTGCGTCATAACCTCCCGCGCGCGATTATCATCTCGTTAGTGGTAACCACCTCGCTTTACATTGTGGTCAGCATGGTAATGACCGGAGTGGTGGCTTATCCACACCTAAACGTTTCGGAAGCAATGGCGTATGTTTTATTGAGCAAGGGGCATGATTTAGCGGCGCAAGTGGTTTCCGCAGGAGCTATTTTGGGGATTATGGCGGTAGTTTACGCGTTTATTTACGCTAACTCCAACGTCATGAAGGCGATGAGCCGGGGCGGATTCTTACCCCAAAACTGGGCAAAACTAAACCCCAAAACGCAAAGTCCTAACTTAGCATTGTGGATTAGTGGATGTTTTGCGGCGTTGCTAGCCGGCTTTTTCGATTTACGAAATCTAGCGTTGATTGCTAACGTGGGCTCGTTATCGGTATTTTTCTTAATTTCCTTAATCGTGATTTTATTACGTCGGCAGTATCCGGATTTGCCACGACCCTTTAGAATCCCGTTTGGGAACGTAATCCCAATCGCTGCGATGTTAATTTGTGCGCTTTTATTGGCTAATATTACTTTTTCGGCATGGGAGTTTTATTTAGGATGGCTCGTGGTAGGATTTGCACTGTACGAACTATATTCTAAAAATCACATTATTGAACGGACCGATCCTTGAACGGTCAAACAAGTGGCAACTTTGCTTAAGCATACGGATGCGAGGGCTAGGAACTAATTAAGTTCCTAGCTTTTTTACTTGACCAACACGAACACTTGTTCGATAATGGTGATGAATAAGTTAATTTAAAGGTGGCAATTAGCAGATGGATTATCGAAAGGAACCCCGGGGCGTGTTTTTTCTGATTGATAATAAATCCTTTTACGCCAGCGTGGAGGCGGTTCAGCGGGGGCTTAACCCACTAAGGGCGGTGATGGTGGTAATGTCGGAACAAGCTAATACTAACGGAGGATTAGTGTTGGCAACTTCCCCGATGGCTAAAAAACTGTTTAATTTGCACGCAAACGTCTCTCGCCAACGGGATTTGCCTAATACGAAGCAGTTGTTAGTAGTTCCGCCGCGGATGAACCTCTACATTCAAAAGAATCTGCAAATTAACAATATTTTTCGGCAGTTTGTCGCTGATGAAGATTTGTTGCCATATTCAATTGATGAATCAATTTTAGACGTTACCCGTTCGTGGCAATTATTTGGCCGAACTCCGCGGGAAGTTGCCCAAAAAATCCAACGCACCGTTTGTGAGCAACTGGGGCTCTACACCACGATTGGAATTGGGGATAACCCAGTGCAAGCAAAGTTAGCGCTTGATCTTTACGCGAAAAAAAGTCCCACGCTAATTGGCGAGATTCATTATGAAAGCGTGGCTCAAAAAATTTGGCCAATTACTAACTTAACGGAAGTTTGGGGAATTGGTAAACGCACTGAACGGCGGTTGAATCGGTTAGGGATCAATACAATGGCAGACCTTGCTCACGCCAATCCCTTTAAGCTAAAAGAAGTGTTAGGAATTATTGGCTGGCAACTTTACGCAACCGCGTGGGGGATTGACCGTAGTAAATTACAACAGCCGATCCAGCCTAAGGATAGTAGTGTGGGGAATTCGCAAGTTTTACCCCGCGATTATTGTCAACAGTTAGAAATTGAGACGGTAATCAAGGAAATTGGAGAACAGGTAGCAGCCCGGTTACGCCATCGCCAAAAGCAGACCCGGTGCATTTCATTAGGGATTGGTTTTTCCTACGCGGCCAGCGTTGAGGATGGACGGGGCGGTTTTCACGTGGCCCAAAAAATTACGCCTACTAACGAAAATTTTGCGCTTACGCATGTCCTGATTCAGCTTTTTCGAGAAAATTGGCAAGGAGAAGCGGTGCGAAATATTGCCGTTTATGCAAGTAAATTAGCTCCCGCAACTGGCCAGCAACTAGATTTATTTCACCCAGCTACCCAGCAGATTAAGCATTACGATATCGAAAAAGCCGTGGACAAAATTCGCCAGCAGTATGGTTTTAAAGCGCTAGTATACGCACGAAGTAAAACTCCGGGGGCTACGGCGATTAACCGTGCCGGCTTGGTAGGAGGCCATAATGGCGGAAACGCGTACGAATAGTTTAATTACGGTTCTTTAGGAGAAAATTACAATGCGATACGATCGATTTACGGAAGCGGATGTACAAGAATTTTTTGATTATTATTACGTTGACCGGGGCATCATTAAATGGCAGGGATACTATTTATCTGACCATTTAAATGCGTTGAAAAGGGATGCTGAACAGCGAACGGCAAAACTACAATGGGATGAAAAACACTATGGGATCGGAGAAGAACCAGGGAAAGGGTCGTAAAAAAAGAACGTCCCGAGGAGGACGTTCAGCGGTTAGAAAGAAAAGATAACTCGATATATTTTTTGAGTGCGGAGAAGCATTAAAAAATACAAGCGAATTCGCAACTTTATGTTGCAACATTATAATAAGACAAATTGAGATTAGGTGCGTCTCAATTTTTTTAGTTTTTGAGCTAAAATTACAAAAAAGATGATAATGATATAAGGGATAACTTTTATTTAAGGTATATCATTTTCGCCTGGAGATAAATGGGATTCTGAAACGAATATTTGTAAGGCGTAATAAATTAAATGTGTAACAACGTTATCAAAAATTTAAACTTTATTTTGGCAAAAGTAAAACCGCAATGAGTCTGCACGACTACATTGCGGATGAAAACATTGCAGCAGTAGTAGAAGTTTATCTTCACGTTGGCTGACATGAATCACGGCATATGGGGAATACCTAACTTCGGACAAGACTACTGCAATGATGTTTAAAATATAATTGCTAAATTTATAGTTAGTTATCAATAAGGATAATGCAACTAATTGATAGTGAACTGATATTTAATCGATTAACTCAGACATCTTTAAAAAAGATTTCTAAAGGTACGTTAAAATGCTCATGAATCAATTTGACTTCAGAGAGCTTAAATTCACTTGCGCCGTTTAACTTACGGTTCAGGGTGGTCCGACCAATGCCTAAAAAATTTGCGACCGTTTCCTGTTTAATTTGATTTTCTTTTAGATAAGCTAAGACGCCGCGAAAATCCCGGTAGTTATCACACAAAAAAATCACCATCCAATTAGTTCGATTTTTTGTTCCTTTTAAAGATTCCTCTTGTGGGATTATAACCCTAAAAGGGTCTCCTTAGCAATGCTTTGTACTCTATTCGGTATAAATGTACTAGAATTAATACATCTAGTAGTAAGGAGGATTTACCTTTGATTTTTGGAACTATACTGAAAAATGCACGAAAGCAACGAAATCTGTCACAAATCGAGTTGATTCGTAGTATTCATGATGAGTATGGAATTGACATATCAACTAGTATGCTTTCTCGTTATGAAGATGAATTAACTCCAGTACCGCGACGAATGTCAATTGAAGCGCTATTTGCATTGGCAGTTTATTTAGACTTGGATTTAAATGAATTAGCACGTGAAGAAATTAAACAAATCAGCAGTAAAAAACACCATTAACAAAGCTAGGACAACCTCCTGATTTGTTAATGGTGAATTAGTATAGAGAATAATGGTATATCGGGTAGTTTACGAGTGCTAACTGAAAATTAATAATTATGGCTAAACTTGACATAATTACCATTCCAAGTAAGCAGGGTAAACTGGTTTTTAACGTACCTTTTGAACTTATTTTTAAAATCAACAAAACTAAAATGCTTTTCAAGAACTTAAAAATTCTTGAAAAGCATTTTTTAGTCTATTTTTGTTAGGAAGGCGTAGGGGCTTAATTATCGCGATCAGTTGAGTAATGCTCGTCTTGGTGTTGTTTAGCGAGGTCCACGCTACGGTAATAGTGCGCAGTCAGCCACATGCCGGCCCCGCCAGCTTGAGTAAGGACGGTGAACGGCTGTCCGCCATCTTTTTCGGTACTAGTATAAAAGTACGTGCCGTCTCCAGCACCTTGATACCAGCCGCGGACGTTGACTACTTGCGAAACTTTGCTAGGGTCGTCAAATAAACTTTCAGAAGGGCTGTTTAACCCTCCGGCACCCCAATCGGTTTTAGCAGGATCGGGTTTTCCGCCGCCATTCAATACTTTCATGTCGGCTGCGGTACGGGAAGCTCCGTCGTAGGTCGGGGTTTTCACGCCGTCCGTATTAAGGAGGTTACCAGTAACGACTAATTTTTCGATTTTGCCATCGTCATCAGCAGAATACCAAGTTCCCTGCATCCATTGTGGAAAAACAAACTTAACGTAATGGTGCGTAGGAGCTACCGCTTTTTTAGAAGATGAGGACTTATTTGGCAACGCTACTTGCTGGCCCGCAACAATCTTAGCGAATCCTTGCCTAAGCGTCTGATTCTCAGTAGTGGTGAAGTGGGTAAGGTTGTCTGGCATTCCTTGATTTTGGGAAGTGTGGTACACGACGGGTTTGCCATCTTTAATGGCAAACAGGTAAACGTGACCGCCTAAGGTACCTTGTCCGGGATCTTCATATACTGCTACGACATTAACGCGATAATGTCCCTTCCCAGTGGGTGCCCATCCGGCAGAAAGCTTTTGATCGTCAAAAGCAGTGCGTCGCTGTTTGAGATCGTCAGGGTAATGCAAACCGGCGTAAGTGGTGTTATGCCCGGGAGTACAAGCAGTATAACTTTGATCCATCGTTTGACCGAAGGATTCCATAAAGCTGCTAAGTTGTTCAGCTTTCCGTGGATCCCACAGCGCGCTTGGGGTTGCTTTGTGGGTGGTCGAGCGTGCTTGACTCGATTTAGTGAGGTCCGTTGCGGTATTTTGGTGCACGGACGATGATGAAGAATTAGAATTTCCGCAGGCGGTTAGTAATAAGGCTCCCATTCCAATACTAGCTAACCAGCCGAAAGTTCGTTTTAAATTCTGCAAAATTACTCCTCCAAACTGAATAATTGTTTACAGTTTATAGTGTACCTTAATTAATGAGGTTTAGATACAGTTGATAGTCTACCGGCGTCCGCAATTGTAAGTTAGCTTTAACAATTGGCTTTTCGTGTCCATTGATTATCCGGGTCTGTTGTTCTAAAGACTGAAAATCAAAATCTACTAGGCCGAGATAGTAGAAATCCGCACCTTCGTCCTCACTTTTCTTTACGAAGAGGGGAAAAGCAATGGTTTGTTGCCGATTTCCCTTAAGAAGGTGGACCACTTCTTTAGAATCTAACTTACGAGGCGTTTTGGTGAACCAGCTTAACGTCTGGGTATCGTAGAAAACGTTTTGGTGGCGAGCAGCAACCGGAGACTGGGGACGCTTTTGGTAAATGACAAAAAGCGGACAACTTCCTTGATTAGCTTTGTAGCCGTAAATCGCGGAAGATTGGTCTTTAGGCCAGCCCAATAAGCGGTTGACGTGTCGGCGGGTGTAACGTTGGTTGCGGGTGAACTTCGTTTGTTGGTCGTATCGTTTACTATTCCACATGCCAACTTGTAAGACATCGTCAACCAAGTTTTTAAAGTACGGATTTTGCTGATATTGTGTCCAGAGCTCATCGTTAAGCTGATAGTAACCATCTTGCAGAGTAACCCAAGCTGTTTTCCCGTATTTAACTTGATCACGAGGCTGAAAATAACTTAAATCGAGATGGTTGTTTACCGACTGCAAAGTTGCTGGATCAGTATAAGTTCCCAGTTCGTGAAGTTGGCTGACCAACGTTTGCTTAGCGTACCGGGGCTGTTTAAACAACTGTTGAAGCAAAACTAATTCATGAATGCGCATGCCGTTTAAAAATTCTCGTGAAATTAGGCGTAAAAAGGCGTCTGCTGACTTAGTAAGTGGCTGTTCGTCATGCATTTTAATCAAAAACTGCTGATAGTTTTCGTACTTGTCGACTAAAACTTGACCATCTACCGAGCCGAATTTTTGAAAATCGGCTAATCGGGGCACGCGGCCCAATTTATTTTTCAATGCTTGATAGGCCTCACGTAAGGTTGCCAACAGGGTGAGATTACTATGGTTGATCGACTGATAGATCCGTTCCTTAGCAATTCGACTAAAGTTAATGGAAGACAACCCGATGGTTTGATTGGTGGCAATTTGCTGCCGAAGCCGATTTTTATTCAGGGATTGGTCACCAGTCAACGCAATTGGAATTAAGTAGTTGTTTTTGTAATTACCAATAAAGTCAATAATCGTTACGAAAGATTTTTCCGGAGCTTTTCTTAAGCCACGCCCGAGTTGTTGAATGAAGATGATGCTGGATTCGGTATTGCGTAGCATAATCACTTGGTTAACCTTCGGAATGTCGACCCCTTCATTAAAAATGTCGACGGTAACTAAATATTCTAATTCACCCTTTTCAAATCGCCGAATGATTTTTTCACGCTCGCTTACCGAGGTGTTTCCGGTCAAAGCGCGGGTGGGATGCCCCTTTGCCGTCATGATTTGAGCGACCTCCACGGCTTCAGCCTGACGACTACAAAAAATTAAGCCATAGACTCTTTCTCCATCGTGACCATAGTAATCAATTTGTTCAGCCACGTAGTCCATTCGTTCTTGAGCGAGTAAATGGCGTAACGGAGTTTTTTCGTCAATTAACTGACCCTGGTATTCGTAATCGGTAATTCCTACGTAATGAAATTGGCTGAGCATATCGGATTCAATGGCAGCTTGCAAGCGAATTTCATAGGCAATGTGGTAATCAAAAAGCTCGTAAATGTTAAAATCGTCCGTTCGTTCCGGAGTGGCGGTCATCCCTAAAAGAAACTCGGGCTGGAAATGGTCGATCACCTGTTGGTAGGTGGGCGCGCCAGCTTTATGTGCTTCGTCGATCAAAACGTAGTCAAACATATCTGCGGGCAAGGATTGTAAAATTGACTCGCGTGACAAGGTTTGAATGGTAGCAAAAAGATATTTACAGTTGGTATCGTGCTGATTTCCGGAAAGAATTCCGTAATCACTTGCCGGACCGCCAAGTACTTTTCGAAAACTACGTAATGCCTTGCGTAAAATCTGTTCGCGGTGAACGACGAACAAAAACTTACGAGGATTAAAATTCCGTACGTCAAAAGCGCCTAAGTAAGTTTTACCAGTTCCGGTAGCGGAAACGATAAGGCCACGCTTGGCGCCGGATTGCCGTAATTCGGTTAGTGAGGCGAGGGCATCCTTTTGCATGACGTTAGGGGTAATCGAAGTAGTTGGTGACGATGACGGTGTCGATGTTAACCGAGGGGTGGCTTGCTGATAAGCTTTGCGATATTGGCTAAGCCAAATTTCATCAAGCGGACGCGCATTTTGCCAAAGCTGGTCCACTTCGTGATTAATTGTGCGAGCTAGTTGTCCGTGCCGATGCGCAGTTAGTTTAATGTTCCACTCGTAATTTTGTATTAACGCTGCTTCAGTTAGATTAGCGCTCCCGAGGATAAAGGTTTGGTAGCCCTCCGGCTTGTCAAAAAGGTAGGCTTTGGCGTGAAAATTTTGTTGTTGATCAATAATGCGGACTTCCACATTAGGAATCTTCAAAAGTTCCTCGAACACATGGGGATGGTTAAAATATAAATAGGTTGAAGTTAAAATGCGACCAGAAATATTTTGAATAGCTAAATCAGCAAACTGGACCTTTAAATCGGTGAGGACACCGTTTGTAATGAAAGCAACGGCTAAGGTAAACCCCGTACAATTTTGCAACTCTTGTTCTAAATGGAGCTTAAGGTTGACGGCAGTTTGGTTAGTAATTAATTGGGGGAGGTACTCATTTTCAGCAGGCAGCTGGTAATTACTAAGTGCGGCTAAAATTGAATTATTAAAGTTAGGTTCAAGATTCATAAGTGCTCCTTAAAAACGTAGTTTATCAATGTTACACGTATTTTACCGCGCTTTTGGGAAAAGTACCGTTAAATTTAATTTAAATAATCGTTATTTAAAGTGGTTGCGACTGACGGGCAGGTTTTGTAACTTAAGCCAAATTTTGAGTTAGTTAATAGCCAAATTAGTAATTAAAATGGGGAATGTATTTATGTAGACGGTAATTAACTGGACGAGGTAACTAATTTACCCGATCCTCGTCCACGAAGAAAGTTATTAAAGGGTAAATAGTTGCGAGAAACCACCTGCGCTATTAGAGGGGCACAAATTCTACAGGAAGTACGCTATTAAATTTAATTGATCGTTAAGAACTTCCCCGGATTGGTCGTCAGCTCGTGCTATAATATATCCAATCTTTTTCCAACGAGGAGTTTAATTATGCAAAAGCAAAATCATGCACGTAAAATTAGTATTTTAGCTTTATTTGCAGCAATCATTATTATTCAAAATTACGTTCCTTTAGTCGGTTACATTCCAGTGGGGATGCTAGAAATTACGACAATCCACATCACGGTCATCGTAGCGGCAATTCTTTTAGGACCCGTAGATGGAGGTATCGTTGGTGGAATCTGGGGACTAGTTGACTGGTTACGGGCCATTACCGTCACGTCTAGTGCACTAGGTAATGTCGTAATGGTTAATCCATTGATTTCAATCGTCCCCCGCATCTTAATTGGGGTAATCACCGGGTGGTTAGTCAACTGGTTAATTAAAACCAAACTGCCTCAACAGGTCACATTTATAATCAGTTCCGTGCTTGGCTCATTAGTTAACACGGTGTTAGTGCTGAGTTTGATTTACGTTTTCTATCATAACGGCTCACAAGTCTACGCAGCACTTAATTTAAAGGAGTTAATGCCATACTTATTAACGGTTGCCGGTGTACACGGAATTCCCGAAGCCATTGCTGCTGGAATTATTGCTCCGTTATTAGCTGTACCGCTATTAAAGTATTCTAAAGTCGGGCAGCAACGGTTTAAGCAGTAAAAAGTTATTTTTTGTTTAATCTCGGAGAACCGGACTATTATTTTTAAGGTGCTTCGGTTAAACTAAGTATGTACACTAAAATGGAGGGTCTTGACCACCAGTGGCGAAGAAAAAACGTAGGCGAAAGAATAACTTTTTTTATCAACAGGGACAGTTAAAAGTTTCGTCAATTATTGGGCTGCTTTTAGTGGTATGCTTGGTAGTTGAACTGGGAATGAAGCTCCGAACGGAAGCTACCCAGGTTACGGATAACTTGACCACCACCAGTGCCACCGCACAGCGTCACCAACAGTTTATAAAAACAATTGCGCCATATGCTCAGCAGATGCAGCGGCAATATGGCATTTTGCCGAGCATTACGATGGCTCAGGCAATTCTAGAATCAGACTGGGGACAAAGTACGCTGTCCAAAAAGTTTAATAATTACTACGGAATTAAAGGTGACTCTGATCAGAACAGTCGTTATTTTAAAACGCAGGAATTTGTAAACGGCAAATGGGTCACGGTGGCGGCCCGTTTTAAAGTCTATTCTTCGTGGCAAGAGTCAATGCGTGACCATTCGCTACTACTGGTGAACGGGACTAATTGGAACCCACGGCAATATCAAGCGGTAATTACGGCAAGTGATTATAAGCAAGCTGCCCAAGCGCTGTACGACGCTCAATACGCCACGGATCCGGATTATCCAGCCAAGTTAATTAACTTGATTCAAAAATATAATTTAAATCAATATGATAAATAATAATTCAGGGGGAGTTACGGGATGAAGTTACTTGAAGACAAGATTAGATCAGAAGGAATTGTTTTACCACACAATGTCTTAAAGGTTGATGGCTTCTTAAATCATCAAGTTGATCCACAATTAATGTTTGAAATTGGAAAAGAATTCGCGCGGTTGTTTAAGGACCAAAAGGTAACTAAAATCTTAACCGTAGAATCTTCAGGGATTGCTCCCGCAGTAATGACCGGATTGGCAATGGACGTTCCGGTAATTTTTGCGCGGAAGCACAAAAGTTTAACGTTGAAAGATGACTTATATACGGCGTCGGTTTATTCATATACCAAACAAACCAGCAATCAAATTTCGATTTCCAAACGGTTCATTGATTCTAACGATCGGGTACTAATTATTGACGACTTCTTAGCTAATGGACAAGCCGTGTCTGGTTTATTTGACATTGCGGACGCTGCTAAAATCGACGTGGTGGGCGTCGGAATCGTGATTGAAAAGACCTTCCAAAAGGGAAGTCAAATCATCAAGGATCGCAACGTGCAACTAGAGTCCTTAGCTAAAATTAAGGCGTTAACTGACGATGGTCAAGTTGAATTTGAGTAATTATAGATTGAGGAACAGGCAGGATGATCAAAAGTGGAAAATGAGGTAATTACTTCGAAAAAGATTATTTATCCAGGCGATATGATAGGGATTATCGGCGAAGGGCGTTCCAGTGTTCAATTGGTAACCACCGCTAAGTCGATGGGCTTTAAAGTTTCCGTTTACGTCACGTCGGAGCAAAATGAAGTGGTTCACTATGCGGATAAAAGTTTCGTGGGAAGCTTAAACGATGGGGAAAAACTTCAACGATTTGCGGAACGTTGCAAAATTGTGATGTATGAATCCGAGATGGTCGACATTAAGATCATTAAATACCTACAACAATTTGTTTCCATCCCCCAAGGAACCCAGTTACTTGAGCTCAACCAAGATCGAATCATTGAAAAGGCCACGATGGAACAACTCGGAATTAAAACGGCACCGTACGTTACCATCGTCGATTTGGATGATCTATACGATTCGGTTAATGAGATTGGGTATCCCGGAATTTTACAGCCAATCTTGAAAGATCCGTTAAATGAACAAAGCTTGCTGTTGGAAAGTGAAATTGACGTTCCCAAGGCGGCGCCATTGCTCGAACGGGGGACTTATTTACTACAATCATGGCCGGATACTGGTCGTGAAGTTGCGTTAAGCGTAGTGAAGGGCCAAAATCACCGGCAAAAGATGTTCCCAATGGTGGAGAATATCTATCAAAACCATCACTTAAAAGAAACTCGGGTTCCAGTAGATATTGATCCGCGGATTCAAAATAACCTATTGGAACAAGCAACGAAAATCGCCAATTCAATTGAATACGTAGGGGTCTTTTCAATTGTGTTCTACGTCCAAGATGGAGAAATTTACTTAAAACGGTTGATTCCTGGAATTCACCGTTCCCAAAATATCTTTAACTTAGCTTCGAATACGACGGTTTACGAAGAAACCTTGCGTGCCCTCAGTGGGATGGTGATCAGTGATATTCGGCTTCAAGTGCCGACCATCATGTTGAACGTTGCCGAACCGCAAATGCAAAAAATTAAAACACAGTGGTTAATCAAAGATAATTGGCACTTCCATTTCTATCCGCAGGTTAGCGAACACAAGGATGAAAATCACGTGGGCTACGTGTTGGCGGATGGCGACAACGTCAAGCAAATTCAAGAGCAAATTGATAATACAGATGTTTGGTAAAAGTCGCTTTAAAGTCGGTTAATGAACCGGCTTTTTTGCTATAATGGTCTGTGGTTGTTTTTTAGTTACAAATAGAGAGGATTGAACGAATTGCCTGAAAATGATTTATTAAAAGGTCTTAATGATATGCAACAGCAAGCCGTCCAAACAACGGAGGGCCCGTTGCTGATCATGGCGGGTGCTGGTAGTGGAAAGACACGGGTGTTAACGCACCGGGTGGCCTATTTGATTGAAGAAAAGGATGTAAATCCTTGGAACATTTTGGCCATTACCTTTACCAATAAGGCGGCTCGTGAGATGCGTGAACGGGTGGCTAATTTATTGGGCGAAGTGGCATCTGAAATTTGGGTCTCCACTTTCCATGCGTTGTGCGTACGAATTTTACGGCGCGACATTGAACAGATCGGGTACAACCGGGCTTTTTCAATCGCCGACCCTAGTGAACAACGGACGCTGATCAAACACGTACTTGCAGATTTGAATTACGATCCAAAAGTATACGATCCTCGGTCGGTATTGGGAAAGATTTCCAACGCCAAAAACGATTTAATGACTCCGGCGGATTACCAAGAAAATGCAAGTAACCCGCATGATGAGGCGGTTGGTAAGATTTATGACGAATATCAACGACGGTTAAAAGCCAACCAAGCGTTGGACTTTGACGACTTAATCATGCAAACAATTCGGTTGTTTGAACAAAGTCCCGAAACGTTGCAATTTTACCAAAACAAATTCCACTATATTCACGTGGATGAATACCAGGATACTAACCAAGCGCAATACCAACTGGTTACCATGTTGGCAAAAGGTTTTCGGAACCTATGCGTAGTGGGGGATTCTGACCAAAGTATTTACGGTTGGCGGGGTGCCGACATGCAAAATATTTTGAATTTTGAATCTGATTATCCCGACGCGCACACGGTGATGTTGGAACAAAATTACCGTTCTACCCAAAATATTTTGAACGCGGCTAACGACGTGATTGCTAATAACGTGGAACGTAAACCTAAGCAATTGTGGACGGATAATGACGAAGGAGCCAAAATTTCGTACTACCGGGGGCAAACCGGCAATGATGAGGTCCATTTCATTGTTCAACAAATTCGCAAGCAAATTGAAGAAAATAATTTTGATTACGGTGATTTTGCAATCCTATACCGGACGAACGCCCAATCCCGGTTGATTGAAGATACCTTCGTGAAGGCCAACATTCCTTATACCATGGTGGGGGGACATAAGTTCTACGACCGCAAGGAAATTCGGGACGTTCTCAGTTATCTCACGCTAATCGCTAACGAAGAGGATTCCATGAGTTTTGAACGGGTAATCAACGAACCCAAACGAGGGATTGGTGCAACTTCAATGGCTAAGCTACAGGCGTTTGCGGACGAAAATAGTTGGTCACTTTTACAAGCGGCGCGCAACGTGCAAATTGCTAACGGAATTGCTCGGCGCACGCGCAACGCGATTGAAGATTTTGCCAAGACAATCGATGCTTTACGGAAGTCCGCCGAATTTCTTTCCATCACGGAATTAACGGAAACTTTACTAGATAAAACCGGCTACCGGGCAGCCTTGGAACAAACCCGAACCATGGAAGCGGAAGCTCGGTTAGAAAATATCAACGAATTCCTCACGGTAACTAAGCAATTTGACGAACAAAACGACGCGGAAGGAACCGAAGTTGCCGATGAAAATGGTGATAACGTTCGCTTAGTGGACTTTTTAGCAGACCTTGCCTTAGTTTCTGACCAAGACGATGTAGAAGAAGAACCATCGGCAGTAACGCTGATGACCCTGCACGCGGCGAAGGGGCTCGAATTCCCCGTAGTCTTCTTAGTAGGAATGGAAGAAGGGGTCTTCCCATTATCTAGGGCGGCTACCGATCCTGACGAACTTGAAGAAGAACGCCGGTTGGCTTACGTGGGAATTACCCGCGCACAAAAGAAGTTATACTTAACGAACGCTTATTCCCGAATGTTATACGGGCGGACGCAAAATAACCCTGCATCTCGCTTTATTGGGGAAATTAGCGCAGAATATTTACAAGACGAAAACGAACAAGTTCAAGGGTTCAGCTCAAGCAGTAGAAATAAATATCCGTTTGATCGGGAACGAAACGCCCGGGCAACTGCTAGTGTTTACGGTACTCAACGTGCTAAAGTATCTACTAACCAAGGTACTGGCGCAGAAAAAGTTAGTTGGGCGGCCGGCGATAAAGTGCAACACAAAGCTTGGGGTGTTGGTACGGTGGTTAAGGTTTCTGGAACTGGCGAAGACGTGGAATTAGACATCGCCTTTAAAGATCAGGGAATTAAGCGTCTATTAGCAGCCTTTGCACCGATTAAGCGGGTTACGGACTAAGCTTAACCTTAGACAAGATGTGATTTATTTTAGCGGTATAATTAGGTATATAACGAAAGTTTGAGGAACTTTTCTATGAAAGTAACTAAAAAAATCAGCTTATTAGTTGCCACGTTATTACTCGGAGTCGGTTTGTCGGCTTGTGGGGGATTAAATAATTCTTCTATGTCGTCGGCAACCAATAACGTGACCGGTGAAAAAAATAAAAAGACAACTTATCAAACAACGGGCTCTTCTTCTGGACAATACGCCGGAGTGATAAAAAATGGAAAGTACGTGGTCAGCAAGTCCCGTGGGTTAACTGCGGATCAAAATGGCAACGTAAATAATACGAAGAGTTTTGAAACGGGCTTGCAAGACGTCTCCAAAGAAGTTTTCGCGCCATCTAAATACGTTTTCCAAGAGGGGCAATACCTTAGTTCGGATACGGTTCAAAGTTGGCTAGACCGAAAGTCCAAGAAGAACCCTGATGGCCTCAATCCGAAGGATAATGGTTCTAAAGATCCTGATAAGCGAAACCCGATTTATTTGCAGGCACTTGAAGAACAAGACTACATGCAAAAATCGGGGAACTCCTTGAAGTTGAAGGGGGTCACGATTGGACTAGCAATGAACACGGTCGACTATTACCAAAAGAAGCAGTATGGTGCAGAATACGAAACTAAAATTTCGGACGCGGAAATTAAAGAGCAAAGTACGCGGATTGCTAAAGAAGTACTGCAACGATTGCGGAAGAAAGACGAATTCAAAGATATCCCGATCGTGATTGCCGTTTATAAACAAGCGTCTAATGATAGTTTGACCGGGGGAACCTTTATCCGGTATTCTAATAACCAGGGTAATCAACTAGCTAGTTGGAAAAACTTGGATTATAAGAACGTGGTTTACCCAATTGGGGATAACGAAAGTACGCCGAATAGCAACGATTCGACTGCTTTTGATAATTTCAAAACTCAAGTGGAAAGTTTCTTCCCTAACTTGAGCGGAATTACCGCGAAGGCTCGTTACAAAGGGGATTCAATGCAAGGAATGAGCGTGACGATTACCACTCAATTCTATAGTGAGACAGAAATTAATAGTTTCACGCAGTTTGTTTCGACCCAGGCAGAAAAATACCTGCCAAGCGGGGTAAATATCGACATTACGATTCGTTCGAGTGACGACGTTCAAAGCTTCTTATCCCGTTCATCAAAGGATAAGACCTTTAGTTCGCACGTCTTTACAAGCTATTAATTCTGAAAGGAAGCAAGCAATGACAGTTGAAAATAACATTACCAAAAACGACGTAGCACACGTAGCTACGTTGGCTAAATTAAAATTAGATGATGCCCAATTAGAAAAGTTTACAAATCAATTCGAAGATATCATCGACCTAGTTGAGCAATTAAACGAAGTCGATACGACTAACGTGGAACCAACGTTCAACGTAACTGATCAATTGAACCGGATGCGCGAAGATCAAGCCGTTCGTTCAGGAGATAAGGAAGCACTCTTAAATAACGCACCCGATACTGAAGACGGGTTCATTCGGGTTCCCGCAATTCTTGATGAAAGTGAGGAAGCATAATGAAGTTTTTTGATATTACGGTGACCGAACTCCATCAAAAATTGGTTGACCGGGAATTAACCGTTACGGAGTTGGTATCCCAAACGTTAGACCAAATCGAAGCTGACCAAGCCGTTTTAAACGATTTTGTCACCATTAACCGCGACGAAGCTTTAAAGCAAGCACAAGCGATTGACGAAAAGGGCGTTGACCCTGACAACTTATGGGCAGGAATTCCCATTGCCGTTAAGGACAACATCGTTACTAAGGGCTTAAAAACGACCGCTTCTTCAAAGATGTTGAGTAATTTTACGCCCATTTACGACGCGACGGTAATTGAACGTTTAAAGGCTAACGACGTAATCGTCATTGGAAAAACTAACCTAGATGAATTTGCGATGGGTGGTTCAACAGAAACTTCTTTTTACGGTACGACCCGGAATCCATGGGACCACACTAAAGTTCCCGGTGGTTCTTCTGGTGGTTCAGCAACCACGGTCGCGGCTGGGAATTCGATTGCCGCACTTGGTTCAGATACTGGGGGCTCCATTCGCCAACCAGCTTCCTATACCGGAATTGTTGGGGTAAAACCAACGTACGGTCGGATTTCGCGTTACGGATTGATCGCATTTGGTTCAAGCTTAGACCAAATCGGTCCGATGACGAGAACGGTCAAGGATAACGCAACCTTATTGAACATCATTGCTGGAATGGACGAACGGGACCTTACTAGTTCGGACAAGAAAGTTCCCGATTTCACGGCTAAGATTGGACAAGATATTAAAGGGATGAAGATCGCCCTTCCTAAAGAATACCTTGGCAAGGGAATTAACGAAGACGTTAAGGCAACCATCAAACAAGCCGTTCAAACGTTAACAGATTTAGGAGCAACGGTCGAAGAAGTTTCCCTACCACGGAGTAACTACGGGGTGGCGGCTTACTACATCATTGGTTCGTCAGAAGCTTCTTCCAACTTGCAACGTTTTGATGGGATTCGCTACGGTTACCGGGCGGACGACGTAAAGAACCTAGAAGACGTTTACGTAAAATCTCGTTCCGAAGGATTTGGCGATGAAGTTAAGCGCCGGATCATGCTGGGAACTTACGCACTTTCAGCTGGATCATACGATGCATTCTTCAAGAAGGCTGCCCAAGTGCGGACTTTAATCATCGACGACTTCAATAAAGTTTTCGAAAATTACGACTTAATCATTGGGCCAACTGCACCAACTCCAGCTTATAAAATTGGTGCGGAAGTTGATGACCCAACGACCATGTACATGAACGACGTGTTGACGATCCCAGTTAACTTAGCGGGATTGCCAGCAATGTCATTACCAGCAGGCTTCAGCGAAGGGATGCCGGTTGGTTTACAAATGATTGCCAAACCATTTGACGAACAAACTATGTATCAAGCAGGGGCTGCTTTTGAAGCGGCAACTAATTTTTACCAAAAACACCCTGAAACGGAGGACAAATAATGAATTTTAAAACCACTATCGGACTTGAAGTCCACATCGAATTAAAAACTAATTCCAAAATATTTAGTCCTTCACCCGTAGAATTTGGGGATCAGCCGAACGAAAATACTAACGTAATTGACTGGGGATATCCCGGCGTTTTGCCCCAAACTAACAAAGGGGTTGTGGAAGCCGGAATGATGGCCGCCAAGGCATTACATGCTAACATTGCTCGGACCCAGCATTTTGACCGGAAGAATTACTTCTATCCAGATAATCCTAAGGCATACCAAATTACCCAAGCAGATACGCCTATTGGAACGGACGGCTGGATTGAAATCGAAGTAGACGGTAAGAAGAAAAAAGTTGGGATTGCCGAAATGCATATCGAAGAAGATGCCGGTAAGAATACCCATAACCCTAACGGCTACTCCTACGTCGACTTGAACCGGCAGGGAACCCCGCTAATTGAAATTGTTTCTAAACCAGATATTGAATCACCGGACGAAGCTTACGCATATTTGGAAGCACTTCGGCAACGGATTCAGTTTACTGGGATTTCAGACGTGAAGATGGAAGAAGGTTCCATGCGGGTGGACGTTAACATTTCCATCCGTCCGGAAGGCTCAAATACTTATGGTACCAAGGCCGAATTGAAGAATATCAACTCCTTTAACTTCGTCCGGAAGGGATTGGCTTACGAAGAAAAGCGGCAGCAAAAGCTTTTATTATCCGGTGGAGAAGTGCGTCCGGAAACCCGGCGTTACGATGAAGCCACTGGTCAAACCATCCTAATGCGGGTTAAGGAAGGCGCGGACGATTACCGTTACTTCCCTGAGCCAGATTTACCAAGCATCACCATCAGTGATGAATGGATCAAGGCGGTAGAAGACAAGATGCCGGAAATGCCTGGTAAACGGCGTGCGCGTTACGTTAACGAACTGGGCTTAAGTGACTACGATGCCATGGTGCTTACCCAAACGAAGGAAATGTCCGACTTCTTTGAAGCAGCAATTGCCTTTGATGCAGATCCTAAGTTGGTTGCTAACTACTTAATGGGTGACGTAAACGCCTACTTGAACGATCAAAAGGTTGACTTACAAGACACGAAGATTACGCCAGAACACCTTGCTAGCATGGTTAAGATGATCAGTGACGAAACCATTTCTTCGAAGATTGCTAAGAAAGTCTTCAAGGCAATTACTAAGGGCGAAGAACCAGTTAGCTGGGTAAAGGAAAAGGGCTTGGTACAACTTTCCGATCCAGCAGTTTTGAAGCCAATCATTACGCAAGTAGTTGATGATAACGAACAATCGGTAATTGACTTTAAGAACGGAAAAGATCGGGCCGTTGGTTTCTTAGTTGGGCAAATCATGAAACAAACTAAGGGACAGGCGAACCCGAAGGTGGTAAATCAAATCTTAATGCAAGAGCTCAACGCTCGTTAGTGGAATAGAAGCGGAGGAAAACGTGCGATGCGAAAACGTGCGCGTATTATATATAACCCGACTTCGGGTCGGGAAATGATCAAGCAGCATTTAGTTGAAATTCTGGCGGTATTTGAGAAGGCGGGATATGAGACCAGTGCATTTGCAACAACTCCGGAACCTAATTCTGCCAAAAACGAAGCGCACCGAGCTGCTAAGGATAGTTTTGACTTAGTTGTGGCAGCGGGCGGCGACGGGACCATTAACGAAGTGGTCAACGGAATTGCTCCGCTCCACTGGCGCCCTAAATTAGCAATCATCCCTGCTGGAACCACCAACGACTACGCCCGGGCTTTACGGATTCCACGAGAAGATCCGGTGGCGGCCGCAAAGGTAGTGCTCCAAAATCAACGGATGAAGATGGACATTGGTAAAGCCGGGGATAACTACTTCATTAATATCGCAGCGGGTGGTTTGCTGACCGAATTGACCTACGACGTGCCATCCAACTTGAAGAGTATTTTTGGATACTTAGCTTACATCGTGAAGGGGGCAGAAATGTTGCCCCGGGTGAAGCCGGTCGAGATGGATATTGAGTACGATGGAGAACATTTCCATGGGCAAGCGTCCATGTTCTTCTTGGCGTTAACTAATTCAATTGGGGGCTTTGAACAAATTGTGCCCGACGCCTCGTTAGATGATGGAAAATTCACCATGATCATCGTGAAATCTAGCAGTTTACCTGACTTGTTACACTTGATGGTCAAGGCGCTTAACGGCAAGCACGTTGACGACCCGCGGATTATTTACCGAAAGGCGCGTAAGGTCGTCGTTAATCCGGTTAATGAACGGGTCATGGTTAATTTAGATGGTGAATATGGTGGTGATGCCCCAATGGTTTTCAAGAACCTAAAACGGCATATCGACATGTTTACTAATTTAGATAGCGTCCCGGTCAGCGAACCGGAAGACGATGAGTATCGCCAAGTTGAGGAACAATTTGTTGCTGAAGTCCAAAATTTATCACAGGATGATGATCAAGAGTGATCATGCACCGTGACTAACTACGGTTGATCACTGCTAATCGTCATGCATTAAAAATCAAAAGTGTTTTTCAAGGATCCATAAAGCACTGAAAAGCATTTTGAACCATTAACTTAAATGAAGCTAAAATGTGGGACAAAAGTCAGTTTGCTCCGCTTAACCTGAAATCGGTAATTCCGGCAACATCAGTCGGAACCGGCAATTTCCGGTTAATGCTCACAAACTACCCGGCTTTTGTCCCACTCTGTTTATTAGATTATCAATAAGGGGAAATCAATGAAAATTAAAGCACCAGTAGAAAAAAACCAAACGTATACGGTCGACATTACCGACTTAACTTATCAAGGAATGGGCGTAGCTAAAATCGAGCATTTTCCAATTTTCATTGCCGACAGTATCCCAGGCGAACAAATTCAAGTCAAAATCACTAAAGTGCAGAAAAATTTTGCGTTTGGCCGGGTAGAAAAGGTTCTAGTGGAAAGCCCAGACCGGGTTGCGGGAAATGATGTCGCGTATACGCAAACGGGAATTGCACCGTTGCAACACATTGCGTACCCCGCGCAATTAAAATTTAAGCAAACTCAAATTAAGAACTTATTGCAAAAGTCTCACTTGGAACAAATTGAAGTTGCGGAAACGGTCGGGATGGAAAATCCAACGGGATACCGAAATAAAGCGCAGGTTCCGGTTCGAAAAGTTAAGGGACAGTTAGCCACCGGCTTTTTCAAGCGCGGTTCGCATGATTTAGTGCCGATTGAAGATTTTTACATTCAAGACCCGGTAATTGACCAAGTAATCCTCCAAGTTCGGGACATTTTACGCGAATACCAAATTGAACCTTACGACGAGATTAACCAACGCGGCGTAGTGCGGAATATCATGGTCCGTCGGGGCCGGCGTTCGGGCGAAATTATGGTGGTGTTGATCACCCGCACCAGCTCAGTTCCCCATTTAGACGAAATTGCTGCAGCTATTCATCAAATTGATGGGGTAGTTAGCGTAATTCAAAATATTAACCCTAAGCAGACTAACGTTATTATGGGGAAGGAAGATCGCCTGTTGGCAGGTGAATCGGTTATTCACGACGAATTGTTGGGTCAAAAATTCATCATTTCAGCACATTCCTTCTACCAAGTTAACCCAGTGCAAACCGAGAAGCTCTACCAGCTAGCAATTGAAAAAGCCGGCTTAACTGGTAAAGAAACGGTCTTGGACGTTTATAGTGGGATTGGGACGATTTCCCTAGCGATGGCGCAAGCCGCCAAGAAAGTTTACGGAGTCGAAATTGTTAAGGAAGCCGTCCAGGATGCGAAGGTTAACGCCGTCCAAAACCAAGCTAAGAACGTTAAATTTGTGGTCGGCAAAGCGGAAGACCAAATGGCGAAGTGGCAAGCTGAAGGGATGCAACCAGATGTTGTGGTAGTGGATCCGCCACGCAAAGGCCTCGACGAAAGTGTGATTAACGCAACCGTGGCAATGGCTCCTAAACGAGTGGTTTACGTCAGTTGTAACCCAGCAACGCTGGTTCGAGACATCGACCGGTTCCAAGCTCAAGGCTACAAGGTGGATCAACCAATCACGCCAGTGGACCAGTTCCCGCAGACGCCGCATGTTGAGAGCGTCACAGTAATGTCGAGGAGCTAAGCGACGAAGAAATAATGAGTTTTCTGCAAATGGAAACTAAAAGGTGAAATTAATTAGTTAAGATGTTTAGTGAACTAAAAAGTGTACCCCTATTGAATACTGGGGCACACTTTTTTACATATGGCAGTTATTTTAATGATTACCCGCTAAGTTAGCCAAAATAACGCCAATGACAATTAATTAATATGATTCTGGAAATTTGTAATTGTAGGGTATTTTCTTGAATTTCCTAACCCTCTTTGATAAGCTCAAAACAAATTTATTAAGGAGAGGTTGAATGATTAATTACAGCAGCTTAGTGATTGTAGGTTAGCCAGAAGGTTTGGCCTATAAATCTTCTGGAATTGCCATTGAATTCAATTCTTAAGGAGAGCGTTAAAATGGAAAAAGATTATTTGATTCGTTTAGAACAACCAGCTGACTACCGGGAAACGGAAGCAATGGTGCGGGAAGCCTTTTGGAACGTTTATCGGCCAGGTTGTTATGAACATTACGTATTACATGTTTTACGCAAAAGCTCCGAGTTTGTTCCTCAGCTTAACTTTGTAATGGAAAAAGGTCACCAAATTATCGGTCAAATTTGCTTTGTGAAGGCAAAAATGGTTGATAAAAACGGGAATGAAGTGCCCGTTTTAACATTTGGACCATTATCAATTGCCCCGGCTTACCAACGGAAGGGGTATGGGAAAAAGCTGCTCGATTATGGCATTGCTCAAGCGCGTAAATGGGGGGCCTCTGTACTATGCATTGAAGGTAACTTAGCCTTTTATAAACACGCTGGTTTTGAAGTTGCGACTACTAAGGGAATTCGTTACGCGGGTGAACCTGAAAACGTAGAACTCCCATATTTTTTGGCAAAGGAATTACGGGAAGGCTTCTTTGAGCAAGCACAAGAAGCACTCTACTACACGCCTTCAGCATATTACGTCAGTGAAAGCGACGTTAATAAATTTGACCAGCAATTTCCGTCAAAAGAAAAGCGTGTTCTTCCCGGGCAATTAGCTTAACTTGAAAAGTAAACTCGTCACGATTACGAGGCGCTCCGTCTTTAAGTGACGGGTTTAGCTTTTTTAGTGGGTACCTTTGCTATAATATAGTTGAAGGAAATCTTTAATCGTGGTGGTTAGGATTCGGCAGTAAAAGTTTGCAAACCAAAAAGCGTAGAAACTGAACCAAATCAGCTTCTACGCTTTGCTACATACAAGAATTAATTTTGGGCGTTATAGGCGTCAACCAAGTCCTGGGCGAATTGATCTAGGTGATCAAGATCCTCTTGCGATTCGGGAGCTAAGTTAATCTTAAGATCGGCAGTTCCCTTAGTTGCGTTAGCCTTAGTGAGAGCTTCACTAAACTTGTCAACGGCGACGCAATAAAATTCTTCGTAGAATGTGTCTCCTGATCCAGCGACTCCGTAAATTTTGCCGCTCAAATCAAGGTCGGCTAGGTCGTCGTAAAAGTCGAGCCCCTCTTCGGGCAGTGCTCCTTCGTCATAGGTGTAGGGGACAATGACGTTAATGTCGTAGTCTTTAAGTTCGGCAGCGTCGGTTTGTGAAATTTCGGTTTCGTCAACTTCCACGCCTAAATCTTCTAAAGCTTCGGTAATGATGTCAGCACAGTCCTCATTATTACCAGTGATGGTAGCAAAAACAACTTTTGCAGTTGGCATAGTTTGATCCTTCTTTCCAATATTTTCCTATCAAAGTATAGCAAAAAAGGAGTTGATTAACATTAATTCTGAAGAAACTAAAAAAATTACTAAAATTACCGCACAAAAACGAGCAGGGCGTTACAACGTTTTTTTGGACGGCGAGTACGCTTTTCCAATTAGCGAAGAAACCTTCATTCACTTTCGGTTAGGTAAGGGGATGGCCGTGAACGGCACTTTATTAAAGGAAATTGGCGAGTATGAAACTAATGCCGAGGCTTATAATATTGCGCTAACCTATATAACCGGGCAGTTGCGTACAGAAAATGAGGTACGCCAAAAATTACGTCAGCAGGATTACGAGGAGCCGGTAATCGAAGCGGTGATTGCTAAGCTAGCTGATTTGAATCTATTAGACGATCGGGAGTATGCCAAAAGCTACGTGCGCACGATGATGCGGACGGGCGACAAGGGGCCCCGGTACCTAATTAATCATTTACGGCAAAAAGGGGTGCTGGAAAACGACTTGCAAGCGGGATTGCAGCTATTTACTGATGCTGAACAGGTGGCTCTAGCAGTCCGGGTCGGACAGAAACTGCAAAAACGGCATCAGGCACAAGCACTCCGGCAACAACAGCTGAAAATTCGGCAAAATTTGATGCAAAAGGGTTTCACTAGCGAAATTATCGAAAAAGCACTTGCTGAAATCGAATTTACGGTCGATAGCGATGCAGAATACGAAAAGCTACGTAAATTGGGTGAACGACTGTTACGTCGGTACCAGGGGCAACCGGAATACCAGCGAACCACTAAAATTAAACGGTCATTATATCAAAAAGGCTTTGAAATGGAATTAATTGAACGTTTTTTAAACGAAAATGATTCTTAAGTTTCTGGAATGGAAGGTGCAAAATTAAAGTCCACTTTGGTATAATTGAAGAGAAATTGAAAGCTTTCAGCTGTAGGAAGTAGGCTTATGCTATGTCTCAATACTCAGATGGACCAAAGGAAGGCGAGTATATTGCGATAAAAAGCTATAAGCATGATGGTAGTTTGCATCGGACTTGGCGTGAAACAATGGTTCTAAAAAATAGTCAAGACGAGTTTATTGGCTGTAATGATCACACGGTGGTGATTGAGGATAACGACCGCCGCTGGGTGACCCGGGAACCGGCGCTGGTTTATTTTAATAAGCATACTTGGTTTAACGTGGTGGCGATGATTCGGGATAACGGAGTTTCCTATTACTGTAACATTGCGTCACCATATGTTTTGGATCGCGAAGCCCTCAAGTACATTGATTACGATTTAGATGTTAAGGTGTTTCCCAATGGCGAACGGCGCCTTTTGGATACGGACGAATTCGAGCAGTTCAGTCGGCAGTGGCACTATTCCGCGGACACGATTCAGATTTTGCTGGATAGTGTACGGGAACTGACGGATTGGATAAATAAAAAGCGTGGACCGTTTTCGGTTGAGTTTATTAATATTTGGTACAAACGTTATCTGAATATAGCGGAGCGCAATACTCGGTAAAAAGGGAGGTGTGAAGAGCACTTCCCTTTTCTTTAAAAAAGAATACACTGAACATAGATGAAAATGAGGAGTCTGGTAAATGTTTGAGAAATTTCGTAAAACGCCCTTAATGTACTGGTCGTTGGAATTGTTAATTATTGCGACCTTGCTGTGGGTTTGTACTAAAATTGATTTTTTGTTTAGCCCGATTGGAACGTTTATTAGCACGGTATTCATGCCGTTAATTTTGGCGACCTTCTTATACTACATGCTCCATCCGTTGGTGAAGTTGTTGATGAAGGTCCATTATAAGAAGTTTCGGATATCGCGTACCTGGGCAGTGGTGTTGGTATTTGTGGGATTCCTGCTCCTAATTGTTTGGGGAATCAGCTCTTTCTTGCCCAGTTTGATCGATCAAATTTCCCAAATGTTAGGGAATTTACCAATGATTGCCAAGAAACTGCAGGTTGCCATTCCTCAGCTAGTCGACCATTCCTGGCTTCGCAAGGTTGATTTTGACCCGTATTTAAAAAATCTTAATAATGAGATTGGCCAATACGCAGAGCAATTTTTGGCGAACATGACTAACAGCATCGGTAATATTATCGCGGCGCTTACTAACATCACAGTCATCGTGATTACGGTGCCCATTATTCTGTTTTACATGTTAAAGGACGGTTACAAATTAATCCCGACAATTTCGCGGATTGTCCCAGAACACAATCGCAAAAGTGTGTTAAATTTATTTTATTCAATGAGTGACACGCTATCTTCTTACATTTCTGGACAAGTAATCGAATGTATTTTCGTGGGAACCTTTACCGTGATTGGCTATATGATTATTCATCAGCCGTATGGGTTGGTGCTCGGCGTGATTGCGGGGATTTGCAACATCATCCCGTATGTCGGACCTTATTTTGGGATTTTTCCATCGCTACTAGTAGCAATTGCCCAGTCTCCCGAACAGGTGATTTCGGTGATCATCGTGGTCTTAATTGTCCAACAAGTGGACGGAAATCTAATATACCCGAACGTGATTGGCAAGTCCTTGCAAATTCATCCGTTAACCATCATTATTTTATTGTTGGTAGCGGGAAAACTTGCAGGAATTTTGGGAATGATTTTGGCGGTACCGACTTACGCAATTGTTAAAGTTTTAATTAACTTTATCCACCATATCTGGGTTTTAGACCGAGATAAGATTGAAGAAAAGGTTAAGCCAGAAAAATAGGCTAAATTTGGTAGTTTGCTATTAATATGGTAATATCTACAGAGTTAGATAAATTATTTCAAGGAGAAAAAAATCTTGACAAGAGTAATTACTTACGGGACTTTCGACCTGTTGCATAAAGGACACGTCCGGTTGTTAAAGCGGGCACGTGAATTAGGCGACCATTTGACAGTATGTTTATCAACGGACGAGTTTAATGCGGTTAAGGGCAAGAAAGCTTACACCCCGTACGAAGACCGAAAGTATATTTTAGAAGCGATTAAATATGTTGACGAAGTGATTCCAGAACGCGGATGGGATCAAAAGATAAATGACGTTAAGGAAAATGATATTGATATTTTCGTAATGGGCGACGACTGGAAGGGTCAATTTGATTTTCTCAAGGATTACTGTAAAGTTATTTATTTACCACGGACCGAAGGAATCTCGACAACTAAAATCAAGCGTGATTTAGGTCTTGGTGATTATAAAAAAGATTAAGACAACAGTTAAGATTGGGATATCAAAATGATTCCAATCTTATTTTTTAGAGGGAAAGGAACGAATATGAACCAGGCAGAATTAAAAGCGGCGGTCGATAAGCGACGCACTTTTGCGATTATTTCTCACCCGGATGCGGGGAAAACCACCATTACCGAGCAATTACTATTGTTTGGGGGCGTAGTGCGAGAAGCCGGAACGGTTAAGGCTCGGAAGACGGGCAACTACGCTAAGTCAGACTGGATGGAAATTGAAAAGAAGCGGGGAATCTCCGTAACTAGTTCAGTGATGCAGTTTGATTATGCAGGAAAACGAATCAACATTTTGGATACTCCTGGACATGAGGATTTTTCGGAAGATACTTACCGGACCCTAATGGCCGTGGACTCCGCGGTGATGGTGATCGATTCCGCAAAGGGGATTGAGCCCCAAACTAAAAAGTTATTCCAAATTTGTAAGATGCGTGGAATTCCAATTTTTACCTTTATGAACAAGTTGGACCGCGACGGCCGTGAACCTCTCGACTTAGTAAATGAACTAGAAGAAGTTCTGGGAATTGACGCTTACCCAATGAATTGGCCAATTGGGATGGGAAAAGGTCTGGCAGGCTTGTATGACATTTACAACAACCGGATTGAACTACATACTGACGGGCCCGAATATTTAGCGCTTGATAGTAACGGTGAACTAAAAGAACCTAATCCCATTGAAGAAGAAAGTGTCTTCCAAGACGCGATGATGGAAGTGGACTTGATGAAGGAAGCGGGGAACCAATTTGACGAGGCTAAGATCGCCAAGGGTGAATTGACTCCGGTTTTCTTCGGTTCAGCTTTAACTAACTTTGGGGTAAAAACTTTCCTAGATGCTTATTTACAATTTGCTCCGGCACCATCTGCACATAAAGTGGCGGATGGCGAACAAATTCAACCTACTGACGAAGAATTCTCGGGATTTGTTTTTAAGATTCAGGCGAATATGAACCCTAATCATCGGGACCGGATTGCCTTTTTACGGATCTGTTCCGGAGAATTTGATCGGGGAATGGACGTTACTTTAAACCGGACTGGTAAGACGTTGCGGCTTTCCAATTCAACTCAATTTATGGCGGATGCACGGGAAAATGTTGAACGTGCGGTTGCTGGAGACATTATCGGTTTATACGATACGGGGAATTTCCAGATTGGGGATACAATTTACGCTGGCAAGCAACCGGTACAATTTGAAAAGCTGCCGCAATTTACTCCAGAATTATTCATGGGCGTTTCTGCAAAGAACGTAATGAAACAAAAATCCTTCCATAAGGGAATTCAGCAATTGGTGCAGGAAGGTGCGGTGCAGTTGTACACAAACTACACTACGGGGGATTACATCCTTGGCGCCGTAGGTCAATTGCAATTTGAAGTGTTCCAATTCCGGATGCAAAACGAATACAATTCGGAAGTGGTAATGCAACCAATGGGCAAGAAAATTGCCCGCTGGATCAATCCGGAACAACTGGACGAAAAAATGTCGTCTTCCCGGAATTTGTTGGTGAAGGACCGCGCTGGACAACCGCTCTTCCTATTCGAAAATCAATTCGCGGAACGTTGGTTCAAAGGCAAGTATCCTGACGTAGAACTCACCGCAAAACTTTAAAAAATAAAACTTTCTAAAGTAACCGATTCAAACAGCCAACTAGGTAAATTATGGGCTATAATGGATAAGTTATTTAAGAAATATCATGTGGAGGAACGATAGCATGAATCGTTTATGGGGTAAGTTTCGCCGGGGTGTGAACACCAAGTTTGGGTTCTTTATGTTGATTACCGGGCTATTTTGGTTGAAATCATACATTGCGTACCAAACTAAGTTTACGTTGGGTGTTCAAGGTGGGATGCAGGAATTAATTTTAGCCATCAGCCCCCTTGGCTTTGCCATTCTATTATTTGGAATTGGATTATATATCCGGGGTAAATGGGCCTATTGGTACATGATTGTAATGGATGCAATCTTATCAACCTGGCTGTTTGCCAACATTTTATACTACCGAGAGTTTTCAGATTTTATCACCTTTAACTTAATCAAGGGCTCGGGTGCCGCTTCGGATAACCTGGGAAAAAGCTTGATGGGAATTTTACGACCAACCGACTTTTTAGTGTTTGTGGATGTAATCTTCGTCATTGCAATTTTAGCGTTTGGTTTTGTTAAAATTGACCAACAGCGTTTCAAGCTGGTTAATTCATTAGCGGTCACGATTTTGTCAATTGGAGTCCTAGCCGCTAACTTAGCCCTTGCTTATTCAAACCGTTCCGGATTGCTGACCCGAACGTTTGATAATAACTACATTGTTAAGTATTTGGGATTACAAAGCTTCACCCTGTATGACGGCGTTAAGACCGTTCAGAATAGTAATAAAAAGAAAGAAGCCAAAAGTTCTCAATTAAAACCAATTAACGAGTTTTTAAAGAAGAATAACGTGCCCGCCAACATCGAATATAAGGGTGTTGCGAAGGGTAAGAACGTAATTATTATTCACTTGGAAAGTTTGCAACAATTTGTCATTAACCAAAAGTGGAAGGGAAAGGAAATTACTCCTAACATCAATAAGTTCTACAATGATAAGAACACGCTAGCTTATGACAACTTCTTTAACCAAGTTGGACAAGGAAAGACGGCCGACGCCGAGATGATGTTAGAAAATTCGTTGTTTGGATTACCTGAAGGATCAGCGATGGTTACGGATGGTACTACCAACACCTTCCAATCCATGCCCGCAATTATGGATCAGCACGGTTACACTACCGCAGCCTTCCACGGGGACGTAGCTAGTTTCTGGAACCGGGATAACGCTTATAAATCATTTGGTTACCAGTACTTCTTCAGTAAGCAATACTACTCGTTGAAGAAGGGGTACGTAAGTGGATATGGAATGAAGGATAAGTTGTTCTTACAACAGTCCGCGAAATTCCTTGAAGAGCTTCCACAGCCGTTCTATGCAAAATTAATCACGGTTTCTAACCACTATCCTTACGGAATCGAAAAGAAAAACGTTTCTATTGATCCGTGGGAGACGGGGGATTCAACCGTTGACCCGTACGTTCAAACGGCCCATTACCTTGACCAAGCGGTTGGGGAACTAATTAGTTACTTGAAGAAGACCGGACTTTACGATAAGAGTTTGATCATGATGTACGGTGATCATTATGGAATTTCAAACAATCATAAACCCGCAATTGCCAAGATTTTAGGTCTAAAAGGGGTTACTAATTATGATTTGGCTATGTTCCAAAAGGTACCGTTCATGATTCATGCTCCGGGTCTAAAGGGAGGCGTCAACCACAACTACAGTGGTGAAATTGACGTGATGCCAACCCTATTGAACCTCTTAGGAATTGATACGCCAGGAGCTTATCAATTTGGTCACGACATTAATTCTAAGCAGTATAACCAAATTGTGGCGTTCCGAAACGGGGATTTCGTTTCTAAGAAGTACACCAAGTACGGTGGTGATTTATACTACACGGCTACTGGGGAGCAGATTACTGACGAAACGGCTAGTCAAAAACGAGAGGTTAAACAAATTCAACAGTACGTTAATAACGAGTTGAATTATTCCGATCGAATCATTAATGGTGATTTGTTGCGCTTTGCAGACTTAGACTGGTTTAAGAAGGTCAATAAGGCGGATTACAGCTACACTAAGAAAACTGCCTTGAAGAATCTAAAGAAGGCGCAAAAATCCAAGACTAGTTTGCTCGAACAAAATCACGGCCGGTCAACGATTGACGATTACGTAACCGATGCACCGGAATTACCAGAAAATGAAGAGAAGGCGGCTAGTTCGAGTTCTTCAAGCAACAATTCTTCGGAAGATAGCAGTCATTCAGGAAGTAGTTCCGCAGACACTACTACCCAAGAAGATAAATAGATATTAACAATTTAAGGGACTCACGATTAGCCCAAACAAAATTAAGAATTAGCATGGAGAGGTTGGGAAATTTTTCCCAACCTCTTTTGTTTTTTAGATTAAAATACTAGTTAAGAATCGTGGAGCTTTAAAAATTTAATTAAGTTAGAAGGAGACTTTGATTTATGGCAAGTCATTTAATCATTTTACTGCTGGTCGGTCTATTGGCCGGAGTGTTTGGCGCCATCCTTGGTATTGGGGGCGGGATGATTATCACCCCGGTCTTGACCATTGGGATGGGACTCGATATTAAATACGCAATTGGGGCAAGTATCATCGCCGTAATTGCGACTAGTTCAGGTGCTACCATTGCCTACTTAAGGGACGAGATGCTTAATTTGCGGGTAGCGATGTTTTTGGAAATTGCGACCACGGTCGGAGCGATTGTGGGGGCGATCATGACCGGGCTTTTTAATTCGACGGTCCTCTATGTACTGTTTGGATCGTTTCTCGTTTTTTCGAGTTGGAACATGTACCGAAAACTCCGTCAAGGGGGCAGTGAAGAAGGTAGCGCAAAGAATGATCGCTTAGCTAACCAACTTAACCTTAATGGCAGTTACTACGATAAGGCGCTGAAAAAACAAATTGATTACCAAGTGGAAAATGTTCCAGGAGGTTCGGCAGTGATGTTTGGCGCTGGATTAGCTAGCGGACTCTTAGGAATCGGAAGCGGCGCGTTTAAGGTGATGGCGATGGATAACATCATGAAGATGCCGTTAAAACCTTCTAGCGCCACTAGCAACTTAATGATGGGAGTCACCGCTGCGGCTAGTGCGATGGTTTACTTCTTCAACGGCTCGATTCATGCTGACATTGCGGGCCCCTTAGCAATTGGAATTTTATTTGGTGCCCAATTAGGGAGCCGAATTATGCAGCGCCTTCGTCCCCGGTGGATTCGGTTAATCTTCATTCCGGTATTGCTATACATGGGCTTACAAATGGTTTTAAAAGGATTTGGGGTGAACTTTTAGATGAACGCTAAACAAAAAGAAATGAATCACGTCGAATTATTGATTGGCCGTATTTTACAAGTTGGGGTTTATATTTCCGCAATCGTCATTATCTGCGGAATCGGTTTATGGTTAGTAAAAAATGGTTCGGGTTATGCCGGTGCCTTACCAACCCGATTGGGAATAATTTTCCAAGGAGCTATGCAATTAAAGCCCTACGCAGTTTTAATGTTGGGAATCTTTCTGCTAATTTTAACCCCCGTCTTGCGAGTCGTGGTGTCAATCTACGCCTTTGCTAAGGAAGGGGATCGACTGTACGTAACGATTACGACAATTGTTTTAATTATTCTAATTATCGGGATGACAATTGGTTACCAAGGGTAATAACCATTAATTAAGCTAGGAGAGTTGACAAACTTTCCTAGCTTTTTTATTAGGAAATACATATTTATTATTACAAGATAAAAAATTGGGTTTGCAAGTAACAAAGTACATTTTTATATTAAAAAAATGGATTTCTTATTGGTGACGTGGACAATTCACTATATAGAAGTTATAATTAACGAGATAGAATTTTAACGGCCGTTACAATTTTGAAGCCGAAGTATAAATGAGGGAGTTTTACATGAAGGTTGAACCAAATGTGGTGATAAGTGAATTCATCGTCAACATGACTGATGATCTGTATCACAAAGACAATAGCAAAATAGATATTTCTGAAAAAGTGAAGAAACAAGCAGACTCTTTAGCGAACTTTAAAGTCCCTTATTATGTATTAACTAACGGACCAAGTCAGGAAAATTTAGAGAAGGGGCTAACAATTACTCATGTTGATTTATTTGAGCATTATCCAGATTTGACTTTGTATTTTTATAGGATTCTAATGGCCTTTGACTTTCTAAAGGATCATCCCGAAATTGAAAAGGCCGCGTTAACAGATGCCGGTGATGTGACAATGCTCAATTACCCTTTTGATAGTGTCCGAGAAGGAATTCTTTATATTGGCGATGAAACCAGCTCATTATTTAATACTGCAATCATCATCAATAGTGATGCTCCAACATATATGAAGGATTTTATTTGGGAAAATAACAATTTACCAATTCTAAATCTAGGAATAATGGTGGGAACTCGCGATGTGTTAATTGAATATTTGGGAATTATGGTTAAGTTAATTACCGAGGCAGAGGTAAAAATCAAGCAGGGTGATGACTCTTATCGATTAGGAAAATTTGAGATGCTGATTTCCAATTACGTGGCATACCGTTACTTTAGTAACCGCTTAATTCACGGGCGTGAGGTTAGTACTATTTTTAATGGACATCAAGAAATAAGTAGTGCTTGGTTTAAGCATAAGTGAGGCTTTCGGCAATGAATAAAAAAACGGTAAAAGAATTAATTTGCGACCGTTATTGGGAATACCGGCATTATACCGAAAAAAACGATTCTGTAGCGATATTTCTTAAGAAAGACTCTCTTCGAGCGTATTTTTTGATTCAGTTTGGACAAGATGGAAGAATACTTTTCCCAGGGGCAGTCCCCTTTAAACCTAACGAATATTCGATGTGGGACTTTGATGAAGAAGAACAAAAAATCGTCATTCTAGATAAAAATGGAAACGAAAATCAACGAGTTGATATACCAATAGAATGGATTAATGGCATTCAAAGAATCTTTTTAACTGGTGAAGCAAAGGGGGATGCGTTAGTTTGTGAGAAGAGCACTAACAAGAGGAAGTCTCATCCGTACTTTTTAGGTGGCACTCAAGTGTTTATAACATCTCGTAAATTTGTAACCTTAGATTTAATCCACGATTTAAGCCGGTTAGGTTTTAATATTAAAATAAGTAATCATCAAGTTGCTTCATACAACTTTTTTAGTGATACTTTTGAATATATTATCCAACATCCTCAGTTACAAAAAATTATTATTAGCAATACAGGAAAACTAGAAGTTAAATTACCACAGAATCATCAATTATTAATTAGCAAGGACTGTGGACCTTCATCAATAGCTTATTTGACAGGTAATCGAGCGCCCATCCTAGAATTGCTAAGTTCTGTTTTGATGGAAAATAATCAGCATCTACTTAATTCTGAAGATAATAGGGCTGAAGAAGAAATATTTCAGGCAGTACTACAAACACAATTTAGTGATCGGTATGAATTAGGTTAGCTATTGCATTAATATTACTAGAATCAGATAGCTTTAAAATTAACTAGCGTAGATGCCAATAATTTTAAAGCTATTTTTGCTTAACAAAGTAATTCAAGAGGGGAGATTTAGATGTTAATAAAAATTAGTTTTCTATTTTATGCCTTTTTTTTAAAATTTGAGACAGAAGATCTTAATCACGGGTGTAACATTAAAGGGTAATATAATTTAAGAATGTTAATTTATAGAAACGTTTATTGGTTTGCATAAAAAACTTAAGTAGTAATAAAAAAACCACTAACTAAGAGTGGCTTGTAAGTGAAAATTAGCTTAGCGATTAGTGGTTCATAAAGGAAACTCCCATGTAAACTAAGTTACTCAAAATAATTAGAAAGAAAACGATAGAGATAACTTTTTCCGGCGCATTAGTATGAGATTTGTTTCGTGAATGTGGAGGAGTTTGAATATCCTTTTCATAAGATACCCTTTTTTCGATGTCTTTTTCAAGTAGGTGGCTTTTTTGATTAGATGAATTATTAATGATAAAGACCTCCTTTTATTGTGAGTTGCTCTTGATGCTATTTAAACAATTTTTTTCTTAAAAGTAAATAGGATAATTGAAAAAGTTAAAAATTAATCCTATGTAACATAGCGGCTATAAAAAATTTATGCATTGTGGTACATTTGATGTACGATAAAGAATAGAGGTAGACAGATGAGATTCGATTTTAATGACTTTCGACTTAGAAAGTATTCGAAAATCACTAAAAAAATTTTAGCTTTAGACAAAGAATATCAGCAGTTGACGGACGAACAATTACAAGCCAAAACCATTCTATTTAGAGAAAAATTAGCAGAAGGAGCAAGCTTAGAATCGATTTTGGTTGAGGCTTATGCCACAATTCGTGAGGCCGACTACCGAATCTTAGGATTAAAGCCTTTTGAAAATCAGGTGTTAGGTGGGGTAATTCTTCATTATGGAATGGTTGCCCAGATGAATACTGGAGAAGGTAAAACTTTAACTGCAACGATGCCAATGTATTTGAATGGGTTGACTGGTCCAGGGAATTTTTTAGTTACGGTCAACGGATACTTAGCTAACCGAGACGCCGAAGAAATTGGTAAAGTGTACCATTGGATGGGACTGACTAGTGCTGCGGGAGTAAGTCCTGATGAAGAAGAATTAGATATGCAAGCTATTTACAATAATGACATAGTCTATACAACCAATAGTGCATTAGGTTTTGACTACTTAACTGATAATCTTGTGGAAAACGCCACGGATAAGAAACTTAATGATTTAAATTTTGCACTAGTTGATGAAGTAGATTCAGTGTTACTTGATGCTGCACAAACTCCGCTAGTAATTTCGGGTTCTCCCCGAGTACAATCTAATCTTTTTAACTCAACGGATCGTATTGTAAAAAGTTTACAAAAAGATAAGGATTATGAGTTTAGTGAAGATTTAACGAGCGTATGGTTTACGAAAGAAGGCATTAAACACCTGGAGGATTATTTAGGGATAACTAACTTAGTTTCCAAAAGATGGTCTGATTTGTATCGTCATTTAGTGTTAGCGTTGCAAGCTAATTATACGATAAAGCGTAATCAGGATTATGTTGTTGTAGATGATGAAGTACTGCTGTTAGACAGTGAAAATGGACGAGCGCTGACTGGAATGAAACGGGAATCCGGGATTCATCAAGCAATGGAAGCCAAGGAGGAAGTTCCACTTACCGAGCAAACCCGAGCAATGGCTTCAATCACTTTACAGAATTTCTTTAAGATGTTTAAAAAGCTTTCTGGGATGACCGGAACTGCGGTTACATCCGCACGAGAATTCATGGATGTTTATAACTTACCGGTTTTAAAGGTTCCCACACATAAGCCTAACATCCGAGTTGACCGGCCAGACATTGTTTATGCCACTATGGATGAAAAAATCGAAGCTACTGTGAAGCTGGTTAAAAAAGCATACGAAGTTCAACGGCCAGTTCTACTAAAAACTGGTTCGCTGTCGTTGTCGAGACTTTACTCAAGAGTTTTATTGAAAAATGGGATTGTCCATAACGTTTTAAATGCACAAAGTGAATCTAAAGAAGCTATGATCGTTGCTGATGCTGGTCAAGCTGGAGCGATTACTGTGGCTACTTCGATGGCAGGTCGTGGTACTGACATCAAGCTCGGCCCCGGTGTGAAAGAAAAGGGTGGCTTGTTGGTAATCGGAACGGAACGAATGAATAGTCGTCGAGTAGACGATCAGTTACGTGGTCGTGCAGGGCGACAAGGAGATCCAGGAGAGAGTATTTTTTTGGTTTCTCTTGAAGATAAAGTGGTTATTGAGAATGCTCCTGACTGGGTAGATAAGTATCGGATGCGGTTAGCGCAGGCTCTTAAAGAAGGAAAACGCAAGTATGGGGAGCCACTAAGAGGACGACGTGCTAAAAACATCGTAGAACGTGCCCAACAAGCTGCAGATACAAAGGCTGAATCAGCGCGTAAGAGTTCCGTTAAAATGGACGATATTTTACGGATCCAACGCGAAATGATTTACGATTTTCGTGACTACGTGATGGCTAACGGGGATTTAGGTGAAATTACCCAAAGAATTTGGGATGACTTTTTTAAACTATATTCGAGCGGTAAGGGTATTACAAGAGATAAACTAAGCGATTTTATAATTAATAACTTAGATTACAATTATAGCGACGAGCAATTTGACTCAAAAATTCTAGAGGACCCAGAACAAGTGGAACAATACGTTTTAAAAGTTGCAAAACAGAAGTGGGAAGACCAAAAATTAATTCTCGATAATGAATTTAAGCAGAACTATTTAAAGCGGCTATCAATTTTGAAAGCGCTGGATGTGGCTTGGATTGAACAGGTAGACAATTTATCACAGTTAAAAACTGTGGTAAGTAGTCGTTCTACAGGCCAACATAATCCAATATTTGAATATGAAAAAGAGGCTATGAATTCGTTTAGGCAAATGAGAAAAGCATTTTGGCAGAATACAATTAAATATATGCTACTGTCAGATTTAATTGTTGGAAAAAATGAATCAATTAGGGTGGAATTTCCATGAGAAAAAGAAGTGAAAAAAACGAGTTAATTGCTAGCATCATGTTTACGTTATTTATGATTGTTTTAATGGAGCTGGGGCGACAGATTGCTATTCCGGCTTTGGATTCTGACTTAAGTCGTAAAGCACTTAATGCTTCGCCACTATTAAGAAACGTTACTATGCTTACTGGTGGGCAGTCTAGATTTCCATCACTATTTTCAATTGGACTGGGTCCATACATGACTGGAATGATTTTGTTCCAAGCAATCCAATTGATTAATGTTGATGCAATGAGCAAGATTAGCGACCAAAAAAGAGGGTTTATTCAGCGGTGGATAACATTAATAATTGCAATATTGCAAACTCTGCAATTTATTTTTGCAATCAAAAAAAATATTACTCTCGCAGGTGACAAAATTTTTGGGTTTGATTTTAATTTAGTAGTGTCTTTTATGATCTTGGTTGCCGGTGCAATGATTGTTGCGTGGATGTCAGATATGACGGCTAAGTTTGGAGTAGGAGGCGCTGGTGTTCTAATTATGCCTGGTATTATTACTAATTTACCATTGATGGTTTTTCGAGGACCAGGGCTAGGTACTAATCAAGTAACATCATTTTCGACTAATTTATGGATAGCTTTAGGAATCTCGGTGTTAGTGGTTTTTGTTGCTACAGTATTTTTCAATAAGGCAGAATTAAGAATCCCATTACAGAGGCCTAATGTCCAGAATGATTTTTCCGAATCGTATTTGCCAATTCGTTTTCTAACCTCAGGAAGCATGCCCTTTATGTTTACTACCACGGTATTTATGATTCCTAGTTATATTGCTAACTTTAGTCCTGATAGTGGGTTTAGTAGGTTTACTCAAGCATATATTAACTTTAATAACCCCGTAGGAATTACGATTTATTGTGGAGTTGTTGTGTTCTTAAGTTATGCATTTAGTTTTATGAATCTTCAAACAGAACGACAGGCAGAGAATTTAAAAAAATCTGGAGATTATATTTTTGGGATTACTCCAGGAAAAGACACACAAAGATATTTGAATCATCATGTGGTGAGATTAAGTACAGCGGCTAACGGTTACTTTTTAGTAGTAGTTGCCACTCCGCTGATAATTGGGTTATACGTACCGGGAGTTACTAACTTTACGTTTGCATATGCCAGCATATTGATTTTGGTAACGATTATGGATACTACGTTAGATCAATTGAAGACAATGTACTTAAGAACCCAATATGATCTTTTGTAAGTGATAAGGAGTTAAGCGAATGTTTTATATTGCCCCAGCATGGACAAATAATATTGAGGAATTAAATCGCGACCCATTAAAAAATGTAATGAGTTTGTTAGTTGACGGCGACAAACCGGTGAAATTATTGGTGTTAAATTTTTTACCCAATTTAAGGTATCTTTTACACGTAAACGGGCTAACTAACCTTCCATTTTGGAATCTGTGGGATGCAATTCTAAACATTGAACGGACCGACGGCATGCCTCTTGGCCCGGAAAGTTTGGAGTGGCCTGCCGATATTCGTACAGCCCAAGGAACTCGTTCGGTTGTGGGGTATCGTGGGAATAAGTTGGCAGCAAGAGTGATTGGCAATGAACAGGGCTTTATTCAAGCGGTGGAGTATTTAGATGATGATATTTATCATGTGGACATATATGATGACCGAGGTTTTAAAGCTGCAACCAAATATTTTAAGGATGACCGTTTGATAAAGCAGATTTGGTTCAACGAAGTCGGACAATGTATTCTACGCTATGAGCCACAGGCTGAAGTAACGGTAAAAATTTTAAGTAATTACAGTAATTTTGACCGCGCTGAGTATGATAGTTTAGATGATTTACTCATGGAATTCATTAACAAAAAGTTTGCTAATGAATTTGATGAACGTACGGATGGGGTAATTGCTAGTAGCAATAAAAGAATGCGTTCGTTAATGATAAAGATGCAAAAACAAATACCAATTACTTATTTATTAGATCACCCTGGAAAAATTAGTTCAGTAGATATTCAAGAACTGGTCCCACAAATGGAGGGTTGCAGCAGTTTTGTAATCCCTAATTATGCAATATTCGAGCAATTTCAACTCGAAGTTAATGAATTGTGTAGAGCACATCTAGATTTAGGTTATCCTTATGGTGCAGATATGCGTTTAGGTAACAGTAATGAAGAACGAAAACTAATTATTTACTGGAATATTGGTGATACAAATGATGACCAAAGTGTTCGTGGCGTAAGTGATGAATTATTAGACTATTACCTAAAGCATGAGAGTGCTGGCTTAATAATTTCAACACTTAATAATGAAATGGCTGATCAGGTATTTTCAATAGTTTTGCAGAAATTATTAAACCATTATGACTTTCTGGATGGTGAAAAAGACTGGAAAATCATAAATAAGATTATGTTCAACGAAAACAATGGAAAAGAAATGCAAAAACTGATATATCGGGTAAAACTTCGACTATGGAAAGCCTGGGAAATTAAGCATCCAATTAAAGATGGAGAAGTGACGATAACGGTAGATGAAATTCCCGAGAGTCAAAAAATCAATTGGGGACAATTTGTTGAAGATATGTCCAACGTTTTATTTCGGGTAGGGTCTCGTGATTACCAAATTTTTGCTGACTTGGCTAGGGCTCGAATTGTAGTGGATATGGGAGAACCCTATGATACTAGAACACAATTTAATGCTATTAGTGCTGGAATACCACAAATTATTAAGGTTGAGAGTCCGTTCGTTATCCATAGCGAGAATGGATGGATTGTTAAAGAAGGACACAGTTTGACAGATGGACTTGATTTTTACTTAGGAAAATTAGGTAATTGGAATATTGCGTTGGTGAATACTGCTAAGTATATGGAACAATTAGAATTTGGACGCCAATCCGATTGGTGGGAGAGAAGGATGCGTTATGAGCAAAGGTAAAATTATACATCTGGGTCCCGAAATTGAAGGATTAGCAGAGTTAATTGAGGGGAAGTTCGATATTTTCGATGTTCCGTTTGAGTTTGTGGATCAACCAATTGGAGAAGAGAAGAATAAATTACTTATTAAAGGGGAACTAAATCTAGTTTTTCGCCATGATTTGTTTTTTATTACTCAATCGGAATATTTACAATCTGGTCAAAGTTCTTTTTTGAGGCAATTGCCGGCTAACAACATTATCATCGATAGCAGGCTTCAGCTGAGCGAAGAAGCTAAGCAAGCCTTTTTTCTAAAGAATGTTCAATTTATTGACTTTGAAAGTGAACAGGATTTAGCAAAGCAACTTAATGAGGAATTTTATAACGATCAATTAGGGTATAAATATAAATTTGATAATATCCAATTTGACTCTTTTTTTAAGGGTACTGTAAAACAATTGGGACACAATTATTTAGAAATCATAGATAATGACATTAAGGACTATCAACGAGTAGCTAATTGGGGAGGTCCCTTGGGGGTAGCTAAAAACTCAATTTGGGAAATACGAACCGAATTTAAGAGAAATACGCCTTCAACTAATGTACGTTTAAGAGTTTCGTTAATAAGTGCATTTACTAGTGAAATCTACTATTCAACAGAGGTGGATAACGATGATTTAAAAAATTTGATTCCGCTAAAAGTTGATCATAATGGTGCTTTCATCCTTGTTGAATTACTAGTTAAGGGTCAAAATATTGATTTAACAATGGGAGCAATTACCCTTAACGAAAGCCGTGGTGGTCGAGGAACCTTGTTAATTGGTGAAGATGTAGAAATCGATGACGAAGCAATGGGGGAACCCTTGTACCACTACTTTGATCCAGGTGATTTTAAACCACCGTTGATGGTTTACTTTTCTGGTTTTCGGTTTAACCCCGGAGTAGAAGGGATGTTCATGATGCGAGGATTAAAAGGGCCAACGCTTTTAATTGAAGATTTTCGTATCCTAGGGGGCTCGTTTTACGTTGGTGGTGAAAAACTGGAAAGCCAAATTATTAAGTTGATTCAAACAACTTTAAAGAAACTGGGATTTAAACCAAACGAACTAATTCTTTCAGGATTGTCGATGGGGACTTTCGCTAGCTTATACTATTCATCATTCCTTAATCCAGATTGGGTAATTGTTGGTAAACCACTAACTAGTTTAGGGGACATTGCCGCTAATGAGCGTATTAATCGCCCTGGTGGATTTCCAACTTCTTTGGATGTAGTGTTAAGACTAACTGGTGGAATTGCGGATGAAAATATTAAGCAAGCGAATGATATTTTTTGGGGTTCATTTACCAAGCATGATCATTCCAAAACAAATTTTGTGATCGTTTATATGAAAGATGACGATTATGATGGAGATGCATTTGAAAAACTGGAACGTTTTTTACGAAAGCATTCACCAACTTCTCGGATTATTCATAAGGGCTTTACTGGAAGGCATAATGATCAGTCTGGGGCTCTCAGTAGCTGGTTTATAAATCAATATCGAAATATTCTTGAAACCAACTACGGTCGAGACTTTAGTCCGCAGGAGGATGACGAAGATGAAGAGTAGTTACTTTGTAATTAGATGGCCAGTTCATATGAATGATACGTATAGCTATGGCTCAGTGATTAATTATCAAAATGGGAAAATCTATTTTAAAAACGAAAGAATGAGCCCTGGTGAACGCATCCATACTTGGAAATCACAAGTTGTTTTCGACAAACTAGATACAGGATATTCGCAGTTGCCCTTATTGAAGCGAAAAGCTAAATATCAAATTATTACTAAGGCAATAATAGCACCGGAAAATTCGGTTCAAATTCAACTAGACTTTTTTGATGTAAAGAATGAAATTATTGATGGTCCATTAACAATTGATTTAGATGGCGAATTTGAAGTCCCTGAAGAGATGGATCATTACCAATTAAGTTTGGTTAATTTAAATAATCGTTCGTTGGAGTTCGAAGATTTAATAATCAGACCAGTAGAAAGTACTTTTGAAATTGCAACGATTGATGGCAATATGAATGTGATTTGTTTATGGGACCGACGGGACCATTTCTTTGAAAAAGTAGAAGTATATTTACGTAGAAGACTGCTGTATTCAGGATCTTATTTAGGGAAGCAGAATGTTTTGCGAATTTTTGTAGAGTACGATAGTAGGGCTAATTGGCAAAAAGGACAGTTGCATGATGCAATTGCCCATGCAACTAAGTCGCTTGAAAAAGTGGTTAAGGAAAGAAAGCTTGCTTTTGATGCTTTATCGCCAGATACCATCTTACTATCAGAACCAGAAGAAAGTTTGATTAAACTAGAAAATTACACAACTATGGAACTAGCAAAAATCCTGCATTTCTACCGGCGTTAAAGCAATTTAAATTTTTAGAACCACATCTGGAGGAAAAACATGAATTTTTTTGTTAATGAAGCAATGGGAATTGGTAATTCGGGAGTTGAACATGCCCAATTTTATCGGGCAAAACGTTTTGACCAAGCCAATTTAGATTATAAATTTATTTTTATGGCACTAGTTGATAACTTACATGAAGCAATGGACAAATGGGATCTGCGTGATGATCAAGTAATTAATATTTGGGAATACTTTGTGCATGGTGATGATTATGCGTTAAACGGGTTAAAAAAGCGAACAAAGTTGAGCAGTGAGACCGTGATTGATGGTACTAATACTTTTCGTATGGAGAATAAGGTTACCTCAGCAGGGGTAAGGATTGTTCGGCACTATGTAAAATATCCTAATCCTAAGAAAAATCCAGCATTACTGGTTAGCGTTGACCGTGTAGAATTATTTGATACGGAAACTAACTTGCGAAAAGTTGCGTTTGAATTTCTTGCTAATCCACACGACGACCGGAGTTTTGTAATTAAAAACATTCATTTATATAACCAGCCTGAAGAATTATTTTTCCCCAATCTAGTACAATTACGGAGATATTTTTTTCATCAAATTGAACGCCTTTATTCGGGTAAAAATGTTTTTGTCTTGGATCGTGGGGAAATGAATGAGGTTGCTTTAATGGATGAAGACGTACCGAATGTAAACCGGAAATTGGTAGAAATTGTACATGCTGACCACTTAGCTGATCGTGATGATCCTAAGGCACCATTTTGGAACAATTACTACGAGTACTCCCTTAGTCATTTAGACCGAATTGACCGGATAGTGGTTTCTACTGAACTACAGCGAAAAGATTTATTGGTTGATTTTCCAAATAAAGAAAAAGAAATTGTAACGATTCCGGTTGGTGGCATTGATGATGAAACTAAACAGATTAAGTCAACTCCACATAAGGGCTTTAAATTAGTTACGATTTCTCGACTAGCTTCTGAAAAGCATATCGATTTAGTCGTTAAAGCGGTAGCTAACTTACATAAGCAAGGTCATAAAGTTAGCCTAGATATTTATGGCGCCGGTGAAGAAGAGAAGAAACTGAAGGAATTAATCGAAAAAGTTCAAGCTAAGAAATACATTAAATTACGAGGCTTAACGCATCATGCCGATAAAGTTTATCCTAAATATGATGCCTTTGTTTCAGCGTCCTTCTCTGAAGGGTTTGGATTAACTTATATTGAAGCATTGAATGCAGGACTACCAGTTGTTACTTTTGCTGCACGCTTTGGTTCTCTAGAATTAATTCAAGATGGAAAGAATGGTTACTTGATGACCTTTAAACGAGAAGATCACGAATTTGATGTTAGTCAATTAGAAAAGGGTATCCAAAAATTAATGGAACGTGACATCTCTGAAATGAAAGATGATATCTATAAGTCTGTTGATAATTACCGTGATCATGTGATTGCTGATAAATGGAGGAATTTGATTAATGAACTATGAGTTAGTAAGTATTTTACGACCAGGAACGGATAATTGGAAATCTCAAAAGGAACGTGCAGAAAAGAATAACAGCACCTTAATTACTTTATTACCGGAGCCATTTTTCGTTCGTTTAAAAAAAGAAGAATATCCAAAGATGATTAACATCGTTGATTATGTTACCAAAAGGACGTACGACGAAAATAATTCTCTATTCTTCGACAAAGTGCCTACAGTAGATGGTGCCGAAATTTTTATGAACCATGATGGTGTAATTACCCTCATTAAAGATGGAGTTACATTCGGAGAAATGCGTACTTTCCCTCGTTCACGTCGTTTAGTTCAAGATATCAAATTTTTTAATGAAGACGGTACTCGGGATATGGTAGAGGAGTACACTTTTGATGGAAAACTCTTTAGTAATTTGTTCTATTATAAGGATAAAGTGCAAGAAATTGATTTCTTTGATGATAATGGTGACGTTCGTTTGCGGTTTTATTTTTATGAAGGGGAAATTAACTTTATTACGGTAGAAAATCCCAAAACTAAGAAAATTATTGAAAAGTACGATAACATGGCGCAATTTCAAGCTGCACAAGTTGCCAAAATTGTTAAACCTGAAGACGAAGTCGGAATTACTTATTTAGGCGTTGAATTAGATGCTCTGAAAAATACCCAGTCTAAAAATACACTTTATCTGGAAGAACCGGCTTTTGAAGGTGGGCAAGTAAAGGGAAATCTTAAACTAATCATGGAAAATCATATCGACTACATTCAACGCGTAGTGGTAAGTAGCGAAGACTACCAAAAAATGCTTGATCTAGGTTTAGACGTTTCTAAAGTCGAACCTAAACAATAAATTAATGAGTGGTGCAATCCTTAGTTAGTGAGGAAGGTCCACTCATTTTTTTGGTTACTTGAAAAGTGAGAAACTAAGGAATATAATACCGGAGACACAAATATATACGTTAAGGAGAATGAAGGATGGCTGAGAAAAAAATTAAGATTAACCCGAATGAATTCGCTTTGGCAGTAATCAGCGGCTCTAAGTTAGATAATCCCGATGATGTTCGCGCAAGCAAGGACGCACTAAAGCGTTACTTAACGGCGTACATGTTGATTGAAGAATTTAACGAACTAGAAGCAAGTCAATTTAAGTTCTTTAAGAAGGCGGATCGTGAAATGCTGGTTAAGGCGCTTGAAGGATTACGCCTTGACTAAAAAACGCTAATTTTTTTGTTTCAAAGTTCTGGAGCAGCTGGGAAAAACTGAAGATTGCTTTTCAAGGATGAAAAGATTTTTAAAAAGTTGTTTTGTGATTTAACTTCAGGAGAGCCAAAAGTCAGTTTGTTCCGCGTAATCTAAAATTGACCATCATGCCCAATTCAGGTGTGATGGTCAATTTTTAGTTAACGCTCGTAAATTACTCAATTTTGGTCTCGTACTCTTTTGGTTTTAAAACAACGGGTCATTTTTACGAGTTTTTTTAATTTCTTGGTGAATTTTCAAAGCAATTTTATGGTTGGTCTTGATTGCTACCGACATAAAGAGGGCGTCCATAATACTCATCTGCGCAATTAGTGCGTGAAGAGCTTCGGAACGGTATAGTGCTTCTTCAGCAACCGAAATTAGGGTAACGTCCGCCATTTTAGCTAGGGTGGCGTTTGCAGAGCTAGTGATTAAAATTAAGGGAACTTGGTGTTGCAACGCTAAGTTAGCTAAGGCAATCGCATCCCGGTCTTCGCCCGAATGCGAAATCAAAAGCATTACGTCCTTAGCAGTTAGACGAGTTGCCGCCATGATTTGCATATGAAAATCATGTGCGTAAACCACGTCTAACGGGGTTCGCAGGAATTTATGATAGCCATCTAGGGCGACAATGTTACTAGCTCCCAGTCCAAAAATGCCCACCTGCTGGGCGTCTAATAAGAGTTGAACGCAGGTTGCTAAGTCAGCTTCGCTAAGGGACTTCACCGTGGCTTTTAAAGCATCTGCGTTAGCCGCAAAAACCTTTTCGGCAACGGTGACTGGGGAATCACTAGGACTAATCTCTGCAAAAAGGTTATCGGAATTTTCGGTCTGGGCGAGACTTAACTTTAGCTCCTGAAAATTTTTAAACCCCAAATTTTTAGCGAAGCGTGAAATGGTAGCGGTAGAAATCGCAGTTTTTTGACTTAGTTCAGAAATGGTGGCGTGACTAATTTGACTTTGATTCTTTAAAAGAAACGTTGCTAATTGGCGTTCTTTATCGCTAAAGTTGCTTTGGCACGCCTGAATACGTAACGCAAAATTTGACATTGTGTAGATACTCCCATCAAGTTTACTTATGTTCAGTATATCACTAAATCTAGCTCAGAAAAATAATTTCATGAAAGCGCTTGATTTATGTAAAATATTTTCATAGAATGGATATGGAATTAATTATACGAAGATAAGCGAGGGGTTATTATGGAAATTGGATTAATCGGTTTAGGCAAGATGGGACTTAACTTAGCTAAGAATATGCGTGACCACCAAATTGAGGTGGTTGCTTTTGATCTGTTTGCCGAGGCGCGCCAAGCGGCAACCAAGGCCCAAATCAAGACGGTTACCGACCTTCAATCTTTAGTAAAGGGACTAACGCAGCCCCGAATCGTTTGGTCAATGCTACCAGCTGGCAAACCCACTGACGATACAATTAAAGAACTCAGTGAGTTGCTAGACGAAGACGACGTGGTAATTGACGGTGGAAATTCGTTTTACCAAGATTCGATTCGCCATGCAGAAATTTTAAAGGAACAAGGAATTCACTTCTTTGATGTTGGAACCTCAGGTGGTAAGGCTGGTGCCCGGCAAAATGGTAACTTTATGATTGGGGGGCCTCAACCAATCTTTGCTCGAATTGAACCCCTGTTTAAAGCGATTGCCGCTGAAGATGGCTACTTGTATACCGGTAAAGCAGGTTCAGGACATTATTTAAAGATGGTGCATAACGGAATTGAATACGGCATGATGCAAGCAATTGGGGAAGGTTTCGAAGTTTTGAGTGAAAGCCAATTTGACTATGATAACGAAGCGGTTGCTAAAGTTTGGAACCACGGTTCGGTGGTCCGGAGCTGGCTTATGGAACTAGCCCAAGATGCCTTTAGTAAAGATGCTAACTTAGATGAAATTAAGGGTGTAATGCATAGCTCTGGTGAAGGAGCATGGACGGTACAAGAGGCGTTGCGGTTGCGAGTGCCTACTCCGGTAATTTCGAGTGCATTGATGATGCGTTACCGTTCGGAAAAAGACGATACGATGACCGGAAAAGTAGTTGCGGCATTACGAAATGAATTCGGCGGTCATGCAGTTGACCATCAGGAAAAATAGGGGATGAAGCAGATGAAGTACATGATTGGTGTTGATTTGGGGACTACCAGTACCAAGGTAGTTTTATTTGATTTAAAGGGAAAATCGATTGCGTACGCCAATAATCCATATCCTTTGTATCAAGAAACTCCTGACATGGCGGAAGAGGATCCGGAAGAAATTTTTGACGCGGTAATCAGTGGCTTGACGGAAGTAATGCGGAAAAGTCGAGTTGCGGCTGACCAAATTGCTGGGGTCTCATTTTCCAGTGCGATGCACAGTTTGATTTTAATGGATCAAAACGACCAACCGTTAACTCGGGTGATTACGTGGGCAGACAACCGGGCTAGCCGAGAAGCTGAAGAACTTAAGGAAAACGGCTTAGGTGCCAAGTTATACGCGCGCACCGGGGTACCTACCCACCCAATGTCACCAATGGTTAAGCTACTTTGGTTAAAAAAAGATCAACCAGAATTATTTAAAAAAGCTAAGCATTTTATTGGCATTAAGGACTACGTATTGTTCCGCCTATACGGCAAATACGTTCAAGATTATTCACTAGCAAACGCAACCGGTTTGTTTAACATTTTTGAAAAGGATTGGGACAGTTTAGCCCTAGAAACCGTTGGAATCAGTCGGAAACAACTTCCTGAGTTAGTTACCCCAGAAGAACAGTTAGTTGGGATGGACCGTTCTTACGCAGAGGTGACCGGAATCAATCCCGATACGCCGTTTATTTTAGGAGCCAGTGACGGAACCTTAAGTAATCTAGGTGTGAACGCCATTGATCCAGGAGTTTTGGCGGTCACAATTGGTACCTCGGGCGCGGTGCGGGTAGTGGTTGACCACCCGGTAGTCGATCCCCGTGGACGCTTGTTCACCTACTACCTTGACGATAACAAATGGGTAGTTGGTGGACCTGTAAATAACGGCGGAATTGTTTTCCGGTGGGTTCGCGACCAGCTGTTTTCTCCAGAAAAAATTACTGCAGAACAAATGCAAGTTAACTCGTACGAAATTTTAACTGACATTGCCGCTAAGATTCCCGCCGGCGCTGACGGGTTATTATTCCACCCGTACTTAGGTGGCGAACGGGCACCGATCTGGGACGCTAACGCCCGGGGCAGTTTCTTTGGACTTACGCGGCAACATACCCGAGCACACATGGTCCGGGCTGCACTAGAGGGAATTGTTTATAACCTTTACATGGTCATGCTGATGATCGAAGGGGTTGCGGGGAAACCGAAATCAATTCAAGCCACCGGCGGATTTGCGCGAAGTGAATTATGGCGGCAAATGCTAGCGGATATTTTCGAGCAAGACGTTAACATTCCGGAAAGTTTTGAAAGTTCAGCACTTGGAGCGGTTGTAATCGGAATGAAGAGTTTGGGAATTATTGACGACCTCAGTGCCGTTAAATCAATGGTGGGGGTTACACACCAACACCATCCTAACCAAGAAAACTTCGGGGTTTACCGGGAACTATTACCAATTTGGATCCGGTTAACGGACGAATTAGCAGGCGAATATGACAGCATTGCGGACTTCCAGCGCAAACACCCTAACCCTCACGCGCGAATTGCGGAAGAAGATTAATTGTCAAGGTAGGGCCGTAATTTAGTCAGAAATTTTAAAAAGTAGCAATCGTAAGCTACCAGCACCGCGATTCAAAAAACTGGAGACTGAATGAACTATTATAAATTAGGAAGTTTTTCAGCCTCCTGTATTTTTGAAAGAGCATGCAACCGCTTACCTAGCGCTGATAAGGAGTGAAAACAATGGAGTTTATAGTTCTAATTGTTGGAATTATTTTATTACTCACTTTAATTATTAAATTTAAATTTAACACATACGTCTCATTGATCGTTACGTCAGTAGTCGTGGGACTGGGACTGGGAATGCCCGCAAGTAAAATCGCGGACACCATTCAAAACGGGATTGGCAGTCAACTGGGCGAATTAGCACTAGTCTTTGGTTTTGGGGCAATGTTAGGACGGTTAGTTGCCAACGCAGGTGGTGCTTATCGCATTGCCCATACCTTAATTAATAAGTTTGGCCGGCGCTTCTTGCAAATGGCGGTAGTAGTGGCTTCCTTTATTATTGGGATTGCGTTGTTCTTCGAAGTCGGCATTGTACTCTTAGTTCCAATTGTGTTTGCAATTGCTACTGAAGCCGGGGTTTCAGTTCTCGCGCTAGGGATTCCAATGGCAACGGCTTTATCAGTTACCCACGGGTTTTTACCACCCCATCCAGCACCAACCGCAATTGCGACAGTTTTGAATGCTAACGCGGGTAAGGTACTGCTTTACGGAATTATCGTGGCCATTCCAACGGTTTACGTTGCGGGAATTTTATTTACTAAGATTGCACGTAAAATGGTGCCAAGCGCTTTTGAACGGACGGGTAATTTAAAGGCTTTGGGTCCCCAAAAGGAATTTAAGTTGTCAGAGACGCCAAGTTTTGGAATGGCGGTGTTAACCTCGCTATTTCCAGTAATTTTGATGGCCATCACAACGATTTATGACCTGGTGGTTCACAACGGGGTCACACCTACACATCCAAACTTCTTAGACAACTTAATTAGTTTCATCGGTTCGCCAAGTATTGCAATGTTAATTTCTTTATTATTCGCAATTTGGTCAATGGGTTATCACCGTAACATTCCTAGTGGTGAGATTATGAATACTTTAGAAGACGCGGTAAAGTCAATCGCGATGTTACTCCTCGTAATTGGTGGGGGCGGTGCCTTCAAGCAAGTTTTGATTGACGGGGGAGTGGGCGACGCCATTAAAACGGCGTTTGCTTCTTCAAGCATTTCACCATTAATTTTAGGTTGGCTAATTGCCGTGATTTTGCGGGTAGCACTAGGATCAGCTACCGTTTCAGCCCTCACCGCGGCAGGCTTGGTACTACCTTTGATGCAAGGAGCGGGAATCGATCCCGCACTGATGGTTCTTTCTGTTGGAGCAGGTAGTTTAGCGGCTAGTCATGTTAACGATTCTGGATTTTGGATGTTTAAAGAGTATTTTGATTTAACTGTTAAGGAAACCCTCCTAACGTGGACGATGCTCGAAACGGTAATTTCCGTAGTAGGCTTAGCAGGAGTATTAGTTCTGAGTTTAGTGGTATAACGCGATTACAGATGGTACTCACGTTGAAAAATAATTACAATCTAAAAAAATAATTTAATAGATAGAAAAATTAAAGGATTTGGTTAAAAATGGCCAAGTCCTTTTAATTTGCATCAAGCCGACTATTTACATCAACAAAGGGTGTTTAGCAAAAAATCGTCATATTGTTGGAGACTACTATATAGGAAAGAAAGTTTTTGATAAGATGGATTTTAGAGTTAAAAACTACGTTATTACGGAACAATCAACGTAATTTAATAATCCAAAGAACGGTGAATAATTTATTTAGGATACAGTAGTAAAGTTAGGGGAGTAGGCATGAAGCTTTTTAAGCGCATCATCAAATATTTACTAATCTTAATTGGGGGAGCTGGTTTAGCGATTGCTATTGCAATTAATGTTTCTCCGAGACCATTCGTCTTCTTTTTAAATCACGCTGCAAAAGACGAAGCTGCAATTAGGCCACGCGCGTATCAGGGTTATCGGGATCAGATTTCCATTAAAAAGGATGTCAGATATTCATCGCAATCCGCTAAAAACACCATGGATATTTTTTATAAAAAGGATAACCGTACTAAACCAACGATTATTTGGGCGCACGGGGGTGCCTTTGTTGCTGGCGATAAGTCGGGAACCACTTATTGGGCTACTAAAATGGCGGCAAATGGGTATAACGTCGTGTCAATTAACTACACGCTTGCTCCGGATCGCCAGTATCCCACCCAAGTGAACCAGATGCGGGAAGCCATTCAATTCGTGCATCGTAACTATGCAAAACAATTAAATGTGCAAAAAGTAGTCGTCGGTGGTGATTCAGCTGGGGCCCATATTGCGTCTCAAGTAATTGCCGCGCAGTGTAACCATCAGCTAGCTACCGCAATAAATTATCACCATTTGAGAGATGTAAAAATTGTTGGCGGATTATTATACTGTGGGCCGTATGATATTAAACAAATGGTAAATAAAAAGCACGTAGATACCATGACGAAACTTTTTGTTAATCAAGTCGGCTGGGCATACCTAGGCGACAAGGATTGGAAAAGTTCGGCAAAGGGGCGGTTGGTTTCCACGGTGAATTACGTGAATAAGCAATTCCCACCGATTTTTATTACAGATGGTAATAATGGATCTTTTGAAGCCCAAGGAAAAGAGCTATACCATAAATTACGTGAGGAAGGAGTGGCTACGCAGGCGTTATTTTTCGGTAAAGGACGAAAAGTTAACCATGAATACCAGTTTGATTTGGATAGCCGGGCTGGTAAAGAATGTTTCGAGGATACACAAGATTTTTTAAAAGACTTAGATTAGCTGGTGGATCTGGTTAGCCGGCGACCGTCTAATACAATATAAATTGACTATGGATACAAGGTTTAGCGCCGTGATGTTTGATAAATTAGAGGGACTTTTCAAGGATTTTTAGCTTCTTGGGAAGTCTTTTTTAGTTTCTCTATCACGTTTTTTTATAAAAAATCCGCTAAGAAGTCTTGTACAGAAAACGCTTTATTTATGGGAATTTAGGAGAAAAAAGGCAGAAATAAGGCTTTTTGCAAAAAAAATATTTCATTTTGCAAATATCTCTGAAAAGATGGAATCCTAATTTGTTGGGGGATGACGGAGTTTTTATTACAAAATGTTACAGAATCTTACAAAATATCCCTATTTCCCAAAATATCCCAATATGTTTGTAATATAGGTTCGGTAAAGTAATAACCTGTTGAAACGAAAGAAACACGGACATGATTTTTTAAACATAAAGGAGATATTTAATCTATATGTCAATCAAAAGTAAATTTTCAAAACTATCTATTGCTTTACTTGCGGGTGCAGCAATCGGTGCAACGGCAATTACAAGTGGTAGTGCAAATGCGGACGAAATTTACACTGTAAAATCTGGTGATACTCTTTCAGAAATCAGCTACGCGTTTAACCTTAACGGTAACTACGATGCAATCGCACAAGCTAACCACATTAAAGACGTTAACTTCATTACGGTTGGTCAAAAATTAGTAATTAAGGATAACGGAAGCATTCAAAAGGCTACTAAGTCAGAAATCAAGTCGCTTCCAGAAGTTGATAAAGATACTAATGCTGCAGCAGCTACTAAGCAAGCAACTCCTGCAAAGACTGCTACACCAAAGGCAACTTCTACTAAAACAGCAAGTTACAGTGGAAACAGCTCAGTATCTTCAGTTGCTAACGAAATGGCATCCCGGACGGGAGTTTCTGCTGCTAAGTGGCAACAAATTATCATGCGTGAATCTGGCGGGAACGCTAACGTATCTAACGCTTCTTCCGGAGCTTACGGTTTGTTCCAATTATTAGGTCACGGTGAACATGCTGGAATGTCAGTTGCTGAACAAATCAACATGGCAACTAACGTTTATAACGCACAAGGTCTATCAGCTTGGGGAGAATAAGCTGATAAATATCGGATCTTAGAAAATAATATTTCATTTTTGACAATTAACCTAAGCGTAAAAAAGCAATGATAGCAAGGCTAACGGGTTGGTTTGTTACAAAATGTTACTTAACTTTACAAAATTTCAGTGATTTATCAGAATTCGAAAATAGTTCTGTAATAATCATCGTGTAAAGTTACTGATGTTGAAACAAAGAAGAAAAAAGTGTTTTTAAAAATAAGGAGAAATAATTAAATGTCAATTAAAAGTAAAATTTCTAAAATGTCAATCGCATTACTTTCTGGTGCCGCAATTGGTGCTGCTATGATTACTACCAGTGGTAGTGCTAGCGCTGATGAAATTTACACAGTAAAATCTGGCGATACACTCTCAGAAATTAGTTACTCATTTGGCTTAAACGGTGATTACAACACCATCGCTAAGGCTAACAACATTGCTGACGTAAACGTAATTTACGTTGGTCAAAAGTTGAAGATCACTAACGATGGTGACATCAAGCAAGCTACAAACAAAGATGTTCAACAACTTCCTGAAGTAAAGCAAAACACAAACGCTGCTGGCGCAAGCCAAGCACAAACAACTCAAACTCAAACTCAAGCACAAACGCAAACTAGCCAAGCACCTGTTCAAAAGGCTGCTCCAGTTCGTCAAGCAAGCACAACTAACAACAATCGCTCATACTCATCAAACGCAACTGGCAATGAAGCTGCTGCTAAAGCTTGGATCGCTGCGCGCGAATCAGGTGGTTCATACACAGCTCGTAACGGGCAATACGTTGGTAAGTATCAATTATCTTCATCATACTTAAATGGTGACTACTCCGCAGCTAACCAAGAACGTGTTGCTGACAACTACGTTAAGTCACGTTACGGTAGCTGGAGTGCTGCTAAGAACGCTTGGGTATCACAAGGTTGGTACTAAAATAAAAATATTTATACGTTAAAAACTGGGAAAATAGTCCCAAACCATGGCAGAGACCAGAATTTACGAAATTCTGGTCTCTGTTTTCGTTTAGAAGTGGAAACCTGGTTATCAAAGAAGGCACTTCAATGCTGAGATAGTAATGGTTGCTGGCTGTGCCTAGGAAAAATAGTTTTAAAATAACCCGTTAGGAGATGCGTGGATGGATAAGGAATATGGAGTTAAACTTGCGTACTACGAATCACTGTTGGAAAATAGCTACGCGGAAGCGGTAGCACAGTTAAAAGAAAAGTATGGAATGGTGGAAGACGACTATTTTCGCGAGAAGTCTTATGAGCGGTTTTTGAATGGGAAAATAAAATTCCCAGAAAAAGGAAATTTTTCAAAAACAGCGTTAGGTTTATATTGTCATCACGTAAATGAAAATCATCATGAGCATTTAGCGGATCTAGAATGGATAAAAAAATATCAATACTCCTTCGAACTCCAGCAAAAAGAACAACTAGTTTATTGCGATCTATTCGAACACTTGCTTTTGCAGGCGTTAATCATGAAAGAAACTGGTAATCAGTTTGGAGAAACGGAATTTCGGGTAGTCTTAGCGCCAGACGTCATCAACTTTTATTCGAGAAAATTGGAGCCAAAAACAAAATGGAAAAAAGTAATTAAACAAAGGGCATTTTTACCCAGCGAGGAAACCGAGCAACTTTTAGATAAGGTAATGGGGTTTTTAGGGACGGTGTAGGATTTCCAAAATAGCATTACTCGATTAATAAACGGTGCAAAGCTATTTTGAATAGTAACGCTCGTAAGTAAGAATTAAATTTAACCGATAATTGCTAACGAAAATTATGTCGAAATTATGTGACAATCAATGTTTAGATCAAGCATAATTGTCAACAAATTTAATAATTGTAGAGTGGAAAAAAGGTCAGAGGAATTTGTGAGCACTAACTAAGACATCGATCATTATGCCGAATTTGGGCATAATGGTCGATTTTTAGTTAAGCAGTATAAAATGCCTTTTGACGTAAGTTTGGGCGTTATTAAAGCCAAGACGGCAAAATGATTTTTGGAAAATTTTCGTTCTTGAAAGGATTTTTAGCTTTTTATAATTTTATCTAGATTTTAAAGAAAATGCGATGGAGAACGATTTAGTAAGGAGTCTAATATAATATTTTAGCGATAATGCCTGTATTCGGACGGTTTGCGTCAATTGAAGCATTACGTGGTCTGCCCACTTGTTGAACGTTAAAAGCGACTTTTTTAAGGTGTTTTTGCGCCTTTAATTTCGTTATCATAAAAGGGGACGGCCAAAACTAAGGGTCTTTTTCCGTATTTTTCATAAATTTTTCGATTAAAAAGACTATACTGAGTGATGTAAATGAAATTGGAGGAATTTCAATGCAGATATTAATGATTGAAGATAATAAATCAGTTTCTGATATGATGGGAATGTTTTTTAAGAAGGAAAAGTGGAAAGTTACTTTTGCTTATGACGGGGTCAAGGCGTTAGAAATTTTTAAGGCGGATCCGCAACAATGGGACATTGTTTTGCTGGATTTAAATTTACCAGGAAAAGATGGAATGGAAGTGGCAGCAGAATTACGACGGACTTCACGTACAGTGCCGCTAATAATGTTGACTGCCCGAGACTCTGAAAGTGACCAAGTATTAGGGTTAGAAATGGGAGCAGACGAGTACATTACTAAACCATTTAGCCCAATTACTCTGATTGCAAGGATTAAGGCATTACACCGCCGGGTCTTGATGAATAAACACAATAGTAATGCGGAGCAACAGGCTGGTAAATTCGACGTGCGGACGGCGCACTTAAAGATTAGCACGGCAACCCGCGAAGTCTATTTAGACGGAAAATTAATTTCAGATTTGACGCCGAAGGAGTTTGATCTACTAAAAACCTTGGCGCAAAAGCCAATGCAAGTTTTCTCCCGGGAGCAATTATTACAAATGGTGTGGGATTACGAGTATTATGGTGATGAACGAACCGTGGACGCTCACATTAAAAAGCTTCGACAAAAACTTGAGGCAGTAGGCCCACAAGTAGTGCAAACGGTTTGGGGCGTTGGTTACAAATTCGATGATAGTAAAATTGACGAGGGATAACTAATGAAGTTGTTTTTTCAACAAATGATGGCCTTCTTAGCGGTAACCGTGGCGACGCTACTAATTGTTGGTTTAGTATTTATTCAATTTACACGTGATTCAGTTTACCGCACTAAGTGGCATTCTTTGCAAGAATATGCAGATAGCATTTTCCAGCAATCGGTAGTCCTAGACCCACAAGATTCGTCGGTGACGACCGTTCGGGTAGATCAATTGATGGGGATGGAGCGTTTATTAAATAATCAGCACATTCATTTCACCATTTATACGGAAAATGGCGAACGGGTTAGCTACCCTAATGACAATACCGCGACGCAAATCAGTAAAAAACAGTGGCGAGAGTTGAACAAGGGTAATATTCTTCGTCAGGAATCCCGCATGGCGGTCGGGCAGGTAAAACACCGAATCACCATGACGGAGCTTAAAAAACCGTATTTTGACCGTCAAGGAAAGTTAATTTGTGTAATTGCGGTGGGCTCCCCCTTGGCAAGGGTGCAGGCTGATATTCAACAGGTACAGAAGAACTTGTTAGTCACGTTTGGCTTAGCAATCCTGGTAGCAATCGTGGCTTCCTATTTCTTATCCCGGTACATGGTTCGCCGGATTCAAAAGATTCGTCAGGCGGCTCACCGAGTTACCGAAGGGGATTTTGAGGTGCAGCTGGATCCTGGTCGACAGGACGAAATTGGCGAGTTAAGTGCCGATTTTAACTTAATGACTAAGTCACTTAAAGAATCTAATGATGAAATTAAGCGTCAAGAAGAACGACGGCGAGCTTTTATGGCGGATGCGGCTCATGAAATGCGCACACCGTTAACGACAATTAACGGTCTTTTAGAGGGCTTAGAATACGACGCCATTCCGGAAGATAGTAAGGAAGAAAGCATTCGACTGATGCAAAGGGAAACTAAGCGATTGATTCGGTTGGTTAACGACAACTTAGACTATGAACGAATTCGCACCAATAAAATTAAATTAGATTGCCAGATGGTTAACTTAAAGCAAGCTGTTCTTCGCGTGGTAGAACAGCTGGGCAAAAAGGCGGAAAAGGAAAATGACCAACTTATAGTAGAAATGAATAGTGACGTGGTGGTGTACGCAGATCCCGACCGGTTAATTCAAATTCTATTCAACATTGTGCAAAACGGGATTCAATTTACCCAAAACGGCCAAATCACGGTGCGTGCGCAGAATGCAAGTGACGGAACCAATATTCAAATTAGCGATAACGGGATTGGAATGACCGAGGATCAAATTAAAAATATTTGGGAACGGTACTACAAAGCAGATGCTTCGCGAATCCAGACGAAGGGTGAATCTGGTTTGGGGATGGCAATCGTGCACGAACTAGTCCAAATTCACGGCGGTAAAATTGAAGTTTCAAGCGCGCCAGGCCGGGGGACCACCTTTAAATTGCATTTTCCTAAAGCATCCGAAGATCAATAGGGGCTTGGGTTGTAAATATAGGGTACGTGGCAACATCGTTAAAGGCAATATACTAAGGAGTTGGCGAGAATCTTTAGGTTCTTGGACAACTCCTTTTATTTTTGCTGCCATTTAGTTAAACAGTGGGGCTTGATTTTGTGACAAAGAAAAAAGCCTGACGAATAAATCCGCCAAGCTTTTTAATTAAAGGTTTATTTTTACCACATTGAAGGAGTATTGAACCATTCAATACGTTCCTTAACAGTGTTCTTGATAGCTTCTGTACCGGAAGCAAGAACTTTACGAGGGTCAAATCCTTTAGGCTTCTTGTCATTGTCTTCTTCGTAGTACTTACGAACAGCTTCTGACCAAGCAATTTGTTGTTCAGTATTAACGTTAACTTTTGAAATACCCATTGAAATTGCCTTAACAATTTGTTCCTTAGGAATTCCTGAACCACCGTGCAATACAAGTGGTGTGTCGATAGCGTCAGCTAATTCTTGAAGACGATCGAAGTTCAAACCTTTCCAGTTTTCAGGGTAAACACCATGGATGTTACCAATACCAACGGCAAGGTAGTCAACACCTGTAGCTGCAAGTGTCTTAGCTTCTTCAACGTCAGCTAATTCACCAGCACCAACGATTCCGTCTTCTTCACCACCGATTGAACCAACTTCAGCTTCAACAGAAATACCTTGAGCATGTGCCAAAGCAACGATTTCTTTTGTTTTAACCAAGTTATCTTCGAAATCAAGGTCATGACCGTCAAACATAACTGAGCTGTATCCAGCAGCAATAGCTTCCTTAGCAGCTTCGTAGTTACCATGGTCTAAGTGCATGATAACTGGAACAGTGATGCCCATTGATTCTACTTCGCTTTCAACAAGGTTCTTAACAGCTTTGTAACCACCCATGTACTTAGCAGCACCCATTGATGATTGGATCAAGATTGGTGTGTGTGTTTCTTGACCTGCTGCTAGAATAGCACGAGTCCATTCAAGGTTATTTGTGTTGAAAGCACCTACAGCGTAGTGGCCCTTACGAGCAGCTGCAAATGTTTCTGTACCATTAATAAATGACATAAAACTGGTTCCTCCCAATATTTTTATACAGACAAAGAGTTCTCCTCTTCGCAACACTTCTATTCTAGCACAAAACCTTAAAATTTTATACGAGTTTTCATAAAACAGCTCGATTACTTTTAATGCATCTAATGGTTATTTTCATAACGAGTTTCAAAAAATGAAAAATGAAGTATACCATTTTTATTTCAAAAAAAATGTTGGAATTCGTTTTCATAACTGGTACAATAATACTTTGTCTTATGAGAGAGACAGAGATTGATAAATATATAGGAGATATTGATATGAATATTTTACTCGCTTTGGTTCCCGCAATTATGTGGGGAAGTATTGGTTTAGTGAGTGGCCGCTTAGGCGGGAGTGCGTCGCAGCAAACGTTAGGAATGACGATGGGTGCGGTGATTTTCTCCTTAGTGACCCTCGTGATTTACCAGCCAACGTTAAACGGCAAGATTTGGATTGCTGGTTTGATTTCCGGCCTTTTTTGGGCAGTTGGGCAATTTAACCAGTTTAGTTCAATGAAGCACATTGGGGTTTCTAAGACAGTGCCAATTTCAACCGGCTTACAGTTGGCAGGGAACGCCCTTGCAGGGGTACTGATTTGGCACGAATGGACTTCCGGTAATATGATTATGGTTGGTACCATCGCGGTAATCGCTTTAATCGTTGGTGCGGCATTAACGTCGCTAAAAGATAAGAGCGATTCCACGACGGAAAACGATGACGAAAATATGCCAGCCGGAATTCAAGCGCTGACAATTTCGACGATTGGGTACATCGGTTATACGGTAATCGTGCGTTTTGCAAATGTTGATGCGAAGGCAATTATTTTCCCACAAGCAGTTGGAATGTTGCTCGGAGCTTTCTTATTTGTTTTCTTTGCTAAAGAAACGGATCAAATTGCAAAGAAACCAACGTTCTTAAACATTACTACTGGTTTGATTTGGGGAATCGGGAACATCTTCATGTTCTTGGCAATTCCATCAGTTGGACTAGCAATTAGCTACTCTTTAGCACAAGCTGGAATTGTAATTTCTACTTTCGGATCAATTTGGTTACTAGGCGAGCGTAAGACCCATCGCGAAATGCAGTTCGTGATTATCGGCTCGATTTTAATTATTATCGGTGAAACGTTACTAGCAACGTTAAAATAGAAATCTTAATATGAAGAAAAAAAGACTGGGATTATAAAATTCTCAGTCTTTTTTATGCAATCATATAAAAACATGAGGAGTTTTTGCGTAGAATTCGACAAAAGATATAGACCAATTTTCTTTAGAAAAACTTAATTTTTAAAGTGACTTGCTAACGGACGCTAATTTGTTTAAGGAAAATTTAACCGCTTCAAGTTGTCCAAAGTTCTTCAAAGTCTGGCAAACTATTGTATAATAGTAGGGAATTCTAAATAAAAGGGGTATTTAAAATGGCACACATTTCATTTGATAGTTCCAACGTGGCTGATTTCGTTCATGAAAATGAACTTGCTGAAATCCAACCAATGGTTACCGCTGCCGACGAATTAGTTCGCAAAGGTACTGGTGCAGGAAGCGACTTCCGGGGCTGGTTAGACTTACCATCTAACTACGATAAGGAAGAATTCGCACGGATTAAGAAAGCTGCTGAAAAGATTCGCGAAGATTCCGAAGTCTTTGTTGCAATCGGAATTGGTGGCTCATATTTGGGAGCCCGTGCCGCAATTGATTTCTTAAACAACACGTTCTACAACATGTTGACTAAGGAACAACGTAACGGTGCACCTCAAGTAATTTTTGCTGGTAACTCAATTAGTTCCACATACCTTGCAGACGTTTTGAACTTGATTGGTGACCGTGACTTCTCGATCAACGTAATTTCTAAGTCGGGTACAACTACCGAACCTGCAATTGCTTTCCGCGTTTTGAAGGAAAAATTGATTGCAAAATACGGTGAAGAAGAAGCTAAGAAACGGATCTACGCTACAACTGACCGTGCAAAAGGTGCTTTGAAGACTGAAGCAGATGCTGAAGGCTACGAAGAATTTGTTGTGCCTGATGACATCGGGGGACGTTTCTCAGTACTTTCTGCAGTTGGTTTACTTCCAATTGCCGTAGCTAGTGGCGACATCGATCAATTAATGAAGGGTGCCGAAGACGCAAGCAAGGAATACACAGATGCTGACGTTAACAAAAACGACGCATACAAGTATGCCGCATTGCGGAACATCCTTTACCGGAAGGGGTACACTACCGAATTGCTTGAAAACTACGAACCAACGTTACAATACTTTGGCGAATGGTGGAAGCAATTAATGGGTGAATCCGAAGGTAAGGACCAAAAGGGCATTTACCCTTCATCAGCGAACTTCTCAACTGATTTACACTCACTTGGACAATACATCCAAGAAGGTCGTCGCGACTTAATGGAAACTGTAATTAACGTTGAAAAGCCAAACCATGACATCGACATTCCTAAGGAAGCAGAAAACCTTGATGGTCTCCGTTACCTAGAAGGTCGGACAATGGACGAAGTTAATAAGAAAGCTTACCAAGGGGTTACCCTTGCACACAACGATGGTGGCGTTCCGGTAATGACGCTTAACATCCCTGACCAAACTGCTTACACGCTTGGTTACATGATTTACTTCTTTGAAGCAGCCGTTGCCGTTTCTGGTTACTTGAACGGAATCAACCCATTCAACCAACCAGGTGTTGAAGCATACAAGTCCAACATGTTTGCTTTACTTGGTAAACCAGGTTACGAAGACAAGACTGAAGAATTAAACGCTCGTTTAAAATAATTTTAAACTAGGCTAATATTTAAAAATCCTGATCGCAATTTAAAAATTGTGGTCAGGATTTTTTATTTACAGTTTTAATTTGCTAAACAGCTGTTGATATCGTAGAAAACGCGGACTCTTAAGCAGAATCTTAGTTAAAATGGTGCCCACTAAGCCGCCAAAAAGGGTCGCAGCGAGGAAACGCGGCGTGTAAATGAACCAATACAAGCCGTTACTACTGCCGGTGAATAAAATCATCACCGGATAGCTTAGCAGGGAGCCAATAATTCCGGTACCGATGATTTCTCCTAGCCAAGCGCCGCCGACCCGGTTAGTCCACCGGTAAAAGAGGGCGGAAAGAACGCCACCAAATACTGCGCCAGTTAAGGCGAGCGGGGGTATTCCCAGAATGAGCATCCGAATTATTCCGGTCATCAAAGTGATCGCGAATGCGTAAAAGGGGCCGACCAAACAGCCAATGATTACGTTTAGCACGCTCGACATGGGTGCCATTCCTTCGATCCGAAAAAGCGGGGAAGTAACTACGTCGATGGCGATCAGTAAAGCAGCGATGGCCAGTCGTAAAGTGGTTTTATTTTGCATGGTAATTCCTCCAAAATCAATTTTAGCTAGGGGAGATGCTACCTAAAAAGCCCAGTTAAAAAGCGGTCTCCCGCAAAGCAGGACACCGCTGGTTACATAAAATCAGTAAAAACACAATTATACGTAGCTTGGCTAATGCACTGCTCCCTGCGCTAATCCTAATTAGATCAGGTTCAATGGGTATAATCTCAGCCGCGTGGCACCCCAGCAATGTTAGTAGTTATTTGTTGATCAAGATACCACGTTTTTTAAACTTTGTAAATGGGGTTAACTTTATAAAAAATCGAATTCGTTAAAAAATGGTTAAACGCTTACATTGGGAGCCGTATAATAGTAATGAAGTGTAAAGCGGTTTGATAGACAAAGCTACTTTGGAGGAGGTTAGCGAAATGAAACAACTTGTTGCGATATGGGGATTAACGCACGGCATTCATCGCATTTTAGATAAATCACTGATAATCACGGCTGCCGCTTACGGTAATTTGGGCGCTTCAAGAGCGTATACTCAGCTACGGAAAATTTTAGGCGCATCAGAACTGAAAGCCCGGATTTTGCCTAGTTTTGAATATCTGTTGGAGAAGTCTCTACAAGTATTTGATGAACGTGGTGATTTAATTGATCAAACTAAAAATGCCCAGCAGTTAAACCATGCTCATCAAGCTATGAAACAGAATTAAAGTGATTTGTGCGACAAAATGGCGATAGTCCTCGAGACGGGGTGTGATAAAATAAAATTCGGGGTAATTGCCGGATCGATTGGCGAGCAATCATATAAACGAATGTTAGTGGAGCATTTACGGCAATATTTTCAAAAACGTGACAATTGAAGTGCTAGATCTTCGGCAAGTTCACCTATTTAACGAGGATCAAGACCTAAGCGCCTCCCTCGTTTTACAGGAGTTAAATCAAAAAATAATGCGACCGATGGGATAATTTTCGCCACTCCAGAACATAATCATGCTATCCCTGCAGCTCTGAAAAAACTTATTAAATGGTTTTCGTTTAAATTACCCGATGGGAAATCAATCCGGGTGGCAGTATAGACAAGGGGGTTCCTGCACTCAATTGCATTTGAAACAGATCCTAGAAGCGCTTATACGTCAATGGGATCGTTATATCGGGCAATGAGTTTTTGCTAAGTAGTGCAAAAACAGCTTTCAATGAAGCCGGTGATTTGAGGGATGCAAAAATGGTGGCTTTTCTTGAAAAAAGTTTGCAAAAGTTTTTTTGATTTGTGCGGGTGATTAAACAACTTGGATAGCTTTTGCGCTTGGGACCTAGTATTAAAGTTTATTGAGTAGGAGTTTAGATTAAATGAAGCAAAATTGGCAAAAGCCTTCCCCAAGATTAAATTGGACGCGATTTTATTCAATGGTAACCATCTTGGTCTTGATAACTAGCGTAGTGGGCTTAGAAATGTTACGGGTTAGCGCACACCAAGAAGTTGCGCAATCACAATCGCCACGCGGCCCAGTAAACAAAAAGGGTTCGGCTAAGCATCAACCCGCGACAAACCCACAAGTTCCAATGAAGAAAGCCGTCAATAAAGCGACCGCTAAGGGATTTGCTGAACAATTACGTCCGTTTTTAGCGAATACAAATGCAAAGGTTGCGGTTGCAGTGTATTCAAAACGAGACCATCAGCTTTATGAGGCGACCAATACCAAGCAGACTACTTTCCCTTCGGCAAGTATTATTAAAACCGACCTTTTAGTAGAACTGTTGCATCAGCGTCACCAAAAAGCCAGCGCTTTAACCACCGGAGAGCAAAACGCGACGGTACAGATGATTGAAAATAGTGAGAACGATGCGGCCACGAGTATCTACAATGATATCGGCAGCGCGCGAGGTTTAGGGCAATTGTTTAACAACTTAAAAATGACTAACTCGACTGCGTTAGCAAGTGGGTGGGCGCTGACACCCACCACCCCCCGTGACCAAATTAAGGTGTTAAACAAGATTTTTTACGAGAACGGCTATATCTCAAATAAGTCAAAGGCCTATACTAAAAATTTGATGGCTAACGTTGCCGACGACCAAGACTGGGGAATTTCAGCAGGTTCCGAGTATGCTTGGCTAAAGAATGGTTGGAAACAGATGCCTAACGGGCACTGGATTGTTAACAGCGTTGGTTACTTAGGCAAGGGCGAGAACAGTTGTACTATTGCAATCATGTCAGAAGATAACCCTTCTTTGGAAAGCGGGGAGGCGTTATTAGAAAAGTTAATTCAACAAGTTGGCGTTCAGCTAAAAATTGCGGGAGCTGAACGGAAGGCTTAGAAAGCGAAAATAAAATCCGTTGGTATTAAGCGTGTAAACTAAATGCCAACGGATTTTTTTGTGGTTAAACAAAAAAGCTGCCACCCTCTGATCTTGAGGATGACAGCTTTTTAAATGATTGGCCATACTGGGTTCGAACCAGTAAATTACGGATTCAGAGTCCGCTGCCTTACCAATTTGGCGAATGGCCAATAAATCACCCGCACGGGGATCGAACCCGTAACTCCGGCTTGAGAGGCCGACGTCTTAACCAATTTGACCAGCGGGCAAATTACTATATTAATTTACACTAAATTTTGCATTTCGTCAATAAACTAAGCGAAAAATGGTTAATTAATTGCTAAAATTTCCACCTGATATTGCTCATCGGGGGCGTTAACCGTCACCACGTCATGAAGGTGGTGGTGTAGTAGGGCAGCGCCTAGCGGAGATTGATAAGAAACTTTTTGCTGAGCCACGTCGGCTTCATGTTTGCCCACAATTTCGTAAGTGACGGTGAAGTCGTCATCCAAAAATCGGAGAGTGACGTTGCTGCCGAGGTCAATTTTAGTACGATCCGTGTTTTCCACAATCTTGGAGTAGTTAATCTGCCGTTCCAGATAGCGTAGGCGGCCTTCCATTCGGCGTAAATCCCGTTTGGCTGCACTATATTCCGCATTTTCGGATAAATCACCCAGTGCGCGGGCGTCCGCTAACGCCTTAATCAAGCCGGGGCGGGTCTTTTTTAGATCAGCAATCTCTTGTTGAATCTTTTGATATCCGGTTTTAGTCATCGGTACGAATTGGGGTTGCATATGCTCAGGTCCTTTACATTGGTGAAGATTCAAAAGTTAGTTCAATCATGTATTCATGTTGGTCAACAATATGCGAAGTGGTGACCCAAACTGAATCAAGTCCGTGATCAAGTGCTTCAGTTTTAGCAAGGAACCGCCCCAATAATGCCCCGTTTTTGGCCACAAAGTCGTCAGCAAAGCGGTCCACTAGCAAACTATTATCCGGGAAATAAACCTCCGGATTAGCGACGGGGGTGCTATCTGGGAAAGTCATGTTTAAAACGTTTCGGTAGCCTAGCGGATTGATCCGTGCCATTTCAGGTTTGTTATCGATCCGGTATAAAACATTGTACAAAGAATCAGAATTGGTGGCCATGGTAAGTTCCTTTCTGTAACGGTTATTTTTTGGCTTAAAGTTGTTGCAATTCGTGTATACCAGTGTATAATAGCTGTTTATGACAAGTTGTCATTTTTGGGAGGTGCAACATGCCAAAACAAACTTTCTTTAATTTAAAGGATGAAAAGCAGCGCCGAATTATCGCGGCGGCGCGACGTGAATTTAGTCACCACCCTTTATATGAAAGCTCCATCAACAATATCATTAAAGAAGCTAAAATTCCCCGGGGGAGTTTTTACCAATATTTTGAGGATATTGCTGATTTATATGGCTATTATTTTAGTTTGATTTTGGAAGATATTCAAGCGAGACTCATTGACGAGGTTCGCCAAAATCACGGAGACATTTTTGCTGCGGTGCGAAAGTACGCGGGCGTTTTTTTGGAAGAGATCCTTGCGGGCGAGCACCGCGATTTCTACCGGAATTTCTTTTTGGGAGCTAACGCTTCGATTCGCGCCCGTGAAAATCATCACCCGGGCACCGGATTTAACGTCTTCCACTCCAAACGGATGCGGGAATTGCGTTCCCAATTACGAGAGGTAGTCGACTGGGATCAATTGAAAGTTACCAGTCAAAAGGACCAAGCCATGATTCAACAGTTGATCATGATGATTTTCTTTCATGCATTTGCTAGTTATTTTATCCACGCTGGTGAAACGGATGAAGAACCTGCTACGGTGCAAAAAGAAATTGAACACAACTTGGATTGGCTAGAATATGGCGTAAGAAGAACGGAGGAAAAGTAGTTTATGTGGAAAATATTGAAAAAACGGTTAAGCTGGGGAGCTGTTTTAATCGGCACCGTCTTTTTAGTCGTTCAAATTGTTGGCGATTTAATTTTACCAAACATCACCTCGGACATTATCAATAACGGGGTCGCTAAGAACAATATCGACTACATTTGGAACTCAGGATTTAAAATGTTAGGCGTTTCCTTGATTGGGTTAATTGGTGCCGCGGTGAACGTGTATTTTGCCGCAACCCAAGCACAAAAGGTTGGCAATAAGTTGCGGAGTTCTTTATTTAAAAAGATTTCCTTCATGTCTAACTATGAATTCGAACGGTTTGGGGAAGCTTCATTAATTACCCGGACCACTAACGACGTTATTCAAATTCAAAACGTAGTGGTAATGATTTTGCGAATGATGCTGATGTCCCCAATTATGTTAGTGGGTGCCGGCTTCATGGCTTACCAGAAACAATCAGAACTCACGGGCGTCTTTCTCGTTGCGTTACCGGTGCTGGCAATTTTTGTGGGCTTGGTAATGTACTTCGCGGTTCCGCTCTTTAAAGGATTACAGAAGAAGATTGACCGGATTAACTTGGTTTTCCGGGAAGGCTTAACCGGTGTGCGTGTAATCCGGGCGTTTAACCAAGACCAATTTGAACAAGACCGGTTTGCCGACGCTAACCATGATTACATGCGCACCGGAATTAAGGTATTTACCATCGTCTCGTTCATGTTCCCAATCATGACGTTAATCATGAGCGGAACTAACATTGGAATCGTTTGGTACGGGGCGCATTTAATTGCCGATCGGACGATGGAAGTTGGTAACCTAGTGGCCTTCATGACGTACGCAACTCAAATTTTAATGAGTTTTATGATGCTTTCGATGGTTTTCGTAATGATTCCGCGGGCTTCTGCTTCAGCAGCCCGGATCAACGAAGTTTTGGAAACCCAAAACAGCGTTAACGACCAAGCAAAGACAACGGATTTACCAGCCCAACCAGCAACTACGCTAGCTTATAGCTTATAAGAATGTAGAATTCCGCTATCCTGGCGCAGAACGACTTTCGATTGATAACGCCAATTTCCAAGCTAAAGCAGGTGATACCGTGGCAATCATTGGGGGAACTGGTTCAGGAAAGACAACCTTGATTAGTTTACTACCACGGTTGTTTGACGTGACGGCAGGAAAGGTGGAACTGGACGGAGTTGATATCCGCCAGCTCAGCCAGCACGTATTGCACGATCAAATTGCCTTTGCACAACAAAAGGCCGTGCTCTTCAAGGGAACGATTCGTGAAAACATGCGTTACGGTAACCCTAAGGCAACCGATGAGGAAATTTGGCACGCCTTGGAAGTGGCCCAAGCAACCGAATTTATTAGTCGGGACGGCGATGGATTGGATACCTTTGTAGAACAAAACGGGGATAATTTCTCTGGTGGGCAAAAGCAACGCTTGTCGATTGCCCGCACGTTGGTTAAAAAGGCCCAAGTTTACGTGTTTGATGATTCATTTTCAGCACTCGATTTTAAGACCGACGCTAACTTACGGAAGGCGTTACGCGAAGATCCAGAAATCAAAAAGGGGATTGTGATTATCGTGGCCCAACGGATTGCAACGGTTGCGGATGCTGACTTAATCCTCGTCTTGGACGGCGGAAAGGTTGTTGGCCAAGGAACGCATGCTGAATTGAAGGCTAACAACGAAACCTATAGAGAAATTATCGATTCCCAAATCAAGAAAGGAGACCAAGCAAATGGCTAAACCAACAAAACCAGTAAATGCACCTCGTCCTGGACGACATGGCGGCCCCGGTGGGGTAATTGAAAAACCGCAGAACTTTTGGAAATCAGCGGTTCGGTTAGCAAAGTATTTATCTCCTTGGATGTTTGGCTTTATCGTCGTGTTGATCCTCGCAGCACTTTCGACCCTTCTGCAAATTCGGGCACCGAAAGTTTTAGGAGAAGCAACTACCGAAATTTTTAAAGGCGTGATGAAGGGCGCTATGAAAATGAAGATGGGGATGCCCGTTCATCATTTTCCGGTTAATTTTGATAAAGTCTTCCAAATCTTGGTTACGGTAGGAATTCTTTACGGACTCTCCGCAGCCTTCAGCTTTATTCAACAAGTGGTAATGACCCGGGTTTCGCAAAAGGCAGTTGCCCAATTGCGGAGCGATTTTAAAGACAAGATGCAAAAATTACCGATTTCATACTATGATACCCATTCAAACGGGGACATCATGAGTCGAATGACTAACGATATGGATAATATCAGTTCCACGTTGCAACAAAGTTTGACCCAGTTGGTCACGAGTGCTTTGCAATTCGTCGGTGTTTTGTACATGATGTTGACGATTAGTTGGAAATTGACTTTAGTAGCCGTGGCTACCGTTCCATTAAGTTTGATTGTGGTAACGATCGTTGCTCCTAAGTCACAACGTTACTTCAAGTCCCAACAAAAGCATCTAGGATTGATGAACGACCAGGTTGAAGAAACTTATGCCGGACACACGGTAATTAAAACTTACAACCACGAGCAAAAAGCCATTGAAGATTTTGAAAAAGAAAACGTTAAGTATTATCGGTCAGCTTGGAAAGCCCAATTTATCAGTGGGCTGATCATGCCGTTAATGAACTTTGTTAAGAACTTGGGTTACTTGATGGTTGCCGTATTAGGTGGTGTTCAGGTAGCTCACGGAAGGTTATCATTAGGTAACGTACAAGCATTTCTGCAATACACACAACAATTTTCTCAACCGATTACGCAAGTCGCCAACATTGCCAACACCTTGCAAATGACCATGGCGTCTGCAGAACGGGTCTTTGAAGTACTGGACCAACCTGAAATGGAAGAAACCCATACGGACGTTGCTAAGGTTGATACGAGTGCTAAGGTAATTATTGATGACGTTGATTTCCGTTACGTGCCGGACAAACCGTTGATCCGTAACTTTAACTTGCGGGTTGAACCGGGCGAAATGGTTGCAATTGTTGGACCGACTGGGGCTGGAAAAACCACCATCATTAACCTGTTAGAACGTTTTTACGACGTTAACTCCGGGACCATTTATTTAGATGGAGAAGATACTCGTAACATGTCCCGCAATGAACTACGGAAACACATTGCCATGGTATTGCAAGATACCTGGCTGTTTACCGGAACCATTCGGGAAAATATTAAGTATGGTCGGGAAGGGGCTACTGACGAAGAAATGTACGCGGCAGCCAAAGCAGCCCACGCGGACGGCTTCATCCGCCAATTACCAGACGGCTATGACACGGTCTTAAATGAGGCGGCATCTAACATTTCGCAAGGACAGCGACAATTACTAACGATTGCCCGCGCGTTCTTAGCAGACCCTGACATCTTGATTTTGGATGAAGCAACTAGTTCGGTAGATACCCGGACCGAAGTCTTAATTCAAAAGGCGATGAACCGGTTGTTGAAGAACCGGACCAGTTTCGTGGTTGCGCACCGACTTTCGACCATCCGAAATGCCCAAAACATCGTGGTCATGAACCATGGACAGATTGTAGAAACTGGTAACCATGACGGCTTAATGGCCCAAAATGGCTTCTACGCTGATTTATATAATTCACAGTTTGCCAGTGGTGAAGTGATTTAATTTACCGGGCTAAAAAATTAAAACGGGAACGAAGCTTAGTATAATCAGCATCGATGTGTGTGGATGATATCTTGACTTCGTTAACGTTAATTGACTATAGAGAGTGGGACAAAAGCCGGGGAGTTTGCGAGCATTAACTGGAAATTGACCATTATGCCTGAATTTGGCATAATGGTCAATTTTTTGTTAAGCGGCACAAAATGGCTTTTGTCCCACGTTTCGGCTCTATTAAAGTCAAAATACTAAAACACCTTTTTGTTTTCCCGAACGTTTTTGTTATGGAAAGTAGGATATAATTCAAGTGGAAATTTAGTTTGGAAAAAAGCGGGGGATAAAATGAGCTTTGAAAAAACGCGGGCGTTAATTGCCAAAATGCTTGAGCGACAAATCATTCCTGGAGTGGACTATACGCTAATTCAGCACGGAAAAGTTAAGTATACGGTAACGCAAGGAACTGAAACGGGGGCTCCAGGTGCGCGAAAGTTAACTGAAGGTCGTTATTTTGATTTAGCGTCACTGACCAAGGTGATGGGGACGGTGCCACTGATTTTGCGGTTAGCGGCGGAAAAACAATTGGAACTTGATGAATCGGTATGTACATACTTACCAGAAATTAAGGACACCCGGGTTACCATCCGGCACTTATTAACGCACACGTCGGGAGTCACCGCGTGGATTGACCACCGGGATGACTTGTCCGCCAGTCAACTGCGCGAAGCTATATACGCCCAAGTTAGTTTTGGGACGAAGTTCAACCAAGAAATTGAATATAACGATTATAACTATCTTTTACTGGGCTTCATTGCGGAAAAAATAACCCATCTGCCAGTTCAAAAGGCAATCCAGCAATTAGTTTTAATGCCGTGGCAGCTCACCCAGAGCACGTTCAACCCGGATCCGTTCCAAACAGTGCCGACGGGAATTCGGGATGGCGTCTTATTACGCGGACAAGTTCATGACCCAAAAGCCGCCTCCCTGGGAGCACATGCCGCCTCGGCAGGGTTGTTTGCGACCAAGGCTGACGTAGTTAAATTCACCCAAAAAATGCTAGCGCCCCAAAACGAACTGTTCGGGTTTAACCAGCAGCAGGATTTTTTAAATAACCAAACTGCTAATCCGGCGTTGCAACGCTCATGGGGCTGGGCGTTTGTTTGCCGCAATGCTGACCAAGTGGTGTTGCGGCATAGCGGATTTACCGGGACGTTTATCTTATGGGACCGAATGACCCAAAATGCGTTAGTGCTGTTGTCCAACCGGCTTTATCCAGAACCTAACTTAGAATTTTTGGATTATCGCCAACAAATTTATCAAACTTTTGCGGCAGAAGATAAATTAAAGTAAGGGCTTAAAGATAAAAAGGGGTTATGGTATTCTTATTATTGAGTGAATGAAAGGGGTTTTATAAACTATGAGCGAACCATTATTTTTGAACCCGGTTTTCCATGAGAAAATTTGGGGCGGCGACCATTTGAAGACTAAGTTTGGTTATGATATTCCTAGTGACCATACCGGAGAATGTTGGGCAATTTCTGCCCATCCACACGGACCTGCCGCAATTGCGAACGGTGAATTTAAGGGGATGACCCTCGATCAATTATGGGACCAGCATCGCGAGCAGTTTGGCAATGCCAAGGGCGATGTCTTTCCTTTATTGACTAAAATTTTAGATGCTAACCAAGACTTGTCCGTGCAGGTCCATCCGGACGATGCTTACGCTGCCGAACACGAACATGAATTGGGCAAGACTGAATGTTGGTACATTATTTCAGCTGAACCAGGGGCTGAATTATACTACGGACATAATGCGCAAACTCGCGAAGAACTTGCCGACTGGATTAACCATGGTAAATGGGATAAATTATTCCGCAAAGTCTCGGTTAAAGCGGGCGAATTTTACTACGTACCTAGCGGAACCATTCATGCGTTGGGCAAGGGCATTATGGTACTAGAAACCCAACAAAGCAGTGACACCACTTACCGGTTGTACGATTTTGACCGGGTGGATAAGACGACTGGTAAGAAACGCGAGCTACACTTACAACAGTCCATCGACGTTACTAACGTGCCTCATCACGATCCCCAATTAAACATTACCAATGAACAAGTTGGGGATGCTCAAGTAACCACCTTTGTGCAACCGCCAGTATCGAAGTATTTCTCGGTTAAACGGGTGGAACTACATGATGGTAGCGCAGAATTCAACCGGGAAGGTTTGTACACCTTAGTTTCGGTGTTAGACGGTGAAGGAACGCTCACGGTGGATGGTCAAGACTATCCAATTAAGAAGGGGCAACACTTCATTTTACCGAACCCAGTTAAGCAGTGGCGCTATCAAGGTAGCTTAGAATTAATCGTTAGCGAGCCTGGCGAAGAATAATAAAAATAGGTATTGAACTATAAATAAAAAGAGTAGGACAAGTGACCGCGCGGTTACTCTTCCTACTCTTTTAATATTTGATGTTAAAAGGTTGGTTCGATTTTTAATGCTTCCTGGGCGCTTAAATCAGCATCAGGGTAACGCCGGTGTAACGCTGTCAGGAGAATTCGCTTGGCGAGGTTTCCGTTTCTGGTAAGAATCGGGCCGTGGAAATATGAACCGTAAACATTTTTGTAGATAACGCCTTCCGATTCGTCTTCACCGTTATTTCCGTTTCCGGTGACCACTTTCCCTAGGGGACGTTCGTCCTTACCTAGATAAGTTTTACCGTTGTGGTTTTCAAAACCATGGTAAGTTTCGCCAGTTTCCTGGTTTTTAATTACGATATCGCCAATGAACCGGTTATCATCTTGGCTCAATGTGTAGTGATCTAAGGCACCAATCCCGCTAATTTTTTCACCGTTTGCGCCTACGTAATAGTGACCAAGGAGTTGGTAGCCTCCACAGATTGCTAGAAGGGGACCGCCATCTTCAATATAGCTGGTCAGCTCCGCCTTTTTATTTTGTAAGTCTCGGGAAACGATGGTTTGTTCGTAATCTTGACCGCCGCCGAAGAAAACGATGTCCCAATCCTTAGCGACAAACTGGTCGTCAAGGCTAACGATTTGGATGTCTAACTTAGTGTCCATCATTTTAGCGTAGTAGTTAAGGGCTAATAAGTTGCCGTTATCCCCGTAGGTATTAAGCAAATCACCATATAAATGGGCGACCTTTAATTCGTATTTCATAATTAAACCCCCTCCTTAATATAGCCGTCACTAATTAGTTGTTTACGTAGTTGTAACATAGCCGTGTAGGTTGCAAAAACGTAAACCCGGGTAGTAGGGAGCCGTTTAATATTTGCAATCGCGTCGGGCAAGTTATCGTAAGTCCAAAGTTGGTCATCAGTGACGCCAGCCACCTTCAAACGGAAGGTAATGTCTTTGTACCGCTCGCCACCGGTGATGTATTGTTGAATGTTCATTTGTGCTAATTTTTCGAAATTACCGTCCCAAATCCAGCTTGTATCAATTCCGTCGGCGTAGTTAGCGTTTAAAAGACCCACGAAGGAGAACGGCTCGGTTTCGGTACCCACCATGTCGATGACCTGGTTTAAACCTACCGGGTTCTTCACCAGCACAATGGTTAGTTCCTTACCATCCACGTTAATTTGCTCTTGGCGGCCAAAGACCCGTTCGTCAGGATCGTTAAGCGCCTTTTGAATTTGCGAAGTGGGTACGCCCATGAACTTACCCACGGAGTAAGCCGCAAGGGCGTTGTAGACGTTGTACAACCCACCGATGTGCAGGGTAAAGTTGGACGCGTCGATGAAAAATTTAGAATAGTTAGGTGTCAACTTAGTAATCTGTGTTAGTTGGAAATTAAGTTCTGGTCGGTGCCAACCGCAGTGAGGGCAGTAGTACTTACCCTGGTTGCTATAGCTAATGAATTTATAGTGAATAATGTGTTCACAACGCGGACAAACTACGCCGTCCGTGTTTGGATCGGCCTTCATTTCGCCATCCGCTTGGTTATTAAAACCGTAATATAAAATCGGGTTTGGTAAATCCACCGAATTAAAGATTGGCATGTCGCCGTTAGCAATGATGGTGGCTTCCGGAGCTAACTTGACCCCGTCTAAGATTTTTTGGTAAGTGGTGTAAATTTCGCCGTACCGGTCCATTTGATCCCGGAAAATATTGGTAAATACAAAGGCAATCGGTTTAATATACTGGGTGACCTTAATTACGTTAGCCTCGTCAACTTCTAAAACGGCAATGTTTTTCCCGTTTTTAGAACGGTGGTCGGTCAAAAAAGTGGTGACGATCCCTTGCTCCATATTAGAACCCGTGGGGTTGGTTAAAACGTGCTCGTATTTTTGATGTAAAACCTTTACCGTAAGTGCGGTTGTTAAGGTCTTCCCGTTAGTTCCCGTGATGACGATTACGTCATAGTTTTGGCCCAGATCTTTTAAAATTGTAGGGTCGATTTTGGTAGTGATTTTACCAGGGAGTGAACTACCTCCGGAACGAAATGTATGCAAAAACCAATACGATGATTTTCCCGCCATTTTGGCAATTGAACTTCTAAATGACATGCTACTCCTCCCGATTCTTCTCAAACATCTAAAACAATATTTTAAGCTGATTTTGGCAAAAAGAAAAGCAAAGAGTAGCGGGCTGTGCAAAATCTTAACTATTTTAGGCCGGCATTCAGCCAAGCGGAGCGGTTGTTAAATCTTGAAAGCCGGATTGTTAAGGTAATAATAGGAAGATTTTGAATATTTCGGACCGGAAAAAGGCGTTTAAACGTTGCGTTACCCCGTTTGAGGAAAAAACTACATTTTATTTTTGAGCGGATGAATTTTTAGTTTATATCAGCTATACTTATTTCTTGGAGAATAAAATTAGGAGTGGGGCAAAATGGCACAGTTATTTTTCCATTATGGAGCCATGAATAGTGGCAAATCGATTGAGATTTTAAAGGTTGCTCATAATTACGAAGAGCAGGACAAACAGGTTGTTTTAATGACTAGTGGCATTGACACCCGTACTGGAGTTGGCGAAATTTCCAGCCGAATTGGGTTACGCCGGGATGCATTTCCAATTTTTGACGATACCGATATTTACGCGGGAATCAAACAGGCGGAAACGAATCCGGCGTGCGTGCTGATTGATGAAGCCCAGTTTTTAAAGAAGCATCACGTACTAGAATTGGCCAAGGTGGTTGATGAACTAGGGATTCCCGTGATGACTTTTGGCTTAAAAAACGACTTCCGCAACGAACTTTTTGAAGGTTCGAAGTACCTTTTGTTATACGCGGATAAGATTGTCGAAATGAAGACCATTTGCTGGTTCTGCAAACATAAAGCGCTAATGAACTTACGGGTGCATAATGGTAAACCAGTTTACGAAGGCGAACAGGTCCAAATCGGCGGAAATGAATCTTACTATCCGGTTTGCCGGCGTCACTACTTTAACCCACTAATTGAAGAAATGAGGAATTAATTAATGGATATTATGGATAAAGTGCAAGCAGTTGCGGATCGCTACGATGAATTAAGCGAATTGTTGGCGGATCCGGAAGTGTTGGCTGATTCACAACGTTATCAAGAATTATCAAAAGAAGAAGGCGAAATCCGTGAAACGGTAGAAAAATACCGGGAATACCGCAAAGTGGTTGATTCAATCGCAGAAAACGAAGAACTACAACGCGAAAAGCTTGATCCAGAAATGGATAGTTTGGTAAAAGCGGAGCTAGCGGACTTACGCGACCAAAAGGAAAAGCTTGAAGAAGAAATTAAAGTATTAATGTTGCCTAAGGACCCTAACGACGATAAAAACATCATTATGGAAATTCACGGGGCGGCTGGCGGAGATGAAGCCAGTTTGTTTGCGGCTGATTTATACAATATGTACACTCGCTATGCCGAATCACAAGGCTGGAAAGTACAAATTGTCGACGAAAACGCCACGGATGTAGGTGGTTTCAAGGAAATCGTTTTGATGATCTCAGGTGACAAAGTTTACTCTAAATTGAAGTACGAAAACGGCGCTCACCGAGTTCAACGGGTGCCGGTAACGGAATCCGCTGGACGGGTGCACACTTCTACCGCCACGGTGGGGGTAATGCCCGAAGCTGAAGACGTGGATATCGAGATTGATCCTAAGGACATTCGTACCGACGTATACCGTTCTTCGGGTGCTGGTGGACAGCATATTAATAAGACTTCTTCTGCGGTGCGGATGACCCACTTGCCAACCGGAATTGTGGTTGCGATGCAAGATGAACGTTCTCAGCAACAAAACCGGGAAAAGGCTATGCGAATTTTGAAGGCCCGGGTTTACGACTATTACCAATCCCAGGAAGAAGATGCTTATAATGAAGAACGGAAGAACGCCGTCGGAACGGGGGACCGTTCGGAACGGATCCGGACTTATAACTTCCCGCAAAACCGGGTTACCGACCACCGCATTGGTTTGACGTTGAACAAGTTGGACCGGGTGATGAATGGGGAGCTTAATGAAATTATTGAAGCGTTAATCCTAGACGATCAAGCTAAGAAAATGGAAGCTTTACGAAATGAATAATCCAACATATTTTGAAGCCCTGAAATGGGCTTCTTTGCTTATTCAGGAACATCATGGCGATGAAAATGCTCCTGAACTGATTATGATGGACCGGATGGAATGGAATCGGACGGAATTACTTGTACACTATCGCCAGCAATTACGTCTTGACCAGTGGCAACAGTTTCAAAAAGACGTTCAACGAGCGGTTAACGGGGAACCCGTCCAGTACATTACTAACAAGGCCAATTTTTATGGGCGTGAATTTTACGTAGATTCTCGGGTGCTAATCCCGCGGGTGGAGACTGAAGAATTAGTTGAACACATTTTAAATGCGCACCCTCAATTAAACCAACCGCTCCGGGTTTTAGACATTGGAACAGGAAGCGGCAACATTGCCATCACTTTAAAACTTGAACGTCCAGATTGGCAAGTTACCGCCGTAGACATTGCTAGTGAGGCATTAGCGGTCGCCCAGCAAAATGCTCACCAGCAAGAAGCGGTGGTTGATTTTCGGCAAGGTTCCTTATTTAATGCGGTTAAAGGGGAACGTTTTGACATCATTGTTAGCAATCCGCCGTACATTGCCGAAAATGAGCGGGACGTAATGGACCAATCCGTGATAGAATACGAACCAGATAAGGCACTTTTTGCACCGGACGATGGTTTGTTTTGGTATAAACAAATTGGTAGACAGCTGGCTAATCATTTAACGAATGCTGGCCAGTTATGGTGTGAATTTGGTTATCAGCAAGGAGCAAAGTTAAAACAATATTTTAGTGAATTACCTGGAGTTAAGGACGTGGACGTGCTCCAAGACTTAAGTGGCCATGACCGGATACTTTGGGTAAGGGGAGGATCGGTGATTTAGAATGAGTGAAATATTTCAAAGTGAAAATTTAGCTGACGCAGCCGCGGCAATTCAGCGCGGGGAATTGGTGGCATTTCCAACCGAAACCGTATACGGCTTAGGAGCGGATGCTACTAACCCAGATGCGGTAAAGAAAGTTTATCAAGCAAAGGGCCGGCCATCAGATAACCCGTTGATTGTTCACGTTACGGGTCCAGCACAGGTAGCCGAATTTGCCGAAATCGACGCCCAAAGTAAGCAGTTGATGGATACTTTTTGGCCAGGACCGCTCACCATTATTTTGCCGATCAAACCGCACGCATTGGATCCAGTAGTAACTGGAGGCTTGACGACCGCTGCGTTTCGTAACCCAGATACCCCGTTAACCCTTAAGTTAATCGAGCAGGCGGGTGTGCCGTTAGTGGGGCCTTCTGCAAATACTTCGGGAAAGCCGAGTCCAACTAAGCCAGCGCACGTTATGCACGATTTAGATGGCAAAATTGCGGGCGTTTTAGATGGTGGTGAAACTAAAATCGGGGTTGAGTCGACGGTATTGGATATGTCCGGTGCAGTACCAAGCGTTTTACGGCCAGGTGCCGTTACTCCTGAAGATTTAACCCCAATCTTAGGAGAAGTGCAAACTGATCACCATAAAGTTGGTAAGGACGAAGTGCCGAAAGCTCCAGGAATGAAGTATAAGCACTACGCTCCGAACGCCCAGGTGTACATCGTCAAGGACGCTCAGTGGTCAAAAGTGGCGGATTGGGTAGCCCAACATGCACAACAACCCGTTGGGGTATTAGCAACGTCGGCCATTTTTGATAGTACCAAGTTGATTGATTTTGATAACGTTGATTTTATTTCGTTAGGAGAAGATGCGCGAACCGCAAGTCACCACCTCTTTGACGGATTGCGTACCTTTGATGGAAATCCGCAGATTAAGGTGATTTTTGCGCAAGCGTTTGACCCTACTGGGATTGGGGCAGCTTATATGAACCGGTTGCAGAAATCTGCGGGGAATACTTACTTCGACGAAATTAACTAGGAGGGATTGCCAATGAACTACCAAGAACAGGATCCGCAATTGTGGACAGCGATTGGTCGGGAAGCCGATCGCCAACAACATAATATTGAATTGATTGCTTCAGAAAACATTGTTTCGGCAGCGGTCCGGGCTGCGCAAGGCAGCGTTTTAACTAATAAGTATGCGGAAGGTTACCCAGGACGCCGTTATTATGGTGGTTGCGAGTACATTGACCAAGTAGAACAATTAGCCATTGATCGGGCTAAAGAACTGTTTGGCGCGGAATATGCCAACGTGCAGCCCCACTCCGGTTCCCAAGCTAACGCAGCCGCGTACGCTGCATTTATCAAACCCGGGGATAAAATCCTTGGAATGGATCTGAACGCGGGCGGTCACTTAACCCACGGTGCCAAGGTTAGTTTCAGCGGTACATTCTATGAATCGGTGACTTACGGAATTGATCCGCAGACCGAACGGTTAGATTATGAACAAATCCGGCAGATTGCCTTGAAGGAACGGCCACAAATGATCGTGGCGGGGGCTTCGGCATACAGTCGGATTATCGATTGGCAAAAGTTCCGAGAAATTGCTGACGAAGTGGGCGCCTTCTTAATGGTGGACATGGCGCATATTGCGGGACTAGTGGCTGTCGGATTGCATCCGTCACCAGTGGGGATTGCTGACGTAGTCACTACTACTACCCACAAAACGCTTCGGGGACCTCGAGGCGGGATGATTTTGTCGCAAGCAAAATACGCAAAACAAATTAACTTCGCAGTCTTTCCTCAAAACCAGGGTGGTCCGTTAGAACACGTGATTGCTGCTAAAGCAGTTGCGTTAGGGGAAGCTTTACGCCCTGAGTTTAAGGATTATCAAGCTCAGGTGATCAAAAATGCGCAAGCAATGGCGGAAGTTTTTGAAAACGAACCAGATCTGCACGTAGTTACCGGTGGGACTGATAATCACTTAATGACGGTTGATCTGACCCAAACCGGACATAACGGAAAGGAAATTCAAGACTTATTAGATACCGTTTATATCACGCTAAATAAAGAGGCAATCCCTGACGAAAAGCTAAGCCCATTTAAAACTTCGGGAATTCGGATTGGGACTCCCGCCGTTACTACCCGGGGCTTTAACGAAGCGGACAGTCGCAAGGTTGCGGAGCTAATCATTCGCGCAATTCACCACGTTGACGAACCAGAAGTACTCGCCCAAATTAAGCAAGAAGTGTTTGATTTAACGGATCAATATCCACTATCTTAAATTAAACCTAGTTTTTTCACGGTTTTTTAGCTACAATTGATAAGGAATTTGAAAGGAGCGAGTTTAGACATGGGGAAGTTTGAAGTTCTCGACCACCCGTTGATTCAACATAAGTTGACGTTAATTAGAGACAAGAATTGCAGTACAAAGGAGTTTCGTGAAATAGTTAACGAAATTTCAACATTGATGGCTTATGAAGTTTCACGGGATATGCCGTTAGAAGATGTTGAAATCGAAACACCAATCGGAAAATCTATTCAAAAACAAATCTCGGGTAAAAAAGTGGCCATCGTGCCAATTTTACGTGCGGGATTAGGAATGGTAGACGGGATGGCTGAATTGCTACCCGTTGCTCGGATTGGTCATATCGGGATGTATCGCGATGAAGAGACCTTAAAGCCAACCGAATACTTTGTTAAGTTGCCAAGTGACATTAGCGAACGCCAAGTATTCGTAGTTGACCCAATGCTTGCCACCGGTGGTTCAGCAATCATGGCGGTGGATGCGTTGAAAAAACGTGGCGCAAGGGACATTCGTTTTTGCAGTCTAGTAGCCGCTCCTGAAGGGGTAAAAGCTTTAGAAGAAGCTCATCCAGATATTGATATTTATACAGCTGCATTAGATGAAAAACTAAATGAAGATGGTTACATCGTTCCTGGACTAGGTGACGCCGGTGACCGCTTGTTTGGTACTAAATAAATAGGTGCGTTGGATTTTATAACCAACGGTTAAGCTGCTGTGACAAAAGTCATTAAACAAAAAACGATTCATGAGGTGAAACTTCCTCATGAATCGTTTTTATTTTGGCGTTTTGACTTCAATAGAGCCAAAACGTGGGACAAAAGTCAGTTTGTTCCGCTTAACCAAAAATTGACCATCATGCCAAAATCAGGCATGATGGTCAATTTCCAGTTAATGCTCGCAAACTACCCGACTTTTGTCCCACTCTCTTTTTTGTTTTCTGCACGGTTTGGTAAGTGAAAAGATTTGTCAATTGAGAAAAAATAGTTTTATTATGGGGTTAATAGAATACGCTTACAAATCAGGAGGAACGTATGGCTTACATCGAAGTACAACACGAATTTAAAATTTATCAAATGGGGGACAATCAAATTGTCGCGAACCGGGACGTGAATTTTACGATTGAGCAAGGGCAGATTGCCGTGATTTTAGGACCGAGCGGGGCGGGAAAATCCACGGTTTTAAATATGCTCGGGGGCATGGACAGCCCGACGAAGGGGAGCATCAACATTGCCGGGACGGACATTGCGCAATTTAACGACCGCCAGTTAACGAAGTATCGGCGTAACGACGTTGGGTTTATTTTTCAATTTTACAATCTAATTCCGAATCTAACGACTACCGAAAACGTAGAATTAGCTACCGCACTGGTCAATGATGGGTTAGATCCGGTAACCGTCCTAAGAGACGTTGGGCTGGTAGAACGTTTGGATAATTTTCCTGCCCAGTTATCTGGCGGTGAGCAGCAACGGATGGCAATCGCCCGAGCTTTAGCGAAGAATCCGAAGCTATTACTATGTGACGAACCGACTGGTGCATTGGATTATCAAACGGGTAAACAAATTTTACAACTGCTCCACGATGCTAGCCGAAAATTTAAAAAGACGGTCATCATTATCACCCATAATTCAGCAATTGCGAAAATGGCGGATCGAGTAATTCAAATTAATGATGCCCAGGTCCGGAGCATCGTAGATAATCCTCAGCCTGCTCCGGTCGAAGAAATTGAGTGGTAGGTGGCTGAGATGATAAAACTATTGTTACGCACGATTAAGAATTCTTTGGGGCGCTTCATTGCAATTAGTTTGATCATTATGCTGGGGACGCTGACTTTTGTGGGGGTAAAGGCGACCGGCCCGGCACTCAACGATTCGCTGCAAGCAACCGTGGTAAAGCATCATCTAAGTGATTTAGAGATTTTGTCTAGCCAAGGCTTCACCGAAACCGAACTTAAAGCAGTTCGGCAGGTTCCGGGAGCGCAGGTTGAAGGGGTTTTATTGCAAAACGTGCTTGGCGGCAAGAATCGGGACGCAATCGCCTTGTATGGTTATCAAAAAAATAATCTCCAAAATCAGTTGATTCTGAAACAAGGTCGGCTTCCCCGCAATCAGCACGAAATTGTTTTAGACCAGCAGGCCCGGCTACGTGGGGGTTACAAAATTGGGGACTACTTTAATTTAGAGAAAAATCCCCAGCTGAAATATCAAAAATACCGAATCGTGGGCTTTGCGGATTCTCCCCAATATGTTGACCATTCGACTAGGGGAGCGAGTAATTTAGGTACTGGGAAAGTAACCTACTTTGCTTATGTATCCCACTTAGCTTTCCGCTCGTCCGTGTACTCCGGGATGCAAGTATATTTTCCGGAGCTGCAAAACCAAAAAATGTTTTCTAACAAGTATGAGCGGGCGGTAAAACGAAAAACTGCTCAAGTACGCCGCCAATTAACGCCGGCAGTTAAAAAACGCCGGCAAAGTTTGACAAAAAATGCACTAACACAAATTGAACAAGGAAAACAAAGGCTGGCACAGAGCCGGCAAAAGCTGGTAGCTGCCCAACAAGTGCTTAAACAGCAAGGTTTAACCGACGCGTCTGCAATGCGCACCTTGCAACGTCAAGAAGCAAAGTTGCAGCAACAACGTCGGCAGCTTGATCAGCAAGCGCAGCGGACTAAAAAAGCGCTGCAACCGTCATTACTTTACCAAACCCGCCAAGACCTGCCAGGTTTTACGGGCTACGGAGAAAGTTCGCAACGGATTGCAGCAATTGCCAACGTTTTCCCGTTATTTTTCTTCCTATTAGCGGGCTTAATCACCTTCACAACCGTAACGCGAATGGTGGAGGAACAGCGCGGACAAATGGGGACGCTTAAGGCTTTGGGCTATGGGAAAGGTGCAATTGTTTTCCAATACGTTGCCTACGCAGGTTTAGCCGGAATTAGCGGTGCAGCTGTGGGAGCAGTGCTAGGGAACCAGTTGATTCCCCGGATCGTGTTAGCAATGTACCAGGAGTATGTGGTAGAAATCGTTAAAATTCCTGTGGATTGGCGCGCAATTGCTTTAGCGGCACTCCTGACGCTATTAGTAACTATTGGGGCGGCAACCTTAGTTTCGCTTCGAGAGGTGCGTACCTCCCCAGCAGCGTTACTCCGGCCCCGAGCTCCCCGTGCGGCGCATAAAATCCTTTTAGAACGGGTGCCCGGGTTATGGCGGCGGCTACGGTTCTTCCAAAAAATTAGCTACCGTAATTTATCACGCGCTAAGCTACGAGGATTAATGACCATTTTAGGAATTGCTGGCGGCACGGCCTTAATTTTGACCGGATTTGGAATTGCGAGCTCAATCAAAGAGGCTGGAAATCAGCAGTTTCAAAACGTTCTTCGATATGACGCAGTAGTACGAGCTCGGCAACCGAAAGATTTAACGAGTGTCCAAAATTCTTTAGAACGGAGCGCGGCTACTCGAGCAACGCTGCCAGTTTATACCGCGGTAGTACAAGTTAATCAACGACAAAAGACCGTTCGGGACGTTACGTTGACCGTGCCAAAGAATCCAGGGCAATTTGACCAGTTTGTCCGGTTACGTGATTATCAGAGCAATCATTCCGTTGGTTTACCAACTGGGGGAGTGGTGGTTTCACCTAAGGTAGCCCGAATTTTGCACGTACAGGTTGGCGACCAAATTAAAATGGGGGTGCCTAATCAAAAAACGGTCCGGGTTCGAATCGCTAAGGTAGTGACAAATTACGCCGGTAACGTTATCTATGCATCACCAAGCGCCTATCAACGTGCGTTTAGCCACGCGCCAAATTTTGTGAGCGTCTTAGTTAAGACTGATCATCAGCCTTCAGCGCGGCTTACAAAACGGTGGATGTCGGATAACGACAAAATTTTAGGCATTAGTTTAATGGCTGACCAAGCAGAAATGATCCAAAAAATGACCAAGCAGTTAGGACCGATTGTAATGATTTTTATTGGACTTTCAGCCATCCTGTCGTTTGTAGTACTTTACAATTTAAACAATATCAATATTGCGGAGCGATTATACGAACTTTCTACTATTAAAGTTTTAGGGTTTTATAATCGAGAGGTGACGCTTTACGTAGCTCGGGAAAGTATTATTCTAGCGATAATTGGTATTTTAGCTGGTTTTGGCTTGGGCAACCTTTTAACTGGTTACGTGATCAGACAAGCCGAAACTAATAACGTAATTTTTCCGCTAACTATCAAACCATTCGCTTATTTGGTGGCGGTTTTGTTAATGGTCATCTTTAACCTAGTCGTAGTTTATATTACCCACCGAAAACTCCAAAAAATCGACATGGTAGCGGCATTGAAGTCCAACGATTAGGGTGAGAATTTGACAAGAATTCAACGATAAAAAAGTGTGTTTAAAAATTGAAGCGGTACCATATAAAAAAAGTCGTAGATATCGGTAATCATTGCTTTGTCTTTTGTCAAAATTGGTGGTATCATTTCAATTGTATTTTCGGACGGAAAATACTGTCTTTTGTTCAAGTTTTTGACTTAATTTTTATCATTTTTGGATGGTAAATTTAGGTACACTTAGGTAGAAAAGAGGTGATATTCTGTGGGTGGTGAATCAATTTCAACTTTTCAGTTTCTTGGTCTAACATTTAGTACGGCAAACGTCATTTCGGGATTGGTTGCGGCCATAATTGTATTTGCAGTTGTGTTTGCATTTTCTCGAAATTTAAAACTAAAGCCGACTGGTAAACAAAATGCCTTAGAGTGGGTAATTGATTTTACAAATGGAATTTTGCGGAGCTCAGTTGACGAAACGGAAACCCGTAACTTCGGCTTGTATGCATTTACATTGTTCTTATTCATTTTTGTTGCCAATCAGCTTGGGCTGTTTCTACAAATTGCGTGGAACGATGTTACGTATCTAAGAAGCCCGACAGCTGATCCGATTGTCACTTTAACATTATCGTTGATCACAATGATGATAGCGCACTATTCTGGTGTGGCAAAATTTGGCTTCAAATCGTACTTCGAAAGAACGTACTTGTCGCCATTTAAAGTTTGGTTACCGATTGGTGTTTTTACAGAATTCATTGATTTCTTGACCCTTGGGTTACGTATCTTCGGTGTTATTTTCGCTGGTGAAATGTTACTTAAGATGATCGGGGGAATTGCGTTCTCTGGTGGCATCTTAAATATGGTAATCGCCATTCCACTTGCCTTGATTTGGCAAGGATTTTCCGTATTCTTAGGTAGTATTCAAGCGTTCGTATTCGTTACGTTGACAACCGTTTATATTTCTCATAAGGTCGAAGACGAATAATATTATATTTTTAGGTAGGAGGAACAACTATTATGGGTGCTATTGCAGCTGGAATCGCTATGTTTGGAGCCGCTATTGGTGGTGGTATCGGTGACGGAATCGTTATCGCAAAAATGCTTGAAGGTATGGCTCGTCAACCTGAATTATCAGGTCAATTAAGAACAACCATGTTCATTGGTGTTGGTTTGGTTGAAGCTATGCCAATCTTAGCCTTCGTTATTTCACTTCTTGTAATGAACAAGTAAGCGTGATAAATTAAGCAATTTATCGAAAGAAGGAGGTGTCAATAGATGTTTTCGCACATGATATTAGGAGCGGCACAAGGTAGTACTTTGTACGTTGGCGATATGTTGTTTTATGCGATCCTTTTTGTGGTCTTAATGGCATTAATTGCTAAGTTTGCTTGGGGTCCGGTCAATGCAATGTTAAAAGAACGTGCGGATCGGATTTCTAATGATATCGAATCAGCTGAACAAGCTAAAAAGGAAGCCCAAAAACTTGCTGAACAACGCAAGGAAGCCTTAGACAACTCTCACGCCGAAGCAACCACCATTATTAACAATGCTAAGAATAGTGGTGCTAAGGAACGTGAACTAATTGTCGGCAATGCTCAAGCAGAAGCGAAGTCATTGAAGGACAAAGCTAAACAAGATATTGAACAAGAACGTGCTGACGCACTCAAGAGTGCACAAGACGATATTGCGTCATTATCTATTGAGATTGCTTCCAAAGTTATCAAAAAAGAACTTGATGAAAATAGTCAAAAAGAATTGATTGATTCGTACATTGAAGGTTTAGGTGAGAGTAAATGAGTTTAGATAAAACTACAATTGCTAAGCGCTACTCCAAAGCTTTGTTTGACGTGGTCGCTGAACAAAACCAAATTGATCAAGTTCGAGATGAATTAAAGCAAATTCAACAGATCTTTGATGATAATGAAGGATTAGGCAAAATGTTGACCGATAAGGGTTTGAAGGATGATCAAAAACGTTCAATTATGGCGCTTTTGACCAAGGATGCTTCAAAGTACGTTGGCAACTTAATTAAAATGGCTTTTGATTACGGTCGAATGGATGATTTGACCGCAATCATCGCTGAGTTTAACCGCTTATGCGATGCTGATGCTTCAGTCGTTCGTGCTAAAGTTATTTCCGCCATTCCATTAAGTGATGAACAACTTCAAAAAATGGCTGAAAACTTTGCTAAACGTTTGAAAGTTAGCAAGGTTATTTTGGATAGTGAAGTCGATAATTCGATTATCGGCGGTGCAATCATTAAAACAGATGGTTTGATCTACGACGGTAGTATTCAAACCCAAATTAATCAAATTAGACAGCGCCTCGTTGGTTAGCTCGAAATTTGTAAAGAGGTGAAACTTTTATGAGCATTAAGGCTGAGGAAATCAGTGCTCTAATCAAACAGCAATTAGAAAACTACCAAGCCGAGCTTAACGTTGAAGAAACGGGTACAGTTACCTACGTTGGTGACGGGATTGCTCGCGCTCATGGCTTAGATAATGCTCTTTCTGGTGAACTTCTCGAATTCTCTAACGGTGTTTACGGAATGGTTCAAAACCTTGAATCAAACGACGTCGGGATTGTTATCATGGGTAACTATGATGAAATTCACGAAGGTGACACCGTTAAGAGAACTGGTCGGATCATGGAAGTTCCAGTAGGAGATGCCTTAATCGGTCGAGTTGTTAACCCATTAGGTGAACCACTTGATGGTAAAGGCGCCATTAAAACTGACAAAACTCGTCCAGTTGAACATAAGGCTCCAGGGGTTATGCAACGGAAATCCGTTGATCAACCTCTCCAAACTGGTATTAAGGCGATTGACTCGTTAGTACCAATTGGCCGTGGTCAACGTGAGTTGATTATCGGGGACCGGAAAACTGGTAAAACTGCTTTAGCAATTGATACAATTTTGAACCAAAAGAACGAAGATATGATTTGTATCTACGTTGCGATCGGACAAAAGGAATCAACTGTTCGGACCCAAGTAGAAACGCTTCGGCGTTATGGCGCGATGGATTACACCATCGTGGTTAGTGCGGGTCCTTCAGAACCAGCTCCATTACTATACCTTGCACCATATGCGGGGGCAGCGATGGGTGAAGAGTTTATGTACAACGGCAAGCACGTTTTGATCGTTTATGATGATCTATCAAAACAAGCTGACGCTTATCGTGAGCTCTCCTTGATTCTTCGTCGGCCGCCTGGGCGTGAAGCTTACCCTGGGGATATTTTCTATACCCACTCACGTTTGCTAGAACGGGCAGCTAAGTTAAGCGATGACTTGGGCGGTGGTTCAATGACCGCCTTGCCATTCGTTGAAACCAAGGCTGGAGACGTTTCAGCTTACATTCCAACTAACGTAATTTCCATCACTGATGGACAAGTCTTCTTGGATAGCGACTACTTCCATTCCGGAGTTCGTCCAGCGATCGACGCTGGTACGTCAGTTTCCCGGGTTGGTGGGGATGCGCAAATCAAGGCGATGAAGAAAGTTTCTGGAACGTTGCGTCTAGACCTAGCTTCTTACCGTGAATTGGAATCATTTGCTCAATTTGGTTCTGATTTGGATAAGGCAACCCAAGCTAAATTAGCTCGGGGACGTCGGACGGTAGAAGTTTTGAAGCAACCGCTACACAAACCACTTCCTGTTGAAGACCAAGTGTTGATTCTTTACGCTTTGACACATGGTTTCTTGGATAAGGTTCCAGTAGATGATATTCAACGGTTCCAAGATGAACTCTTTGATTATGTTGCAAGCAACAACAAAGAGCTCACCGACGAAATCCGTGAAACAAAACAACTTCCGGACACGGAAAAAATGGATGCAGCCATCAAGGCTTTTGCAGAACATTTTCAACCAACCAAGGAAGCTAAATAAGGATATCAGCTAACGAGAGGAAAAGTGGTGAGAATTAATGGCAATATCTGAACAAGATGTTAAGCGGCGAATTGATTCGACTAAGAAAACTAGTCAGATTACGACTGCTATGCAAATGGTTTCAACGGCTAAGTTAAGCCAGATTCAGAAACATACAGTTGGATATCAAGTGTACGCGCAGAAAGTTGAGAGTATTGTTGCTCACCTGGCTAAATCGCATTTAATGAATGCGGGAGTGGCTGGCAAAGCTAGCTCTGATCAGGCTATATCAGCAGCTGATTTATTAGTTCAACGGCCAGTGAAGAAGACCGGATACTTAGTTATTACGTCTGATCGCGGGTTAGTGGGCTCATATAATAGTAGTGTGATTAAGCAAACTAACGATTTCATGAAAGAACACGGTCATGATGGCGGTGATGATGCCATAATTCTTGCGGTAGGTAGTACCGGGGCTGATTTTTACAAGAATCGCCCACAAAAGGTCGGCTACGAATACCGCGGGGTTAGCGACGTGCCTACTTTTAACGAAGTTCGGGAAATCGTCACTACCGTCACCAAGATGTACAAAGACGGTGAATTCGATGAATTATACGTTTGCTACAATCACTTTGTAAATCGACTTTCGAACAGCTTCCACGTTACTAAATTGTTGCCAATTGGCGGCGAAGAATTGGTAAACGATGGTAAGCACGAAACGATCACTGCTGAATATGAAACCGAACCATCTCCCGAAGTATTGTTGCAAGAAATCTTGCCACAGTATGCTGAGAGTTTGGTTTACGGTGCCATTTTAGATGCTAAGACGGCGGAACACGCCGCTAGTTCTTCAGCTATGCGCACCGCTTCTGATAATGCAAGTGATTTAATTGCAGATTTAGAGCTACAGTATAATCGCGCTAGACAAAGTGCTATTACGACTGAAATCACCGAAATTACCGGTGGTCAAGCCGCACTTGAATAAATTAACGAGAGGAATTAAACAATATGAGTACTGGTAAAGTTGTTCAAGTTATCGGACCAGTTATCGACGTTGAATTCCCCCTTGACGAAGAAATCCCAACAATCAATAATGCTTTGAAAATTAAAAAAGCAGACGGTACAATTTTAGTTTCTGAAGTAACGCTTGAGTTAGGTGATGGTGTCGTAAGAACCATCGCTATGGACGGAACGGAAGGGCTGCAACGTGGCCTGGAAGTTGAAGATACTGGAGACTCAATTAAAGTACCAGTTGGTGATGAAACACTTGGTCGTGTTTTCAACGTCTTGGGTGAAACAATTGATGGTGGTAAAGAGCTAGGTCCAGATATAAAACGCGATCCAATTCATCGTGATCCACCAGAATACGACGAATTGAATCCAAGTACAGAAATTCTTGAAACAGGGATCAAAGTTATTGACTTACTTGCTCCATATATTCGGGGTGGTAAGATTGGTCTCTTCGGTGGTGCCGGAGTTGGTAAAACCGTTTTGATTCAGGAATTAATTCATAACATTGCACAAGAACATAATGGTATCTCAGTATTTACTGGGGTTGGAGAACGGACACGTGAAGGTAACGACTTGTACTTCGAAATGAAGGAATCGGGCGTTCTTGAACGTACGGCCATGGTGTATGGACAAATGAACGAGCCGCCTGGGGCTCGGATGCGGGTTGCTTTGACTGGTTTGACGATTGCGGAACACTTCCGTGATGTTGAAGGTCAAGACGTGTTGTTATTCATTGACAACATTTTCCGCTTTACCCAAGCTGGTTCAGAAGTTTCTGCCTTACTTGGTCGGATTCCTTCAGCCGTTGGTTACCAACCAACCTTGGCTACTGAAATGGGTCAATTGCAAGAACGGATCACTTCTACGAAGAAAGGTTCAGTTACTTCGATTCAAGCGGTTTACGTTCCTGCCGATGACTATACTGACCCTGCGCCAGCAACTACCTTCGCCCACTTGGATGCTACAACCAACTTGGAACGTAGCTTAACCCAACAAGGGATTTATCCTGCGGTGGATCCATTAGCTTCCACATCGACAGCTTTGGACCCAGAAATTGTTGGCGAAGAACATTACGAAGTTGCTAGTGAAGTACAACATGTTCTCCAACGTTACAAGGAATTGCAAGATATTATCTCAATCCTTGGGATGGATGAACTGTCTGACGAAGAAAAGACCGTAGTTGCACGGGCACGGCGGATTCAACTCTTCTTGTCACAAGACTTTAGTGTTGCGGCACAATTTACTGGTTTACCAGGACATTACGTCAAATTGGAAGACACCATCGCTGGCTTCAAGGGCATCCTTGAAGGTAAGTACGATGACCTCCCAGAAGAAGCATTCCGTTTGGTTGGTTCAATTGACGATGTGGTTGAAAAGGCTAAGAAATTAACTGCTACAGAAGATTAGGAGGGATCTAATTGGCTGAAAATTCAGTATTAACAGTTAGTATTGTTACTCCTGATGGTCAGATTTATAATGATGACCAAGTTACCATGCTGGTAGTCAATACCAGAGAAGGTGAATTGGGAATCTTACCTAATCACGTTCCAGTAATTGCAACTTTAGCGATTGACGAAGTGCGCATTAAGCATGACAAAGCTGAAGATGTAGTGGCGGTGAACGGTGGTTTTGTTGAGTTTTCAGATAACACGGCAACGATTGTTGCGGATACTGCTGAAAATCAAGCTGACATTGACGTAGCGCGAGCTGAAAGTGCTAAGAAACGTGCTGAGGCAACGATCCGTAAAGCACAACAAGCTCACGACAATAGCGAGCTTCGGCGTGCGCAAATTCATTTGCGGCGGGCGATTAACCGAATCAACGTTTCAAAACATTAAAGCTAGTTAATATTATTATTGATAACGTTCAGTTTATGAGGAATTTTTCCTCACAACTGAACGTTTTTTTTGGGAATGGGCCGGTAAATTTTCACAAATTGAGCAGAATTGCGGAGCGAATTAACCGCTGTTTTTGTGAGTAAAAAGTTATTCTTAGCTTAATTTTCTGGTACAATACTATATGTATGAATTTTGGAGGGAAAGCGATTGGGAATTCAAGCCATAATTACGTTAATTAGTTATTTATTCTTTATTTTACTGGCTTTTTGGTGTATTCAAGCAATTCCGTTTCATAAGTTTATGGGCCGGTTTGAAAGTCAGGCAAAAATGTTAATTGTTTTGCTTTCAATTGCGTTAGGCTACACCGTTGCTAGTTTTTTCTTAGGTTTGATTACGGCAATTCAGAACTTAACTTTTTTAGTGCGTTAGAAGGTTAGCGATAATGAAGAGCTTCTTATTAATGCTGGTTCGCGGATATCAAAGGGTGATCTCACCTTTATTTCCCCCTTCGTGCCGTTACTATCCAACGTGTTCTAATTACATGGTGGGGGCGCTCAAGCGCTTTGGTGCGTTGCAGGGCACTTTAATGGGAATTGCCCGGATTCTGCGGTGTAATCCGTTCGTACGGGGCGGTTACGACCCCGTGCCTGATCAATTTTCTTTAAAAAGAAATTCAAAAAATAGTGCAGAAAGAAAATAGGAGTTAAAATGTCACGAAAAGAAAAAAAGTTTGCTATTGAAGTCAAAGAAACTAACAATAACGGTACTACGGTTAACGAAGTTTACGTTAACCAACGGATGATTGGACAAATATCTCAAGTAAATGATAAGAATTGGGTAGCTTCCAACCAAAGCGGAGAAATGCGAGTAAAATCAATTGATGAGGGGATTCAGTGGATTATCGCTGAATTTAATTTACATTCGCTATAGAAAGGAGCTACTTCGATGGAAAGAAATGATTCTCGAGTAGCGCGTAAAGACGACAGCTCTCGCATTGACTATGGAATTATCTTTCCGGTACTTATGTTGGCCATTATTGGGCTAGCATCGATCTATGTAGCTGCTACGCACGATACTAGTGCTACCAGCGTATTTCGCCAAGTGTTCTCCCAACTAATTTGGTACCTTTTGGGAGTCGGCATCGTGGTGGTACTTATGCAATTTGATGCAGACCAGCTTTGGTGGTTAGCACCAATTGCGTACGGAGCAGGGATCGTTTTGCTCATCCTGGTGCTCTTCTTGTACAGTCGCTCGTACGCCGCAAATACCGGAGCTAAGAGTTGGTTTGCCTTTGGGGGCTTTACCTTTCAGCCGTCCGAGGTAATGAAGCCTGCGTACATTTTGATGATGGCGCGGGTGATTACGGTTTATAACCACCGGGTAAAAAATCGTACAATTCAATCAGATTGGCGGTTAATTGGAACCATGGCCCTTTGGACTTTGCCGATTCCAATCCTGTTGTTGCTCCAGCATGACTTTGGAACCATGTTGGTGTTTATTGCAATCTTTATTGGGTTGGTAGTTGTTTCTGGGGTAACCTGGCGGATCTTAATCCCATCCTTCGTAGGAATGGTAGTTTTAGGTAGTACGACGCTTATGTTAGTGGCGCTTCCTTGGGGGCAAGCCCTATTGCAAAAGATCGGCTTTGAAAGTTACCAATTTGCTCGGGTAGATAACTGGTTGCATCCGTCTTCGGATACTACCAATTCCGGATATCAACTTTGGCAAAGCATGAAGGCGATTGGTTCGGGTCAATTATTTGGCAAGGGCTTCAACGTCTCTAACGTTAACGTGCCGGTCCGGGAATCCGATATGATTTTTTCCGTAATTGGCGAAAACTTTGGATTCATTGGAAGTATTGTTCTGATTGGTTTGTACTTCTTATTGATTTACAAAATTTTACAAGTAATTTTTGACACCAAAAACGAGTTTTACGCTTACGTAGCTACCGGAGTCATCATGATGATTTTATTCCACGTTTTTGAAAACATCGGAATGAATATCGGACTTTTGCCGTTGACCGGGATCCCACTACCATTTGTTAGTGCCGGTGGTTCCGCGTTAATTGGAAACATGATTGGAATTGGATTGATAATGTCGATGCGCTACCATTACTATTCGTATAGTAAGGCAAGCATCGAAGAAAACGCCGATTTTTAATTAAGCCATTGAAAGAATCCGCACCGGGGGAAGTGCTCGCACTGAGGTACTTCGCCGGAAGGGTTCTTTTTTAGTGATTTAGTTGTTGACAAGGCTTGATATTGGAAGGTATACTTTAGCGTATTAACAAATTATTAAAAAAAGATGAGTAGATTACGGTTCTACGCTTAGAGAGTCCTTGGGTGGTGAAAAAGGAACGAGAACGTTATCGAAGATGGTCTTTGGTTATTTTCAGCGATTTGTGAGCCCGGTGCTAGCAAATCATGGGAGCGCCCAATATAGCGCACGGGTTGATGGACCCGCAGAGTCTGCCCTTCGTGAGGAGGGTGGAAAAACAAGGTGGTAACGCGATAAACTTTCGTCCTTGAGAATGGTGCTTAGTCATTATTCTCGGACGGAAGTTTTTTTGTTTGAAGGAGGAACTGAAATGATTGAATTTAAGAACGTGTCCAAAACTTTCTCGACCAAGACGGGGCCAGTAACCGCAATTGAGGATGTTAATTTAGCGATTCCAAATGGTCAAATTTTTGGCATCATTGGTTATTCCGGTGCGGGAAAAACAACTTTGATCCGGATGTTAAACGGACTAGAAAAGCCGACCACGGGTGAAGTTAAAATCAATGATGTGGTCATTAATCAACTAACGGGCGCGGCACTAGCGCAACAGCGGCATAAAATTGGGATGATTTTCCAGCATTTTAACCTATTATGGTCCCGAACGGTAAAGGCTAACATCATGTTTCCGCTAGAAATTGCGGGAGTTAGTCGCCCGCAACGGGAGCAAAAAGTACGTGAACTAATCGAACTAGTGGGGCTTACTGGAAAGGAAGATCGTTACCCTAGTGAGCTGTCTGGCGGACAAAAACAACGGGTGGGCATCGCCCGTGCGTTGGCGAACGACCCGGAAATTCTTTTATCAGACGAGGCAACTAGTGCATTAGACCCCGAAACTACGGATGAAGTTTTAGATTTGTTATTAGAAATTAAGCGTAAGCGAAAAATTACAATTGTCTTGATTACTCATGAAATGCACGTAATCCGTAAAATTTGTGACCAAGTGGCGGTTCTCGACGGCGGAAAAATCATTGAAGATGGCGCGGTATTAGACGTTTTTAAACACCCACAGCAAGCATTAACCAAACGATTTATTACCGCAGAAACCGATCCAACTCCGCAAGATACCGAAATAATTTTGGATGAATTAGTTGACCAGAATCCAAACGGACGGGTGGTGCGGTTAACTTTCCACGGTGATCAAGCTAAATTGCCAATCGTTTCTGAAATGGTTCATGAATTTCCAGAGGTGGCGCTAAACATCATCGCGGGAAATATCAAGCAGACTCAGGAAGGTTCAATTGGAAGCTTGTACGTGCAATTAACCGGGCCCCAAAGTCAGTTGGATGGCGCGGTAAGTTTTCTACGTAAGTTAAGGGTGGAAACGGAGGTAGTTAGTGATGAACAGTAGTATCTTAGACTTTAGTACCGTAGATTGGAATGAAATGGGTCAAGCAACTTGGGAAACGATTTGGGTAACGCTGGTGGCGGTCATTTTTACTGCTGTCTTGGGACTACTAATCGGCCTACTGCTTTTTGAAACCCGAAATAGTAAAAATTGGGGGATTCGCCTAATCAATTGGCTGGTATCCTTCTTGGTAAACGTATTTCGCTCGATTCCATATATTATTTTGATTGTAATTTTAATCCCGGTAACTAACGTGTTGGTGCATACCATTGTGGGGCCAACCGCGGCGTTGCCATCGCTGATTTTAGCCGCGGCACCATTTTTTGGGCGATTGGTGGAAATTGCATTTCGAGAAATTGATTCCGGAGTTTTGGAAGCCGCTGCCGCCATGGGTGCCAAAAAATCGACCATCATTTTCAAAGTATTGCTTCCGGAAAGCATGCCTGCGCTAGTTTCCGGCTTAACGGTTACCGCCATTTCGTTAGTGGGATACACCGCTATGGCGGGGGCAATCGGGGCCGGCGGTCTGGGTGCGTTGGCTTACAATAATGGCTTTTTGCAATATAACGGAGCCATTATCTTAGTTGCCACCGTTTTGATCGTACTTTTTGTTTTTGCATTACAGTGGGCTGGCGATTGGTTAGTTAAGAAAATCGATAAGCGGTTAGTTTAGGAGTGGTTAAATGAAAAGAAATAAATTAATTTTTTTGGTTACTGGCTTAGCAATCATCTTGCTTTTAGCAGGGTGCGGAAAAAAATCCGCGAATACTCAAAAAATCACGATTGGTGCTTCGGCGGTTCCCCACACGGAAATTCTAAAACATATCCAACCCGCATTAAAAAAAGAGGGTGTCGAATTAGATATCAAAACTTTTCAGGATTACGTTTTACCTAATAAAGCCCTCGCGAGTGGCAACATTGATGCCAACTATTTTCAACATGGCCCCTTTTTAAAAGAATGGAATGAAAAGAATCACGGGCACTTGGTGAGCGCTGGGGCGGTCCACTTGGAGCCGATTGCGGTTTATTCTAAAAAATATAATTCTTTAAAGGAATTGCCTAAGCATGCTAAAATTTTGGTTAGCAATAACGTTTCGGATTATGGCCGGGTGCTACAAATTTTTCGGGATGCCGGATTAATTACCTTAAAGAAGGGTACCGACCTAACCAAGGCAAAATTTAGTGACATCGCAAAGAATCCTAAGCAATTGCAATTTAAGACGGGTTACGAACCAAAAATTATGCCCCAGCTGCTTAAAAATAAACAGGGCAGTGCGGAAGTAATTAATTCTAATTATGCGGTGCAAGCGCATTTAAATCCACAAAAGGACGCGATTGCAACGGAAAACTCCGCCTCTCCTTATAGTAATATTGTTGCTATTCGACCGGATGAAAAAAATCGGCCAGCCATTAAAAAACTCATGAAGGAATTAAAGTCCAAGTCAACTCAGAAATGGATTAAAAAACATTTCAAGGGTGCGGTTGCTCCTGTTGAATAGGAGAACTTTTCCATTGCTATGACTAAATCCTAGCAAGAAGAGTGGGACAAAACTAAAAAATGCTTTTCAAAGATGAAAGGGTCTTTAAAAAGTGGTTTTAGTTTTTTGACTTTAATAGAGCCAAAACGTGTGCCAAAAGTCAGTTGGTTCCGCTTAACCAAAGATTGACCATTATGCTTGAATTTTGCATAATGGTCAATTTTCGGTTAATGCTCACAAACTACCCGACTTTGGTCCCACTCTTCTTTATGGAAAAAGGACCAACTTGTAAGGGAATTAATTGTTTAGACGATGGGCGGCAATTGACTTTTAGGCTGAGAACCCATATAGTTAGTTACGTGAGTAATTAGGTTAGTAAATAATATAATTTGAAGGTGGATTTTATGCATTTTAACTTTAATAGCAGCGAACCAATCTATCTCCAAGTCGCCCAACAAATCGAAGATGCAATTTTCACGGGCGGTTTTAAAGAAGGAGAACAAATCCCCTCAACAACGGAAATTTCTAAGGAGTTTCACATCAATCCGGCAACGGTTTTAAAAGGAATGAACCAGTTGGTAGCGCGGAACCTCTTAGAAAAACATCGGGGAGTCGGCATGTTTGTGGTGCCCGGGGCGAGTAAACAAATTACTTTAGACCGGCAACAGAATTTTTACCAAAAGTACGTGGTGGGCGTCGTTAAGGAAGCGATTCGCTTAAACATCACCGAAACAGAGTTAAAAAAATTAATTGAACAGGGGTATCAATCGTTATGAAAGGTATCGAAGTAAGGCAAGTAACGAAAACTTTTGACCACCACTTGGTTTTAAATGGAATTGGATTAACTCTAGAACCGAACAAGATATACGGTTTACTAGGGCGAAACGGGGCTGGAAAAAGTACGCTTTTGAATTTGCTGGTTAACCGAATTAGGCCCGATGAAGGCGAAATTAAGCTGGATAACGAATTGATTGGTGATAATGATCAGCAACTTGGAAAGCTATTCTTAATGAGCGAAGTGGATCTTTATCCTAAAAATATTCGGGTTAAGGACATTTTTAAATGGTCTGCCAACTTTTACGGTAGCTTTGATAGTGAGTTGGCACATTCGTTGAGTAAACAATTCAGTTTAAAAGAGTCCATGCTTTTTCACCATCTCTCTACGGGATACCGAACAATTACTAAGTTAATTGTGGCGTTATCTGTCCCGGCTGAGTATGTTTTTTTAGATGAACCAGTTTTAGGTTTGGATGCTAACCACCGGGAACTTTTTTACAATGCATTAGTAGAAAGTTACGCGGAAAAGCCCCGAACTTTTGTGATTGCTACTCATTTAATTGAAGAATTTGCCAAATTAATTGAGCACGTAATGGTTATGGACCAGGGGCGGATCGTGGTTGACGACGAGACGGAAACGGTCTTGGCGAACGCATACACCGTCAGCGGGCCTGTTCAAGCAGTTGATCAGTACACCGCGGGGTTAAACGTCATTGGCAGTGATCGACTAGCACGGATTAAGGCTAATTACGTGTATGGGCCGCTAAATGATCGATCAATTCCAGATGAGATCAATATCGATCCAATGGATTTACAGACGCTTTTTATTAATTTAACAAATGGGGGAGAAACTCATGAATAAAATTGCGGCGGTGGTTAAATATGATTTAAGCAATTATTTACGCCTCGTGCTAATCGCGTACGCGTGGATTATCGGGTTAATGCTGGGGGTGCCAACCATTATTCACGTAATTGGCAAAGGCTTTACGGGAACTACTGAGACAATTGGGGCCCAATTAACGACGCTATCGTTTGGCGCAATTTTCGTTAACCTCGTGCTGATATTTTATTGTGGTTTCCTAACTTACGAACGATTTGCATTTTTAATCCAAAATGGGGTCTCTCGGCGAACGGGGTGGATTGCTAAATTAATTTCGCTCTTAGTTTTAGCTGGGGTAGCCATTATTTATGGCTTATTAGCTAACATGCTTTCCTTAATGGGTGACCAGAGTAAGAATGTTTCCTTTTACTGGTCACTTTACGGACATTTTTATAAGAATGGCGTCCTCAACATCCTTTCAATGATTCTAACTAACTTAATTTTTCTGCTCCTAGTGGCAGCGGGTGGAATGATGTTAGGAGCACTCTTTGCACTGCTTAACCGGCGGCAGCAGCGGGCAATCCTAGTGGGGATTCCGCTAGTGCTGATTGTTATTTTCACGATTATTGGACGAATGGTTAGTGAAAAAGTAATTACGTGGGAAAGAATTGATAATTTCATTAGATTTGTTATGGGTGATACAGGGCCAATGGGGCATCTTAACCCGGTAGTTCCTTCCATAATTATGTTAGTATTAATGTTAGCATGTTTAGCAATTTCGCGATGGTTAAACGTGCGCTTAAGACTGAAACGAGGAGAATAGCCGTTTAATGAATGATTTTACAAGTATTAAAGCACTAAAGAAACGTACTTTGGATACGTATCAAGGAAATTGGATGGCGGCCATTAAAGCCAATATCTTACCAATTATAAGTGCCGCGTTTACTAGTTTTATGATTATGACTTTTATTGGGATTGCCGTAGTAGTATTTACCCAAACTGACCCAGCGGCGTTGCGTCAGGCTACAAATTATGATCAAGCAGCGAGTGTTAATTCTGCATATTCCGGAACGGGGATGGCGCGTGATTTTCTATCAATGGCAATCGCGACCTTCTTTATGGTAGGAATTCAATACGGTACGTTAGATTGGTTGCGCAATCGGACCCGGATTCCTTCGTGGGGAGCGCCATTTCAAACGTTTACTCGGAAATACTTTACGTCCACGTTGGCCATCTTTTTATTTGAGTTTATTTTCTTAACGCTGTGGTCCTTTTTGTTCGTAATTCCCGCGATTATTAAGTTTTACTCTTATTCGCAGTCGTATTTGCTGTACAAGGACGCACAAGAACGGCAATTGACGGACCAATTTGAATTTGTCACCTTTATTACGTTTAGTCGTCGCTTGATGAACGGCTACAAAGCTCGCTTCTTACTGCTTCAATTATCGTTGTTGGGCTGGTTTATCCTAAGCGTATTAACCTTTGGAATTGGCTTCCTATGGTACATTCCGTACCGTAACGGAGTGTACACCGCCTTTTACGAAGATTTAGTTGAAAAACGGGGTAAGCAAGTGGTGCCAGAAATTTTTGCATAAAGCTAAGATAAAACTTGCTATCTAAAAATATTAAAAATTCCTTCTAAGAACGGGAGCGCCTCAAGGGTTCCAATCGTAGAAGGAATTTTTTGGTTTGTTAAGTGTGGTTGCTTGTTGCGGAGTTGAAATGAACTGTGCAACCTAGCTTCTTCCGGTTAACTAAATTAAAGGACTAACCACGAATTTCGTGGTTAGTCCTTTTAGTATTCTCTGCAATATGGTTGAAATGAACTCTAGCCACCAATCTTTTCCGTTTAGCCCCAATCATTCGATTAATTTAATCCTTGAAGATTACCCGGTGGCTTCCGTTTTCTTTATTTAATCCTCGAATTTCTTGCCCCGTATGCCAAGTATACTACCAAGCCAATTGCAAACCAGATCAACGAGTACAACTTAGCTTGGTAATCTAGTCCCCAGAATACTGCCAACGTTCCTAAAAAGGCTAACGCCGGTAAAACTGGGTAAAATGGCATCTTGAAGCTTGGCACCGCGATATCCTTTCCTTCACGCGGACGAAGGGCGTAAATTCCTAACGTAACAAACATGAAGGCAATTAAGGTTCCTGCCGAAATTAATTGTGCCAAAAAGGCAAACGGGAACAGTGACCCAATAATAATTCCGGTAACGGTTAAAAATAGCAACGCTTGGTTAGGCAATTGATGACGATTTAATTTACCAAGCCACTTAGGCAGCATGCCGTCCCGGCCAAATGAATACAGCAACCGGGAACCAGCCATCATCATTCCAATCAGGGCGGTAAACATTCCGATTACCGCGATTGCTTGTACTAAGCTAGCTACTGCAGGATGTCCGGCAGTACGTAATGCCCAGCCGACCGGTTCCGCATTATTTGCGTAATTAGAGTAATGAAACATCCCGACTAGCACAAGGGCAACCGCTACAAAAAGGGTTACCGCAATTGCTAGGGATCCCAAAATCCCACGCGGCATCGTTTTTTGGGGATCCTTAGCTTCACCAGCGTTGGCAGCGATCGAATCAAAACCAATGTAGGATAAGAAAATCATCGAAACTCCAGCGTAAATTCCGCTCCAGCCGCCAAAATGACTACCGTCGGGTAACACGCGCGGATGTGGAATAAAGGGAACGTAATTAGATAAATGAACCGAAGTAACGCCTACGATGATAAATAAAATAATGGCCAAAACCTTTAATACCACGAGGGCGTTTTCGATCCGTGCGGCATCAGAAGTTCCACAGGCTAGTAGAATGGCAACCAGTAGGATGACAATCAAGGCGACAATGTCAATGATGCCGCCGTTGGTTCCTAGGGGATTGGCTAGGGCAGCCGGCAGTTTTAAGCCTACCGTAGAAATTAACCCCCGGAAATTAGCCGAAAGCCCGGAAGCTACAAAGGCTACTGCGATGAAATACTCGGCTAGAAGAGCCCAGCCAGCAATCCAACCAAAGCCTTCCCCAAAAATTACGTTGATCCAGGAATATGCCGAACCGGCGAACGGCATTGCCGAAGCCATTTCAGCGTAAGCAAAGGCCACTAAACCAGCAACTACCGCTGCAGCTAGAAATGATAGAACTACCGCCGGACCAGCGTGTTCCGCAGCCACCACTCCAGGTAGTGTAAAAATAGTGGTCGAAACAATGGTTCCCACCCCTAAAGATAGAAAATCTTTGACAGTCAACGTGCGCACCAGGTTGGCGTCCTTATCTTCGTATTGGGAAGGATCCTCTTTATGAATAAACTTTTTAATGAATGAACTCATCAGCTTTCCCCCTCGTAAAAGTATCTGATTTAAATATCATACCATAAATTATCATCATTTTTTAATCTGATGTTAATTTAAGGAAAGTTTTTGTAGGAAATCGTAACGGCAAGTTTCTTCGTGTAGGTTATGGAAAGTGTTAGAATCAAAGTAGTAAAAAGAAGAGGAGTACGAAAAAATGGATGCAATCGAAACGACCCGCCAGAAGCTAAGACAATTACGCGTTAGGCTGCAACAGGGCAAAATTTTTGCCTCTTTAGGTCGTTCGGTAGGGGCAATTATTGACGCTGCTAACGAGAATCAAGCGGTTAAACCAGTGGCATTGCCTGATGATCAGGACGGCATTGAAGAGTTGCTCCAGCGAATTCGGGCAGCCTTGGGGAAGGGAAAACTAGAAGAGCTTAGTGACGCTGATTTAGACTTAATGTTGCAACATTTGGGATCGCCCAACCCAATTATTCGGGATAAGGGGGTTTTTTACCTTTTTAACGATCTTATTCAAAACCAAGTTTTAACTAAGGCGCAGATGGTGCGGACGTTTGATCGACTAACTAGCGACCAAGTGTTATTTGCACACATCAATGAAAAAGAAAATGACGCAGCCTTTTTGCGTTCCTTTGCAGTGATGATGCTGGCATCGTTAATTTATATTGACCGAGCCGGGGCAGCGTTTATCGACCATGCGCGAAAAAATAAGCTAGTCGAGCAACTAGCCATATATATAATGTTGGAAAATGATACTAGGGGATTTGTGGCTAACCAAGGATGGGTCCACGCATATACCCACATTGGCAACGTTTTGGATGAGCTAGCTAGTGATGAAGAACTGTTACGCGCTGATAAAATTTTATTAATGGCAACGGTCATTGAAAAATTCCGCCGACTCACCACCCCTTTAATATACGGTGAACCAACGCGTTTAGCGGTTTATTTTGCTGATCAATTATTGGAAGATGACGTCTACCAGCAGTTTTTATTAATCGAACTTCGCGAATGGCGTCGCGCCCTGGCATCAACCCAAGTCCGGGAAACCCAAGCAATGTGGAATGCGATTTTTAACCGGCAGCGATTACTACAAGCCATGATGCTAAACTCCAACATGGCTAAGGCAGTGGTGGAATATTTAGAAGATTCGAATGATTTTACAATTTAAGCGTGATATTTTTAATTTTCATCTCATTCTTGAAGTTGTTTTGTGGTATACTTGAGTTTCAAAAAACGTTTGATAATTGGCGGAGCAAACTGAAGTTTGTAATTATCTTACACATGAGGTGAAAAAAATGAAAATTGCAGTGCTTGCTGGTGGAAAGAGTACGGAACGAAACGTTTCACTTTCCTCTGGTTCAAAAATCACCGATGCTTTGCGTGCTAAAGGCCATGAAGCAACGATGATCGACCTATTCTTGGGATATGATCTACAAGAAGGGCAGACTGTTGAAGATGTTTTTGAGACTAGTAATACGGATTCGGACTACGAAATTCAGACGGACGTTTTAACGGATGCTGATATCGAAAAACTTCGGACGGATGGCACGGTTGGATTATTTGGGAAAAATGTTTTGGAAATCCTCCGGGCTGCCGACTTTGTTTTTCTCGCATTACACGGTGGTGATGGCGAAAATGGTAAGGTACAAGCTGTTTTAGACCTGAACGATATTAAGTATACGGGAAGCGGAACTTTAGCATCGGGAATTGCAATGGATAAGGCGATTTCAAAGGAAATTATGCTTTATAACGATATTAAGACGGCGCGCTTTGTGGTTCTCCATGAAGAAGACGGAATTCATCCTCAGTTAGATTTTGGTTTTCCAGTAGTGGTTAAACCTAATAGCGGGGGATCTAGTGTAGGAACGATGATTGTTCACGACGAAGAAGAATTGGCTGATTCGTTACGTGATGCTTACCGATTTGACGATGAAATCATTGTGGAAGAGTTCATTACTGGCCGGGAATTTTCGCTTGGGGTAGTTAATGAACAAGCCATGCCCGCAATTGAAATTGTGGTTAACGATGGTTGGTATGACTACGAGCATAAGTTTAAGACTGGTACAACGACCCAATTTATCACGCCACCGGACATCGATGAAGAAGTCCATGACGAAATGAAGCGGGTTGCGGTAAAAACCATGAAGGTATTGGGAATGACTAACTATGGCCGGGTGGATTTCTTGGTTAATGACCAGGGAGTTTACGTAATTGAAGCAAACAACTTACCGGGCATGACGCCGCTATCACTATTGCCACAAGAGGCAGAAGCAGCGGGAATCAGTTATGAGGACCTCTGTGAAAGCATCATTCTAGGCAAGCAAAAACTTTATCAAGAAGCAGAAAAATAAATAAAGAAACCTCCCTTAGAGTAACTACATCTAAAGGAGGTTTTTTTATGCGAGAAAGTTGTCAATGGGCCACGGTTAGCCCAGTATTAAAAAAGTATCATGATCAAGTTTGGGGAAGGCCCGTGTTTACTGACCAAGCGCTATTTGAAAGTTTAACTCGTCAGGTTTTTCAATCCGGGCTCAAAATGCAAATGGTGTTAGCTAAACTTCCTGAGATGGCGCCTGTAATGGACGACTGGCAAATTGAGGCGGTCAGCCGGTATTCAGAAGCTAAGATCCAACAGCTTTTACAAGACCCACTGATGATTAAAAATGAACGTAAGGTTCGCTCAGTACTCCATAATGCGCGGATAATCCAGCAAATGGCCCAGCATAAGCAATCCTTCAGCGACTGGTTATGGGCACAAGTAGGTTTCGTTCCCCTAGACTTACAGCAACGGACTAACACAAAGGTGCTGGTTCAGCATCCGGTTGCTAAACGAGTTTGCCAGGAAATGAAGGCGCAGGGGTTTGAATTTGTTGGTCCCCGAAACGTCAGCTTTTTTCTACAAGATGCAGGATTACTTAACGGGCACTGGGTCAACTGCGAGTATTATCAAAAGTGGAATTAGGTAATTAATTCTTAAGTTGGAAAATTAAAAAGAGAGTGGGACAAAAGTTGGTAGTTTGCGAGCATTAACTGAAAATTGACCATGATGCCTAAATTTGGCATCATGGTCAATTTTTGATTAAGCGGACCAAACTGACTTTTGGCTCTATTGAAGTCAAATCACCAAAACAACTTTTCGAGGACCTTTGCATCCTTGAAAAGTTGTTTAATTTTTTCCAGCCGCTTTAATTTATCAATTTGATGAGTTTCCAGCGTTAGTTGCGTAAAAAGCTCGACTTTTAGTTACTCTATACTAACAATTTAGTTGTTTTCTAGACTAGTACGAACAACTAACACGTCGCAAGTTGCTGTCCGGGTGACGTATTCGGTTACTGAACCGATTAATAAGCGTTCAACAGCATTCAAACCGGTCGCACCGATCATGATTAAGTCCGTGTGCAATTCTTTGGGGACGTCCTGAGAAATCACTGCTTTTGGCGTACCGTATTCGATTGAATAGGCGATGTTTTCTAAACCATCGTTTTTAGCTTCCTCAACGTAACGGTCTAACGTCTTTTTGGCAGTTTCCGTAACTTGTTCCACCATTGCGTTGTCAAAGTTAGAAATATTTTGAAAGGCACGGGTATCAATTACGTGAAGGAGATGCAATTCAGCTCCATCATTACGTTTAGCTACCGCGACCGCCTTGCGAAAGGCTAATTCTGCTTCCTTAGAACCATCTACTGGTACGAGAATATGCTTGTATTGTTGAGCCATAACATAACCACCCCTATCTATTTACACTAATTGTACGTTAAAAATTAGAAAATAAAAAGGAATTTGCTATAAAAATTTTAATAAAAATAGCAGCGCGCCCGTGGTTGACACAATTCCAAGTACCAACCCAGCCACAATTAGGGGAGTACTGCTACTAATTCCCGCAATTAAAGTCAGCATGCTAACGATCATAAGTAAAATACCGATAATTCGTAGACTACTGCTTAAAAGCGAATTAGAAGTTGGTTTAAATAACATAAAATCTCGGTGCTGATGGCGATATAAATAATTGCCGATGTAAAAAATAATAAGTGAAAAAATAACCATTAAGCCTGGGATTAACATAAAATAACCTACTTTCATGATATAAAAAAAGCCCCACCTAACGTGGGGGAAGAACTAACGACACCGTTCAGATTGGCCAGGATCTAACCCAAAAGGCAAGGTGGGTACCCATACCTACGCTGCACGTTTCTCGCTTACGATCCTACAATTCACGTACGATCCGGGTTCCCGGTTAGATGTTTGTTGGAAGAATATGAAACCAATCCTCTCGCATGCCTCGGTTTCTTCACATTCATAGTACTATAATTTTTACCTAAAAGACAATATTAAAGTCCTGATTTTTGTGATTTTTTCAGGTTTTGGTACTGTTCGTAAATTTTAGATTCAAAAGGACTATTTCCCTTAGCCTCAAGGTAGGTAGCATTCTTTAATTGATCAGGCAAATATTGCTGGGGAACCCAGTCGTTTTGATAATTATGCGGGTAAAGATAGTCAGTTCCCCGACCCAATGCTTTTGCTCCTTGGTAGTGGGCATCACGCAGGTGATCAGGGACTTCACCGATTTTGCCATCGCGAATGTCACCGAGTGCGTTATCAATTGCCGTAATTGCAGCATTTGATTTGGGAGAAACACATAATTCAATTACGGCGTTAGCAAGGGGAATCCGGGCTTCGGGTAAGCCAATGTGTTCGGCCGCGGTAACCGCAGCGACCGTTCGTTGACATACGGGAGGATTTGCAAGACCTATGTCTTCATAAGCGATTACAAGCAGACGGCGAATTACGCTCTTTAAGTCACCGCTTTCTAATAAACGGGCCATGTAATGCAGCGCGGCATCCGTATCGCTGCCCCGAATTGATTTTTGAAACGCTGAAATCACGTCGTAATGGGCGTCTCCGTCCTTATCCTGGGTGAGTGCCCGTTTTTGGAGACATTCCTGAAGAATTTCCAAAGTGAGGTGGATTTTATCGTCGTCACTTAGTGAGGTGGAACGAGCGGCCAATTCTACCGCGTTTAAGGCGCTGCGGAGATCGCCCCCGGTTGCTTCGCTAACAAATTGCAACGCGTTTTCATCCATTTGGAGGGGAAGGTCACCTAACCCACGTTGAGAATCCTGGAGTGCCATTTCAACGGCTTCCTTAATGTCAACGGGAGTAAGGGGCTTAACCTCAAAAATTTGAGTACGACTACGAATCGCCGGGTTGATATTAATGTATGGATTTTCCGTAGTGGCCCCAATTAAAATAATCTGCCCGCTTTCCAAGTGGGAAAGCAAAAAGTCCTGCTTAGTCTTGTCTAGTCGATGAATTTCATCGAGCAAGAGGACAACCGTCCCACTCATTTTAGCTTCTTCGGCAACAATCTGGAGTTGTTTTTTAGAATCCGTAGCTGCATTTAACATGCGAAACGCGTATTTGGTTGAACCAGCAATCGCACTAGCGATACTAGTCTTTCCGGTTCCAGGGGGGCCATATAAAATCATGGAAGATAACCGTTTGGCCTTGACCATTCGGCTAATGATTTTTCCCGGGCCAACTAAGTGCTTTTGTCCAACCACTTCTTCAAGGGTTCGGGGACGCATCCGATACGCTAATGGTTGCATTTTTCCTCCTCAAAATAAATGAAAGTAAATAAAAAAACGGCCGTAGCCGTTTTCCTATTATAGCTTGTTGTAGTATTCAACGATAAGTGAGTCGTCGATTTCTGCTTCAAGCTCGTCACGTTCTGGAAGGCGAACAAGTGAACCTTCAAGCTTGTCAGCATCGAATTGAACGAATTGAGGACGTCCAACGACTGCTTCAACAGCTTCGTTAATGATCTTAAGATCTTTTGATTTTTCACGAACGCCGATTACTTGACCAATTTCAACTTCATATGATGGAATATCAACGCGCTTGCCATCCACAGTGATGTGGCCGTGGTTTACTAATTGACGAGCTTGACGACGAGTAGTTGCCAAACCTAAACGGTAAACCATGTTGTCCAAACGACGTTCAAGTAAGATCATGAAGTTAGTACCTGGAACACCTTCGCGCATCTTGCTAGCACGATCAAAAAGGTTTGCGAATTGACGTTCAGTTAAACCGTACATCATCCGTAACTTTTGCTTTTCGCGAAGTTGCATACCGTATTCAGAAATCTTACGACGGTTGTTTTGACCGTGGTCACCAGGTGCGTAAGGACGGCGAGCCAATTCCTTACCAGTACCTGACAATGAAATACCAAGACGACGAGAAACTTTCCAACTTGGACCTGTATATCTAGACATTAAAAAATCCTCCAATAAATTATTTTTGTTGGAGTAAAATAAACAAATGTGGGTTTAGTATTCGTGCAGATTGCTCTGTAATTTTCACCTTTGCAGCCGCTAAGGGTACTAATTAACCATTTAAAAAGGCAACAATCTGTTGACGAGCTTACCGCCCACCGCTGCATTATTTTACACTCTAGCTAGTTTAACGCACGCAAAACGGACTTGTCAATGTGTTTCATTAAAGTAGCAACAAAATCATTAAGAACCTGTTCATCCGTTGCGCTGAACCGGTTTAAACTAGGCGAATCAATATCTAAAACGCCTATTGGTTGCTTTTCTACCATTAAAGGAATTACAATTTCAGAGTTAGATGCACTATCGCAAGCAATGTGGTCTGGAAATTCGTGAACGTTAGCAACGCGCAAAGTACTTTGCTGTTTTAGAGCGGTGCCACAAACGCCGCGGCCATTTTGAATATGCATGCAGGCAACTTTGCCTTGGAAGGGACCTAAGATGAGTTCGTCAGCATTAGCATCGTATAGGTAGAAACCTGCCCAGTTGAGGTCGCTAATTTCGCTATACAACAACGCCGCTGCGTTAGCTAGGTTAGCAATCGGGTGTGGTTCGTCAGTTAAAAGGGCGTCAATTTGGTCAATGATAATTGGAGCAATTGTCTTGGACATGGTGGTCACTTCCTAATTTTAAGTAGTTTAATTAAAATCACTGCTTTAACAGTAGATAGGGTATGCTATAATTTATAATGGATTAAATTCTAAATTGAAGAATCTTAAAAAGCAAGTTTTTCATAAAGGAATTGAGTGAAGCAAGAAGGATGGGATTTTAGATATGATCATAGTATTGATTTCAGTCATCGTGGTAGCGATTTTAGTTTACCTCGGGATTGTTGCATATCAACGTTATTTACTAAAACAGGTCGATGAACTGTTAAACCGCAAGGCGGATATTAGCGAATCACCGATCCGCCAGAAGTTAATGGAAGTATCTTCAATGAACTTAACCGGATCGTCTGCGGTCGGCTTAGATAACATCCGCAATGACTACCAAGAAATCATTGATCACCGCTTGCCCGAAGTTGAAGATATCGCTAACCATTCACGTCAAAATATTAATGATATGAAGATATTTGAGGCGCGGAAAGATATTACGACGGTTAGTGAGACTCTCGATGCGATTGAAGAAGAAACCAAGCGTTTGAATGACCAATTGGATAATATCCAACGAATTGATCAAGAACAACGTGATGCGGTTAAGGTCCTCCGGATGAAGTACCAAGAGATTGGCAAGCAACTGCTTGACCAAAACCTATCTCTGGGACCAAGCATTGATTTGCTTGAAGAAAAGTTATCCCGGTTAAACGACGATTTCGATACGTTTAACCAGACCGTGGATGCTGGGGATCACGAAAAAGCCGAAGGTCAGCTTAAGAAATTAAAGGCAAGCACTTCTGAAATTGAAGCAGAAATTAAGGCAATTCCTTCGTTATACGATGAATTAACCAACTTATTTCCTTCACAAATCGAAGAAGTTCGCGATGGCTATGACCAGTTAATTAATCATAACTACGCTTTTGAAAATGACACGGTTAAGGACGAAATCAAGGCAATTAAAGCCAAGATTAATGATAATTTAGAAACCCTTAGCAATTTACGGCTGGATGCTGTGCGAGCTAATAACAAGGCGATTGAAATTCGAATTGATGAATTATATGACATTTTACAAACCGAAATTGACGCTCGTAAATCTGTAGAGCACAACTTCAACGTAATTACTCGATTCCTTGATCATGCTGAAAAACAAAATAAAGTGCTCCTTTCTGAAATTGCTCGGCTAGACCAAAGCTACGTTTTAAACGATGATCAGCTAAACCTTGGTCAAGTTCTAGAGGGCCAATTAAACGACATTCGCAATGAACACGACCGGGACACGGAACGCATTACTAACCAACCGGTGGTTTATTCCGAAATCGTAGAACGGCTAAAGGAAGAAAATGAACAGCTAACTGAAATTGAAGACCGGCAGGCAGCCTTGAATAGTGAATTACAGGAAATGGTCGATAGTGAAAAGGACGCACGGACGCGTTTGCAACAATACGACAATGAAATTCATAACATTAAACGGCACGTCGAAACGCTCAACTTACCTGGTATTCCAGAAGGCTACATGGATTACTTCTTTGTGGTTAGCGACGAAATCGAAAAAGTTGGCAGTGATATGAATCAAGTCCGGATCAATATGGGGATGATTAACCGCGAATTAGACATGGTTAGCACCGACATCCAAACCTTGATTAAGAAGACTTCTGATTTAACCGATGATGCTGCAATTAGTGAGGCGGCCATCCAATACGCTAACCGTTACCGGCATACTGATGAAGAGGTTGCGGCAGCCAGTCAACAAGCGCAAAAGCTTTTTGATAAAGACCACCGTTACAACGAAAGCCTTTCAGTAATTTCGAAGGCGTTGGACAAGGTTGAACCGGGAGCAATCGAGAACATTACGGAAAACTACTACCAACAAAAGAAAACGGAATATTAATCTAGAAATATTAGGTTAACTGATATAGGGATCAAGGTTCCACAATTAAAAAGCGGCAACGGAGGCTGGGAAATTTTTTCTCGGCCTCTGTTTTATGTAATGGGGATGGAATTTTTTTCAAAATTAGGTAGAATTTTAACTGGTTTTGAAAATGGTAAAATTTTGACACGCTTCCCATTTGTAAGTAGAATAATGGAATGTGATTAAGCGGGATTTTAAGTTAGGGATGAGGAAAATGATTTACTTTGACAATAGTGCAACTACGCAAGTTGATAAAACAGTCTTAGAAACTTACCAAAAGGTTAGCAATCAGATTTGGGGAAACCCCTCTAGTTTACACAACATGGGTGAAACTGCGTTTAATTTGCTTGAACAATCACGTAAACAAATTGCGGACTTGTTAAACGTGCAGCCACACGAGATCTTCTTTACCAGCGGAGGTACGGAAGGCGACAACTGGGTGATTAAGGGAACGGCAATCGAAAAACGTGCTTACGGAAAACACCTGATTACCACTACGGTGGAACATCCGGCGGTCCAAAATACGATGGCTCAATTAGAGCAACTCGGCTTTGACGTTACTTATTTACCCGTAGATGACGAAGGGCGGATTAGTATCCAAGATTTGAAGGATGCGATTCGGCCAGATACAATTTTGGTTTCAATCATGGCGGTTAACAATGAAATTGGTACGGTACAACCGCTCACCGAAGTTGCCGAAGTGTTGAAGGATTACCCTAAAATTCATTTTCATGTGGATGCAGTCCAAGGAATCGGTAAGGGAATTCAATCGGCCATCATGAACGACCGGGTAGACTTTGTCACTTTCTCGGGACATAAATTCCACGCTCCGCGAGGCGTTGGCTTTATCTACGCGCGGCAAGGTCGGCGAATTGCGCCGTTAATGACTGGTGGCGGACAAGAAAAGAATTTACGCAGCGGTACCGAAAATTTACCAGCAATTGCAGCGATGGCCAAGGCTTTGCGGTTGTTACTAACTGACGAAAAGCAAAAAGTTGCGCACCAAGCTCAAGTAAAACAGGCTATTTATGATCACGTCACTAGCTTTGACAAAGTAGTCGCCTTTTCGAAATGTGATGCTGGTTTTGCGCCCCACATCCTGTGCTTTGCGATTAAGGGAGTCCGAGGGGAAACAATTGTTCACGCGTTTGAAAGCCACGACATTTACATCTCGACGACAAGTGCTTGCTCTTCTAAAAAACAACAAGCTTCTAGTACCTTGACGGCCATGAACGTTGATCAACAGATTTCCACTAGTGCGGTGCGGGTCAGTTTAGACAGTGCTAACACTATGGAAGAAGCTGAACACTTTAATAAAGTTTTCGACCAGTTGTACCAAGACTTTTCTAAAATTAATCAAAATGCTTAGATAGGAGTTTTTATGGAATATACGGAAATTATGGTTCGCTACGGCGAGCTATCTACAAAGGGAAAAAACCGAAAAGATTTTATTGCCCGCTTAGGCGGTAACATTCGTAAAAGTTTAAAAGACTTTGAACAAGTGGTGGTCCACCCTAATCGGGACCGCACCCACGTTACTTTAAACGGGGCGAGCAGTGCGGCAGTAATTGCCCGCTTGAAACGGGTTTTTGGAATTCAAAATTTATCACCAATGTTAAAAGTTGAAAAATCAATGGAAGCTGTTCAAGAAGGCGCGCTAGCAATGATGAAAGAACAGTTAAAGCCCCAGATGACTTTTAAGATTAACACCCGTCGTTCAGATAAGGACTTCCCCATCAATACCGATACGATGAACCGGGAACTAGGCGGATTCATTTTAGAAAACTTTCCCGAAAGTCAGGTTAAAATGAAGAATCCTGACATCACTTTACGAGTGGAGATTCGTTCAAACGGAATCTTCCTAACTAGCGAAGTGATTAATGGAGCTGGCGGCTTGCCAGTGGGAACGGCTGGTAAGGGAATGATGATGCTTTCTGGGGGGATTGATTCGCCAGTTGCCGCATATCTAGGTATGAAACGGGGCGTTGAGATGGAAATGGTTCATTTCTTTAGCCCGCCATACACGAGTGAACAAGCCCTTGCAAAAGCTAAGGAGCTAAGCGGTAAATTAGCTGCTTACTCCGGGAACGTTCAGTTTTTGCAAGTTCCGTTTGCTGAAATTCAAGAAACCATTAAAGAGAAGTGTCCGGAAGGTTACTTAATGACGATCCAACGGCGGATGATGCTTCGTTTGACCGTGGCGTTAGCACAAAAGCGGGGTGGCTTAGCTATTTTTAACGGCGAGTCGCTCGGCCAAGTGGCTTCTCAAACAATGGAAAGCATGATGGCGATAAACGACGTAACTACCATGCCAATTATCCGACCGGTAGTTTCGATGGATAAAAACGAAATCATTGAAATTGCCAAGGAAATTGATACCTACGATTTATCAATTATGCCATTTGAGGACTGTTGTACCATTTTCGCTCCGCCAGCTCCAAAGACGCGTCCGGATTTAGAAAAAGCCCGCTATTACGAAAGTAAGATTGACGTGGAAGGCTTGATGAAGCGTGCTCTTGACGGAGTGCAAGTTACTAACATCCACGCTGGCGAAGAATTTTTGAACCAGAATGAAGAAGTTTTTGCAGAACTTCTTTAAGCTTAAATTGATTAGTTGCTATTTGGGGTGTTTTGGGATAAGGTTAACGTAAATATCGGTGGATATTGAGAAATTTAGTCCTCGATTAGTTGGCTAATTAAGTTATCTGACAAAGTTAGTGGAGAACAATCCATTTTGACTAGTCGTTAGAATAAAGGAGCGTAAGGTCATGGAAATATTACGTGGTGGACAAAAGGTTGAACTAGTTGGTAACCCGCCAGAAGTGGGCGACCAACTACCAAAGTTTAAAGTCTTTACGGCAAAGGGCGCGAAAGTAAAAACACGTGATTTACTTGGCAAACCGTTGTTATTAAGCGTGGTGCCTGATTTGAATACGCGAGTTTGCAGCATTCAAACAAAGGCCTTTAACCAGCAGGCGGATAACTATCCGGAAGTTCGGTTTGTCACGATTTCTAATAATTTACCGCAAGATCAAGCAAATTGGTGTGCTGCCGAAGGGGTTAATAACCTAGAAGTTCTTTCAGATCACGAATTGTCGTTTGGTTATGAAATGAAATTATACATTCCGAATGCTGGTTACTTAGCACGGAGTATTTTCATTGCTGATGCATCTGGTAAAATCGTTTACCGGGAAATCGTTCCTGAATTACATTCTGAGCCAAACTACGAAGCTGCGCTAGAAGTAATTAAACAAATGTAAAAACTTAATTGACGTACCAAGATTTATTCTTTATTATTATTTTTGACGGTGATGATTAAGAGGAGATTTTCCATCAGTGTTTTTCAGAGAGGGGACGGGGCTGCAAGTCTCTAAACACGGAAGATCGGGTTGCTTATGAACCAATCTTTAAGGCACAGAACTTAAAGATCGAACAGTACGTTCGTTATCAAAGACAAAGCGGGGCAGTTATGCCCAATTTAGGTGGTACCGCGAAGCACTTTCGTCCTATTTCTTAGGAAGAAAGTGCTTTTTATTTTGGAAAGGGAAGTGAAGTTTGATGACCAAAGAAGTTGAGATGTCGACAAAGTACGAACCTCAAAAGGTCGAACAGGGCCGCTACCAAGAGTGGGTCGAAAAGGGTTTATTTAAGCCTAATGGAGATAAAAAAGCAAAACCATATTCAATTGTAATTCCGCCTCCTAACGTTACCGGGAAATTGCATTTAGGTCATGCTTGGGATACTACGTTACAAGATATGTTGATCCGGCAAAAACGGATGCAAGGATATGATACGGTTTGGGTACCAGGAATGGACCATGCCGGAATCGCTACCCAAGCAAAGGTGGAAGCTAAACTGCGCGAACAAGGAGTTTCCCGTTATGATCTTGGACGGGACAAGTTCATTGATAAGGTATGGGAATGGAAAGATGAATATGCCGACACCATCCATCAACAATGGGCTAAAATGGGACTTTCGCTCGACTACGGTCGGGAACGTTTTACCCTTGACGAAGGACTTTCCAAGGCCGTTCGGAAAGTATTCGTTACTTTATATAACGAAGGGTTGATTTATCGTGGTGAATACATTATTAACTGGGATCCGCAGGCGCGGACGGCACTTTCAGATATCGAAGTAGAGCACCAAGACGACCAAGGCGCTTTCTACCACGTGAAGTACTTCTTTGCAGATCCTGATTTTACTTTTAATGGGAAAAATTATATTGAAATTGCGACAACCCGGCCAGAAACGATGTTCGGGGACGTTGCCATTGCCGTTCACCCAAGCGACGAACGTTACCAAGACTTGGTAGGCAAGGAAGTTATTTTGCCGCTTCAAGGCCGTCATCTCCCAATCATTGCTGACCAGTACGTGGATCCTGAGTTTGGGACTGGAATGGTGAAGATTACGCCTGCGCACGACCCTAACGATTTCCAAGTGGGTAACCGGCATAACCTTGAACGGATCAACACGATGAATGACGATGCTTCAATGAACGAGAACGCGGGCAAGTACGAAGGCTTAGACCGGTTTGAAGCACGCAAGGCGATGGTTAAGGACCTCGAAGACCAGGGCTACATGATTAAGATTGACCCAATTGTTCACAGTGTGGGTCATTCGGAACGGACGGGTGTACAAGTGGAATCCCGTTTGTCGACGCAATGGTTTGTTAAAATGGATAAACTTGCCAAGATGGCTTTAGCAAATCAAGATACGGATGACAAGGTTAATTTCATCCCCGAACGTTTTGAACACACCTTCAAGCAGTGGATGGAAAATGCTCACGATTGGGTAATTTCCCGGCAATTGTGGTGGGGACACCAAATCCCAGCTTGGTATCACAAGGAAACTGGCGAAGTTTACGTAGGCGAAGAAGCTCCTAAAGACGTTGAAAACTGGGAACAAGATCCCGACGTACTAGACACTTGGTTCTCTAGTGCATTGTGGCCATTTACCACGATGGGCTGGCCGGACGAAAACGCGGCGGACTTTAAGCGCTACTTCCCAACTAGCACGTTGGTAACCGGCTATGACATCATCTTCTTCTGGGTTGCTCGGATGATCTTCCAAAGCTTGAAGTTTACCGGCAAGAGGCCGTTTAAAGACGTATTGTTGCACGGATTAATCCGTGACGAACAGGGTCGTAAGATGAGTAAGTCGCTAGGAAACGGAATCGACCCAATGGACGTAATTGATAAATATGGTGCGGATGCACTGCGTTGGTTCCTTTCTAACGGTTCTACTGCAGGACAAGATTTACGGTTTAGCTACACTAAGATGGATGCAGCTTGGAACTTTATTAATAAGATTTGGAACGCAAGCCGCTACGTAATTATGAACTTAGACCAAGTTGATAAGCCACAGTTACCAGCATTGAACGAACTTAACCTTGCTGACCGCTGGATTTTAAGTCGTCTAAACCACACGGTGGAACAAGTTACCCACTTCTTTGACGTTTACGACTTCGGGGAAGCCGGTCGGGCATTGTACACCTTCATTTGGGATGATTTCTGTGATTGGTACATCGAAATGAGTAAGGAAATTCTCAACGGTGACGACCAAACTGCTCAAGTAAATACCCAAAACGTATTGGCATACGTTCTAGACCAAACTTTGCGGCTTTTACATCCAGTAATGCCGTTTGTAACTGAAAAGATTTGGTTATCGATGCCACATGAAGGTGAATCGTTGGTAACGGCGGCTTACCCAGTTAGTCATCCAGAATTAACTGACGAAGCTGCTGAAGAAGGAATGAGCCACTTAATCGAATTGATTAAGGCGGTTCGAAACATTCGTTCTGAAGCGGGAGCTCCAATGTCTAGTCCTGTAGACCTCTTAATCAAGACGGATAACGAAGCGTTGGTTAAGTTGTTTAACGAAAACCGCGATTACATTGACCGCTTCTGCCATCCAGCAGAATTTGAACTAGGGGCAACTGTCGAAGCGCCAAAGCTTTCCATGTCGGCAGTAATTACCGATGGTGAAATTTACATTCCACTAGCTGAACTAGTTGACCTAGACGAAGAAATTGCTCGTCTGGAAAAAGAAGAGCAAAAGTACGAACAAGAAGTTAACCGGGTGGTTAAGAAGCTTCAAAACGAAAAATTTGTTAATAACGCTCCGGCAGCCGTCGTTGAAGAACAGCGAACCAAGAAGACCGATTACGAAGGTAAGCTTGCGGCTACTCGTCGTCGTTTGGCAGATATCCGTTCCGGAAAATAATAATAAAAATTAGTACTTTAAGGTTATGGGGAACCAACTTTCCCAACCTCGTTAGGATTAGCGATTAGAACCGTTAGTACTTGAAAAATAGGGGCTGAGGAAAATTACGCGATTTTTCTCGGCCTTTTTTAATGGCAGCGTGATAAGGAGGAGAGCGGATGAACTATGAAGAGGCGCTGGCATTTGTTCACGGGCGGCCCCGGTTAAGAAAGGCGCCCACTTTAAAAAGGATGCGACAATTTTTAACCGAATTAGGAAATCCCCAAACTAAAATCCAGGCGGTCCACGTTGCTGGAACCAATGGCAAAGGTTCCACGATCGCCTTTCTAACTAGTTTATTGGGCCAAGAAGGGCGTCAAGTAGGGACTTTTACGTCGCCATTTATTACCCGTTTTAACGAGCGGATCGCGCTTAATGGCCAGCCAATTAGCGATGAAGCGGTGGCAAATTTAGTTACCCAAGTACGGCCGGTGGTGGAAAAAATGGACCAAACTGAATTGGGCGGCCCGTTAGAGTTTGAAATTGTCACCGCGATGATGTTTTTATACTTTGCGCAACATCCGGTTGACGTGGTTTTGGTAGAAGTAGGAATTGGGGGATTGTATGATTCCACAAACGTCTTTACCCCGTTGGTATCGGTGATTACAAACGTGGGCTGGGACCACATGGCGCTTTTAGGTAATACTTTACCGGAAATTGCCCAACAAAAGGCGGGAATCATCAAACCGCACGTTCCGGTGGTTACTGGCGTACAAGTGCCAGAAGCGTTAACAGTAATTAAACGGGTTGCTAACGAGCAGCATGCACCGTTAATGGTACTGGATGATGATTTTAAGTTGACTGGTGATCCTGCAGATTTCGAAAGCAACGATTGCCACGTTTCAAATATAAAAAGCGGATTATTAGGTGTTTATCAACTTAAAAATTTAGCCGTAGCAATCCAAGCTGCGGTAGTCTTGAGTCGACAGCGGGGGTGGAAACTTAGCGCTGATCAGATTCGCAGAGCCAGCTTGCAGGCTCGCTGGCCGGGTCGGATGGAAATCATGCAACAAGCGCCGCTAGTGGTCCTTGACGGAGCACATAATCTACCAGGGGTACAAGCGTTAAAGCAGTCGCTACAAACCTATTGGCAGGATCGTCCCATCCATATCTTAGCGGCAATTCTTGATGATAAGCTATTTCAGCCGATGATTGATGAATTGTTAACGATTCCGAACGCCCAACTAACGTTAACTAATTTTCAAAATCCGCTCCATCGGCAAGTGGTGCAACCCGCGGAACTCGTAGCCAATGAAGCGCGGCAAATTAATTATGAAGCGAACTGGCGAACGGCGTTACGGCAATTGATTAAGCAGGCCAACCCAAGGGACGTCGTGATCATCACCGGATCCTTGTACTTCGTTTCCGAAGTTCGCCCGTTGTTTAAGAAATAATTAGCTGCTTTTTAGGTACTTTGTATCTAAGAGGTAGTAAAAATGTTATTAAAAGATGGCGCACGTGAAAAACTTACAAAAATTGGCGCAGAAAATTTGACCAACGCGGAATTATTGCGGGCGTTTTTAAGTTGTTGCGGTCAAGAGCAGGCGGTTAACCGGCTATCCCAAGAATTTTGGGATCAGGTGGGCGATATAGTGGGGTATAGTTTATTGACCCAACGAGAACGGCAAACGATTTTTTCGCAATTACCAGCGGAGTCGTTAGCTCTAGAAGCCGCAATCGAGTTAGGACGCCGCGTCCAACGCCAACCAATCCATCTATTAGGCAAGGTGTTGGGCAGTGCGCAGATTGGGAACTTGATGGTAGCTCGTTTTCAAAAAAATCCGCAAGAACACTTGGTGTTGCTTTGTTTGGACACAAAAAACCAAATTAAACGGGAACGGGTAATTTTTAAAGGCGGGTTAAACTCTGCCGAAGTGCATCCGCGAGAAATTATGGCGGAAGTTTTACGGTATAGCTCGAACGGTTTTATTTTGGTACACAATCATCCGAGTGGAAACGTAGAGCCTTCCATGAACGACGTGGCGTTTACTAAAAAGATGAAAAAAATTGGCGATTTAATGGGGATTCGGCTAATTGATCATCTGATTGTGGGTGACCAAACCTATTGGAGTGCGGCGGAAAATCGAGTTCTTAATGATTGTTAAACAATCTCAATTAGCGCTAGTTTGGCCGTTTTGTGTGTTATAATTTATGAAGTCATTTTAATGAGATTAATTAAGGGGTTCAAAGCTCATGCATAAATTTTTTTCTAATCGAAAGCTAGTGTTAACGGTAATTTGTGCAATTATTGCTGCAGGGTTAATTACGGGATCGTTGGCATTGGGAAAGAAAGATAAGACACCGGCCGTCCAAAAATTGGGAAACGACCTTTTTGGCGCCGTTAGCCGGGTGATCGCCATCCCTGCCCACGGTATGCAGACGTTATCGACTAACTTAAATAACTTTGTTGCAACTTACGAAGAAAATGAACGATTGCGCCAAGACATTGATAAATTAAGCGCGACTCATGCTGAAAACAAGAGCCTCAAGGAAGAAAATCGGGAATTAAAGCAACTAGTGGGGTTGAAGAACTCCATGACGGATTATTCTTTAACCCCAGCAATCGTGCTGACCCGTTCACCAAGTTCGTGGCAGGACCTAGTAACCGTCAATAAGGGAACGGCTAACGGAGTTAAGAAAAATCAACCAGTGCTTGCCGGAAATGGCTTAGTTGGCCGGGTAGTGGAAGCTAACTATTCAACCAGTAAAGTAGAATTGATCAGCGACAATAATGAATCGGCTAACCGGTTTGCGATCCAAGTCCAGGCTAAAGACGGAAATTACGTTAATGGAATTATTACTGGCTATGACAAAAAGACCAACGAAATCATTATGGGACAAGTTACTGAAGATAAAGATGTGGCGGTTGGTAGTCAGGTAATTACTTCCGGTCTGGGAGGCGTAACCCCGAAGGGACTCTACGTTGGGAAGGTAGCAAAAGTTTCAAAAGAAGATTATGGGTTAGCAAATGAAATTCGGATTAAGCCAGCTGCAAAGTTGAGCAACGTTAACGATGTTTATATTGCTAAGCTAGATTAGGGTGAAAGTATGTTACAATCGGCAAAACTTAAATATCTTTTTCCAATTATTTTATTTGGGACCTTCTTTTTGGACGGCGCCTTAAACCAAATATTTTCGGCGGTTCTATTTCAATATCCGTACTCGATGATTTGCAACCTAACGCTGATGTGGTTTGTGATGGGAATCTTTTTTGAAGGAGAGTCCCAGATTAATTTTACGTTATGGGCGTTCGTGATTGGAATCGTCTTTGACTGGTACTATACGGGGGTCTTTGGGGTAAATACCTTCATTATCCCGTTAGTGGTCATGTTTGTGCGGGAAGTTCGCTTATACGTCAATACATCGTTTTTGATCGTGATGGTGCTTGATACGCTTGCAATGGCATTGTACAACGTCCTATTCTACGCAGTTTTCCAAGCGATTCATTTGGCAAACGTGTCGGCAAGCTTTTTTATTGGGTATTCGTTTTTCCCAACCATTATTTTAAATTTGGCACTCTTCGTGGTTTTATATTACCCAATCAAGACCTTCTTTCGGCGGACCCGGGGAACTAATTATCGGAGTTTTGGTTAAGGAGTGCTTGACATTTAAAGAATAATTGCTATTATTTTACTTATGTTTGACAATGATCAGAAGAGTAGTCTACGTTACTTCGAAAAGCGACCTAGGGAATGGTGCAAGCCTAGGCGAAGCCGTAGATGAACCACATCTGTGAGTTGATAGCCTGAAAAATAACTAGGGTTATCCGGTAATTCCGTTATCATTTAAGTTAATGCAACTTTCTGAGGTTGACTGCGCGAGCAGTTGATAAATATGAGGTGGAACCGCGATAATTCGTCCTCTTAGGCTACGGCCTAAGGGGATTTTTTTATTTTCGCGGTAGATTTTGCTTCCCACTGTACTGGAGACAGTAACGTGGGTAGTTACGGCTCATTTACCAATAAAGGGTGTTTAACTTAGTGAGGTTACTTTGCGCGAGCGAGTAACGAAAATGGGGTGGAACCGCGATTAACTCGTCCTCTTAGACAATTTAGTCTAAGGGGATTTTTTAATACTAAGGGAGTTGAAAAGATGTTTAATATTCAATACATTAGCGAAATATTGCCTTCGCTGCTTTCCGGAGCGGCGATGACGTTACAAGTTTTTATTTGGACGATTATCGGTTCTTTAATTTTGGGAGTATTTTTAGCGCTAGGACTGGTTTCGAAATTCAAACCGTTGCAATACATAATTAGCGCGTACGTTTGGCTAATGCGGGGGACTCCGTTATTGTTGCAATTAATTTTTGTCTTTTACGGTCTACCAACCGTAGGAATTGTCTTTCCGCGTTACGAAGCGGCGTTGTTTGCCTTTATCCTAAATTACGCAGCGTACTTTGCGGAAATCTTCCGGGGCGGGTTGCAGTCGGTGGATAAGGGACAGTATGAAGCAGGCCGGGTCTTGCAAATGACCTACTGGCAAACAACTAAAAAGGTGGTTTTGCCTCAGGTAGCCAAAATTGTCCTCCCATCGATTGGTAACGAAGTAATTAACCTGGTTAAGGATTCTTCGCTAGTTTACGTAATTGGGATTGGGGACCTGCTCCGGGCAGGAAACGTAGCGGCGGCCCGTGACGTTACCTTGGTTCCGTTTATCCTGGTCGGGATTATGTACTTGATTTTAACTGGAATTTGCACTTTCTTTTTACGTAAAGTTGAAAAACACTATTCGTACTTTCGCTAGGATTGGGGGAAATCAATATGCTTGAATTAAAAAATATTTCTAAAAGTTATAACGGACGGACAATTATTGATAATTTAAACCTGCAGATCCAAGATGGCCATATTTTAACGATTGTGGGACCGTCAGGAGCGGGAAAGACCACTTTATTGAGGTGTATTAGTGGGCTTGAAAAGATTGATTCGGGTTCATTTCTATTAGACGGTAAGCCGTTTAACCCGTTTGAAACGCGGGACAGTGAGAGCGTCATCGGGGTGGTTTTCCAAGATTTTCAACTATTTCCTAATTTATCGGTAATTGAAAACATTACGTTGGCACCCATGAACGTGTTGCACCTTAGTGAACGAGAAGCTTTACAACGGGTGGAAGAAATTATCGATCGACTAAGCTTAGCTAAAATTATTAATCAATACCCCTACCAGCTTTCGGGGGGCCAAAAGCAACGGGTGGCAATTGCCCGCGCATTGGCGATGAATCCCCGGATCCTTTGCTACGATGAGCCAACTTCAGCGCTTGATCCAGAACTTCGGGATGAAGTTAGTCGGATGATTCTAGACCTGAAACAAAATCAAATTACGCAAGTCATCATCACGCATGACATTGAATTTGCTGAAAAAATTGCTGACGAAACTTTGACTGTAAAGCCGGTGAATTAAATGAAAAAGTTAGTAAAATTTAGCTTACTCGTGATGGCCTGTGCGCTATTAATTCCAGGATTAGCAGGGTGCGGAAAAACTGCCCAAAATAATCCCCAGCCAAGCAGCTGGAAAAGTATTCAAGCTAAACACCATGTGGTAATTGGCTTGGATGATAGCTTCGTGCCGATGGGCTTTCGCCAAAAAAATGGGAAGCTGGCGGGATACGATATCGATTTAGCCCGCGCCGTTTTTAAGCAATATGGAATTAAGGTCGATTTTCAAACCATCGACTGGTCGATGAACGTTACTGAATTGCGTAACCAAACCGTTGATTTGATTTGGAACGGACTGACGATTACCGATGAACGGCAACGGGCAATGACCTTTAGCGAGCCCTACTTGGTCAATCAACAGGTATTAGTGGTGAAAAAGAATCAGCATATTCACTCACCACAGGATATGACTGGTAAAACACTAGGGGTTCAAAGCGGCTCGTCTGGGGCCCAGGACATTGACCGTTACCCAAAACTTTTGAAACAGCGAATTAAAAAGCATACTCCCGTACTTTATGATACGTTTAACAACGCTTTTATTGATTTGAAGGCCGACCGGATTCAGGGCTTGCTGATTGATAGTGTCTATGCAAATTACTACCTGCAGCATTTACCAAATCCAGGTGACTACCGGGTGATTAAGAGTGGCATGCCTAACGAATATTTTGCGGTGGGCATTAAAAAAGGCAATCAAGAGGTCAAACAAAAAATTGACCAAGGAATTGAACACTTACGTAAAACGGGTGAGTTACAACGAATTAACCAGAAATGGTTCGGTAAGTAATGGCATTCAGGCTGGAAATTTAGCGATTTCCAGCCTTTTTGATACACTGAAAGAACAAAGAGGGGTTAAGGGAGGAAGCGCCATGCTTTTAGCTAGTGTAGTGGGATATTTATTGAACTTATTGTTTGCCTTTGGGATTGCGTTAATGGAAAAACGGGACATTTCAGCCGCGTGGGCCTGGTTACTGGTAATTGTGTTGTTACCGGGAATTGGCTTGATTATTTATTTGTTCTTTGGCTGGAAATTAAGTCAGCGACAAATTTTTAATTTAAAAGCGCAAAAGCATTTGGGAATTAGTGACATGGCGGATCACCAAAAGCAAAGCGCCCAAAATCGGGTTTCGTTGTCTACGACCCTCGAAAATGACTTAGTAACCATGTTTTTAAACACGGACGAAGCGATTTTGACCAGTCAAAATGATTTACAAATTTTAACCGACGGCCAGGCTAAGTTTAAAAAACTTTTTCAAGATTTAAGGGGTGCCCAACATCACATTAATATCGAATACTTCACCATTTACGATGATGATTTAGGGCACCAGTTACGGGAGATTCTCGTGAAAAAAGCGCGCGAAGGGGTGCGGGTCCGGGTGCTGTACGATTTATTTGGTTCAAAAGGAGCTAAGCAAAAGTTCTTTCGACCGTTGATTGCTGCCGGTGGAGAAGTTACCCCGTTTATGCGCTCTAAATTTGGCTATTATAGTTTTCGAATTAATTTTCGTAATCACCGCAAAATCGTCGTAATTGACGGTTCAATCGGGTACATTGGCGGGTTTAACGTGGGAGACCAGTACTTAGGCAAAAATCGTCGTTTTGGCAATTGGCGTGATACCCACTTGCGGTTGGTCGGCTCGGTCGTGTTACAATTACAAAGTCGGTTCTTTATGGATTGGAACGCGTCGGTTACCGATCCTAAGTTAACGTTTAGTTTGAATTATTTCCCGCAAACCGCGTTGGAAAAGAAGTTGCCTATGCAAATTGTAAGTAGCGGTCCAGAAAATGACATCCAAAAGATTAAGCAGGGCTACATTAAAATGATTATGGGAGCCAAACACTCGATTTGGATTGAGACTCCGTACTTCATTCCCGACGATGCACTTATGGAAGCACTCCTGATTGCGCTACGTTCGGGGATTCAGGTTTGGATGGTAATTCCTAAAATTCCAGATCATCCCTTCGTATATCGGGCGACGGAATATTACGCAAAGCAATTATTAGCAGCGGGAGCACGAGTATTCGCATATCAAAAGGGGTTCATGCACGCTAAGACGATCGTGGTGGACCAATCAATTACTAGTGTGGGTTCGGCAAATTGGGACATTCGGTCCTTCAAGCTAAACTTTGAAGCAAATGCATTTATTTACGACGCAAAAGTTGCACAAAAAATGATCGCCATTATGAAACAAGACGTTAAGGATGCTCATGAACTCGATGAACAGTATTTTGCGAGTCAATCACGGTGGAAGAAGTTTCGCCAGTTAGCCAGCCGAATGATTGCACCAATTTTGTAAGTGGAACTTAAGGCAAAGAAATCGGATTACTTATAAAGCAGGTAAATTAGGTGGCAAATTTTTTTAATTGAATGAGGTAGTAAAAAAGCGAAGAAGCATTGATATTTCAATGCTTTTTCGCTATTATTAATCGCATGTGAAAAGGTAGGAGGCGTCATCTTTGGACGTACAAATGCGGCCTGGAGTTCAGGCTTTAATTGTTCCAAGCAAGAAGTTTAAAACGGTACGGATTGACGTACATTTCTTAAAAAAAGCAACGGTAGCGGAGTTAGCTCCTCGAACCCTGGTGGCAAATCTTTTAGAGACGAGCACCCAGTGCTATGTTAACCAAATCCAATTTACGCACGCCCTGTCAGCAATGTACGGGGCGAGTTTTGGCGTGGGGGCAGGTAAAAAAGGCAACCTCCATGACATTGGATTTTCAATTACGGTGGCTAATGATCACTACACGGGCGGTCAGTCCTTAGTGCGGATGGCTATCGAATTCTTAAACGAGGTGATTAGTCACCCGTTGGCTAGTAACGGGCGCTTTGACGAGCGGACGTTTGCCCGTCAAAAGACTAATTTAATTAATTACGTGGATTCTGCTAATGAAGACAAGCAGTTTTGGGCGAGTCAGCAGCTTCGCAAGTTGGCTTTTGGAGCAAACCGGATTCAAGGGGTCCCTAGTTACGGACGTCGGGCGGATTTGCAGAATTTACAAAACGAACAAGTCTACGCCACGTATTTATCCATGTTGCGTCATGACTTAGTACATATTAGTGTTTCAGGTGACGTCGATGAACAAAAAGTGTTAGAAGATTTGGCAATTTTAGAATTACCCGAGCGGAAAGTTCAGTTAGGATCGGTAATTACGAAGTTTAATTCGTTGCCAAAACCGCGTCATAGAGTGGCAAATCAAGCAGTTCAACAAGCTCGGTTGAACTTGGCCTATGATATTCCAGCTACGGTGGTGAGCGATAATTTTCACGCTGCCGTTGTTTTTAACGCGCTCTTTGGCGGCTCGCCACAATCGAAACTGTTCCTTAACGTGCGGGAAAAAGCTAGCTTGGCATACTATGCTAGTTCCAGTTTAGATTTGTATAACGGACTTTTAACCGTGCAAACGGGAATTGAAGCAAGCAATTACGCTCAGGCCAAGCAAATCATTCAACAACAAATTGTAGATTTACAAGCGGGACAGTTTACCGAGAGTGATTTAACCAGCATTAAAGCTGGGCTGCGTTCAGATTACCTCGCTGGTTTAGACTTACAACGTACGATTCACCGTCGGGGGCTTAACGAATATCTACTTGGTTTCCATCGCCCAGCTGAGCAATGGTTAAATGATTTAGACCGGGTCGGGGCGACCGAAATTGTTGAGATTGCTCGGCAACTCAAGCCACGAGCGGAATTTTTCTTAAATGGGGATAATGACTAATGCAAATAAAGGAAAAGGCATATTCGGTTTTTGACGAACGATTATTTTCGGCAACGTTAGCTAACGGCTTACAAATTAATATTTTGCCTAAAGCGGATTTTCAAAAAACGTACGCCGTTTTTACCACTAACTTGGGGTCAATGGATCGTAATTTTCGGGTTGGGGAACAAAAGCTACAAATCCCAGCCGGAACGGCGCACTTTTTGGAGCATAAACTATTTGAAAAAGCCGACTACGACGCTTTTCAAATTTTTACACGAAACGGAGCGGATTCGAACGCGTTTACAAGCTATAGCAAGACTAGCTACTTATTTTCAGCAACCAGCCGGCTGAAAGAGAACTTGACGACTTTACTAGATTTTGTGCAGGATCCGTACTTTTCTAGTGCTTCCGTAGCTAAGGAGCAGGGGATCATTGGACAAGAAATTCAGATGTATAATGATGATGTAGATTGGCAATTATACATGGGAATGATGCGTAACCTATTTCCCAAACAAGCGTTAAGTGAAGACATTGCCGGAACCAGCGCTTCAATTGCGCAGATTACGCCTGAATTACTGTATAAGGTCCACCAGGTGTTTTACCATCCCCAAAACATGCACTTGTTCGTTACTGGCAATTTAGATCCGCAAATGGTCGTCGACTGGGTTGAAGAAAATCAGCGCCAAAAGCAGTTTACAGAATTTGTTCAGCCGGTTAATTTGCAAAAAGCTGAACAGAAGATCCTTCCGGTAGTTGAGCAAAGCTCGGCAGTTTGCCTGGCCAACCGCCCTAAGGTAATGTTGGGAATTCGAAATAATCGTTACCTACCAGCTCCGGGACTGGAACGCTTAAAGTACTTATTGACCTTAGATTTAGGTTTATATTTACTATTAAGCTCTTCTTCTAAAAATTACTTAAAATTATACGATGAAGGACTTTTAGACGATACTTTCGGTTATGATTTAAATAACGAGCGGGACGAATTATTTTTGACGATGGGTGGCGACAGCGACCATCCCCAACAATTAGCAGCTGCCTTGAAGGAAATTTTGCGTCAGGGACTTACCGATACCCCAGAGCTGGCAGCAGATTTTGCTTTGGCTAAAAAAGAAATGTACGGTCGGTGCATTGCCCGGATGAATTCATTAGAAGCAATTGCTAATTCTTTTGAAGGGGCTCTTTACGGCAATGCCACTATCTTTGACGAAGCGCAGATGTTTAAGGAGATCTCCCTTACAGAAGTGATTGAAGCGCTAGGCCAATTCGTTAGTGAACAAGTAATTAGTAGTTTTGAAATTAAACCAAAATAATTAAGTAGGCGAGAAAATGAAGTTTGCGTTGGTATGTGGAGCGAGTGGAAACATTGGGATGGCAATTAGTCGACGATTAGCTAAACAAGGCTGGTCCTTATATTTACATTACCACCAGCACGCTGCGACGGTAGAAGAATTAGTGCGAGAATTACAACGGCAATACCCAAAACAAGACTTCCTAATGGTTCAAGCAGATTTTCGAAACGAGGCGGCGGCAGAGGAAATCGATGCGCAAATTTTTAGCTTGGACGCGATTGTTTTTGCACAGGGAACCACGATCTACCAGTTGTTCGATGAATTTGACGGTACCCAGTTAGAAAATTTATGGTTAGAACACCTTAAAGTTCCGTTATTGGTAATTAAAAAATTAGTTTCTAAACTGGCAGAAGGCGGTCACGGACGAATTGTCTTTATTGGCTCGGTTTATGGGGCGGTGGGCAGCGCCATGGAAGTTCCTTACAGCATGTTAAAAGGGGCAATGAGCAGTTTTGTAAATGCTTATGCTAAAGAGGTGGCTTCCTTAGGGATTACTGTTAACGTGGTTGCACCAGGAGCAGTTCAAACACAGATGAACGCTAACTTTGCGGAAGATGAAATTGAAGCAATCAGTGAAGAAATCCCGGTAGGTCGGTTTGCTAAACCAGACGAAATTGCCTACCTAGTGGAAACTGTTTTAGCCGAAACGGCGTCATACTTAACTGGTCAGACCATTTATGTGGACGGCGGCTGGCAAAAATAATGGTATACTGGTTGTTGATTTAAAATAAATTGGGGTATTTTTATGGGGACGAAAAAATACAAAGTAATTGGGATGCGGTTGCAAGATGCCCGTCTCAAAAAGGGTTGGACTCTTGACGAAGTTCAACTAAAGTTACAAATTTCTAAACGATATTTAATGGCTTTAGAAGCTGGTGAAGATGATGATTTGCCAGGAGACTATTACACCCAGTCGCTAATTAAGCAATACGCGAATTTACTAGGGGTGGAAGTGGGCAACCGTCATTTAGAAAATGAGCCCGAAAGTATCAAGGAATGGCGACGAACTCATGGAGAAGTTACTAGCCGTGCGCAAAAAGAACTTCAACAAAAGCCGTCGGTACTGAGCGGCTTAATTCATCAGCACCCGTGGTTGATGGGAATTATTTTAGTTGGGGTGATATGGTTATTAGTTTGGGCAGCCTTTAGTGAGATGGCTAACCGTTATCCGTCACAATTAGTCGCACAAAAAAATCCGACGGTGATTGATAAAACTAAAAAAAGCCATCATAAAACTAATGCAAGTAAAACCAAGTCTACGCATCCTAGTGCTAAAAAGCAATCTAAGCAAACCACGACAAAACCGAAAATCGAAAAGGTTAATGACAGTGTAGATAATTTGCGGGTGACTTTGCCGGACGAACAAAAACACGCCACGCTTAAACTCAAGACTGGCGATAACCAATCTTGGAATTCGTTAACAGCGACGGCTCCCCAAGCGGCTACCGTTGCTCAAGGAGTTATGGAAGCTCACCAAACCCAGCACTTTAAGTTGAAAAAGGGCTATACATACGTTTTGAAAATTGGAAATACAATTGGATTAAAGGGTAGTATCGGGGGACGTAAAATGCCTGATCCTGCTACGGGAGTCACGGTACGGAGCGTGACCATTGTCGTTAATTAGAAAGGAGAAAACATGAACTTACCAAATAAACTAACCGTTTTTCGGATTATTTTAATTCCGATTTTTATCATCTTGACCGTTATGCCAGAAGTCGGAGGGAGCGTATGGTGGTTGGGAACCCCGATTGCCATCACTAAAATTTGGGGAGCCGTGGTTTTTGCGATAGCTTCCATCACTGATTTTCTTGACGGTCAAATTGCTCGGCGCCAACATTTGGTAACTAACTTTGGCAAATTTGCTGATCCGATTGCGGATAAAATGTTAGTAATGTCGGCGTTCATCATCCTGGTGTCCATGAAAATGGCTCCGGCGTGGGTGGTAGCCATCATTGTGTGCCGGGAACTGGCAGTTAGTGGGTTGCGATTGATTATTGTAGAAAACGAAGGGGAAGTTTTAGCTGCGGCGATGCCTGGTAAAATTAAAACCTTTTCCCAAATGTTTGCAATTATTTTCTTGCTATTGAACAACTTATTTGCAAACTATTTGCACTTTGGACCAGGAACCGTTTTACTTTACGTATGCTTATTCTTTACCATTTATTCTGGAATTGATTATTTTTACCAAAACCGCTCCATTTTTGCGGATTCTTTTTAAAACAAAGGCTAGTGGAAAAACTAACGGAAGCGAACCAGTTTAGCTTCGGAAGGTTTGGAAACAGCCTTTTTTTGCTGAAAAAGTTAAAATAAAGCAGTAAGATTAGCGTAGTTATATAATGAGGAGGAAGTTAATAGATGAAGGCGGAAATTATTTCAGTTGGTACCGAGATTTTGTTAGGTGAAATCACCGATACTAACGCCGTTTATTTGAGTCAGCAATTAGCTCAGCTAGGAATTGACGTTTATCACCAAGCAACGGTGGGCGATAATTCAACTACCATGAAGGAAACGCTGGAAATTGCCAGCAAGCGCAGCGACTTAGTGATCACCATTGGGGGATTAGGACCGACGGAAGATGATATTACTAAACCAACGTTGGCCGCGTTTTTAGGTGAAGAATTAGTGGTTGACGACCGGGCGCTAGAAAAGGTGCACGAGCACTTTACTAAGCAGGGGCGTCCTATCACTCCCAATAATGAACGGCAGGCGTTGTTATTAAAAGGGAGTCGTCCGGTGCACAATCCCAACGGGTTAGCGATTGGCTTGTTTGCCACTACTCCGACGACCGATTACTTGGTTTTACCAGGACCGCCTAGTGAATTTAAGCCAATGGTTAACCAGGAAGTGCTTCCTTTGTTAAAAGAGCGGTACTCGTTGGATAAAACAATTCAATCCAAAACGTTACACTTCGTAGGGGTTGGGGAAGCCGACTTGGCGACCCGGGTGGATGACGTGATCAGACGACAGAGTAATCCTACAATCGCGTTATACTTCAAACCGACTGACGTAACCATCCGACTAACTGCGAAGGCGGATTCTAAAGATGAAGCAGAACAAATGTTAGAAAAAACCAAGGCAGAAATCCTTGCTCGAGCAGGCGATTATTACTATGCTGAAGGTGAACAGGTCGCTTTTCCAGATTTTGTAGTACAAGAATTAATCAAACGAAAACTAACGTTAACGGCAGCAGAAAGTTTGACTGGTGGTGCTTTCCAAAATCAATTAGTAAAAACAGCGGGTACTTCCGCAGTATTTTCGGGAGGCTTTGTAACGTATTCTGATGAAGTAAAAACTAGTTTATTGGGGGTTCGTCCGGAAACTATCGCTCAATACACGGTGGTAAGTCGTCCGGTTGCTGAAGAGATGGCGCGCGGGGCACAAAAGCAATTAGGTACGGACCTAGCGATTAGCTTTACTGGAGTAGCGGGACCTGAAGGATTAGAAGGACACGCGCCTGGTGACGTATGGATTGGGTTGGCGTTGCCAGATGGAAGTACCGTGGCTAAGGGGTTCCATTTTAGCGGTAACCGGGAAAAAATCCGCCATTTAGCAGTAATGAATGGTTTTCGAATGATTTGGGAACAAGTGGTTAAATAATATCGAACTTTTGTTCGCTTTTTGATTGCTTTTTTGGAGATTACTAGGTATTATATTTAGTATAGATGGTTAAGGGCGACTTTGGGATAATTTTAAATTTTAATCAACTAGAAGCGTCAGCCTTAACTGGAAACGTGCAATATAAGACCCATTAGGAGGTTATTAATTAAGTGGCAGATGAAAGAAAAGAAGCTTTGAATAAAGCTCTTAAAAAAATTGAAAAAAACTTTGGAAAAGGTTCCATCATGCGGATGGGGGATGCGGTTGATACGCAAATTTCCACCATTCCAAGCGGTTCGCTAGCGCTAGACGATGCGTTAGGTGTAGGCGGTTATCCTAAAGGACGGATTGTTGAAATCTACGGTCCTGAAAGTTCAGGGAAAACTACGGTTGCGCTTCACGCGGTCGCCGAAGTTCAAAAGCGAGGCGGAACGGCTGCGTACATTGACGCGGAAAATGCGATGGATCCAGCTTATGCAACTAATCTGGGAGTTAACATTGACGACCTCTTACTTTCCCAACCAGATACTGGGGAAGAAGGTTTGGCAATCGCGGACGCTTTAGTTTCAAGTGGAGCCATTGACTTAGTAGTTATTGATTCGGTTGCGGCCTTGGTACCGCGTGCTGAAATCGACGGTGAAATGGGCGATGCTCACGTTGGTTTACAAGCACGGATGATGTCTCAAGCGCTACGGAAACTTTCGGGTTCAATTAATAAAACTAAAACAATCGCCCTTTTCATTAACCAAATCCGTGAAAAGGTTGGAATTATGTTTGGAAACCCCGAAACCACTCCGGGTGGTCGGGCCTTGAAGTTCTACGCAACCATTCGTTTGGAAGTTCGGCGTGCTGAACAAATCAAAGACGGTTCTGACGTAATTGGTAACCGGGTTAAGATTAAAGTAGTTAAAAATAAGGTCGCACCTCCGTTTAAGCGGGCAGAAGTCGATATTATGTATGGTGAAGGAATTTCGCAAACGGGCGAAATGATCGATATGGCCGTAGAAAAAGACATCGTTGGTAAGAGCGGTTCCTGGTACTCATATGGTGAAGAACGAATTGGACAGGGTCGTGAAAATGCTAAGAAGTACATGGAGGACCACCCAGATGTCCGTGCCGAGGTATTGGCTAAGGTTCGAGAAGCGTACGGGATGGTAGCTGATCCAGCTAGTGAAGTTAAGGAAGATAGCAAACAAGACGACCAAGCTGAATTAGACTTGAAATAAAGGTAAATATTTATGGGGAGAAAAGAAGTTGGAATAGTTCCAGCTTCTTTTTCTACGTTATCAGTAATTGGAAAAGACCTGTTTAAACTAATAATTTACCAAACCCTTAAGGGAGTACCTAGCTTTCGCAAAGCTAGCACTAATCAGCGTTGGGCGCTAAAGACTTATTGACACGCTTATGGCTAAATATTAAAATGATTATAAGTGTGAGAATCAAATAACATCATTCAAAGATTATAACTATGGTCTTGATGATTTGGAGGCAAAGATGGTAATTTATTATATTATCCTCGCAATCATCGCTATAGTTGTTGGCTATTGTGCAGGATACATCATGCACAAGCGGTTCATTGAAAAGCAAACTGCAGATGCTAGTAATTCAGCTGATCTAATTATTGAAAATGCGCGACAACAAGCGGAAACCGAACGTCGGGAAAAGCTTTTGGAAGCAAAAGATGAAAGTCATCGTTATCGTGCGCAGGTTGAAAAAGAGCTTAAGGAACGTCGGGCGGAATTGCAAAAGCAAGAAGACCGACTTCTTCAAAGAGAAGACGTCCTTGATCGTAAGGATAGTTCCTTTGAAAAGCGCGAAAACAGCCTAGAACGTAAAGAGCAGAAACTAGCTGCAGATCAAAAGCTAATTGATGAACAACAACAAAAAGCATCATCACTCGTTGAGGAACGACAACAAGAGCTTGAGCGAGTTTCAAATTTAACTCAAGAAGATGCCAAAAGTTTAATTATTTCGGAAGTGAAAGCCAAACTTGAAAAAGAACGGGCTTTGATTATCAAAGAAAGTTTAGAAGATGCTCAAAACCAAGCTGATGAAACAGCTCGGAAGGTAATTGCGCAAGCGATTCAAAGAAGTGCTGCAGATATGGCATCCGAGACCACTATTACGGTGGTTTCGCTACCAAATGACGATATGAAGGGACGAATTATCGGGCGTGAAGGCCGGAATATCCGTAACTTTGAAAACGTCACGGGAGTTGACTTAATTATTGATGATACTCCGGAAGCGGTCGTTTTGAGTAGTTTTGACCCGATTCGTCGTGAAATTGCACACATTGCTTTGGAAAAACTGATCCAAGATGGCCGGATCCATCCTGCTCGGATTGAAGAGATGGTGGAAAAGGCTAAGAAAGAATTGGATGACACCATTCGCAAGACCGGTGAGCAAGCAGTATTTGAGCTTGGTATTCATTCAATGAATCCTGAATTGATTAAGTTAATTGGGCAATTAAGATATCGGACGAGTTATGGTCAAAATGTATTAAACCATTCTATTGAGGTTGCTAATTTGGCAGGAGTGTTAGCTGCTGAGTTGGGTGAAGATGTTACTGTAGCAAAACGCGCAGGATTATTACACGATATTGGTAAAGCGGTCCAACATGAGACTGACACTTCGCACGTTGAATTAGGTGTGGAATTGGCGAAGAAGTACAAAGAAAGCGCGGTCGTCGTTGACGCGATTGCGTCTCACCGAAACAATAACGAAGCAAATCATGTTATTTCCGTGTTGGTGGCGGCGGCGGATTCGATTTCTGCAGCTCGTCCCGGAGCACGTAGCGATACATTACAGAGCTATATCCATCGGTTAGAAAAGTTAGAGCAAATTGCTAACCAATTTGATGGAGTGAAAAAGAGTTATGCAATTCAAGCCGGACGCGAGGTGCGGGTAATCGTTAAGCCAACCAAGATTAACGATTTAAAAGCGGTTATGTTAACGCATCAAATTCGTAAAGCAATTGAGAAACAATTAGAATATGCAGGCAAAATTAAAGTAACAATTGTTCGAGAAGTTCGCGCCGTTGATTTTGCAAAGTAAGGAGTTGGGCCACTGTGGACCCGCTCTTTTTTTATATGGTGCATATGATAGAATAGCCATTGTTAAACTAATTTTTTACGTATTTGTAATTAACTGAAAAATTAAGAGTCGGAAGGAATACAAAATGCCACAAAAGACAAGTGATACGCCAATGATGCGTCAATATATGGAAATTAAAAAACAGTATCCGGATGCTTTTTTATTCTACCGGATCGGGGATTTTTACGAGTTGTTTTACGACGACGCCATTAAGGGTTCACAATTGCTAGAATTGACGCTTACGGCAAGGTCGAAAAATGCGGACGACCCCATTCCAATGTGCGGAGTGCCGCATCATGCCGCCCAAAATTACATCGACATTTTAGTTGACCAAGGGTATAAAGTGGCAATTTGTGAGCAGATGGAAGACCCTAAGGCCGCCAAAGGAATGGTGAAACGGGAAGTAATCCAACTCGTTACCCCAGGTACCACTACGGATCAAAAGGCGGAAGACGCTAAGGAAAATAACTATTTAACGGCAGTGAGTTTTGACGCTGCAACTAAAAAGTACGGGTTTGCGTACACGGACCTGTCAACCGGTGAATTGAAGGTCGCAATTTTGGACGATATTGAGAGCGTGGTCAACGAGGCTGTAGGATTACGGACCCGTGAAATTGTTGCGGACCAGTATTTTGTGGAGCACTTTGGGGAACGGTTTAAAGAATTAAACATTTTAGTTTCGCAACAAAATGACGTCGAAATCTCGGCAGAATTAAGTTATTTAATTCAAGATTTGACATCCCCAATTGCCGTGCAAGTGGTTAAACAACTATTAATGTACGTTCAAGTTACCCAAAAGCGCAATCTGGCGCATATGCAAAAAGCAATTGCGTACGAACCCTCGTTTTACTTACGAATGGACCATGCGTCAAAGTATAACCTCGAGTTAACTCGCTTAATTCGAACGGGGAAAAAACAAGGAACGCTATTATGGTTGTTAGATGAAACGAAAACGGCAATGGGAGGGCGGTTATTAAAGCAGTGGCTGGACCGTCCGTTAATTCGTAAGGACGCTATCAATGCTCGGCAAAGTCGCGTGCAGGTTTTATTAGAACACTTTTTTGAACGAAGCAATCTGCAAGAAGAGTTAACTAAAGTTTACGATTTGGAACGACTAGCTGGCCGGGTCGCCTTTGGAAATGTGAATGGTCGGGACTTAATTCAATTAAAAACCTCGCTATTGCAAATTCCTAAAATTCGGCACGTACTAGCGGAATTGGACGACCCCGTTTTCGATGAGGCCCTTACGCGGTTAGATCCGGTTAGCGAAATTGCGGACTTGATTGAAGCGGCCATTGACGAAGATGCCCCGATTTCCGTTACGGAAGGTAACGTTATTAAAGATGGCTATAATCCCAAGTTAGACGAGTATCGGGACGCCATGCGGAACGGTAAAAAATGGATTGCTGACTTACAAGCCCAAGAACGCCAAGCAACCGGAATTAAAAACCTTAAAATTGGCTACAACAAAGTGTTTGGCTACTACATTGAAGTCACGCGGGCTAATTTAGCTAGCGTACCGGAAGGACGTTACGAGCGTAAGCAAACCTTAACGAATGCTGAACGGTTCATTACTCCCGAGCTCAAGGAAAAGGAACGGATCATCCTAGAAGCCGAACAAAAGTCGACGGATTTAGAGTACGAGTTGTTCAAAAAGATTCGAGAAACGATTAAAGAGCAAATTGAACGCCTTCAAAACCTTGCTAAGCAAGTTGCGGAATTAGACGTTTTACAAAGTTTCGCGGTAGTTAGCGAAGAGTACCAATTCGTTAAACCAACCATGACGGGATCCCATGAAATTGAAATCAAAGCTGGCCGTCATCCGGTGGTTGAAAAGGTAATGGGGCATCAAAGTTACGTCCCTAACGATATTTTAATGAATCAGGATACGGAAATTTTACTAATTACCGGGCCAAATATGTCTGGTAAGAGTACTTACATGCGCCAGCTCGCGTTAACCGTCATTATGGCGCAGATGGGGTGTTTTGTTCCAGCTGAGGAAGCTACGTTACCAATTTTTGACCAAATTTTCACCCGCATCGGAGCTGCTGATGATTTAATTTCTGGTCAGAGTACCTTCATGGTTGAAATGCAGGAAGCTAACCGTGCGTTAAAGGACGGAACTGCAAATAGCTTGATTCTCTTTGATGAAATTGGTCGGGGGACCGCAACCTATGATGGAATGGCGTTAGCACAATCAATTATTGAATTTATTCATCAAAATGTGCATGCTAAGACCCTGTTTTCGACCCATTACCACGAGTTGACGGCACTTGACCAGACTCTGACACGGTTGAAAAACGTGCACGTCGGTGCGGTAGAACAGGATGGCAATTTAGTTTTCTTGCATAAGATGGAAGACGGCCCCGCAGACAAGTCATACGGAATTCACGTTGCTAAGTTAGCGGGAATGCCGGATTCATTATTGGCAAGGGCAACCGTAATTCTAGAACAGTTAGAAAACGAAAACCAAGGTGATGCTGCAAAGCTAACCGCAAGTGAAACCCCACAACCAGTTTCCACCGCTTCTCAGGCTGCGGAGACGCAACCAGCTGACCAATCCGGCGCGGATGAAAGTTCAGTAACAAGCTCTTCGCGGGAGGTTGTAGAAGAACAAATGGCGCTCTTTGACACCACTCCAGCGCAAAAGAAAACGAACCAGTTACAAACGCAAGTAGTAGAACAGCTAACTAACTTAAATTTAATGGATATGACCCCGATGGAAGTTATGAATCAATTGTATAAGTGGCAAAAGAAGCTACGAAAATGAGGTGCGGATAAATGGCAAAAATCCAAGAGTTAAGCGATATTTTAGCCGACCAGATTGCTGCAGGAGAAGTAGTTGAACGACCGGCTTCGGTGGTTAAGGAACTAGTAGAAAATGCAATTGATGCGGGAAGTAACCGCATCGATATTCTCTTAGCTGAATCAGGATTAAAAATGATCCGGGTAATTGACAACGGAAGCGGGATTGAGGGTAATCAAGTAGAGACGGCCTTTAAACGGCATGCAACCAGTAAAATAACTTCGCGTGCCGACCTGTTTCGGGTGGGGACCCTCGGTTTTCGAGGCGAAGCGTTACCCAGTATCGCATCAATTGCGGATGTTAAAATGACGTCTTCCACAGCCGAAGGACCCGGTCAATTCGTGCATTACCGGGGCGGAGAACTAATCGAACATCGGGAGGCCCAAAGTCGACAGGGAACCGATATTACGGTCAGTGACTTATTTTTCAACACGCCTGCCCGGTTAAAGTACTTAAAGTCCTTGGCAACGGAACTGTCAAAGATTACTGATATTATTAACCGGATTGCTTTGAGCTATCCCGAGATCGCGTTCTCGTTACAAAATGACGAACGGCAGTTAATGCGTACGTCGGGGCAGGGCAACGTTCAACAAGTACTAGCTAACATTTACGGTACCCATAACGCCCAAAAAATGTTAGATATCCATGGCGAAAGTGTCGATTTTCGCATTGATGGATACGTTAGTTTACCGGAATTTACCCGAGCTAACCGCAGCTACATTACTATTTTAGTTAACGGACGGTATATTAAAAATTTCCACATCAGTAAAGCGATTATTGAAGGATACGGCTCAAAGCTAATGGTGGGTCGTTATCCGGTGGCGGTAATCAATATTCAAACTGACCCGCTATTGGTGGATGTGAACGTGCACCCCTCCAAGCTGGAGGTTCGGATTAGTGAAGAAAATGCTTTAACAGAATTAATTAGTAAAACAATTTTTGACCGGTTAGCGGACCAAAATTTGATTCCGGATGCAGTAGATAACCTGAAGAAAAAACGAATTTCTAAGCCAGCTGGTGAGCAACTAGACTTAACTGAGACTGTACTTTCGGGTTCGTTTGGTAAGCCAACGCCTACTGAATCAGCTGCTGTGGAAGAGGATTCCGCAGCAGCATTGCACCCCTCCGTTGCGGCTACTAAGCCAATTATCATTAGCACGCGGCAAGACTTGCAGTCGGATCAGATTGCAGAATTTAAAGAAAAATATGCCGATTCAACTACGCCCGTTACTAAAAATGAGAACACGGAAGGTGAAGAGAAAACTCCTAGCACTAGTCGTTTTCCTGCTTTAACGTACATTGGGCAGATGCATGGAACCTACTTGTTTGCGGAAGCGGACGATGGTTTATACATTATTGACCAGCACGCCGCCCAAGAACGAATCAATTACGAATATTATCGGGTTCAAATTGGGCAAGTTAGCGATGACCAGCAAGATTTATTAGTGCCAATTTATCTAGATTATTCGACAACCGACACGTTACGCATCAAGGAAAAGCAATCGGTCTTAGAAGCGTGTGGGTTATATCTTGAAGAGTTCGGCCGAAATACGTTTATTGTCCGTCACCATCCGACGTGGTTTAAGAAGGGACAGGAGGAAGATACCGTTAAAGAAATGGTGGATTACGTTTTGAACGACCGAAACATGACGGTAGCTAAGTTTCGGGAAGCAACCGCAATTATGATGAGTTGTAAACGGGCGATTAAGGCTAACCATCATTTAGATGATTTACAAGCTAAACAGTTGTTGAAGGATTTGGCGAAGGTGGAAAATCCGTTCAACTGTCCTCACGGCCGGCCAGTGCTCGTACATTTCTCCACTACGGATATGGAAAAGATGTTCAAGCGGATCCAAGATCCCCATAATACAAACTTAATTGACGAAGACTTATGATACAATTATTAATACGAACAAACGTTTTGAAATGGGGATTAAAAGATGTATGAATATTTAAATGGTGTCGTCGTGGATATCAATCCCGCCTACATCGTAATTGACGTGAACGGGGTCGGCTACTTGGTTAATGTAGCTAACCCGTATAGCTTTAAACCAGATGAAAAGCAAAAGGTTTACGTGCATCAGGCGGTTTCAGAGACTGAAAACACGTTGTACGGGTTTAAAAAATACGCGGATAAAGAGCTTTTTTTGAACCTGCTCAAGGTTAAGGGAATTGGACCTAAGAGCGCGCTGGCAATTTTGGCTAACGATGATCACCAGGGCTTTATTCGGGCGGTTAACAACGATGACGTCAACTACTTAAAAAAATTTCCTAAGATTGGCCCCAAAGCGGCTAAGCAAATTATTTTGGATCTGAAGGGTAAAATTACGAGCAACGAACCTAGTGGCCCGTTATTTGAAATGCCGACTACTACTAACAATACGTTAGACGAAGCGATCGAAGCCTTAGCAGCTTTAGGGTATTCAGAACGCGAACTAAAAAAGATTACGCCTAAGTTGGATGAGCTTAGCAACCAAACTACGGACCAATACATCAGTGCAGGATTAAAATTGTTAATGAAAGGATAGCGTGTGATTAATGGATGATGAACGAATTACGTCTTCGGCCGTTCAGGGAGCCCAAGAAGAGGCTAACGAGCAATCGTTGCGCCCCCAGAACCTAAGACAGTACATTGGTCAAGCCCAAATTAAGCATGAACTGTCCGTATACATTGAAGCGGCGAAGAAACGTGAAGAAGCGTTGGACCACGTACTGTTGTATGGACCACCGGGATTAGGGAAGACCACTTTAGCAATGGTAATTGCAAATGAAATGGCAGTCCAAATTCGAACAACCAGTGGTCCCGCAATTGAAAAGCCGGGCGATTTAGTGGCCCTCTTGAATGAATTACAACCGGGTGATATTTTATTTATTGACGAAATTCACCGGCTTCCTAAAGTAGTCGAAGAGATGCTGTATTCGGCAATGGAAGATTTCTTTGTTGACATCGTGGTCGGACAAGGACCTACGGCACATCCGATCCACTTTCCTCTGCCACCGTTTACGTTGATTGGGGCAACTACCCGGGCCGGATTGCTTTCGGCACCGCTGCGGGATCGCTTTGGGATTGTAGAGCACATGAACTACTATACCGAAGATGATTTAGCGAACATTGTCAAACGATCGGCGGAAATTTTTAAAACAAACATTGACGATCAGGGAGCTCACGAAATTGCTCGTCGCTCGCGGGGAACTCCTCGAATTTCAAACCGTCTCTTAAAACGGGTCCGTGATTTTGCGGAAGTGGAAAATGATGCCCATATCGACCGCACGTTAGTTCAAACCTCCTTGAAATTGCTTCAGGTGGATGATCGGGGGTTGGATCAAACCGATAAAAAGGTTCTCACCACGATGATCGAACTATACGGTGGGGGACCGGTGGGATTAACCACCATTGCCGCTAACATTGGCGAAGAGCCGGATACAATTTCGGAAATGTATGAGCCATATTTATTGCAAATTGGCTTTCTAAAGCGGACCCCTCGCGGCCGGATGGTTACTGAGCGCGCATACGCTCATTTAGGATTAGAAAATTTATATATGAATAAATGAGGAATGGAAAAAATGACATTAACAACCGAAGATTTTAACTATGATTTACCACACGAATTAATTGCCCAAACTCCGATTAAAAAGCGGGACGCCTCCCGGATGCTGGTATTAGACCATAAAACTGGTGAAATGGCGGATAAACATTTTTACGACATTGTTGACCAGCTTAATCCGGGAGACGCGATCGTAATGAACGATTCCCGGGTTATGCCAGCGCGGATTTACGGGGTCAAGGAAGAAACCGGCGGCCACCTCGAAGTTTTACTGCTGCACAACATTGAAGGCGACCGTTGGGAAACGTTGGTGAAACCAGCGCGACGTGCCAAAGTAGGCACCAAGATTACGTTTGGGGATGGCAGTTTAACGGCGACCGTTAAAAAGGAACTTGACCATGGCGGACGTGAAATTGAATTTGAATACGATGGCATTTTTATGGAGATCTTAGAAAAACTTGGAGAAATGCCATTACCACCATACATTAAAGAAAAGTTAGATGACCCAGAGCGTTACCAAACGGTTTACTCAAAGGAACCGGGTTCGGCAGCAGCACCTACCGCAGGTTTGCACTGGACTAAGGAACTACTTCAAAAAGTTCAAGATAAGGGCGTTAAGCTGGTTTATCTAACCTTGCACGTTGGGTTAGGAACTTTCCGGCCGGTTGATGAAGAAAATATTGAAGATCATAAGATGCACAGTGAATTTTACCGGTTATCTGAGGAATCAGCCGCTACTTTAAACGAAGTCCGGAAGAACGGTGGTCGAATTATTGCTACCGGAACGACATCAATTCGGACTTTGGAAACGATCGGTACTAAATTTAATGGCGAAATTAAGCCAGATAGCGGTTGGACCGATATTTTCATTAAACCAGGTTACGAATGGAAAGTGGTCGACGCCTTCATCACTAATTTCCATTTACCAAAGTCAACTTTAGTAATGTTAGTCGCCGCATTTACTGGTCGTGAAACGATTTTAAACGCGTATAAGCATGCTGTTGAAGAAAAGTATCGCTTCTTTAGTTTTGGCGACGCGATGTTTATTAAATAAATAACGAATGGAGAATACTGTGGAACCTGCAATCAAATACCGACTAATAAAAAAGGATAAGCATACCGGTGCCCGACTGGGAGAGATTATTACCCCACACGGCACTTTTCCTACACCAATCTTTATGCCGGTAGGAACGCAAGCAACCGTTAAAGCAATGTCACCTGAGGAACTAGAAGACTTGGGTGCGGATATTATCTTGTCAAACACTTACCACCTCTGGGTCCGCCCTGGTGAAGACATCGTCAAAGAGGCGGGGGGCTTGCACCAATTTATGAACTGGCACAAGGGGATTTTGACAGATTCAGGCGGCTTCCAGGTATTTTCGCTAGCGAAGTTGCGCGACATCACCGAAGAGGGGGTCCATTTTCGAAACGAAATTAACGGTGCGAAAATGTTCCTGTCACCCGAAAAGGCCATTCAAATTGAAAATGATTTAGGCCCTGACATTATGATGAGTCTGGATGAATGCCCGCCATTTTTTGAAAGTTACGACTACGTCAAACATTCGGTAGCTCGCACAAGTCGTTGGGCTGAACGGGGATTAAAGGCCCATCGTAATCCCGGTACCCAAGGATTGTTTGGGATTATTCAGGGAGCTGGCTTTGAAGATTTACGTCGTCAAAGCGCCCATGATTTAGTTAGCATGGATTTCCCTGGATACTCAATTGGGGGGCTTTCGGTTGGAGAATCCAAAGCAGAAATGAACCGGGTGCTTGAATTTACCACTCCATTAATTCCCGAAAATAAACCGCGTTACTTGATGGGAGTGGGTTCGCCCGACGCATTGATTGATGGAGTAATTCGGGGAGTGGATATGTTTGATTGCGTATTACCAACCCGAATTGCCCGGAACGGAACCTGCATGACCAGTCACGGACGACTGGTAGTTAAAAATGCGAAGTATGCGCGAGACTTTACCCCAATTGATGACCAGTGTCACTGTTACACTTGCCGGAACTTCACCCGCGCGTACGTGCGCCACCTCCTAAAGACGGACGAAACTTTTGGGCTCCGGCTAACCAGCATTCATAACGTTTACTTCTTAGTACATTTAATGAAGGACGTTCGGCAAGCAATTATGGATGATAATTTACTAGAGTTCCGGCAAAACTTCTTTGACGAGTACGGTTACGGCAAAGAAAATAGTAAGAATTTCTAACACCACTGGTTTAGTAGGTATATTTTTGGTACAGTTAATATAAATGAATTAGCGAGGTGAAAAAATGTTATTAGCAGCCGCAAATGGTGGTTTTGGGATGAGTACGATTGTTTTCTTCATCTTGATCTTCGGTTTAATGTATTTCATGATGATTCGTCCACAACGTAAGCAACAACAAAAGCGCCAAGAAATGATGAACCAACTTAACGTTGGTGATGAAGTAGTTACAATTGGTCGTTTGCACGGCGTGGTTGACTCGATCGACAACGAAGCTAAGACGGTTACGTTAGATTGTGACGGGATTTACTTGGTATTTGACCGAATGGCAATCATGCGAGTTGAAAAGAAGCAAAACGTTGCCCCAGCATCAACAACTGAGCCAACTAATGCAGATACAACTGACACAACTGATGATGAAAAATCTGATTCAACTACGGAAGAAAAGTAGTTTTTTAAAAGCTAGGAGCGCTCGTTAAGTGGGTGGAATCCTAGCTTTTTATAGTCTAATAATATTCACGAGCACTTTATTAGCAAGACGTCGGGGTAAAGAAATCCTTAGTTAATTAATAGTTGGGCAAGCGGACAATGTTTCGCATGCAGCGAAATGTTTTTACTTGTTCGGTGAGGCAAACTGATTCATAATATAAAACATTGAAGGCTGAAAGTGAGGAGTCAAAAATGGAGCAAAAGGCATTATTTATTATTTTTGGTGGTACAGGGGACTTAGCTTACCGGAAACTATACCCGGCACTTTTTAATCTATATGAAAAAGGGTATTTAAAAGAAAACTTTGCCGTAATCGGAACTGCCCGCCGGCCATGGTCAAATGATCATTATCATGAAGTAGTCATGAGTGCGATTGAGGATTCTGGCCGAGACGCGGGGCGGACGAACAGTGAACTGCCTCGTAAATTTGCTAGCCATTTTTATTACCAATCCCACAACGTTGACGATGCAGAACATTACGTTGCTTTGCGTAATCTCGCTGATCAATTAGACGAAAAGTATCAATTAAACGGAAACCGGATTTTTTATTTAGCGATGGCACCCCGTTTCTTTGGTACAATTGCGGGCCATCTAAAGGATCAAAAACTCTTGACTGAAGGATCAGGTTTTAACCGGTTAATTATTGAAAAGCCGTTTGGGCGAGATTATCAAAGTGCAAAAGAACTCAATGATTCAATTTCTGGGTCGTTTGACGAAGAACAAATCTTTCGGATTGACCACTACCTAGGTAAGGAACCGATTCAATCAATTGCGGGACTTCGCTTTGGAAATGCCTTATTTAACTCGTTATGGAATAAGGAGCATATTGACAACATTCAAATCACCTTAGCAGAATCACTGGGGGTTGAAGAACGGGCTGGTTATTACGAAACGGCTGGAGCAATGCGGGATATGTTGCAAAACCATATCATGCAAATCGTGTCGCTATTAACGATGGAACGGCCGGAAGTATTTGATTCCAAACATTTGCAAGACAAGAAAATTGAAGCATTAGAAAATATCCAAACATACAGTAAGGAAGAAGCTGCGCAGAACTTTGTCCGTGGTCAATATGGTGAAGATGCTGCGCATACCCAATTAGCCTACCGTGAAGAAGAAGGAACGGCGGATGATTCTAGCATTGAAACCTTTGTAGCTGGAAAATTAATTACCCACAATCCTTCTTTAGATGGGGTGCCAATTTACGTACGGACGGGGAAGCGGTTGGCAAAGAAGTCAACGCAAATTAACGTGGTCTTTAAAAATGACGACCAGAATATTTTCAATAGCGACCCTAACCAAAAACTAGAAACCAACGTGTTGACCTTGCATATTGAACCTGACCAAGGATTTACGCTGCAATTCAATACTAAGAAGGGTAATCAAGGTTACCAACTTTCACCAGTGCACTTACGCTACCGGAAGTCAGCTTCAGAAAAGGCTAAAACCCCGGACGCATACGAAAGTTTAATCCGGGACGCCTTAATGGGTAATAAAACTAACTTTGCCCACTGGCACGAAGTTCGTAAAGCTTGGCAAATCGTGGATGTTATTCGTCAGGTTTGGGATGCTGAAACTCCTGATTTCCCTAATTACGCAAGTGGCAGCATGGGCCCCCAAGCTGCGGATGACTTATTAGCTCGGGACGGCCGGCAATGGATTTTTAACCCCCAAAAATAGCCAAGGTGGGAGGTGACCGTTTTGGCAAACCAGGTGTCAACGCCGCTAATAATTGATGATTCTCGAAAAATTATTCATGTTGACATGGACGCTTTCTACGCTTCAATTGAAATGCGTGATCATCCAGAATTTCGTACTAAACCGCTAGTGGTGGCCCGCGATCCTCGAAAGACTGGCGGTCACGGGGTGGTGGCAACGGCTAATTACGTTGCCCGTCAGTCAGGAGTTCATTCTGCAATGCCAGCTGCTAAAGCGTTAGAACTATGTCCCCAGGCGGTTTTTAAAACTCCTGATTTTGAAAAATATCGGGCGGTGTCGGACCAAATTCACCATATTTTCCACGAATTTACCGATAAAATTGAAACGGTCGCCCTCGATGAAGCTTACCTTGACGTAACCGATGATAAGAAAGGGATGCAAGATGCGGTACTGATTGCCCATGAAATTCAAAAGCGAATTTTTAACCATACTCAGCTGACCTGTTCTACCGGAATTTCTTATAATAAATTTTTGGCAAAAATGGCGTCTGAATATGCTAAACCAGTCGGGGTGGCAATTATTGAAAAAGATGACGTCGGAGCGTTTTTAAAAGAAATGCCTATTGAACAGTTTCGGGGAGTCGGCAAGAAGACGATCCCTAAAATGCACGAATTGGGTGTGTTTAAAGGCGCGGAGTTATTAAAACTGAGCGAAAACGATTTGATTCACCAGTTCGGTAAATTTGGGTATACACTTTATCGAAGGGTGCGCGGACAAGATGACCGTCCGGTTGCTTACCAGCGCGAACGAAAATCAATCGGTAAGGAAGAAACCTACGGCAAACCGTTGGTGACGGAAAACGAAGTCGACCAACGGCTTCACTTAATTGCCAAAAAACTAGCTCAAGCGGTTACCAAGCGACAAAAGCATGGTAAAACATTAGTCTTAAAATTACGGTATAGTGATTTTGAAACCCTTACTAAGCGAATCACTCGTCCGGAATTTTTACCTACCGATAGTGAGACTTACTACTTTTATGCTAAGCAGATTTTTGACGAAATTGCGGATTTTTCGCGTGGAATTCGTTTGCTGGGAATCACCATTACAAATCTTTCTGATCAGAGTTTCCAAGAAGTTTCTTTACCGCTGTTTAAGCATGAGGACTGATTTTATGGTATGCTTAAACACGCGAGTAAACAGACTGAGCCGGGCGCGGCTTAGTTGAGATATAGTGAATGAGGTTAAAAATGGATACACAGGAAAAAATTTTAGCACAAATTAAAAAGTACAACCGGATTGTGATTCATCGGCACCAGCGTCCGGATCCGGATGCAATCGGGTCACAGGTTGGGCTAGCAAAGATTTTGCAAGCATCCTTTCCCCACAAACAAATCAAAGTCGTGGGAAAACAGATTGATGGGTTAAGTTGGCTAGGGCAAATGGACGACGTTGACAATGATTTTTTTGATGACGCTTTGGTAATCGTCATTGATACGGCGAATGCTCCCCGAATCGATGATCGGCGGTTCGATCAAGGTGCCTATTTAATCAAAATTGACCATCATCCTAATGATGAACCCTTTGGGGACTTAATGTGGGTGAAAGAAGCTGCCTCCAGTAGCTCGGAGCTAGTCTATGATTTTTACAATCAGTTTAAGGCAGAGCTAGTATTGCCCCAAGATGCTGCTAGTGATCTATATGCCGGAATTGTTGGTGATACGGGGCGCTTTATGTATTCAGCAACGAGTGCCCACACTCATGAAGTGGTGGCTGGCTTAATGGCGACCGGTTTTGACATGGTCAAAGTTAACCAAATCCTAGACGAAATTCCGGTTTCGGTTGCCCATTTGTCAGCCTACCTTTATGACCATCTCACGATTAGTGAACGAGGGGCGGCCCACTTGGTGCTAACCAAGGAAATCTTGGAAAAATTCGACTTGAAAGATGCCGGAACGGCGGGAATTGTGCCGTTACCTGGACACATCGCGCAAGTTCAATGCTGGGCAATCTTTGTTGAACAAGATGACCACTCCTTCCGGGTGCGGTTACGTTCGAAGGGCCCGGTTATCAACGAATTAGCTAAGCGGCACCACGGGGGCGGCCACCCGCTCGCCAGTGGTGCAAAAGCGGCGGATCGTGATGAGGTTACTCAAATCGTTAAAGAATTAGAAGAATTAGTTTAAAAGTTTGTAAAGCGGTAGAAAACTTGGATATCTTTGGTGAACGCCAAAAGTAAATTTTTAGTTTGTGGGCTTTAGTAAAACCAAAACGTATGCCACAAGTTAGTTAGTGTGGCTTAATTCAAAATCGGCTGTTATGCCAGATTCAGGCATGATGGCCGATTTTACGTTAACGCTCAAAATTACCTGACTTAAGCGCACCTTCTATAAGGATACCCGAGCACTTACCGCTTTCTGCAATAAATAGTAAGGAGCTAGTATGAACGAATTTCAAAAGTTTAATCTAAAACCATTTCTCATGCAGGCTTTGGATCAAATTGGTTTTGTGAAACCGACTCCGGTCCAAGAGCGTGTCATCCCGCTAATTGCGGAAGGCCAAAGCGTAGTGGGCCAATCCCAAACCGGAAGCGGGAAAACCCACGCGTTTTTGCTACCGATTTTTAATCAAATCGATCCGGCCAAAAACGCGATTCAAGCTGTAATCACCACGCCTAGTCGGGAGTTAGCTTACCAAATCTATGAAGCGGCTAAGCAATTGGCCGCTGCTTCAGAAACCCCAATTGAAATTGGCAATTACGTTGGGGGAACTGACAAAAAACGTCAGATTGCTAAATTAGAACACCACCAACCAGCAATTGTCATTGGAACTCCGGGCCGGGTGCTTGATTTACTTCAAGCTCGGGCACTTAATTTCAGGCAAGTTCGATATCTGGTAATTGACGAAGCGGATATGACTTTGGACATGGGATTTTTAAGCGCCGTTGACCAAATTGCAGCAAGCATGCCCGAAAATCTACAGATGTTGGTCTTTTCCGCTACGATTCCACAGCAATTAAACGTCTTTTTACAAAAATACATGAAGCACCCGGCAATTGAAGAAATTCCGGTGGCGACTACGATTAGTCCCACGATTAAAAATATTTTGATTTCTACCAAGAGTCAGGATAAAAACAACTTGATTTACCAGTTGTTGACGATGGGGGAACCGTACTTAGCCTTAGTATTTACTAATACAAAGGAACGGGCGGACGAATTAACTAACTACCTTAAGTCGCAAGGACTACCGGTGGCTAAAATTCACGGTGGAATTCCGCCTCGGGAACGGAAACGAATCATGAAAGACATCCACCGCTTACGTTACCAATACGTGGTGGCAACTGATTTAGCGGCGCGGGGAATTGATATCGAAGGGGTCTCGCTAGTAATTAACGACGATATCCCAACTGATTTAGAATTCTTCATTCACCGGGTAGGTCGGACTGGCCGAAATGGTTTACCAGGGACGGCCATTACGTTATACATGCCTAACGAAGAAGCCGAAGTGGCAGAAGTTGAAAAAATGGGGGTTAAGTTTATTCCCCAACAATTACGTAACCACGAACTAGTGGATACTTACGATCGGCAACGGCGACAGACTCGGCGGTTAAGTCAGAAAAAACTGGACCCTACCTTGGTCGGGTTAGTTAAAAAGAAAAAGAAGAAAGTTAAACCAGGTTATAAACGGCGCATTAAAAAGGCAATCTCTGAAAAGGCAATTCGCGACCGGCGGATGGAACAGCATCAAGCAGTTCGTGAGGCTAAGAAAGCTAAAATGCGGCAATCGCGTTCGAAGCGAAGATAAATTGACAATCTTAATTTGGTTTTCTATAATTAGCTGTGATATTTAGAATCATTAGGGATATGTAACCGTGCAACGCTTAGTGTAGAGACGTTCTGGCTGGTGTAAAGAACGAAGCGCCGCGGTTGTGCTACCCGATTAATAATGAATCGTCTGCTCAGCGTTAATGAGACTCAAGAGGTATACGATCTAAACATCGTTGCAAGTAAAGTGGTACCGCGTTTCGGCGTCTTTATTTTACAAGCAACGGTGTTTTTTATTTTAGGAGGAAAAAATGGAAAGAAAATCAAGTAGCGAAATTCGACGCATGTATCTAGATTTCTTCAAAAGCAAGGGCCACGTGGTGGAACCCAGTGCGTCGCTAATTCCAAAGGACGACCCCACTTTGTTATGGGTTAACTCCGGAGTTGCCACAATGAAAAAATACTTTGATGGTAGCGTAGTTCCCGAAGTTCCCCGACTAACTAGTTCACAAAAGAGTATCCGGACTAACGATATTGAAAACGTTGGCCACACTGCGCGGCACCACACGCTTTTTGAAATGTTAGGAAACTTTTCGGTGGGCGACTACTTTAAAGAAGAGGCCATCCACTGGGCGTGGGAACTTTTAACTTCTAAAGAATGGTTTGACATGGATCCGGAAAAGCTTTACGTGACGGTTTACCCGAAGGATGAGGAAGCAAAGAAGATCTGGTTAGAAACTGGCGTAGATCCAAGCCATATTGTGGAAGCGGAAGATAACTTCTGGGATATTGGGGAAGGTCCTAGTGGTCCCGATTCTGAAATCTTCTACGATCGCGGTGAGGAGTTCAATAACCTTGCCGATGATGACCCAGAAAACTACCCTGGTGGAGAAAATGAACGCTGGTTGGAAATCTGGAACATCGTCTTTTCTCAATTTAACCATAAGCCGGACGGAACCTACGAACCACTCCCACATAAAAACATTGATACGGGGATGGGCTTAGAACGGGTGGTTTCCGTATTCCAAGATGCACCAACTAACTTTGAAACGGACCTCTTCTTGCCAATTATTCACGAAGTAGAAAAGCTCAGTGGTAAGAAATACGGCGTTGATAAAAATGACGACGTTTCCTTCAAGGTGATTGCTGACCATGCGCGGGCAATTACGTTTGCAATTGGGGACGGTGCCATTCCATCTAACGAAGGTCGCGGATACGTAATTCGGCGCTTACTCCGGCGGGCAGTTATGCATGGTAAGAAGTTGAACATTAATAAGCCATTCTTGTATCAAATGGTGCCAGTAGTCGGCAAAATTATGGAAGACTACTATCCTGAGGTACTTGCCGACAAGGATTACATTGAAAAAGTAATCAAGTCAGAGGAAGACCGCTTTAACGAAACCTTAACGGATGGCTTAGAATTATTAAATTCAATCATTGCTGACACCAAAGCGGACCATTCTAAGGTAATCTCTGGTAAGGATGCTTTCCGGTTATTCGATACCTACGGATTCCCATTGGAATTAGCAAAGGAATACGCGGAAGACCAAGGAATGGAAATTGACGAAGCTGGTTTTGCGGACGAAATGCAAAAACAAAAGGAACGGGCTCGTTCAGCACGTTCTAACGCTAAGTCAATGGGAGTACAATCCGACCTATTAACGGACTTGAAGACGCCAAGTGAATACGTTGGCTACGACACCTTGAAAGTTGACGCTGCGGTGCTTAAAGATATTATCCAAGACGATCAGCTGACCGATACGGTAAATCCGGGGGAAGCTCGCGTACTATTTGACGTAACCCCATTCTATGCGGAAATGGGTGGTCAAGTAGCTGACCAAGGGGTAATCGAGGACGCTGATGGCAACGTGGTAGCCGAAGTTGTGGATGTGCAACACGCTCCTAACGGACAAAACTTGCACACCATTAAGGCTAAACGGGAAATGCACGCCGGTGAATCATTTACCCTCATCGTGGACCGGGCTTTCCATTTGAAGGTGGAAAAGAACCATACCGCGACCCACTTGCTTGACCAAGCGCTCCGGGATGTTTTAGGGGAGCATACTCACCAAGCCGGTTCCTTAGTTGAACCAGGTTACTTACGGTTTGACTTTACCCATTTTGGACAGGTTACTGACGAAGATTTACAAAAAGTTGAAGAAATTATCAACGATAAAATCTACGATGAAATTCCAGTAACTACCGTCGAAACGGATCTAGAAACCGGAAAGAAAATGGGTGCAATTGCCCTATTTGATGACAAATATGGTAAAAAGGTTCGGGTAGTTAGCGTTGGTGATTACTCAAGAGAATTTTGTGGCGGTACCCACGTAAAGAACACTAATGAAATTGGTTTATTCAAGATTGTCTCTGAATCTGGTGTGGGAGCTGGAGTTCGACGGATTGAAGCCGTTACTTCCCAAGCGGCACTGGAATTCTTAAACGGTGAAGAAGCGCTCTTACAAAAGGCAGCGGGATTGCTGAAGAGTGCTCAAGTGAAGGATGTTCCTGCAAAAGTTGAACAATTACAAGCACAAGTTAAGGACTTGAACCAAACGATTAACCAACTCGAAGCTAAGATTGCTCAAGCTGAAGTTGCCAACATCTACGATCAAGTACAAGAAATCAACGGAATTCGGTTAATTACTGCCGAAGTGCAGGTTTCCGGCATGGACCAATTGCGGCAAATGGCGGACGATTGGAAAACTAAGGACCAATCTGACGTATTGGTCTTAGGTGCTAAGATTGGTGAAAAGGCTAATTTAATTGCTGCCGTAAAGGATCCGTTCGTAGAGGAAGGCTTGAAGGCTGGCGATTTGATCAAAGCAATCGCACCGAAGGTTAACGGTGGCGGTGGCGGCCGTCCAAACATGGCCCAAGCCGGTGGTTCTGCGCCAGAAAAAATTAACGAAGCGTTGAAAGCTGCTAGCGAATGGCTAGAGACCCAAGATAAATAATTTTAAACCCTACTAGTAGTAAAATTTGCAACATAACTAAAAGGGTTGAGGGTGGAAAAAATAAAAAAATGCTTTTCAAGGATGAAAAGGTCCTTAAAAAGTTGTTTTGGTGGTTTGACTTCAATAGAGCAAAAACGGGTGCCAAAAGTCAGTTTATTCCGCTTAACCAAAAATTGACCATTACGCCAAATTTAGGCATAATGGTCAATTTTTGGTTAATGCTCGTAAACTACCCGACTTTTGTCCCACTCTCAATCTTTTTAATTTGGTCACTTTAAGGGATGGTAAACCGTAAATCGAAAGTTAATTGGTTCGTCGAGCTCAAAAGTGACGTTAGGAAATTTATGAGCGCCATTTTTATGCGCCAAAAAAGATACATTTCCCGAAAAAGGCCCCTAAATTAGCAGTTGAATATTACACTTCAGTTACGAGCGGGCCCTTTTATTGTGATTTTGCGGTTAATCAAGTAAAATTAATCATAGTATGTGAAGAGGGGTGCTAACAGTGGGAAAACTTGATGAAACCATGTTCTTCGATTTTGGCGATAATAAGCCAAATGATGTTCGGGGAACGTTAAAGACCGTATACGATGCTCTTGAAGAAAAGGGTTATAACCCAATTGATCAAATCGTGGGATATTTGATTTCTGGTGATCCAGCTTACATCCCGCGGTTAAACGATGCGCGGAACTTAATCCGTAAGCATCAAAGAGACGAAATTATTGAAGAATTAGTAAGATACTATTTAGCAGATCAAGTTGCTGGTGGCAAGAAGGATAAGAATTAATGCGGTTAATGGGAATGGACGTTGGTTCACGAACCGTGGGAATTGCGGTAAGTGATCAGTTAGGTTGGACAGCTCAAGGAGTAGAAATTATTCCAATTAACGAGGACGAGGGCGAATTCGGCATTAGTCGAGTTAAAGAGTTAGTCAGCCAGTATGAGGTGGCCGGTTTTGTAATTGGCTTACCCAAAAATATGAATAATACCGAGGGCCCCCGGGTGGAAGCTGCGCGTAATTATGGTAAACTACTAACGGAAACGTTTGGGTTACCAATTGATTTTCAAGACGAGCGTTTGACCACTGTGGAAGCAGAACGTATGTTGATTGAACAAGCGGATACTTCGCGCTCCAAGCGCAAGAAAGTAATTGATAAATTAGCAGCTAGTTTGATTTTAGAAAACTACCTCAATGGTCACGGTAAATTAATCGATAAATTAAAGTGAGGGCACGCAATGGATAACGAAGAACAAAAAATTACCCTAGTAGACGAACACGGCAACGAAGAACTATATAACGTATTGTTTACGTTTGATTCAGAGGACTATGGTCGTTCGTACGTCCTACTTTATCCGGCTGAAGCAGAAAATGATGAAGAAGTGGATATTCAAGCTTACGCCTTTGAACCTGATGAAAATCACGATTTAGGCGAAGGTGAATTAATCCCAATCGAATCTGATGAAGAGTGGGATATGGTTGAAGAAGTCTTAAATACCTTCTTAGGTGACCAAGACTAAGTTTTATAATCCAAGTAACGGCCGCGGTTTGGTGTGCAGATACAATGTCTGACCACCAAACGGGCCGTTTTTGATTTGAAATGAAATGAGATTATGATGAACAGTAAAATTTTAGAAGTTTTAGAATATGAAAAAGTGAAAAATGCGGTTAAACAGTTCATTGCAACCGAAAACGGGGCCAAGGAGCTTCGCCAGTTAGTTCCAATGACGGATTCCGCCAAAGTGCAAAACGCCCTTAAAGAAACTCTAGACGCGGTTAACATTTACCGGGTAAAAAGTGGGATTCCCATTCCGCGTTTAGAAGATATTGACGAACCATTACAACGTTTAAAAATTGATGCGACCCTCAACGGTCGCGAAATTGCGCAAATTGGGCGAGTGTTGCGAGCAACCCGGGAAGTAATTAATTTCTTTGCGGATTTACCAGATACGGAAGTAACGGTAGAAACCCTAAACGGCGTGGTGGATCAGTTAGAAACGATTCCAGAAATTGAAGAACGATTAAATAGTTCAATCGAAGGAAATGGACATTTATTAAACTCCGCATCAAGTGAGTTGCGCCGGATTCGGGCCGCAATTACGCGGGTGGAAGGCGAAATTCGGCAGCGAATGGAAAAGTTTACCCGGGGAAGTCAAGCAAAGTACCTAAGTGAACCCATTGTCACGATTCGAAGCGAGCGGTACGTAATTCCGGTTCGAGCCGATTCCCGGTCCCGTTTTGGCGGGGTGGTGCATGACCAAAGTTCTTCGGGGCAAACCCTCTATGTGGAACCCGAAGCGGTGGTTGATTTAAATAATCAGCTTCGGCAAGAACAGGCTGCTGAGGTACACGAAGAGCAGCGAATTTTGCAAGAACTCAGTGCGTTGATTGCTCCATACGCGGACACGTTAAAAGATAATAGCAAGGTGCTTGGTCACCTTGACTTGCTTAACGCTAAGGCGCAATACGCGCATAAGTTAAAGGCTACGGAGCCACAGATTTCAACGAATAACCGGATTAATTTGCGACAGGCCCGACACCCCTTAATCGATCCGAAAAAGGTGGTTCCTAACGACATCAGACTGGGTGGGGAGTACTCCACCTTAGTAATTACCGGACCAAATACTGGTGGGAAGACCATCACTTTAAAAACCGTGGGCTTGCTCCAACTAATGGCCCAATCGGGAATGTTTATTCCAGCCAACGAGAATAGTACGGTGCGAGTTTTTGAAGAGATTTTTGCTGACATTGGTGACGAACAATCCATCGAACAGAATTTAAGTACCTTTTCGTCGCACATGGATAACACCATTCATATTTTAGAGCACCTTAACGAACGTTCGTTGGCGCTTTTCGACGAATTAGGGGCAGGAACCGATCCTAAAGAAGGAGCGGCTTTAGCAATCGCGATTTTAGATCGGGTACGTCAAAGGGGGGCGGTTTCGATTACCACCACCCATTATCCAGAACTGAAAACGTATGGGTACGAACGCTCAGGAACGATTAACGCCAGCATGGAATTTGACGTAGACACGTTGCAACCCACATACAAGCTATTGCTGGGAATTCCTGGACAGAGTAATGCTTTTGAAATCTCACGGCGCTTAGGCTTAGACGAGGACATCATTACTCAAGCACGTGGGTTGGTAGACCAAGATAGTCAAGATTTGAATAACATGATTAAGGATTTAACTACCCGGCAAAAACGGGCCCAGAAGTTAAATGAGCAGGTTCAAACCTTGTTGTCACAAACTGAAGAGTATAACGATACCCTGGTTAAGGGAGTGGAACGGCTTAGTCAACAAAGGGACCGTTTGTTAGAAAGTGCCAAAGAATCAGCTAACCAGATCGTTAACGATAGCCGTAGCGAGGCCGACCAGATTATTAAACGGTTGCGGCGTCTAGAAAAATCAGCGGGAAACTTCAAAGAAAACGATTTGATTGAAGCTAAGAGTAAGCTGAACGCCTTGCACCAAGATACTAACTTGAAGCGCAACAAGGTGCTCCGTAAGGCTAAAGAAGCACAGAAACTCCACGTTAACGATGAAGTGATTGTGTTAACCTACGGACAACGTGGTGAGCTATTACGGCAAGTGGACGCTCACCATTGGGAAGTCCAAATGGGAATTTTGAAAATGAAGGTAGCTACCGACGAGTTAGAAAAGGTTAAACCAGAACGGACCACTAAACCAGCCAGCCACAACGTAGTTCACCGGACCAAATCTGCTGGGGTGAAAACTAGCTTAGATCTTCGCGGAAAACGCTATGAAGAGGCGCTTACCGAAACTGACCGGTACATTGACGCGGCATTGTTGGCCGGTTATGACGAAGTCACCATTATCCATGGTAAGGGAACTGGAGCGTTACGAAGCGGCATTACAAAGTATTTAAAACAAAATCGGCGAATTAAAAGTTTTGAGTATGCCCCGGCTAATGCGGGAGGTAATGGCGCTACCATCGTGCATTTACGATGATTCTTATTATTCGTAAGCAAAATAATTCAATTTTTGGTTGAAAACTGCTATAGTTACTATATCAACATGGTTACTTTTTGAGAAAGAAGGTTAAAAATATGGTTGAAGCAATTACGGACGCAAATTTTGAAGAAAAAACTGGTACTGGCGTAACGTTGACCGATTTTTGGGCGACTTGGTGCGGTCCATGTCGGATGCAGTCCCCGGTAGTGGAACAATTAGCCGACGAAATGGGCGACCAAGTTAACTTTACGAAGATGGATGTTGACCAAAATCCGGAAACTGCCCGGAAATTTGGGATTATGAGCATCCCCACGCTAATGGTAAAGAAGGATGGCGCGGTAGTTGATACCATCGTGGGTTACCATTCTAAAGAACAGTTAGCAAAGATTTTAAATCAATACCTATAATCAGGTGAATGATTAAGGGGCTGTGATAAAAGTCTCTAAACAAAAAAACGGTTCATGGGGTGAAACTTCCTCATGAATCGTTTTTTTGGTTAATGTTCGCAAACTATCCGACTTTTGTCGCACTCTCTTTTTGGTTAAATGGGCTTATTAAGATGACTGGCCCCGATTATTAAGTTAATCAGATCTACTAATAATTAGGGTGGTTTAGCAAATAATTGTGTTGTTTTTCACTTTAATAAATTAACAATGCCAACGCCAGTTGCTTACTAGCTTCGAACGGTTAAATCCTTGAATTAATGCGAGTTAACGTCCCTTGACGAGCATTAGTAAACGCTGATATTCAACATACTAAATTTAAAAAATTGCCAGGAACTCTTTTACTTTGTGCAGAAATGAACTACAATATAGGCGTAGAATGTAAACGCTTCCATCGATTGTTTAAAATTGTTTGATTAAAGTTAAGTGTCTGTTGATGAGGAGGTAATTTTATGAGTAGCCGTGAAAATGCAAATGTATTGTGGTTTGACGAATTGCATCGCGAAGATGTAAACCTGGTTGGTGGTAAATCATCATCATTAGGGGAAATGACGTCGGCGATGGACGTTCCAGTGCCGTTTGGTTTTGCAACTACTGCGCGGGCGTACCGGTACTTTATGGAGCAGACGGGTTTAAATGATCAAGTTAACGAGTTGCTAGAAAGTATTCAGGATTACGAAAATTCTGAAGAATTGCATTCAGTATGCGAACAAATTCGGAATTTAATTGTTAACGCCACCATGCCCGCAGATTTGGCAAAGGACATTGAGCAAGCGTACGCGGATTTGGCCAAAAAAGTTGACCAAGATGCCCCCTTTGTTGCGATTCGTTCTTCCGCAACGGCCGAAGATTTACCTAATGCGTCATTTGCTGGCCAGCAAGAAACTTACTTAAATATTAAGGGGGGTGCCGACGTTGTTAACCGGGTTCAACTTTGTTATTCTTCGCTCTTTACCGACCGGGCAACCTACTACCGGCATAAACAGCATTTTCCACACGAAAAAGTTGCCCTTTCAGCAGCAGTTCAAATGATGGTCTTTTCTAAAGCTTCGGGGATTATGTTCTCGGTTAACGTCGCTGATGGAGACGACTCTAAAATTGTGATCGATGCGATTTATGGGCTTGGCGAATACGTTGTTTTAGGGAAAGTAACTCCGGATCACTTTGTAATTGACAAAGAAACGATGAAAATTGTTGAAAAGAACATTATTAAGCAACCAATTCAACTAGTCCGAGTTGCCGATGGGGGAACGGTGGAAGAAAAGGTTCCCGAAGAACTTCAGGGGCAACCAGTTTTGTCAGATAGCCAAGTAATTGAGTTGGCGGGTTATGCGAAGGCAATTGAAGAGCATTACGGTTGCTACATGGATATGGAATTTGCTTTGGATGCCAATACCGACCGCTTATGGATTGTGCAAGCACGGCCTGAAACAGTTTGGTCCCAACGGAAGGCGGCGGATCACGCGGATGAAGAAGATGTCGACGTGGTCAAGGAAGCAGATGCTGAGGTTGCAGTTCGAGGCCTTCCAGCTAGCCCGGGATTAGCAAGCGGCGTAGTGCACGTCATTGACAATCCCAAAGATATTGACCAATTTAAACAAGGCGAAGTTTTGGTAACGGTGATGACCTCCCCGGACTGGGTTCCAGCGATGAAGAAGGCGACCGCGATTATTACTAACGATGGTGGGATGACCTGTCATGCAGCAATTGTTTCTCGGGAAATGCAGATTCCATGTATCGTAGGTACTAAGAGCAAAAATCTGGCTGCCACCGACGCCCTTAAGACGGGAGACGTGGTTACGATCGATGCTAAAAATGGGGTGGTTTACCATGGCAAAGTCGCCAGCATGTTAAAGAAAGCCGCATCCGCACAACAGGAGGGCAACCAAATGGTAGCGGCTGAGACCTTTGCACCAACCGCTACCCGAGTAATGATGAACCTTGGTGATCCTGAGTTAGTTGAAAAGTACTCTAGCTTACCGGCTGACGGGATTGGTTTAATGCGTGAAGAATTTCTCTGGACCACTTATATTCACGAGCATCCGTTATACCTAATCGAGCAAGGCCATCCAGAAAAGGTGGTTAACATGCTCGCAGAAGGGATTGCTAAAGTAACCCGGACAATGGCACCTCGGCCAGTAGTGCTCCGGTTATCCGATTTCAAGTCTAGCGAATACCGGAAACTAAAGGGCGGCGATAAATACGAACCGCACGAACCCGCAGACTTGTTGGGGTGGCGGGGAGCTTCTCGGTACTACGATCCGAAATACGTTGACGCCTTCAAGCTTGAACTAGCGGCAATCAAGAAGGTTCGTAATGAATTTGGGTTAAAGAATTTGAACGTGATGATTCCATTTGTTCGGACGGTTGACGAAGCGCAGAAGGTTACCGAAATTATGCAAAACGAAGGGTTAGTACGGAGTGCAGACTTTAAAGTTTACATGATGGCAGAAATTCCATCCAACATTATTTTAGCTGACCAGTTTAACCAGTTCATAGATGGATACTCAATTGGTTCAAACGATTTAGCAATGTTGATTTTAGGATGTGACCGGAACAACGACACGGTTGCACGGCTCTTTGACGAGCGGAATTTAGCAGTTAAACGTGCAATCCATCACCTGATTGAGGCTGCCCATAAGGATGGTAAGACGGTTTCAATTTGTGGGCAAGCACCATCGGAATTCCCAGAGTTCACCAACTTCTTAATTCAAAGCGGAATCGATTACGTTTCGGTTAACCCCGATATGGTTAAAGAAACTAAACGGAACGTGGCCCACTTTGAACAACGGATTATGTTAGATAAAGCAACTGGTCGGGGAATTCAAGACCCTACCGATTACGATTGGTAGAAAAAGGGTAAATTAAATAATATTAATAGACGTACACTAAAAAATAGTTTATTTTCCTTAACCTCAAAGCGATCATTATGCCAAAATTAGGCGTAATGGTCGTTTTTAGTAATCCTTACAACCTATCCGACTTTTATCTCATACGCTATTTTGATGCTTTTTTAGTTTCTTACGGAGCGTTTTTTTCTTTTTTATCAAAAATTTAGTATTATAGACAATGTGTAATTGATTTGTCTGGGGGTAAAGAACATGGATAATCGTCCAATTGGATTTATGGATTCCGGAGTCGGCGGATTAACCGTGGTAAAGGCGGCTAAGGAACTAATGCCTAACGAAGCAGTCGTTTTTATTGGGGATGAAGCTCGGGTACCGTACGGGCCACGTCCCACGGCGGAAGTAATCAAGTTTTCGCAACAAATGGCGGATTTCTTGGTCAAAAAGGATGTTAAAGCGTTGGTAATTGCGTGCAATACGGCTACGAACGCGGCTTTTCAGATTTTAAGTACAACGTTACCAATTCCAGTGATTGGAGTTATCCAACCGGGAGCGCAAGCCGCAGTGGCAACTACACGTAACAATCGGATAGGAGTAATTGCGACTGAGGGAACCATTAAATCACAAGCGTATTCAACAGCGTTAGCAGCTTTAGCACCACAAACAGAGGTTTTCCCGGTTGCTTGCCAATCATTTGTGGAATTGGCGGAACATAACCAGTTGACGACACCCGAAGCTTTGCAGGTGATTGATCAACAACTTGTCGGTTTAAAGAACCAGGGGATTGATACATTGGTCCTAGGATGCACCCATTTTCCACTCTTAGCGAAGGGAATTCAAACAGCGGTAGGCGACCGGGTTAAACTAGTCGACCCAGGTGTAGCAGCGGTTCAGCAATTAAAGGACGTCCTTGAACGACAAGGTCTTCTACGAGAAGCCACTAGTACACCTGATGAACAGTATTTTGCTACGGCAAATATTGCAAGTTTTCGAACTATTGCTCAAAGCTTCCTCGCTCCGGATATACAAGTAAATTTAGCAAAAATTGATTAGGAGATTAAAATGAGTAATCAAATTTTAATAGCGACCAAAAATGAAGGTAAATTAAAAGAATTTAAACAGATTTTTACTGCGAAGGGAATTGAAGTTCTGTCGTTAAAGGATGTTGATGAAGATGTTGACGTTCAAGAAAATGGGTTAACATTTGAAGAAAATGCGCGTCTTAAGGCAGATAGTTATGCTAAAACTATTGGAATACCGGTCCTCGCAGATGATTCTGGGTTAGAAATCGATGCACTTAACGGCCGCCCCGGAATTTTCTCAGCACGGTATGCTGGGGACCATAACGATGCTGCTAATAACGCCAAAGTGCTTACTGAATTGGGTGGGGTTCCTGACGAAAAGCGGACCGCAACCTTCCACACCACCGTGGTGGTTCGGAAACCGGATGGCACCGAATTAGTGGCTAACGGAAACCTCCGTGGTCGGATTCTGAGCGTTCCACGCGGGGACAACGGTTTTGGCTACGACCCGCTTTTTTACGTTGAAGAAAAGCAAAAGACGTTGGCTCAAATGACCCGGGAAGAAAAAAATCAAATTAGTCACCGGGCGTTAGCCATCCAAGATTTATTAACTAAGTTTGATAAATTCTGGTAATTTAAAAAGCAATCTCTAAGGGCTTCCTTAAAGATTGCTTTTTTTGGTAATAAATATCAACGTACATTTTACTGTTGAAAATTGGTGATGAAGAAGTACTTAGTTTTCTGAAGGGAAATTTCCGTTCACATAATCAATGAAAAAGTAGCGTTAGTTTTCCACTTCAATTTGAGCTTCCCGTAGAATTTTCAAGGTCCGGTCAAGAATCATCGTTTGCATCGCTGCTTGATAGCCGGGTGCCACCTTCGTGGAGATTTGGACTCCGAGGTAACCATGGCTTTTTTCGGCAACCGGAGCTTGGATAACGATTCCCGCCTTCAGTTTGGTGGTGTGGTGTTTAGCTTTGGGTAGTTGATCTTGTAGCAAGTCCTTGGCTTCATCAATCCTAAACGGATCTTTGATCCGCAAGAAAATGGTAATATTCTGGTTTTCTTGCGAATGGTTAGAAATGGTTGTAATGCTCCGGTTCGGCAAATAATGCAAAGTGCCGTCTAAGGCTCGCAGTTCAATGGTCCGTAACCCGATGGAGACCACCGTTCCATCAATGCTTTGGATGGTTACGCTGTCGCCTACCCGTAATTGGCCCTCAATCAAGATGGTCAAGCCGTTAATTACGTCAGAAACCAGCCCTTGAGTTCCTAAACCAATTGCCACACTAAGAATTCCAGCTCCAGCAACCAGTGTACCAACGGGGACCCCCAGGTTGGAAAGAATCGTGTAAACGTAGAAAAACATTACGGAATATTTGAAAATGTTTCTTACTACTACGAAAATGGTCTGAGAACGAGCAGATTGCTTTTCAGGGGCTTGATAGGGACCGAAACTTTTGTTAATTAAGTGTTTACCAATCCGGTTAATCACCCAAAAAATAATACTGATGAGAATTATTTGTAAAAAATGTTTAAGAAAATTAGCGCCAATTTGACTCCAATCAATCCGCGATAATTCTCTTTGGAGCGGCTGAAAAGCAGCGCCGATAAGTAAGGTTTGGGGCATGTTAAAAATCCTTTCTGGTTCGGTTAAGTAAGTTTATTTTACCAGAGATTAAGGGTGTTTTCATTGCACATCATGGGCCACAATGCTATTCTGGAGACATAAACTAACGGGAGGGGATATTGCATGACAGGAGGCGGAATTGCAGCCATCATCGCGGCGATCGCGTTGTTGATTTTGGTATTGTTTATCGGCTTAGTGCTGGTGAATGCTTCAAAGACCTTGGCAGAAATAAATCGTAGTTTAGCAATCATTACTAGAGATGTGGATTTGATTTCACATGAAGCAGAAGGCATTATGGCTAATGCAAACGAGTTGCTGGAAGACGTTAACGGTAAGGTCGCAACGATTGACCCACTTTTCCAAGCGGTTGCGGATTTGAGCGAGAGTACCTCGGACTTAAACCAAGCTACCCGGCGACTTGCTGGTAAAGTCAACCATACCGCAAAAACTAAAAAAACAGGAAAGGTTGCCACAGCTATGAACGTTGGCAAAGGCGCGGTTAATTTATACAAAAATCGGCAAAAAAACAAGCAGGAGGTTAAATAAATGTCAAAAAGTAGTTTCTTATTAGGTGTAATCGTAGGTGGAGCAGCGGCTACGGCAGCAGCAATTAAATTAACGGACACGACTCCAACAGAATTAAAGGAAGCCGCTATGAAAAAAGTTGACGGCTTTATGGAAGCTAACGACTTTGATATGGCGAGCCTAAAAGAACAGGCAGCAGCTTCGGTAGACGAACTTAAGCAACGGGGAATGGACTTAGCTAACCGTGCTAACGAAAAGTTCAATGGTGATGATGAAATTGCTGAAGAAGAGGACGTAATCCTCGACAAAATGGCAACGGCACCTTATGAAAAGCCAACTGAGGTTTTCATGCCCCATAAACTAGAAGATTAATTGTTTACGTAACATAGTAGTAAAAAAGTGGGAACTAGAAATCTGTTTCATGATTTCTAGTTCCCACTTTTAGTCTAAGCTGGGTAAATATTCAAATTTTATAGGTATTTTAGTTCTTTAGAAGTATGGGTAAATGGTTCACAGCCATCCTTGGTAATGTGAACACAGTCTTCAATTCGAACTCCGGCAAAGCCGGGGATGTAAATTCCTGGTTCGATGGAGAAGCACATGCCTTCTTCAAGGACTAAATCATTTCCTTCCATAATTGAAGGAAATTCATGCTCGCCCATGCCCATTCCATGGCCTAAACGGTGGATAAAGTATTCGCCGTAGCCAGCTTTATCAATAATGTCACGAGCTACTTTATCCAAACTAGCAGCTGTAATTCCTGGCTTAGCGTAGTCTTGCGCCGTTAATTGCGCTTCAAGACATACCTTGTAAATGTCAGCCTGTTTATCGCTTAGTTGTCCTAAGGCAACCGTCCGTGAAGCGTCACTGATGTAACCATCATGTACGGTTCCAAGGTCGAAAAGAATTAATTCGTTATTTTCAATCTTGTTCATGGCAGTTGCTCCATGAGGTTCGGCAGCGTGGGCACCCGCCTGGATAAGGGTGTCGAAACTCATTTCCATTACGCCGCGTTTTTTAAGGGCGTATTCTAGTTCAGCAGCCACTTCAGCTTCCGTTTTACCCGCAGCAACGGCATCAAAACCAACTTGGAAAGCAAAGTCAGCTTCAGCACCGGCAGCCTTTAGCTTTTCAATTTCATCCGCAGTTTTCACCATTCGTAATTTTTCAAAAACGGGGGTGAGATTTGCTTCAAATTTAGCATTTGGAAACTCAGAACGTAAAACTTCGTACCGATCTACGGTGAGATTGTCTTCTTCAATGCCCCAGTGGACCGGGTTGGCGTTACGTTCACGGATGTAGTTTGCAATTAAATGGAAGGGTTGTTCATGGTCGAGGTAGCCATAAACGGGGAACTTCCAGCCGGTGTCTTTAATTGCTTCAACTTCCAACGCGGGAGCAAATAAGAATGGATCTTGGTCAGGGAAAACAAATAACGCGAGGACCCGTTCAATCGGATCACTCCCAAAACCTGTCAAATACTTGATACTTTCAAAATTACTGATGTAAGCAACGTCCAATCGGTGATCAGCAACCCACTTTTGGACTTTTTTTAGTTGTGACATTTGATCGCTTCTTTCTTTACTTAAGGTACTTCGATTATATCACACAAAAAAATTGGGCTACAGACGAAAAAAAGCTTGCAAGAAGGTGCAAAATTTGATAACGTATTCATGGCGTTGAAAACAGTATGAAAACAAATCAAATCAATATGGAGAGGAAATTATCATGTCAAAACAAACTATTACAATTTACGACGTTGCTCGTGAAGCCGGCGTTTCCATGGCAACCGTTTCTCGGGTAGTTAACGGAAACCCTAACGTTAAGCCCGACACCCGTAAGAAGGTTAACGAAGTAATCGAACGCTTAGATTACCATCCTAATGCGGTTGCGCGCGGATTAGCAAGTAAGAAATCAACCACTATCGGGGTTATCTTACCTGACATCACCGAAATGTTCTTTGCTGCATTAGCGCGGGGGATTGACGATATTGCTTCAATGTACAAGTACAATATCATTTTGGAAAATTCTGATGAAGATGTCGATAAAAAAGTGGAAGTACTTGAAAACTTGCTTGCAAAGCAAGTTGACGGTGTTATTTACATGGGAAACGCAATCGACGATCGGTTACGTGAAGCGTTGAAATCAGCACGGACTCCCGTGGTTTTTGCGGGTTCCGTTGATGACAAGCATGCTTTACCTTCCGTTAGCATCGACAACGAAGCGGCCGTTTACGAATCAGTTCGAAAATTAATTGAAAATAAAAACAAGAAGGTTGCTTTTGTTTCTGGCCCACTTTCACAACCGGTAAACGGAAAGTTCCGGATCGAAGGATACAAGCGTGCTTTAGCTGAATCAAACATTGATTTTGATGAAAGCCTCGTATTTGAAACTACTAACACTTACGAAGACGGAATTAAGTTAGCTTCGCAAATTGCTTCAAGCGATATCACGGCTGCTTTCGTTGCTAACGACCGTTTAGCAGTGGGACTTTTAAATGGGTTACAAGACCTTAACGTAAAAGTACCTGAAGAGTTTGAAATCATGACCAGCAACAATACTAACTTAACTAAGATGGTGCGCCCACAAATTAGTTCAATTGGCCACCCAATGTACGACACTGGGGCGGTAGCAATGCGGCTATTGACTAAGTTAATGAACAAAGAAGAAGTTGAAGAACGGAACATTACTTTGCCATTTGACATGGTGTTCAGACAATCAACTAAATAAGCTAAAAACGAGCGGGTACAGAAAGTCGGGGAGTTTGGGAAAGTTAACGGAAATTTAGCGTTACGCTAGGTTCGGGTTAGCAGAATAAACCAGCTTTTACCCCTAATAAAGCAAATCAAAATGCTTTTCAAGAATTTTTAATCCTTGAAAAGCATTTTTTATTTTAATTAAACCAAAAAAGGTGAAGATTGTTTTTCATTACGAAAATAACAATCTTCACCTTTTTAATATTATATGGACTATTTATGTATAAGTCTTTTATAAGAAAATCCCTTTGTACAACGCTACGGCACAGATTCCCGCTAAAATAGGGGCAATTACTGGAATTGGTGCGTAGTTCCATTGAGAAGAACCCTTATGTTTAATTGGTAAAATAGCGTGGACTAACCGTGGACCTAAATCCCGTGCAGGGTTTAAAGCTGGACCAGTTGCACCACCAAGTGAAGCAACCAAAGTTCCTACAAGGAAACCGAGGGCGATAAATACCGAGCTCATGTTTTCCTTGAAATATGGGGCATGCGTAAAGGCAGTTGCACCGAAGAAGAGGATGAACGAACCAACAAACTCGTTAACAAAGCCGTTCCATAAGCTATCACTTGCGTCAATGGTACCAAAAGTTCCTAAAATTGATTCTGGGTCAGTGGTTTGATCATAATGTGGTAAGTAAGCCCAGTAAACAACTAGTTGACCAATAATCGCACCCAGCATTTGAGCAATTATAAATGGGATAACTTGTGACCAGCTAAACATTCCGGAGACGGCTAACCCAATTGTAAAGGCGGGGTTGATTTGGGCTCCCGACACGGTTCCAAACATTAATGCCGGAACCATGACTCCACAACCGTAACCAACGGCGATTACAAGCCAGTCACTACCGTTTCCCTTAGTTCCTTTAAGTTCCACGTTGGCAACCGAACCATTTCCTAAAATGACTAAAATAGCTGTACCCAAGAATTCAGCAGCTAATTTAGCAAAAAAACTATATTCCATCATCTAACTCCCTTAAAAAGTATTTTAATGAGACACACTGTTTAAAAGTATATCTTATCTAAAAGGGGATATGCAATACCAATTTTGCAAGCTTTCGAGAGAGTTTTCAAAAATAAAAATAAATTACATCTGCTTTCATTGAAGAAAAAACAGGCGAAATGATAAACTAAGAAGTGGATGAAGCTGTTAACCAATGCAAAGCGTTGAAAACGCACGTTTAATTACGATTGAGAAGGGGAAGTGGTTAAAATTCAAGAAACCAGGATGAGCAGGCAAAGTCATTTAGCAGAAAAGAAAGTTGATCAAACGGAGGTGCTCGTTCGACCGCCACGCCTTGTGGTAGCAAGGGTGTTAATGATTTTATTTGGGTTATTCTTCTTTGGCGCAGTTTCGGCTAAACAGACCGTGTTTAATGCAAATTACGTCCAGCAGCAAATTGAAAAGTCTAGTGCTGCCGAAGTAATTAATCAACAGTTGGATACCCAGTTACAGCAAGCGGGGATTAACCAAAGCAACCTAATTCCAGATGATCTAGTTAACGACGAGTTAAAAACGATGGTTCAGCAATTTTACGATGGGCAGCAAGTGCACATTGACGAAAATATCATTACTAACGCAATCAACCAAAGTACCCAAGCTACGGGGGCTTTCCAACAAACGGTTAACGCAATGGTAGTTAGCAAAGTAGTGGCCGTTTTTAATAGTCAGCTAGATACACAGAAACTTTCCCGATATGCCGGTCAGGTGCAAAAATTATCGCGGATTGACCAAACCGTAATTTGGGTTAGTGGCGTGGGGCTAGTTTTGACATTGGCATATGCGTTGCTACGTAAACGACTGCTCAGTACCATTAGTTCTACCTTGCTAGTAGTCGGCGGATTTGTAGCCATTATCTGCGGAATTGGATACGTAAGCAACGTATTGAGTAATTTACCGATTCAATACCCAGTGGTTAAGCAAATCGTGCAGACTGCTGGACAAGATTTATTGGTACGAGAATTTACGATCGCGCTAGGATTATTCTTGGTAGGGGTTGTTTTAGCAGTATTTGGTAAGGGATTTACTACGATTCGCAAGGGGTTGAAGCGACGGTAGGAAAGATGTTATTTAAAAAGTGATATCAAAGTATAGTGCGAAAAATAAACAGGTCAAAAGCTTAAAGTTTTCGACCTGTTTTCTATCACTATGTTTATCATGTAAATTTTATGCTGATTTTCTATCTTCCATTTGATGTTTTTTCATTAAAATCAATTGAGCGAATGGTTGGGCAACACAAGCTTCTATTAAGAATGAAATTGTAAAATTGCGAGGCCACTTGTAAAAGAACTGTTCAATAGGTGACCACGAAATAGTTCTCATTCCAATCCAACTACCAACTACAGTTAAAATAATTGACATCATCAACACATTCACTAAACAATTGATAATCATATGTGAATTAAAACTATCTTCTTTTGAAATCAAAAAATTTGTTGCCTTCGAAGCAGGCGTATGGGTTAGTAAAACCAATAAAACAACAACGATCCAAATGAATGGCAACACTTTTAACGTATGTTTCCATGTCGCAAAACTAAATCCCACTTCAAAACAAGAAATAAGTGGCGCAATAATATTAACGGAAAGTACTGAAACAACAAGTAAAAATAAACCAAATTCTTTCCTATTACGTGGTAACTTCATATAAAAATCCAAAATATAAACCTCTCTCTTCGTCTTTACACAAAAAAAGCGCAAAGACATTATTATGTGCTTTACGCTGAACCATTATACGCAGTAAATACTTTAATACTGTAGCATTTATTTTTTAGGAAAGTCAATAAAAATATTAATTGCTGAATAAGTACAAAAGTAAGTGCCATTTAAAATTTAAATTGACAGGAGGCGTTAGAAAAACTTTATCACGACGGTAAAATCAAGGCGATTGGGGTAAGTAATTTCCAAATCAGCCATTTAAAAGAGCTGGCTGAATTTGCGGAAGTCATGCCGGTGGTTAACCAAGTGGAGACCCACCCTAAGCTAAGCCAAACGGAGTTGATCGAATTTGCGACCGTCCACAACTTGAAAATTCAAGCTTGGTCGCCGTTAATGCAGGGAAAAATTTTGGATAATCCTGTTTTGAGCGAAATTGCGCAAAACCACCAAAAGAGCGTTGCTCAAATTATTTTACGGTGGGACATCCAACGGGGCGTTTTGTTGGTAGTTAAATCGGTCAAGCCCGCCCGTATTAAGAGTAACGCGGAAGTCTTTGACTTTGAACTAACCGCCGCCGAGATGGCTAAAATTAATGAGCTAAATGAAAATTTACGGGTTGGTCCCGACCCGGACACGTTTAATTTTTAATTTGGAAAGCGAGGATAATTAAATGGAACTACATTTAGATGGTAAATTAGCGTTAATAACTGGTTCAACTAAGGGAATTGGAAAAGCAATTGCGATGGAAATGGCCCGGGAGGGGACTAACGTAATTATTAATGGTCGTCGAGCTGCTGACGTACAAAAGGTAGTCGATGAAATTAAAACACAGTTTCCTAAAACTCATCCGCAGGGAGCGCCTTTCGATATTACTGATGATAAAAGTCGGCAAGTGTTGTTTGAAAAATTTCCCGAAGTCGATATTTTAGTGAATAACATGGGGATTTTTGGCACCATGAAGTATTGGGATATTGATGATGAGACCTGGGAACGTTATTTCCGGACCAACGTTTTGGCTGGCAATGCACTAGCTAAATTTTACATGCCCCACATGCTAAAACAAGACTTTGGTCGGGTAATTTTTATTGCTAGCGAAGAAGCCGTTATGCCTTCGGGAGAAATGCCCCAGTATAGCATGACGAAGACCATGAACTTATCTTTGGCAAAGAGCCTATCGAACCTGACCGTGGGTACTCACGTAACGGTAAATACGGTGATGCCGGGTTCAACCCTTACGGAAGGTGTTCAAAAGATGCTTACCGAAATGTATCAGGATAGCGGAATTCCCGAAGAACAATGGGAAGCAGACTTCATGAAGAATCACCGCTCTAGATCACAAATTCAGCGTCTTATTCGTCCTGCAGAAATTGGACGGTTCGTAACCTTTGTGGCAAGTCCGGATTCGTCATCATTTTCTGGAGAAGCTTTGAGAATTGACGGCGGACTAGTACCGACTATTTTTTAAATTAAAAATGGCCTTGCAACATCCTAGTCGGGTGTTACAGGGCCTTTTTACATGGTTTATTTTTACTATTTACGGTGGTTAATAAAGCTTAATCCCACATATCATTTACTACCACGGTTTGTTCACGGTCAGGACCGATTGAAAAGGCACTAACTTGAACGCCAGTAATTTCTTCGATCTTCTTAAGATAATTTTTCGCGTTGGCAGGTAATTCATCGTAAGACTGCATTTGGGTTAAATCTTCTTGCCAACCTGGCAAAGTTTCGTAAATTGGGGTTAAGTTTTCGAGTTCCTTTTCAGAAGCTGGGTAATAATTAATTACTCCGTGATCGGTTTGGTAACCGGTACAAATTTTCACTTCGTCGAAGCCGGACAAGACATCGAGACAGTTGACGACTAAGTCAGTCAAACCGTTGACGTCGGCAACGTACTTCATCAAAACTCCGTCAAACCAACCAATCCGCCGCGGACGGTGGGTAACGGTACCGTATTCGTGAGCAACTTCGCGAATGCGATCACCAATTTCGTTAATTTGTTCGGTTGGGAAAGGACCTTCACCAACTCGAGAAACGTATGCCTTACATACGCCAATGACGTGCTTGATTTTAGTTACCCCAATTCCAGAGCCGGTAGCAGCACCACCAGCCGTCGGATTTGAGGAGGTAACGAATGGGTAGGTACCATGGTCAATATCAAGCATGGTTCCTTGGGCGCCTTCAAAAAGAACCCGTTTTTGTTCGTGCAATTTAGTGTTGATTAAGTAACTGGTATCGGTGATGTAATCTTTTAGGATTTGTCCGTATTCAGCGTATTGCTTTGTAAGTTCATCTACGCTTGGTAATTGTTCCCAAAGATCGTCATCCAAAACCCGTTGCTTTTGAGCTAGGTTGAAGGCAATCTTTTCTTTTAATCCTTCAGCGTCAAGCAAGTCGACGGCCCGGATCCCGATCCGTTGCATCTTATCCATGTATGCCGGACCAATGCCCTTATTGGTAGTACCAATTTTTTCGCCGTTTTTAGAGCGATCACGTTCTTGTTGTTGATCTTGCAAGATGTGGTAAGGGAAAATGATGTGTGCCCGGTCAGAAATTCTTAAGTGGTCGGTGTTTACGCCGGCTTGATTTAATTCTTTAATTTCGTCTAATAGGGTGTGTGGGTTAACCACGGTTCCGTTGCCAATAATGCAAATTGAATTAGGTGCCAAAATTCCGGATGGGATTAGTCGCAAGGCAAGCTTTTGATCGTTAACGACCAAGGAATGACCTGCGTTATCTCCACCAGAGTAACGAACGGTAACATCAGCGTTTTGTCCCAAAAAATCAATGATCTTACCCTTTCCTTCGTCGCCCCACTGGCTGCCGATTACTACTGTAGCTGTCATCTTCATTCCTCCATTTTTATCAATACACAACTTCCTGATAATAACATAAAATAGGGTAAATTTAAATGAGTCGACCCGAATTATTGGAAGGGTTAAGCATTTGATAGTTCGCGTTTATTAATTAGGGAGAGTTTGATAAAATAGGTTAGTAAATAATTTTTTTAGGACGAGGGGTAATCTAAATGATTGATCGTTATACGCGACCTGAAATGCAAAAAATATGGAACCGGCAAGCGCAGTTTGACAGCTGGCTAGAAGTTGAAATTGCGGTAGTCAAAGCTTGGAATAAGGTCGGAAAAGTTCCGGATGAAGACCTAGCGCTAATTGAGAAGAATGCGCGCTTTGATATTGACCGAATTGATGAAATTGAAAGTCAGACTCACCATGACGTGATTGCTTTTACAAGGGCGGTTTCCGAATCTTTAGGTGAAGAACGGAAATGGATCCATTACGGTTTGACCAGTACCGACGTGGTTGACACTGCACAGTCGTTGCGGATTAAAGCAGCTAACAAAATCATCGCAGCTGATTTAGAAAAGCTCCAAGCAACTTTGAAGGAAATGGCAACCAAGTATAAAGACCTGATTACGGTAGGGCGGACCCACGGGATTCACGCGGAACCAACTACGATCGGTTTGAAATTCCTACGCTGGTATTCCGAAATCAACCGCAATATTGAACGCTTCAAGCAGGCTCGCCAACACATTGAAGTGGGTAAAATCAGCGGTGCGGTAGGAACGTTTGCTAATATCACTCCTCAAATTGAAGAGTGGGTTTGCGAAATGTTGGGAATCCGGCACCAAGAAATTTCCACCCAGATTTTGCCACGGGATTTACACGCCGAATACTTAAGCGTGCTAGCATTGATTGCTTCCCAAATTGAAGAAATGGCAACTGAAATTCGGCATTTACAACGTACCGAAGTTAACGAAATGCGGGAAGGCTTTGCCAAGGGTCAAAAGGGTTCTTCCGCAATGCCTCATAAACGTAATCCGATCGGCTCAGAAAATGTTTCTGGTTTAAGTCGGGTGGTGCGTGGCGAAATGGTTACGGCCTTTGAAAACATGAATTTGTGGCACGAACGTGATATTTCGCATTCTTCGGCAGAACGGGTAATTTTACCGGACGCGACTTCCTTGGTGGACTATGTATTAAACCGGATGAACCGAATTTTAAATAACCTGGTCATTAACGAAGACGAAATTAAAAAGGATTTGGAAATGACCCACGGGTTGATTTTCTCACAACAAGTCATGTTGAAGCTCATCGATAAAGGTTGGACTCGGGAAGAAGCTTACGACACTGTTCAACCAATTGCCATGGAAGTTTGGAATACTGGGCAGCATTTTATGGACTTACTGCTTAAAGATAGTAAAATAAAGACGACGTTAAGTGATGAAGAAGTTAAATCAATTTTTAACTATCGCTACCACTTGAAGAACGTTGACGCGATTTACCAACGTTGTGGAATTAACGTAGAATAAGCAGGTGCGAAACCAGGAAGCGAGGAATTAAAATGGGTGCAAACGAAGCTTTACTGATTATTGATTATACAAATGATTTTGTTGCTACGAACGGAGCGTTAACGACTGGCAAGGTGGGCCAAGCAATTGAACCAGCCTTGATTAAAGCCGCTAATCGGGAACTTCGCGAAGGTGGTTGGGTAATGCTACCAACGGATCTACATGTTGAAAAGGATCCCTACCATCCCGAAACCAAATTATTTGATGCGCATAATTTAGAAGGATCCTGGGGACGGGAATTGTACGGCCAATTAAAGGACTGGTACGAATTGAATCAGGATAATCCGCGGGTCCGGCAGTTTGCTAAAACTCGTTATAGTTCCTTTGCGGGCACAGATTTAGACATTCGTTTACGTGAACGTCACGTAGATACTTTGCGATTAGCAGGGGTTTGTACGGATATTTGCGTCTTGCATACGGCAGTTGATGCCTATGACCTGGGTTACCAGTTAATTATTGACCCAACGACGGTCACAACGTTCACCGAACACGGTCAAGAATGGGCGTTGTCCCATTTTAAAAATGCGTTAGGGGCGACGATTGAATAGCTGATTTAAAATAAAATTGAGTATCTAATAAATTAAGAAGTGTAGTGCTAGCTTAGTGGATAAGTGGGCGTTGCACTTTTTTTATAGCTAAATGCTTTTTAGCCCCGCTAGAGAAGCCGTCCATTTAAGCGCTTTTTTATGCTAGAATGGAGATAAACAATAAATCGCGGAGGGCGCAGATGAGCTTTACTCTAAAAATCATGCGAAGCATTTTTTCAATCCCTCCTAACTAAGTTTTTAGGGAGGATTCCATATTTATTGTAAATAACTTAAAGGAGATTGATTAAATGGTTGAAGCAATTAATTTAAAAGCAGGAATGACGTTTATTAAGGATGGTAAGTTGATTAAAGTTCTTGAAACGAACCACCATAAGCCTGGTAAGGGAAACACGGTAATGCAAATGAAGCTTTACGATGTACGTTCGGGAGCTACCGTGCAAACTACGATGCGGCCAACCGAAAAAGTTGAGCAAGCAATTGTGGATACTAAGGAAGCCCAATACCTATATCGGCAAGACGATACGGCGATTTTCATGGACACGGAGACTTACGAACAATACGAACTGCCAATTTCAAGTATTGAACAAGAAATGAAATACTTACTAGAAAATACGGAAGTGAAAATCAACTTCTATGGTGACGAAGTGATTGGGATTACTCTTCCAACTACGGTAGAACTCAAGGTTGTGGAAACTTCACCTTCCATTAAGGGGGCAACGGTAACTGGTTCCGGTAAACCAGCCACTATGGAAACCGGTTTGGTAGTTAACGTTCCGGATTTTGTCCAAGAGGGCGAAACGTTAATTATTAATACCGAAAAGGGTACTTACACAAAACGGGCGTAATTGCGCAGTCTTAGAATAGAATAATTAATCTACTTTTCGCAGTTAGACGACGTTGCGAGGAAATGCTTGAAGCTGGGAATTTTTCCCAGTTTTTTTGTTTCCGTGGATGGAAGCGGTTAACGTAGTAGGAAAGTTAACCGCGATAAAGTTGAGTACTATTTTAGACTTTTAGGGAAACCTTTACATTTTTGGCAATTGGGTGTACTTTTTAATTGTTCTAAAGTAGAAATGGGGGTTAGCTGATGATTAAGTCTAAAATTGGGTCGGTATTTTTTGTATTGCTCTACGTGTATTTGTTTTACTTGGTGGCTACTAACCAAATGATGCCTGCAATGTACGTAATGGCGGGCGGAATGCTGTTGGAGTCAGTAATATGCTTAATACATAACTTTAAAATGGGAGGGAAATCAAAATGATTACAAAGTATCTATATGATGAAAACGCCTATGATTACCATGACGGTGGGTACCGCCCGTTAAAAAAGGCGCCCGGAGAAGAACACCCATTGAACGTTCCGGCTTTTTTGAAACCTGATCGAATAGAAGGAAATGAAATTTATTATACGGTAACTGCACAAGCTGGAGAAACGAAGATTTTGCCTGGCAAGCCAACGCACACTTGGGGGTACAACGGTAGTATTTTAGGTCCGGCAATTCAGTTTGAAACTGGTAAGACCTACCACGTCACTTTAAAAAATGAATTAGACGAAGTTACTACTTTCCATTGGCATGGATTGAATATTGTGGGGCCCTACGAAGACGGGGGACCTCATGCGCCAGTCTATCCGCACGGGGAACGCAAAATTACGTTTACGGTCGACCAACCGGCGGCTAACATTTGGTTGCATCCGCATCCATGTCCAGAAACGGCGCGCCAAGTTTGGAATGGGCTGGCAGCACCGGTAATTATTACCGATGGACACGAACAAAGCCTTAAGCTTCCGCGGCGCTGGGGAGTTAATGATTTTCCAGTGGTATTGCAGGATCGTAGCTATCACGATAATCAACTAGATTACAAAGCCGACTACGATGTGGACGGGACCTTGGGCGATTACGCGTTGGTTAACGGCACGGTCAATCCGGTGGTTAACGTTACTAAGCCAATTATCCGGTTACGTTTCTTGAATGGTTCTAACCGGCGGGAATGGCGGCTTCACTTTGCGGATTATCATCCCTTCACCCAGATTGGTAGCGACGGGGGACTGTTGCCGGAAGCCGTTGAAATGGATCGCATTATGCTGACCTGTGCGGAACGGGCCGACGTATTGGTTAACTTCTCCGATTACCAACCGGGTCAAGAGGTAATTTTGCAAACCGACGATTTTAACTTAATTAAGTTCAAAATTGGCGACATTAAGAAGGAAAATATGCTGCTACCGTCACCATTGGCAGAAATCCCAGCATTGTCCGTTGACGAAAATACTCCGGTCTTCAAAACGGTGATGTCCGGGATGGATGATCAAGTGCGGTTGGATGGCAAGTTGTTTGATATGCAACGAATTGACACCCGCCAGCAAGTTGATCAAACCCAAATTTGGGAAGTTTCCAACACTAACGACATGGAAGGTGGGATGATTCACCCGTTCCACATCCATGGCTGCCAATTCCAATTGATTGATCGCAACGGGCACGCGGTTAATCCCAACGAGCACGGTTGGAAAGATACCATTGGAGTTAACCCTAACGAAACGGTTCGGATTAAGGTTAAATTTACCAAATTAGGAATCTTTATGTACCACTGCCACATTTTGGAACACGAAGATACCGGAATGATGGCCCAAATTGAAATTTTTGATCCAGATCACCCAATTGAATATCATCTAATGCCAATGAACCATAAAATGTAGGAATTAGGGAGTGTTTTACGGTTAAGGTCAACAAGCTAACGTGCATTAGCGGTCGGCAATCAATCGGAGTGACTTCCAGTTAGAAACTTGGCGGATTACGGACGCGGAAGCGATCTTGGATGAGCACGAACTTCCGTTGACAAGCATATTTCGGAAGCGTATTATATTAAGCGTCTATGAATACGATAAATATAATATGAAAGAAGGAGTTCGGAAATGTCAGGACATTCAAAGTGGCATAATATTCAAGGCCGTAAAAACGCCCAAGACGCAAAACGTGGTAAAATTTTCCAACGGATCTCCCGGGAGATCTACGTGGCAGTTAAAGCTGGGGGTCCGGACCCTTCTGCCAACCCTCAACTTCGCTTAATGATGGATAAAGCTCGTGCAGCTAACATGCCAAAAGATAACATTAAACGTGCTATTGACAAGGGTAGCGGTACTGGTGGAGCTAACTACGAAGAAATTACTTACGAAGGTTATGGACCAGCAGGAACCGCAATTATCGTTTCTGCTTTGACTGATAATAAGAACCGGACGGCTGCAGCTGTTCGTTCTGCATTCACTCATCATGGTGGTTCACTAGGAGCTACTGGTTCAGTTTCGTACATGTTCGACCGGAAGGGCTACATCGTTATTAAACGCGAAGGTTTGGATAAAGACGAAGACCAAATGATGGAAGATGCTATCGAAGCAGGTGCGGATGACGTACAAACTTCTGATGAAGTATTCGAAATCTACACGGATCCTAAAGAATTTGCTGCCGTTCGTGATGCACTTGAAGCTAAGGGCTATGATTTGGCAAATGCTGAATTAACTATGATTCCGGAAACGGAAACTCAAGTTCCTGCTGATAAAGTAAAGCAATACACGGGATTAATCGACGAATTGGAAAACAACGACGACGTTTCAGAAGTATACGAAGCTGCTGTTTTACCAGATGACGCTGAATAATAATGAATTTCAGAACCAACCCCATTTTATGCGGGTTGGTTTTTTTGTGCCGTTTTAGTAAAAGAAAGTTTCAATGGTGGTAGGCGGGCATAAAACCGGTATGGTAAAATCATTGCATACGTAATGATAATTGAGGTGGCAAAATGACTAATAAAGTAGTTGTGCTAGGTAGTTTAAACGTGGATCGGATTTTACAGATGGATCGAGTCCCCGAACCTGGCGAAACATTAGCATTAAACAATCAAGACATGGCCGGTGGCGGTAAAGGAGCTAACCAGGCAATTGCTGCTGCTCGCTCTGGTGCGCAAACGAGTTTTATTGGCCGGGTCGGCGCAGACGAAAACGGTAAGTTCATGCTGCAACAGTTGGTTAATAGCGGAGTTACTACCGACTTGGTAGCGGTAGACGAGGATGCAGGTACTGGACAAGCATTTGTGATGGTAGAAAAGAGTGGCGAAAACCGAATTTTAATTTATGGCGGTGCCAATGCGCAATTATCCGCCACAGACGTGAAGAAGGCCCAAACACAAATTGCTGCAGCAGATTTAATGGTTGCCCAACTAGAAACTCCTGTAGAAACGACGCAATTTGCTTTCCAAATGGCTAAAGAGTTGGGAGTTAAAACCATTTTGAATCCCGCACCAGCGGTGGCTAAGTTACCAGCAGAGCTACTAAAAAATACGGATGTGATCACCCCGAACGAAACGGAAGTCGAAATTTTAACTGGAATTGCCGTGACTGACGAAGCGGCAATGTTAAAAGCAGCCCAACGCTTACACGACCTAGGCGTGGCGACCGTAATTATCACCCTAGGAAGTAAGGGTGTGTTCTACGACGATGGTGTGCAACACGGAATCGTTCCGGCATTTAAAGTCCGGGCGGTGGATACAACTGCAGCGGGAGATACTTTCTTAGGTGCTTTAAGCTCGGAATTAAATCCTGATTTAAGTAATTTAAAAACCGCCATTGAGTATGGTAACAAGGCCTCTTCGTTAGCAGTCCAAAAGATGGGGGCGCAACCTTCAATTCCGACTCGGAAAGATATTCTGAAATAAATTTCTATTTCGGTAGGTAAAAAACTTTTAGTTGTAAGAAAGTCAAAGTGGGTTGTCCGTTAAGTAAAGCCAATTAAGCTTGCAAATACGATTTATTACCAGAAAAGGCGACCAAATTAAAGGAACCTCTTAAGAATTTTTCGATTCTTAAGGGGTTCCTTTTTAGTTTTTTAAGGTAATTAAGGTTAGCAGTTTTACTCACCGCGGTGATAACAAATTTACTAATTAAAAAATGGTTTAAAAAAATAAATTTGCCGACTTTTCGTATCTACATGATGAGGAGGCGAAATGAGTAGTGGATATAACAAACCAATTAAGTCGAATTATGCAAGAAAGCATTGTTCATCATGATAGTGATTTGTTTATTATGCCCCGTAACGATAAATACCAGGTGCTTTATCGAAATGTGCAGGGATATCGCAAGTCTACGCACATCGAACAGCGGGAAGCCGAACAAATTATGTCATATATCAAGTATCGCGCAGATATGTCAATAAGTGAACGACGTCGACCCCAAAGCGGCGCCATGACCTGGTTGGCAGCCGATGGTCAGGTGGTGAATTTACGAATTTCAACGGTAGGGGACTTTTTAGACCGTCCCTCGATGGTGGTTCGCTTTATTTACGAGTTGAAGCAGCAACGTGAAATTTTAGACCCGGTCAGCCTGCAAGATATTGAAGCGGCGGCGCGTTTAAGGGGGATGATTGTTTTTTCTGGGCCAACTGGTTCGGGGAAGACTACGTTAATTTACGAGATTGCTAAAAAGTTAAGTGGTTCAAAACTCGTAATGTCGATTGAAGATCCGGTAGAAATTCAAGAAAATAACTTCCTGCAATTACGGGTTAACGAGAAGTCCGGAATGACCTACCAAGCATTGTTAAAAAGTGGACTACGAAACCGACCAGATATATTTATTATTGGCGAAATTCGGGATAGTAAAACGGCCGAAATCGCGGTTCAAGCTGCGCTAAGTGGTCACTTAGTATTAACTACTTTGCATTGTAAAAGCTCGGAAGGGGTTTGGGACCGGTTGCTAGAGTTGGGAGTGCAAGAAGATTATTTAAAGGAGGCGCTAACTGCCACCATTTACCAACGGATTATTCCAATTAAAAATGGTTCTATCCGAATTCTAGCGGAAATGAAGTCATTCCACCCATTGTTAAAAACTAAGTCACCAAGGTGGCAGACCAAGTTAGAGGAGTGGAAAAACAGTGGCCAAATTACCAACGAAGTATATCAGGACTACCAGTACGGGTAAAATACCTTTAGCAGATCAGGCATTTATCTTCTCCACGATGGTGGATTTGTTAAAAATGGGCATTTCGCTAAGAAAAAGCGTAGATTTTATTCGCATTATGCGACCTTCGATTGCTAAACCGATGCAAAACGTGATTGAACAGCTGCAGCGTGGGCAATCTTTTTCGGCCGCCTTTCAGCCTTACGTAAGCACGAACATTTATTATCAACTGGCAATTGCAGATCAGCATGGGGGCCTTGTTAGGACGCTCAACACGATTGCTCAAATTTTCACCAGTCAGGAACGGCAACGAAAAAAACTACGGTCAGTGATCCAATATCCGTTATTTTTGCTATTGTTTTTAGGACTCATGATGGTGGGAATGCGGATTTACATCATGCCAGAATTAGCAGATTGGAATCGGGGAACTAAAAGTTGGGATAGCCAATTAATTAAGGCAGGGTGGGCAGCAGTCTTTTTGGTTGCGTTAGCAGCGCTAGGATATTATTTCTGGAAATTTAAACGTTCCAGCATTACTAACCAAGTCAACCTTCTTTGTCGCTTGCCCATCATTGGACCGCTTTACCAAAATTATTGCCACTATTATTTATTAGCAAACCTATCTTTTCTGATTGCCAACGGGATGTCTGTGGGAAGTATTTGTAAATACCTTAACCAGTTAGATTCAAAATCGTTGTTGCACCAAATTGGGCGGAAGGTTGAACACAGCATTGCGAACGGCCGGCAGGTGGATCAAATTATTCAAAAGGCTGTTTATCTGCCAACCGAACTAAGTTTGCTAATCCAAAAAGGAAGTCAAAAAGATGCCTTAGCAACGGAAATTTACGCGTTGTCAATGATGAAGTACAAAAGCTTAATTAGTCGGATTGAACGTTTGATTTTAGTAGTTCAACCAATCTTATTCGGCATTATTGGGATAGTGATTGTAATTATGTACTGGAACCTATTGATGCCAATGTATAACTCAATAAAGGAAGTGTCGTAATGAAAAACAGAATTAAGAAAGCGTTTACATTAATTGAAATGACGGTCGTGTTGTTTATCATTTCATTATTAATCCTAATTATTTTACCAAACGTAACTAGTCAAAAACATAATGCTCGCAACATCCAGGGCGATGCACTTACCGAAGTTGTTCAAACTCAAGTGGACTTGTATGAAAATGAATACAATCATTTACCGGAAAGCTTAGATGATTTAAAGGAAAAAGGATACTTATCGGATAAACAAATGGACCAAGTTAATCGGGACGGGATTAAAGTAGATAGTAGCGGTCATGTTAGCCGTAGCTGATGTCCGGAAAGCGGGATTTACCCTTTTAGAAAGCATTGTGGTATTGTTAATCACTTGTAGCACAATTGGAATGGGGTTGGTTAATTTTCGGGGAGCCCATAGTGAACAGCAGGAGAAAATATTTTTTAAACGTTTTGAAATGGGTTGGCAGGAAATGGAACGGTTGGCAATGTATGAAGGTTGCCAGGGCTCGGTAATTTTTATTAAAGACGATCACAGCGTGATGTTTCATTGGCAGCACGGACGGGAGCGACACTCTAAATATTTAGATTTACCTCCTAACTTAGAGCCGTATACCGACCGGACCATTCGGATTGGTCGAGACGGGATTGTTACCCCCACGACGGTGATTTTACAGGAGAATGGCCAAAACAAATACCGCTTAGCAGCACAGTTAGGATGGGGTGTTTATGAAATTACCCGGGTGTAAAAAGACTGGCACGTTGCTTTATGAAGGAATCGTGGGACTATTTATTCTGGGAAGCTTTTTAGCAGTTATGATGAACACTTGGCATAGTTGGCAGGTTAGTATTAGGGAAAACCGAATCGAGCTTAATCAAGAACGGGAAGTTTTAAATGAACTCAGGCAAAAATTATAAATACGGATTTACGTTGGCTGAAGCAATTTTAGCATTATTAATTATGGTACTGATTGTTAACTTAACAATCATGGCAGTCAAAGCAACTAAGCATAAAGCTGAAGCTGACTTTGAAGACAAAATTACCGAGGTTGTTCAAGATTTAGAATCAAAGCGGCACGATTTTCGTTTGAAAGAAGTTCGCCCTAATCGCTTGATCTTGTATTCAGAAGCGCAAAAGAAGCGTTACGAGCTGGAGTACTATTCGCGAAAAAATATGCTGCGTTATACTCCCGGGCATATGCCATTAATGCCGGGGGTGCGTGCGGTTTCTTTCAAACGGGTCGGTAATTTAGTTCAAATTAAAATGAAGGTTTATGGAGGCAACTATAGTGCGTACGCGTTTATTCCACCAGCCGAAAAAGAAAGCTAGCGCGATGATTACCGCCTTGTTTGTATTAACGTTTATGGCGGGAATTAATCTGTTTTTGAATGACCAAGCACGGCAAACGATTTTGCGATTAAAAAATGAACAAGCGACCACCCAAGTTAAAATCTTAGCCAACCAGTTTTTATTACGTTACCGAGAAAAAGAAATTAAAAAGTTGACTAATAAAAAACTGGGTACGGTAGAATTAAATCAGGATCAAAACTTGACGATAAAACTCAAGAAAGGTAATACTGTAAAGGTTAGATTTAACGAAAGTGGATATTAGTGAGGAAGGATCGCAAATGGATACAGAAAAAATTGAAAAAATATACCGTGTTTTTAAGGAATCAACCGAACTATTACAAAAAAATTTGGACGTGGATTTTTTAGATGCGTTCATTGAAACGGGGGATAACTTAATTACGGGAGAAATCCAAGTTGAAGACGGTAAACCAGATCAAGCAACAGTGCAAAAATTAAAGCAAGTTTACGCAGATTTTAACTGGCAGGAATATGAACCTGAAGAGCTTCGCAAAGCCATCCAATTGGTGATGATCCAAGCAAACCGGGTCGAACGCATCCAAGCTAATCACCAATTTACTCCGGAAGCAATTGGAATGCTTTTTAACTACATCATTGAGAATTTGCCGTTATCCCAAGATCAAGTATCAATATTCGACCCGGCAGTTGGCACGGGGAACTTGCTATCAACCATTTTGAATTATTTTCAAGATCACCAAGTTAAATTCAACGGGACGGGAATCGATAATGACGATACTATGCTTGCGATTGCAAGTATGTCCTTTATTTTCGAGCATTTAAAAGTGGATCTCTACCATCAAGATAGCATCGATAATTTGTTGGTTAAAAATGCTGATATTGTAGTTTCAGATTTGCCGGTTGGATATTACCCAATTGATGAGCGAACGGTTGGTTTTGAGACGCGTAGCTCGGAGGGACATTCCTTTGTACACCATTTATTAATTGAGCAATCAATGAAGGCGGTACGGCCGGGCGGCTTTGGAGTTTATTTAGTTCCAAGTAACCTTTTTCAAACGGAAGAGGCCAAAAAGCTACTAGCATTTTTCCATGACAAAATTTATTTACAGGCGATTTTAAACTTGCCAAGTAAGATGTTTAAAGACGCTAAAGCACAAAAATCGATTTTAATTCTGCAAAAGGTGGGTCAGAATGCTAAACAGGCTGATCAAGTTTTGTTAGGTGAATTCCCAGACTTTAAGGAGCAAAAGGAAATGGTGGCGTTCCTCAAGGATTTCAAAAAATGGGCGCAAAAAAGTTTAAAATAATTGTTTAAATTGCTTAATTATTTTTAAGCACAGTTACCTCCGATAATTCCGATGCCGCAGGCTGGAGACCTCTGATAGAGGTTTCCAGTTTTTTGCGTAGAGGGAAATTGTACAAAGTTCTTATAGCCGCGGTACAATTAAAAATGATTCTTAGTTAGAATGAAAAAATCAAGGGAAAGTAATGAAGAGGATGATAATTTGAATTTTTTTACGGCAGATACCCATTTTTTTCATAAAGAGCTACTAAAAGACCATGACTTTGCGCCACGTGATTTTACTAATATTAATGCGATGCACGAAGCAATAATTAAAAATTGGAATCAACGGGTGACGGATCGGGACGTGGTTTATCATTTAGGCGACATTGCGTTAAATTTTGTGCGCCCAGAAAAAAAGGCGCATGAAGAGGTGTACGAACTATTAAAACGGCTTAACGGGCGACTAGTTTTAATTAAGGGGAATCATGATTCGCGGAGTTTATTTAAATATTTATCTAAACATAATTACTTAGTGAATGGTAAGCCGAAATTTGAATTTCATTCGGTAGGAACAATTATTAAAATGAATCACCGGCAGTTAATTATGAGCCACTACCCAATTATGCTAGGGATTGTCCAGCAAGTGATTAATTTGCATGGGCACATCCATCATTACAGCGTGAATATTAAGGAAAATATCAATGTGGGGGTCGACACTCCTGAAAAGGATTATTTAGATTACCGAATTCCGTTTGGCGCCCCCTTTTCTGAAAGTGATATTGAACAAATGATTGACGGAAAAAGAATTGACTTTAAAAAACGGCGTTAAGCTGTAGGCTATGGAAAAGTTACGGTAATTAAAGTAAGATATTGACCTGTACGTTCCTTTTAATTTAGGATGGTGCTATACAATAAGCGGGGAATAGTGATGAATAAAAAAACAAATGAAGAGTTGGCGGAAATGCGACGTCCGGTGGTTAACCGGGTCGTTCAAGTCAATACAGACGAGGTTCTAATCAACGATCACGAATATCGTTTAGAAAAAAATTATCGCGATGCATTTGATGAAGAATTGATGGCCGAACGCTTTGTCGGGTTGTTGAGCCGGTACGACTTTATTGTTGGGGATATCGGTTCGGGACAATTACGGCTGAAGGGCTTTTTTGCAGATGAAGAAAAGGTGCCTAACGAATTAAAAATCAGTCGTTTCGAAGACTACCTTTTTGAAATTTGTAGTTTTGGGGGTCCATACTTTATATTACGTAATATGCAAGTTAATGAGCGTTCAAAGCGACGCTGGATTAAAGAATGGCACCGCGCAGAAACTAAGCATAAAGCAAAACGACCGGTTTCGAAGAAGGCTAAATCACGCAAGCCAGTTGCAAAACGACGTAACGAAGTGGTGGGTACCGGTAAAAAGAAACGACAAAAAACTTTTAAAATAAGGGAGAAAAAGAAGTAATGATTGAAAATTATGGTGGATATATGATTGATTTAGACGGAACGATGTACCGGGGAAAAGAGAAGATTCCGGCAGCTAAGCGGTTCGTCGAACGGTTACAGGAAAAGCAGATTCCGTTTTTGTTCGTAACTAACAATACGACTAAAACTCCAGAAGACGTAGCAAAAAATTTGACGGAAAACCATGATATTAAAGTGAAACCGGAAAATGTTTATACGGCTGCTTTGGCTACTGCAGATTATTTGGATGGAATTGCTGACAAAGATCATCGCAAAGTCTACATTATCGGTGAAATCGGGTTGAAACGTGCAATTTTAGCGAAGGGGTTTGAAATGGAAGAAGACCACCCCGATTACGTGGTTGCCGGGTTGGATTACGATGTTACATATCATAAATTTGAGGTAGCAACCTTAGCAGTAAAAAAAGGTGCTAAATTTATTGGCACCAACGCGGACACTAATTTGCCTAATGAACGGGGATTAGTACCGGGTGCGGGCTCTGTAATTGCTTTGCTAGAGCGTTCAACGCAACAAGGGGCCTTTTATATCGGAAAGCCAGAAACCATTATTATGGAAAAGGCATTAAAGGTAATGGGGTTGCCAAAGGATCAGGTAGTTATGGTGGGAGACAATTACATGACTGACATTTCCGCTGGAATCAATTTTGGCATGGATACTTTATTGGTGTATACGGGGGTTTCAACGCCTGAATTGGTGGCAAAGCAGGCGGTTAAACCTACGCACGAAATTAATAGTTTTGATGAATGGCAATAAAAATGCGCAAACTAATGGCAGCTTTATTGACAATTTGGGTTGGGATTAGTGGTGCGATTTTTCTTACAATCAATTCGCCCTGGTTGTTTCATTGGTCATTAACGGCGCGAACTGTTCACACAACGGGTTTAACTACTGCGCAGGTCATCAAAAATTATCACCAACTATTAGCGTACTTAGAATTTCCCTGGGTGAAACGTCTTAACTTGGCGGATTTCCCTTTTTCTAAGGGAGGGTTAATTCATATGGCGGCGGTAAAAAATCTGTTTTTATTAAATTCCATTACGTTGGTATTGGCAATCGGCGGACTACTATTAATTTGGCACCGAATTTTTAGAGAAAAACAGGAGTGGCAAATGTTGCGTTTCTTTCAGATTGCCATTGTGGTAACTCCGTTAATCATTTTTTTCTTGGCAGTGGATTTTAACCGTTATTTTATTATTTTTCATCAAGTCTTTTTTAGGGATAATTATTGGATTTTTGATCCAAAAACGGATCCGATTATCAACGTATTAACGGATCGGTTTTTCGCGCTTAGTTTCGCCTTAATAGGAATTCTTTTTGAAATGTACATGATCATTTTTTATCGAATAATAAAAAAACAGGTCCTAACGTAGACCTCCGTTTAATAAGTGGGGTTACGTTAGTTGACCTGTTTTTTTGATTTTGACTTGATGAACGAAATTATTGCAGGAATTAGGGAAACGACGATAATGCCAATTACCACTAATGAAAAATGCTCTTTTACAAATGGGATGTTGCCAAAGAAGTAACCAGCACCGCAGCAAACGGCTACCCAAGCAAAATTCCCCACGATGTTATAGCGGATGAATGATCGGTAAGGCATGTTAGCTCCAGCAGCAACAAAAGGAGCGAAAGTTCTAATGATGGGCATGAACCGTGCTAGGGTGATGGAAATGTTACCATGCTTCTCGAAAAACTGCTGAGCTTCGTCCATTTTTTCGTCACTGATAAACTTACCAAAGAAGGGATGCCTGCGCAGTGCCATTCCGACGTGCTTTCCTAAAAAGAAGTTTAGGGAGTCTCCCAATAAGGCTGCAAGAGAAAATAAAATGATGAACGCCCAAACGTTTAGCCCGTATTCAGGTTTAGCAGAAAGAGCAGTAGCTGCAAATAAAAGGGAATCACCTGGTAGAAACGGGAGAATTACGGCACCAGTTTCAATAAAGATAATGGCAAATAGAATTAAGTAAGAATAGTTACCGAAGTTATTTACAATAGTTACCAAGTGTTCGTCAATGTGAAGAACAAAGTCAATTAGAGTTTGCAAAGAATCATTCCTTATCTAAAAATTTAGGTATCATATATTGGGGATTTAACTTTCACCGTCTAGAAAGCCTTGTTTTAATCCCGCTTTTCTTGAATCCGCAGTCTATATTATCATACAGTTAGGGAAGGAACTTTGCTTTTTTAAAAGATTACCTTAAAATTAAACTTTTAGAGGGGGAGCAGAGCAATATGTATAAACTAGGAGAAATACTTGAAGTAAAAATCGTTGGCATCCGGGATTACGGTCTTTTTATTCAGGATAAAAAGGGACGTAAGGGGTTGATACACGTTTCCGAGTGTGACAATCAGTATATTAGAAATATGCACCACGCTTTTGATATTGGAGAAAAAGTTCAAGCGGTGGTAATGGAAGATGATGGCAATCGACGCTTTGCGCTGTCAATTCGTGCTTTAAAGGAAACCAAGGGTAACTTAAGTAAGTACCCTAGGCCAATTAATTTTTATGTTAATCATAAGCATTTTTGGACAAAAAGCCACTATGATGCAGGTTTTAAGCCGTTAGCAGAGCACTTGGAGGGGTGGAAAGCGGAAAAATTAAAATAATTTAGAAAAATGGGTTGACGTACCCGTATAAAACTTGGTACTATATTTGAGCGGCGTTAAGGAAGACGTCGTTCATGAGATTTTAAATTAAAACAATTTAAAAAAAGTTGTTGACAATTGATTCTCATGGTGATATATTTAAATAGTTGTCAAAAACGTTATAAACGTTGATATGACAACGCTGGTAGGCCTTTGAAAACTGAACAAAATTTTGACAAACGATCGTGTGAGGACTCGCAAATCAAATTGATTTAGTGAGAACAAACATGCGAAGTCAATTCGCAAAAACAAACAATTAATGAGCTTGAAAAAGACT